>Ga0209630_10001123_pt1 | contig 29663 bp, 20 predicted proteins | sample COG_01_FD_184745 | JGI IMG/M metagenome (GOLD analysis project Ga0209630, IMG submission 184745) | Pelagic Microbial community sample from North Sea - COGITO 998_met_01 (SPAdes) (version 2) | ecosystem: Environmental > Aquatic > Marine > Neritic zone/Coastal water | place: Helgoland, sampling... | reverse complement strand
CGCCGGTGTTGTGGAAGTCGGCGCCGCGGACCTCCAGGCTCAGCTGGTCCTTGCCGGTGAGCTTGTATTCGAGGCCCAGGCGGCCGTTGAAGCCGTCGACGTCGGCATTCACGACCTGGTTCAGGCGCGAGGGCAGGAACTGGCCCGAGACGGTGTCCAGCTGCGCGCGGTCGCGGTCGATCAGTTGTTCGATGGTGTCGTGGCGATAGCCGACATCGCCGGACAGGGTCACGGGGCCGCGCGTCTGCGAACCCGTCAGCCCCAGATTCCAGCGGCCGTTGTCGCCGACGTTGGCGCGGATCGAGCCGGTGGTAGTCATGCCGGGCTTGGGCTGGTTGGGCTTGGAGATCAGGTTGATCACCCCGCCCGAACCCTCGGGGCTGTAGGCGGCCGAGGGGTTGGTCATGACCTCGATACGGGCGAACTGGGCGGCCTGCATCTGCTGGATGGCCTGGGCGCGGCCTTCGCCGGTCAGCACCCCGGCCGGACGACCGTCGATCAGGATGGTGACGTTGCTGTCGCCGCGCAGGGAGACGTTCCCCTGAGGATCCACGTCGACCGAGGGCACGTTGCGCAGGGCGTCGGCCAGGCTGCCGCTGGAGGCCTGAAGGTCGTTGGCCAGGCTGTAGCTGGTGGAATCGATCGAGCTGCGGACGGCGTCGGCGCGGCTGGTGACGACCACGTCGGTGACCGTCGAGGCCTGTTCCTCCTCCTGCGGCGCGGGCTTGGCCGGAGCCTGGGCGGGGGCTTGGGTCTGCGCCGGGGCAGGGGGCGTGGCCGTCTGGGCCATGGCCGGCAGGGCGAGCATCGATGCGGCCATCGAGGCGGTCAGGGCCGTGGCGGCCAGAAGGGCGATCCTGGAGGGGGAGGCGGTCATGGGCTGGCATCCTTCGGGACCCGCGACGGTCCCGGCTGAGAGAGACGCCGTCCGGAAGGTCGTGCGTTGAATCGCGCGTGTGGCCCGGCGGCCGGGGCGAGTATCAGCCACGGCCGCGCGCCGACCAGTTACATCGGCGAAAGGTAGATTGCTTATCCTTCATGTTGGGCGGGCCCGCCGACACTGGCGAGGCCCGCCCCTGGGTCAGCGGCGCGGATAGACCGGGTAGGGCGGCCGGTGCGGCTCGGCCGGGGGATTGGCCTCCAGCTGACGCAGGGCGATGGCCACGGCGGTCTCCAGCTGGGGATCATGACCGGCGGCGACGGCCTTCGGGTCCTGATCGACGGCCACGTCAGGCGCAACCCCGGCGTTCTCGACCTCCCACTGGCCGGCCGGGTTGAAGAAGCCGACATTGGGCGAGGTCACCTGACCGCCGTCCATCAGGGGCGGCATGTCGCCGATCCCGACCAGCCCGCCCCAGGTGCGCTTGCCGACCAGGGTGCCGACCTGGTTGTGCTTGAACATCCACGGCAGGGCGTCGCCGCCCGAGCCCGCGACCTCATTGGCGATCATCACCTTGGGACCCAGCACCGCATGGGCCGGGGTGCGGTCGATGGCGCCGTAGCGCGGCGACCACCAGCTCTGCAGGTTCCGCTGCAGGACCTCGATGACGTAGTCGGCCATCTGGCCGCCGCCGTTGAAGCGTTCGTCGATGACCGCGCCTTCCCGGTCGCTCTGGGCGAAATAGTAGCGGTTGAAGCTGGTGAAGCCGCCCATGCCGGTGTCGGGCAGGTGGACATAGGCCAGTCGCCCGCCAGACAGTTGGTCGACCTTGCGCTGGTTGCCCTCGATCCAGTCGAGGTAGCGCAGCCGGGTCTCCGAGCCGATCGGGGAGACGGTGACGTCACGTGCCCCCACGCCCGAGGCCGGGCCGAGCTTAAGCACCACCATCCGGCCCGCCGTGCCTTCCAGCGCGGCCTGGATGTCCATGTCGGCGGTCACCGGCATGTCGTTGACCGACAGGACGCAGTCGCCGACCCGGGCGTTGACGCCGGGCAGGGCCAGCGGCCCGGTCACGTCCGGCGAGAAGGCGGTCGGGCCATAGATCTTCGAGATGCACCAGCGGCCGCTGGTGATCTGGTAGTCGGCGCCCAGCAGCCCGCCCGGCACGCGCCGCGCCGAGGGGATGGCGCCGCCCGAGCCGCGCAGGTGCCCGACCGACATCCCGGTCAGGGCCTCGTGGAAGACGTAGTTCAGGTCGCTGCGCGCGAGGATGGCGTCGGCATATGGCTGCAGCTGGCGCTGCACGGCGGCCAGGTCCGAGCCGTGGAAGTTGGGATCGTAGAAATAGGCGCGCTGCATGCGGAACAGCTCGGCGTACATCTGGCGCCACTCGGCGCGGGGGTCGACGCGAACGTCCAGCTGGTCGAACGAGACCCCGCCTTCGCCCGGCTTGACCGGGGTCCCGGAGGCGACGACGGCCCAGGACGGCGGACGCGGCGGCATGCCCGGCGCGGCGTCGCCGCCGCCCGAGCGGGTCGAGATCAGCATCTTCTCCCCGTCCGCCGACAGTTCGAAGCTGGTCACGCGATCGGCCAGCTTCTCGACCTTGCGGTCCTTGAGGGTGAAGCGGTTCAGCGCCGTGTCGGTCGAGCCCGAGCCAGCGGGGCCGGTCTGTTCCAGGAAGTAGATGACCCCCGCCTTGCCCGTCTTCAGGCTGGAATAGGCGCGGGCCGGGATGGGCAGGGCGACGGTGCGGCGCTGGATGTCGTCCAGCGAACGGCCCGCCAGATCGATGCGCGTCGGCTTCGGCGCAGCCGCGGCGGGCGGCGTCGCGGCCGGAGCGGGCGTCGGGCCCGGCGTCGGGGGCGAGGCCTCGGGCGGCGCGCCTTCCTCGTCGCTCTGCGGCGCGACCGGCGACAGGACCCCGGCGTCCAGCGCGATGGCGTAGACCGACTGGGTCGGGGAATAGAGGTCCGAACTCATGTCCAGGCCGTAGGTCACCGCCCCCGAGTTGTTGCTACCGAGGAAGTAGAGGTACTGGCCGTTGCGGTCGAAGGCGGGGCTGTGGGCGTCGCCGGCGCTTGAGGTCAGGGCGGTCGAGGCCTTCGTCGCCAGAGCGTAGAGATACAGGGCCGTCAGCCGGTTCTCGCCGTTGCGCGAATAGACCAGCCACTGCGAGTCCGGCGACCAGGCCATGTCGGACGAAACCTCGGTGAAGCCGCCGTGGGCCTGGGCCTCGCCGACCTGGGTCACGATGCCCGTGGTGGTGTCCAGCACCCAGTTACGCAGCTTGTTGTCGTGGAAGGCGATCTTCTTCGAGTCGGGCGACCAGATCGGGTCGAAGTAGTAGGTCGGCTCGGCGGACAGGGCGAACTTCCTCACCTCGCCCTCGCCGTTCTGGGGCGAGACATGCAGGGCGTAGAGGCCGCTCTCGTCCGAGAAATACGCCACGCTGCGGCCGTCCGGGCTCCAGGCCGGGCTGCGCTCCATGACGCCCGGAGTGTTGGTCAGGTTGCGGACCGCGCCCCGGGTCGTCGGGGCCGACAGGATCTCGCCGTGGGCCTCGACCGCGACGCGCACCGCGCCCGGCGACAGGACCACGTCCTGGATCTGGTCGCCGACGTTCTGGATGCGCGGCCGCACGTCGGGCATGTCGGCGGCGACGTCGATCCTCAGCGCCTGCGGCTGGCCGCCCGGCGTCAGGGTGTAGAGGTCGCCCAGCCGGTCGAAGATCAGGGTCTGGCCGTCGGTCGACAGCGACCGGATCGGCGGCCCGTCATTGCTCCAGACCGGGGTCACCGCCCGCGTCGCCGGATCATAGCTGAAGACGGAGATCGGCCCGGCCCGGTCGGACAGGAAGTAGATCCGGCCGTTCAGCCAGACCGGGGACATGTCGTTCGACCCCTCGGCCTGGGGCACCTCGACGGTGTCGAGGCCGTTCAGGGTGGTCAGCTTGATGGTCGAGGCCCGGCCGCCGCGATAGTTGCCCCAGGCCGTGTAGTTGCTGAAGTCGAAGCCGAAGGCGGCGGCGAAGGGGCTGTAGGCGATGGTCCTGCCGTCCGCCGACATCTGGCCCGTATAGGCATAGGGCAGGGGCAGAGCCTCGGGCGCGCCGCCGTTTGCGGAGACCGAGAACAGCTGGGTGTAGCGGCTGGCGGCGGTGCGGTTCGAGCGGAACAGGATGCGCGATCCGTCCGGCGACCAGCCCACGACCGTGTCGGGCGAGGGGTGCCAGGTGACGCGCTTCGGCAGGCCGCCCGTGACTGGCACGGTGTAGACGTCGACATTGCCGTCATAGTCGCCGGTGAAGGCCAGGGTCGATCCGTCGGGCGAGAAGACCGGCGTCGATTCGACCCCGACGCCGATGGTCAGGCGCGTCGCCCGGCCGCCCGCGCGCGGCACGGTCCACAGGTCGCCGCCGTAGACGAAAGCGATCAGGTTCGCGCTGATCGCCGGCTGCTGCAGGATGGCGGCCGAGGCCGGCGGCTGGGCCGAGGAGGCGGTCGGGGCGACGTTCGGCGTCTGGGCCAGCGCCTCGGGAGCGAATGCGGACAACAGGGCGACGGCGCACGCGCCCCCCATGACGTGAGACGCCAGACGAAGACCGGACACGGCCATGGACAACCCCCTTTGCAACAGCGGCGGCGATAGTTGTCGAGGAACCAGGGCATGGCAACGCTTTGGCCACGGTTTCGGCCAATGACGCACAGGCACGGCAAAGCCTCTTGACCGGGCGTGATGTTATCTCATAACACTAAACCTCTCCCCGAGTAGAGGTCTCCATGCGTCCCCCGATCACCGCCCCCCTCCGGCTGCTCATGCTGTCGGCCGTCTCCTCCGTCGCGCTCGCCGGGGTCGCTCACGCCCAGAGTAAGCCCGCGCCGTCCGATCAGGCCGACACGGTCGACGACGTGGTCGTCACCGCCTCGCCCTACGGCGTCAGCCAGCGCGCCTCGACCATCGCCACCGAGGTGCTGGACGAACAGGCCCTGGCCACGGCTCCGGCCCAGTCGCTGGGCGACATGCTGGCCGGCCAGCCCGGTCTGCGCTCGACCGGCTTCGCCCCCGGCGCCAGCCGCCCGGTGATCCGCGGCCTGTCCGGCCCGCGCGTTCAGGTCCTGACCAACGGCATCGGCATGATCGACGCCTCGGCGGTCTCGCCCGACCACGCTGTGGCCACCGACCCGGCCGAGGCCAGCCGCATCGAGGTGGTGCGCGGCCCCTCGACCCTGATGTACGGCGGCTCGGCCATCGGCGGGGTGGTGAACATCATCGACAGCCGCATCCCGACCGAAGTGCCCGAGGGCGGCCTGTCGGGCGTCATCTCGACCCAGGCCTCGACCGTCGACGACGGCAGGTCGATCTTCACCCGCCTGACCGCCGGGACCGGCCATTTCGCCTTCAACATCGACGGCGTTCGCCGCACGACCGACGACTATGAGATCCCGTCGCCCGCCCGCTCGGCCCTTCTGGCGGCCGAGGACGGCGCTCCGCGCGGTCCGGGCGGGACCCAGCCCAACTCCTACACCGACCTCAAGGCCTGGGGCGTCGGCGGGGCCTATATCGCCGACAAGGGCTATTTCGGCGTCTCCTACAAGGACACCGACAGCGAATACGGCACGGTCGCCGAGCCGACCGTCTTCATCCAGCTGCACCAGACGCGTGAAGACCTGCGCGGCGAGTACAATTTCGACGCCGGCCCGTTCAAGACGATCCGCGCCAACTACGGCCATGCCGAATACACTCACACCGAGTTCGAGAACGCCGACACCCCCGGCACCATCTTCAACTCCGATGGTCAGGAAGGCCGCCTCGATCTGGTCCAGCGCGCCCGTCCCCTGGGCGGCGGCACCTGGAACGGCGCGATCGGCGCCCAGGGCCTGTCGCGCACCTTCGAGGCCATCGGCGCCGAAGCCTTCGTCCCGACCACCGACATCAAGGAAGGCGGGATCTACACCGTCCAGCGTCTGGATCTCGGCCAGTATGGCTTCGAGGGCGGGCTGCGCTACGACCGTCACACGGTCTCCGCCATTCCGCTGGGCGACACGGTCGAGCTGGAGCGCGACTTCAACAACGTCTCGGCCTCGATCGCCGGCTTCCTGCGCCCGGCCCCCGGCCTGTTCCTCGGTCTGAGCCTGGCCCACAACGAGCGCGCCCCGTCCGAGGTCGAGCTGTTCGCCGACGGCCTGCACGTCGCCACCGCCGCCTATGAGACCGGCGACCGCACCCTCGACACCGAGAAGGTCAATACGCTGGAGGGCACGGTTCACTACGACGCGGGCCGCGTCTCGGGCGACCTGCACATCTATGGCTCGAAGTACGACGGCTTCATCGACGAACGGCCGACGGGCGCTGTCTACACCGCCGATGGCGAGGACTTCCCGGTCTATCAATTCGTCCAGACGGGCGCGACCTTCTACGGCTTCGAGGCCGAGGGCTCCTACGCCCTGTGGGAGACCGGCTCGCGCAAACTGGCCCTGGAAGGCTCGGCCGACTACGTCCACGCCGAGACGGACCTCGGGCCGGCCGCCCGCATCCCGCCGTGGTCGGTGACCGGCCGTCTGGCCTGGACCTCGACCCCGTTCGACGCCTCGGTCGAGGTGCGCCACGTCGCCGAACAGACCCGGGTCGCCGACCTGGAGCTGCCGACCGACAGCTACACCCTCCTGAATCTGGCCGCCGCCTGGCGTCCGATGACCGACCGCAACGTCACCGTCTTCGCCGAAGCGAAGAACCTGACGGACGAGGAGGCGCGTGAGCACGCCTCCTTCCTGAAGGACATCGCTCCGATGCCGGGCCGAAACTTCCGCATCGGCGTCGCCTACCGGTTCTGACCCCCGTCAGCTGACCCCGTCCCCCCGACCCCCGGCGTCCGCGCAAGCGGGCGTCGGGGACTGTCCGGCGCAGGGTGCGACAGCTTGTCCATTGCGACAGTGCGTGGTCTGTTCCGGGCGTCCAGCCCCGAGGAGATCTTCCCATGTCGCGCGCCCGCCTGTCCGTCGTCCTCTCCCTCCTCGCCCTGACCACGGCCTCGGCCGCGCTCGCCCAGGCCGTCCCGCCCGCGCAGCCCCCCGCTCAGGCCGACGCCCTGACCGCGTCGAAGAGCGAGATCCCGACGTCCTTCCAGCCGGGTGTCCCCGCCGACAACTACGTTCGCCGCGAGGTCATGATCCCGATGCGCGACGGGGTCCGGCTGCACACCGTCATCATCATCCCCAAGGGGCTGACCGATGCGCCGATGATCCTCGATCGCACCCCCTACAACGCCAACCGCCTGACCAACGGCACGGGCAGCACCCATGCCGAGATGCTGGTGCGTCAGGGCTACGGCACCCTGCTCCAGAACGGCTATATCCTCGTCGCCCAGGACGTGCGCGGGAAGTACGGGTCGGAGGGCGACTACGTCATGAACCGGCCCGTCGTCGGGCCGCTGAACACGACCGGCGTCGACCACGCCACCGACGCCTACGACACCATCGACTGGCTGTCGAAGAACGTGCCCGAATCCAACGGCCGGGTCGGGACCATGGGCAATTCCTACGACGGCTTCACGGTCACCCAGGGGCTGATCAACCCCCACCCGGCGCTCAAGGCCGCCGTGCCGATGATGGCCATGGTCGACGGCTGGATGGGCGACGACTGGTTCCACAACGGCGCCTTCCGCTGGCTCGGCGCGATCGACTATGCCCTGGGGCAGGAGGGCGCGCGCTCGGGCGGTCCGGCCTGGCCCGCCGCCTGTTTCGACGACTATGAGTGCGCCCTGGCGGCGGGCTCGGCGGCGCAGCTGGGAGAGGCCAAGGGGGTCCAGCAGACCGGCTTCTGGAACCAACTGCTGCGCCACCCCGCCTATGACGGCTGGTGGCAGGCCCAGGCGGTCGACAAGATCCTGGCCCAGCAGCCGCTCAAGGTCCCGACCCTCTGGGTCCAGGGCCTGTGGGATCAGGAGGACATCTACGGGACGCTGGCGGCCTACCGCGCCGTGGAGCCCAAGGACGTCAACAACGACATGAACTTCCTCGTCGCCGGCCCGTGGATGCACGGCGGCGCCTATCGCGACAGCGGCTCCAGCATCGGCGATGTCCAGTTCGACAGCGCCACCGCCTTCTACTTCCAGCGCCACGTCCTGCTGCCCTTCCTCGACGCCCATCTGAAGACCCACGGCGCTCCGGCGGATATCGCGCCGGTGACCCTGTTCGAGTCCGGCCGCAACGAATGGCGTCACCTCCAGTCCTGGCCGACCGACGTCCCCTCGCGCCGCCTCTATCTGCAGGCGGGCAATGGCCTCGGCTTCAACGCCCCGACGGACGGTGGTCAGGTCTTCGACGAATACATCTCCGATCCGGCCCATCCGGTGCCCTATATCCAGCGGCCGGTGCGCGGCGACGCCTGGCGGACCTGGTTGGCGACGGATCAACGCCCCTACAGCGACCGCGCCGACGTCGTGACCTATGTCTCCGAGCCCCTGACCGAGGCGGTGCGCATCTCCGGCAATCCGCAGGTGCATCTGTTCGCGGCGACGACCGGCACGGACTCCGACTGGGTGGTCAAGCTGATCGACGTCTATCCGTCGGAGTACTGGCTCCAGCCCGAGATGGGCGGCTATCAGCTGGCGGTGTCGATGGACATCTTCCGCGGCCGCTACCGCGAGAGCCTCAGCGACCCGAAGGCCATCACGCCCAACCGGCCGCTCGAATACAAATGGGCCCTGCCCGCGGCCAGCCACACCTTCCTGCCGGGCCACCGGATCATGGTGCAGGTCCAGTCCAGCTGGTTCCCGCTCTACGACCGCAACCCCCAGACCTTCGTGCCGAACATCATGTTCGCCAGGCCCGAGGATTATCGCCGCGCGACCCAGCGGGTCTATCACGCCGGCGCCGCCGCCACCTTCATCGACCTGCCGATCGCGGTGGATCAGGCGGGGGAATAAGGCTTCAGCCGCTCGTCCGGGCGAGGCAGCGACCGTCGATGTCGCCGATCGTCCGGGCGCCGGTCAGGGTCATGGTCACGCGCATCTCGGCCTCGAACAGGTCGATCAGGTGGGCGACGGCCGCCTCTCCCCCGGTCGCGAGCGCATAGACGAAGGCGCGGCCCAGCAGGACGGCGTCGGCGCCGAGGGCCAGGGCCCGGACCACGTCCAGCCCGTTGCGAATGCCGGAATCCGTGAGGATTGTCAGCCTGCCCTTCACGGCCTCGGCGATGGCGGGCAGGGCGCGCGCGGTGGACAGGACCCCGTCCAGCTGGCGGCCGCCGTGGTTGGAGACAACGATGCCGTCGGCCCCGAAGCCGGCGGCGTCACGCGCGTCCTCGGGATCGAGAATGCCCTTGATGATCATCGGCCCATCCCAGGCGTCCCGGATCCACTGCAAATCCTTCCACGAGATGGAGGGATCGAAGTTCTGGCCCAGCCAGCCGATGTAGTCGGCCAGCCCGGTCGGCTTTCCGAGGTAGGCCGAGACATTGCCGAGGTCGTGCGGCTGACCCTTGAGGCCCACGTCCCAGGCCCAGGCCGGATGGGCCATGGCCTGGACCATCCGGCGCATCGCCGCATTCGGTCCGCTCATGCCCGAGTGGGCGTCGCGATAACGGGCTCCGGGGACCGGCATGTCGACGGTAAAGACCAGGGTCTTGACCCCGGCCGCCTTCGCCCGGTCCAGCACCGAGGCCATGAAGCCCCGGTCGCGCAGGACGTAGAGCTGGAACCACATCGGCCGGTCGATGGCCGGGGCCACTTCCTCGATCGGACAGACCGAGACGGTCGACAGGGTGAAGGGGACGCCGCGCGCCGCCGCCGCTTTCGCGGCCTGGACCTCGCCGCGCCGGGCGTACATGCCGGTCAGGCCCACAGGGGCGAGGATGAGGGGCAGTTTCAGGATTTCGTCGAACAGCCGGGTCTCGAGGCTGAGGTCGGACATGTCCCGAAGCACGCGCTGGCGCAGGGCGACCTCGCGCCAGTCCGCGACATTGCGGGCCAGGGTCGTCTCCGCATAGGCCCCGCCGTCGATGTATTCGAACAGGAAGGGCGGAAGCTTGCGACGCGCGGCCTCGCGATAGTCGCCGGGCGACGAGATGATCATTCAAACGCTCCGCGACGGACGACGGCTGATCCTAGCGCCGGTGCGACCGTCACGTCTCGCTCCATGGGGCGGAGGTTGCGGCACAAATCCTCCGCGACCGAGGGCGCTCGATTTTGGTAAATGTTAGCGGTATCACGGCTGACCCGTCGAAATCCCATTCCGTTGCCGGACCCGCCATCATGCTCGATAGACGCGCCTTCACTCTCAGCCGTCGTTCGGCCCTGGCCGGTCTCCTGGCCGGCGCCGCCGCCCCGGCCTTCGCCCAGGCCGCCCGGGCGAGCGTTCCAACGTGGGAGGCCGAGCCCGACATCATTGTTGCCGCCGACGGCACGGGGCAGTTCACCTCGATCCATGCGGCGGTCCAGTCGATCCCCAAGGACAACCGCGAGCGCAAGATCATCCTGATCCGCAACGGGGTCTATGATGAGGTCGTCCGCGTCGACGCCGCCTATGTGACCCTGCGCGGAACCAGCCGGATGGGCACGCGGCTGCAGTCGAACCGGCCCGCGGACCTGCCGCGCGACGCCCTGGGGCAAGGCGTGCTCAACATCAGCGCCACGGCCCACGACTTCGTCCTGGAGACCATGACGGTCCACAACACCGTCACGGCCATCGGGCCGCACGCCTTCACCATCTTCGGCCGGGCCGACCGGACCATCATCCAGAACGCCGACATCCTGAGCCTCGGCGCCGACACCCTGTCGCTGTGGCGCGGGATCAAGGGATCGGACGAGGCAGGCCTGTCCGAGGGACCGGGGGCGACGCCCCTGACCGCCGACGGCGGGCGGTATTATCACACCGGGCTGAGGGTGATGGGGTCAGTCGACTTCATCTGCCCGCGCGGCTGGTGCTTCCTGTCGAACTCCGAGATCACCCAGGTCAATCCGAACACCACGGCCGCCTTCTGGCACGAGGGGATGCGGGTCGAGGACAAGAAGTTCGTCATCAAGGGCTGCATCGTCGACGGCCCGCCGCAGTTCTATCTGGCCCGGCATCACCGTGACGCCCAGTTCTACTTCGTCGACTGCAGCTTCTCGGAGCGGATGCGCGATCAGGCCCCCTATCTGGTCGTCTATCCGCTGAACGGCGGGACCCCGACCGCCGACGACCTGGCCCGCAACCGCGCGGCGCAGGAAGAGGGCCGCTGGCCCGAGCGGCACTATTTCCACAACGCCCATCGCAAGGGTGGTGACTATGGGTGGCTGGCCGACAATCTGGCCACCGCCAAGGGGGCGCCGACGCCAGCGGACATGACGGCGAAATGGACCTTCGCCGGGACCTGGGATCCGGAGCGGACCGACGGACCGGTCGTCACCGGGGTTCAGGTCGGGCCGCAGGGTATGGTCGTGACCTTCGACCGGCTGGTGACCGTCAAAGGGGCGCCGCGCCTGGCCTTCGGCGGCGGAGCCTTCGGGGGGTACAAGAGTGGCAGCGGGACCAATGCCCTGACCTTCGAGGCGGCCGGGGCCGGACGTCGGGCTGAGCTGGATCTGAGCCAAGGGCTGGTGATCGGCACCGAGGCGGTCAGCGTCCTGACGCCCGCCAGGACGACGCTCCGGGGGGCTTGATCCGACGCACGCCCCGGTCGCATTGTAGACAAATGACCGCGCCCGCCACGACCCGCCTCCAGCAACGCCGCAGCCGCTCCACGGCCGATCGCGTCGCCATGGACCTCGCCTTCCTGATCGAGACCGGGGTCTACAAGCCCGGCGACCGCCTGCGCGAGGTCGAGTTGGCCGAGCGCTTCCGCGTCAGCCGCGCGCCGGTGCGCGAGGCCCTGCAGGTTCTGGCCACCCGATCGCTGGTCCATATCGAGCCGATGAAGGGGGCGACCGTAGCCCGATTGTCGGACCAGGAGGCGCGCGAGAGCGTCGAGATCAGCGCCGTCCTGTTCGGCCTCGCCGCCCGCAAGGCCGCCGCCGCACGCGACAATGACGATATCGCGGGGCTGTGGCGTCAGGTCGAAAGGCTCGAGGCCATGGCCGGTGAGGGGGTGGAGGCCGCGGCCTTCTTCCGCCAGACCCTGCGTGCCGGCCTGGTCGTGGTCGACGCCGCCAAGGGCAGTCGGTTGCGCGCCCTGATCGTCGATGTGCGCATGGGCGCGGCCGACAATTTCGGGCCCTTCGGCTTCACGACCAGTGAGCTGCGCCATACGGCGGCCCGGCGCTGGCGTGAGATGGTCGAGGCGATCGTGCGGGGTGACGGCGACGCCGCCGACCGTCTGGCGCAACAGACCCACGTCGACTCCCTGACAGCGGCCCTGAAGGTCACATCGTAAATTGTCGACAATCTATGGACAAGGGTGATCGTCCGGGCTTAGGCTTGCCTTCGACAATGGCGCGCAGACGCCGTGCGGAGGATGACGATGACACAGGGTTGGACGGCATTTGCCGGGCTGAGGACGCGTGACCTGAATCCGGGCCGGAAGGCCCTGCTCCGCGCCGGGGCGGCCGCGGTTCTGATGGGGCTTTCCATGTACGGAACAGCGCAGGCACAGGCCACACCACAGGAGCAGACCGCCACCGATGTCGGGGAGGTGGTGGTCACCGCCCGCCGCCGCGCCGAGCAGCTGCGCGATGTCCCGACCTCCGTCACCGCCATCACCGAGGCCGACCGCCAAGGGCTCGTGCTCGACAAGATGGAGGACTACCTGCGCCAGGTGCAGGGCGTGACCCTGGTCACCTCCGGTCCGGAGTATCTGAACGACATCTCCATCCGGGGGCAGGGCAGCGGGCGCGTCGGCTTCACCGAGACGGCGACCGGCCTCTATCGCGACGGCCTCTACAACTCGGGCGGCGGCTTTGGCGGCCGGTCCCTGACTCGGCTGGACCTGTTCGACAACGCCCGCGTCGAGGTGCTGCGCGGACCCCAGGGGGCGCTGTTCGGCCGCAACGCCGTAGGCGGGGCCATCAACGTCATCTCCAACACCCCGAAGGACGAGCTTCAGGCCAGCCTGACCGCCCGCTACTCGGACCCCGACCGCACCGACTTCGAGGGCATCCTGAATCTGCCTCTGGCCAAGGACGTCGACCTGCGTCTGGGCGGCTTCGTCAGCGACCAGAGGGAGGGCTTCATCGTCAATGAGACGACGGGGAACTTCACAGACACCCAGAAGTCGACCGGTGCACGGGCTTCGCTGGAAGCACGGCCGACGGCCAACATCACCTTCGGCGCCACGGCCGAATACTATGACAGCAACGCCGCCGGCTTCACCGGGCTGGCCCGCAGTCCGGCGCTGGATCCCGACCCTTACGTCCGCGCCAACCAGAACCGCGAGGGCCGCACCGACATCCGCGAGACGGGGCTGCAGCTGCGCGCGGACATCGATCTGGGCGGCGCGACACTGGCCCTGCGCGCCTCCCATCGCGAGCGGGAAGGGGCGCGTACCGGCGAAGATGACGAGCATTTCGTCGGCCTGTCCCTGACCGACGTCGCGCCGGGCGCCGCGGTGGCCTATCCCGACTATTCGCGCGACCAGTACGAGAGCTATTCCCGCGACGTGGTCCAGGCGACGCTGGCGTCGAAAGGCGACCGCCGGATCAGCTGGCTGTTCGGACTGGAGTTCCTGGCCTCGGGCGACAATGTCGTCACCGAGCCGGGCGCCTGTCCGGCCTATACGGGCGTGGCCCAGCCGATGACGCCCGGCTGTTTCGTCGGCACGGCCGCGGCCGGGGCGACCACCACCTTCTCGGCCGCCGCGCGTCAGGCCGGACGCGGCACGATGAACCACGACACCTTCAACGAGGACGTCGATTCGATCTCGGCCTTCGGCTCCCTCGAGGCGAAGCTGACCGAAGCCCTGTCGCTGGGGGTGGAGCTGCGGGTCCAGAACGACAACCGCGACTACGCCTTCGAGCGCTGGTCCGAGGACCCGCTGGTCTATTTCGGTTCGGGCGCGGTTCCGGTGGGCCTGCTGGCGCCCATCGGCGGTTCAGGCGCGACCACGGCCCAGTTCTGCCCCCCGACCCTGGTCGCCCCGGCCTGCGCAGCGGGCAATGAGACGGCGACCGTCCAGTCGGCGTTCGACGAGACCTACTATACCCCGACCGTCACCCTGCGCTGGAAGGCGGCGGAGGATCAGAGCCTCTATGCCCGTTTCGCCACCGCCTATCGCTCGGGCGGGTTCAACACCAATCTGCCGCCGGCGGTGACCCGGGCCCAGCTGCCCGGCATCCTGCGCTATGACGCCGAGTACGCGTATAATTACGAGACCGGCTGGAAGGGGCGGCTGTTCGGCTTCAACGGCGAGGCGGCGGTCTACCACACCTGGACCAATCAGGTGCAGGTGGTCACGGCGCCCTCGGCGGGATCGACCGGCTTCATCCTGTCCAATGCGGGCGACGCCCATGTCTACGGCTTCGAGGCCGAGGCGCGGCGGGTGTTCCGGGTCGGGCCGGGGCGGCTGGTGACGCGCGTCTCCTATTCCACCGCCGACGGCGAGTTCGAGAAGGGCGCCTCCCTGATCAGCCAGGGCGTGACCGTCGATCTGGACGGCAAGCATGTGCCGCGCCTGCGTTCCAATCAGGTTGCCGCCAACCTGCTCTACACCCAGCGCTTCGGTCAGCTGCGCGGCTTCGTCGGGACCAGCGTCCAGTACGCCGACGGCGGTTATGAGACCCCGGACAACAGCCGCGAGTATGCGGGCTACACCCTCTATGACGCCCGCATCGGGGTGGAAGGCGAGCACTGGCGGTTCTCCGTGACCGGGCGCAACCTCAGCGACGAACGCTACGTCCTGAACGTGGTCGGCACGGCCGAGTTCTGGAGCCAACCGCGCACCTACGGCGCCGAACTGACCTTCCGCTACTAGAAGAGAGCCGGACCATGAAAGCCATCGCCGCCGCCGTCATCGCGACCCTCCTGCTGGGGGCGGGCGCTGCTCAGGCCCAGTCCGCGCCCGAGGCCTCGGCGGTGGTCTCGCACAGCGTCCGGGTCGGGGCAGCCAACCGCGAGTATCTGCTCTACAGGCCCGCGAACGCGACCGGACCTGTGCCCCTGGTCATCGCCCTGCACGGCGGGGGCGGCAACGCCCGGACCATGGTCCCGCGTTGGATCGAGACGGCGCGGCGCGAGGGCTTCGCCGTCGCCTTCCCCAATGGCGTCGGGCGGATGGGCAATATGGGGACGTGGAACGCGGGCGGCTGCTGCGGCTTCGCCATGACCTCGAACAGCGATGACCTGGCCTTCATCGGGGCGGTGATCGACGATCTGACGGCGCAGGGGATCGATCCGAAGCGGGTCTATGTCACCGGCCTGTCCAACGGCGGGATGCTCAGCCACCGGATCGGCATCGGACTGTCCTCCCGGATCGCGGCGGTTGCCGTGGTGTCGGGCGCCATGTTCGGCGGTGAGGCCCAGCCGTCCCGGCCCCTGCCGATCCTGATCATGCATGGCGAGAAGGACGACATCGTCCCCTTCAACGGCGGAAACTCGCCGATGTCACTTGTCGCCCGGTCGCAGTCGCAATCCTTCCTGCCGGTCAGCCGCGCCGTCGACTTCTGGCGCCGCGCCGATGGTTGTGCGGGCGCTCCTTCGGTCGAGGTGCAGGGTGACGTCACGGTCGAGACCTCCGCATGCCGCGACGGGTCGGAAGTGGTCTTCTACCGCCTGGCCTCGGCAGGCCACACCTGGCCGGGGCCTGTGGTCGCGTCCGGCGGGCTGGAACGCGCGCGCTATGACGCCATCGACGCCACCCAGGTCATCTGGCGCTTCTTCTCCGGCCATTCGCGCTGAGGAGCGATCGCGTCATGAGCCTGTCGGCCCGTTTCATCTCCGCCGCTTCGGTCCTCGCCCTGCTGGGCGCCTGCGCCGCTCCGCCGCCCTTGGAGACCCGGGCGACGGCGGTGGCCGCGACCATCGCTCCCGCCGCAGCGGTTCAGGTGATCCGGGGCGAGTGGCGCGATCCGGCCCGCGACCGGACCGTGCCGTACAAGCTCTATCTGCCTGCCACGACAGGGCCGGCGCCGGTGGTGATTTTCTCCCACGGTCTGGGCGGATCGCGCGAGGCGGCGACCTTCCTGCTGCAGTTCCTGGCCGAGCACGGCTTCGCGGTGCTGGCCCTGCAGCATCCGGGCAGCGATAGCGCCCTGCTGGCCGGTGCGACCGATCCCGACCGCGCCATCGACCAGCTCAGGGTGGCCGTGGGCGATCCCCGCGCGGCCGTGGCCCGGTTCGGCGACATCCCCTTCGCCATCGATCAGCTGACCGCCGCCAATGCTACGGGACCTCTGGCCGGGCGGTTCGACCTGTCGCGGATCGGCATGTCGGGCCATTCCTACGGCGCGCTCACGACCCTGGTCAGCGTCGGCCAGAAGCTCCAGGGGCCGAGACCGGATCTGTTCCGCGAACCCCGGATCAAGGCGGCGATCGTCTACAGCCCCAATGCCCCGCGCAATCAGGACGCCGCTACGGTGCTCGCCGACATCCGCACGCCCATGCTTCACTTCACCGGCACCGCAGACAGCACGCCCTTCGATCTGGAGGCGACGCCGGAGGGGCGGCAGGTCCCGTTCCGCACGATCACCGGCGCGGATCAGTATCTGATCGTCTTCGAGGGCGGCGATCACATGATCTATTCCGGCCGGGTCCAGTCGGGCGGCGCCATGACCGAGGCCCAGCAGCGCCAGACCGAGACCATCGAGCGCGAGACCCTGGCCTTCTGGCGCGCCTATCTGCTGGGCGATCCGGCGGCCCTGACGGCGCTCTGCGGCCTGCCGGGACGGATCGCGCCGATCGGTGCCGCCGAGGTCAAGGCGCCGCGCTGCGCGGGTCGCGAATGAGCGTTTCCGCCCGCTTTCGCCGTATGGCCGCCCGGCCGCCGGAGGCGCGGGTCCGCAGGGGGCGTGACGGCGTGGTCTATCTGAGCCACCCGATGCGGCTGCGTCCGGCGGCCGATAATCTGATCGCGCTTCTGGTTCGGGCGATCCGCAGGCACGGTCCGCGTCCCTTCCTGCATGAGCGCTCGGGCGAGGGCTGGCGCGGCCTCTCCTACGGCGCGTTCGGAGAGGCGGTGGCCCGGCGCGCCTCGGCCCTGTCGCGGCGGGGCGTCGAGGCCGGGCAGGTGGTCGCCATCCTGTCGGGCAACAGCATCGACCATGCGGTGACCGGCTTCGCCGTCATGGCCCTCGGCGCCGTGGTCGCCCCCCTGTCGCCGGCCCATCTGGCGCATGCGGCGGGGCGGAACCTGCTGGTCGACCTGTATCGACGGCTGGATGCGAAGCTGCTGTTCATCGATGCGGCCCTCGCGGCCCCCGTCGCCGAGGCGGGCCTGCCATCGGCCCTGCCGCTCGGCATCCTCGACGAGGATCTGGCCAGCCCACCGTTTGACCTCGCTGCGGCCGCGCGCCGGATCCGGCCGGAGGACGGGGCGAAAATCTTCTTCACCTCGGGCTCGACGGGCACGCCCAAGGCGGTGGGCAACACCCACTGCATGCTGACGGCGTCGGCGGCCATGGTCGATGCGGTCAGCCCGCGCCTGCCGATGTTCGCCCGGCCGGTGATGCTGGACTGGCTGCCCTGGCATCACACCTACGGCGGCAATGTGAACCTGCATGCGATGATGCTACGGGGCGGCGCCTTCCACATCGACGATGGGCTGCCGACGTCCGACCGGTTCGGCCGTACGCTGGAAAACCTCGCCCGGGTCCAGCCGACCCAGATCACCAATGTGCCGGTCGCCTATCCGATGCTGATCGCGGCCCTGAAGCGCGATCGCGATCTGGCGAAGCGGGTGCTCAAGAACGTCCGCGCCTGCTCCTTCGGCGGGGCGGCGCTGAGCCCCTCGGTCGTCGCCGACTTCCAGTCGCTCGCGGTCCGCACGGTCGGGAAGCGGATCATGTTCGGCTCGGGCTACGGCATGACCGAGACCAGCGGCATCATCGCCCTCGTCTGGTGGCGCACCGACCGCACCGACCTTCTGGGCCTGCCCATGCCGGGCGAGACGCTGAAGCTGGTCCCCTGCGACGATGGGCGGTTCGAGTGCCGGGTGGCGGGGCCGAACCTCTTCTCTGGTTATCTGGCCGGCGCCGCGCCTCCGTTTGACGACGAGGGCTATTTCCTGACCGGCGACGCGGTGCGGCCGGCGGATGCGCGGGACTGGTCGGCGGGGCTGGTCTACGACGGGCGGCTGGCCGAGGACTTCAAGCTGTCGAACGGCGTCTGGGTGCGGGCCGGGCCGATGCGCGAGGCCTTGCTGGACGCGCTTCGCCCCCATGCGGCGGACCTGATGCTGTGCGGCGCCAATCGCGAGGAGGTCGCCGCCCTGGTCTGGCCCGCACCGGGCGCTTCGGACGCGACCAAGGCCGCGCTCCGCGATCTCGCGCGCGCATTCAATGTTGATCGCACCACGGCTTCGACCCGGCTGGCGCGGCTGGAGCTGGCCGCCTCGGCCCCGACGCCCGCCGAGATGACCGCCAAGGGCACGCTCAACCCCGGTCGGGTCGCCGTGCACCGCGCCGCCGAGATCGACGCCCTGTTCCTGTCCCCGGATGCCGCGCTCTGAACGCACGCCGCCATCCTTCCTTGTCCTGCAAGCCTCAGAGAGAGAAAGCCCATGCACCGTCGCCAGCTGATGCAATCCGCCTTCGGTCTGTCGGTGCTGTCGCTCGGCGGCTGCGCGACGCGGGCGTTGGCTCTGGCTGAGATCGCAGATCCGTTCCAGCGCGCCTTCGTCTACGCCTTTCCCCTCTATGAACTGGCCCGGATCGAGCAGGAACGGACGGGGGCGGTCGGCGGACCGGGGCGGCTGAACACCGTCGTGCACCGGTCCCAACTGATGGACTCGAACTCGCGCCAGGTCACGGCGCCCAACAACGACACCATCTATTCGTCGATCTTCCTGGAGCTGTCGGGCGGGCCGGTTGAACTCACGGTTCCGGGCTCCACGGACCGGTATTTCTCCCTTGCCTTCATGAGCGCCTTCACCGACGTCTTCGCCTATGTCGGGACTCGGGCGACAGGCGGGCAGGGCGGTCGCTATCTCGTCGTCGGGCCGCAGTGGCAGGGTCAGGCGCCGGACGGCGTCCATCTGATCCGTTCGCCTTCCAACGACGTCTGGGCCCTGATGCGGACGCTCGTCGACGGTCCCGCCGATCTGGCCGCAGCCCAGGCCTTCCAGAGCGGACTGACGCTCAGCGTCGGGCCCGATCGGCCGTCCGCGCGCGGCTTCACCCATGCCGCAGGAGACGTGAATGACCCGGCGGTGTTCCTGTCACTGGTCAATGAGGTGATCGCCCGGTCGCCCGGCGGCGGTTCGGAATTCGGGCGCGCAGGCCAGTTCGCAGCGCTGGGGGTCGGCGGGGCGGCGCTGCCCGATCAGGCCATTCTCGACCAGTGGCGTGCGGCCATTCCGGCGGGGCTGGAGCACCTGCGCGAGGTGTTCAGGTTCCGCGACTATGCCGTCGACGGCTGGAGCTATCAGCCGCCGGGCGTTGGCGACTTCGGGGCCAATGATGAGCTGCGCGCCGCCGTGGCGCTCGGCGGAATCGCGGCCCTGGGCGAGGCCGAGGCCATGTATTTCCACGCCAATTTCGACGGCGCGGGCCAACCGCTGGACGGTGGGACGGCCTATCGCTGGCGGGTGCCGCCGGGCGGGGTGCCGGTCGACGCCTTCTGGTCCCTGACGATGTACGAGGTGACGCCCGAGGGGCGCTACTTCTTCACCGAGAACCCGATCAGCCGCTATTCGATCGGCGACCGGACGCCGGGGCTGGTGGTCGATGCCGACGGTGGTCTTGAAATCCTGATCCAGCGGGAGCGTCCGACCGGCCCCCTGGCCGCCAACTGGCTGCCGTCGCCGGAGGGGCGGATGCGTCTGGCCCTGCGCGCCTACCTGCCCAAACAGACCCTTCGCGACCGGAGCTGGAAGGTTCCGGCGCTCGAACGGGCGCCCTGACCCCGGGTTGCGACGGATCGGCGCGCCCCGGTTACGCCGGGCGCGGGGATCGCTAGATCGGGCGTGACGGACCGGCCCCGCGGTTCGCCTTAGTCGAGTGCGCCTGCCTATGATTCTTGAACTCCACCGCGACCTGGCCGTGGAGCCGGCCAAGGCCGTGCTCGTCGTCGAGGACGATCCCGCCCTGCGGGCTCTCCTGATCCGCTCGCTCAAGGAGAATGGGTTCGAGGCGCACAGCGCCGGGTCCGGGGCCCAGATGGCGGCGGTGCTGGCCGATACGCCGGTGGATCTGGTCCTGCTGGACGTCATGCTGCCGGGGCCGAACGGCTTCGACCTGTGCCGCGACATCCGCCGGGTCAGCGAGGTGCCGATCATCATGCTGAGCGCGCGCGGCGACGAGTCGGACCGGCTGGTCGGGCTGGAGCTGGGCGCCGACGACTATATGTCCAAGCCCTTCTCGACCAAGGAACTGGTGGCCCGCATCCGCGCCAACCTGCGCCGGGCCGGCGGCAAGGTGATCACCACGGCGGCGCGGCGGCGGCGGATGGTCTTCGCCGGCTGGACCCTGGATGCGGGCGCGCGCGAGCTGACCTCGCCCGAAGGCGTCGCGGTCGATTTGTCGGGCGCCGAGTTCGACCTGCTGCTCGCCTTCGTCGGCAGTCCGCAGCGGGTGATCGGGCGGGAGCGCCTGCTGGAGCTGTCGCGCGCCCGGGTCGCCGACGCCTCGGACCGCAGCGTCGATGTTCTCGTCAGCCGCCTGCGCCGCAAGCTCTCCAGCGCCTCCAATGTCGAGCCCCTGATCCGCACGGTGCGCGGCGTCGGCTATTCGCTGACGGCGGCGGTCGAGCGCGAATGAGGCTGCTGCGGCGCTTCCCCCAGGGACTGGTCGGTCAGGCGGCCCTGGTGCTTCTGCTCGCGGTGGTGCTGGAGTCGTTGGGATCCTCGATCCTGCACGGACGCGCCGACATCGCGGCGGGGCGGGGCGATCAGGTGCGGCTGCTGGCCGAACAGCTGGTGGCCTTCGACGCCGTCATGGCGCAGACGCCGTCGGAGAAGCGGGCCGAACGCGTCGCCGCCCTGTCCGCGCCGGGCGTGCAGGCGCGGTGGACGCCGATCCCGCCGATCCCCGACGAGGCGCCGAGCGCCTTGCTGGAGCATTTCGAGGCCAAGATGGAGCGTTGGCGGCCCGCGCTGGCGGGACGGGAATTGCGCCTGTCGGCCTCCGGCGCCGGACTGCCATTCTCGCCGCATCGGCTGATGGTCGCGCTGCAAAGCGTGGACGGCGACTGGCTGACCCTGTCGACGCGGCTGGCGCCCTCGCCCTGGGCGGCGGCGGCCAGCGGTCTGGGATCGGCGGTGATCCTGCTGGGCGGGGTGCTGCTGGCCTCGCTGCTGATGTTGAGATCCATCGGGTCGCCGCTGCGCGCCCTGACACAGGCGGCCGACCGGGTCGGCGCGGGCGAGAGCGTCACGGTGACGGAGGAGGGGGCCGGCGACCTGCGCCGGGTCGCCAAGGCCTTCAACGCCATGCAGGCCCGCATCGCCCGCCTGACCGAGGCGCGGACCCAGGCCCTGGCCGCGGTCAGTCACGACCTTCGCACGCCGCTGGCCCGGATGCGGCTGCGCGCTGGCGATATCGAGAACGCTCCGGCGCGGGCCGCGATGGAGTCCGACATCGACGAGATGAGCGCCATGCTGGGCTCGGTCCTGTCCTATCTGAAGGGCGACGAGCCCGAGGAGCCGCGCCGCATGGATCTGGCCGCCATGGCCATGACGGTGGTCGACGACGCCGTCGATCTGGGGCGCACGGCGACCTATCGCGGGCCGGATCATCTGGTCCTGACGGCGCGGCCGGTGTCGCTGAAGCGGGCCCTGTCCAACCTCGTCAACAACGCCCTGATCCATGCGGGCACGGCGCGAGTCACGCTCGAAGCCGACGCGGGCGAGGCAGTGCTGGCGGTCGAGGACCATGGGCCCGGCATCCCGGAAGAGGAGCGCGTGCACGTGCTCCAGCCCTTCCACCGGCTGGACCGGGCGCGGGCGCGCAACACCCCGGGGCTCGGGCTGGGCCTCAGCATCGTCAATGAGATCGTGCGGCGCGAGGGCGGGACCCTGACCCTGACCAACCGGGCGCGGGGCGCCGGCCTGCGCGCCGAGATCCGTATTCCCCTGTCGGCCTGAGCGGGCGGGCGTTTCGCCGCACCTTCGGCAACACTTTGACACATGGATGGTGCGTCGCAGCAAAGAAGGGCTGCGAACCTGACCCCCTGTTTCCCCCACAGGAGGTTGTCATGGAACACGTACTGGAACGCGCCGCCCGCTTTCGGGGCCAGGTCTTCCCGGCCCAGAGCGCGCTCTACTCCCGGCTGGCCAGCGACGGTCAGAGCCCCAAGGCCCTGATGATCAGCTGCGCCGACTCGCGCGTGGTGCCTGAACTGATCACCCAGGCGGCGCCCGGCGACCTGTTCGTCACGCGCAATGCGGGCAACATCGTGCCGCCGTTCTCGAACGCCAACGGTGGCGTGTCCTCAGCGGTCGAATACGCGATCATGGCCCTGGGCGTGCGCGACATCGTCATCTGCGGCCATTCGCACTGTGGAGCCATGAAGGCCTTCTCCAGTCCCGAGGCGCTGGAGAAGATGCCCAATGTCGCCGCCTGGCTGAAACACGCCCATGCGGCCCACAGCGTCGTGTGCTCCGCCTATCACGACCTCAGCGCCGAAGAGGCGGTCACCGCCACGGCGCTTGAGAATGTGGTGGTCCAGCTGAACCATCTGCGCACCCATCCGTCGGTCGCCTCGGCCATGGCCAAGGGCGAGCTGACGCTGCACGGCTGGTTCTTCGAAATCGAGACCGGGACCATCCTGGCCTATGACGGCCAGGAGGAGCGTTTTGTGGCGGTCACGGACGACGCGCCCTTGCCGGTCGCCCACGCCGCCGGCATCCGCCGCGCCGCCACCGGCTTCGTCAGCGAGTCCATCGGGATCGCCGCCGAATGACCCCGTCCGCAGCCTCCTCCCCGGCCGCGGACTCGTATCGGAAGGTCGGCTTCTCGCGCGACCTGACGGCGTCCATCGTGGTCTTTCTGGTGGCCATGCCCCTGTGCATGGGCATTGCCGTCGCCTCGGGCGTTCCGGCCGAGCGCGGCCTGATCACCGGCATCATCGGCGGCATCGTTGTCGGCGCCCTGGCGGGCTCTCCGCTGCAGGTGTCCGGCCCCGCCGCCGGTCTGGCCGTCATCGTCTTCGATGTGGTCCAGAAGCATGGCCTCTCCGCGCTCGGTCCCATCCTCGTCGTCGCCGGCCTGATCCAGCTCATCGCCGGCGCGCTCAAGGTCGGGGGCTGGTTCCGCGCCATCTCCCCGGCCGTGGTCCACGGCATGCTGGCCGGCATCGGCCTGCTGATCGTGGTGGGTCAGTTCCACGTCCTGTTCGGTGACGCCCCGCGCGCCCACGGGCTTGAGAACATCATGGCCATCCCCGGCGCCATCGGCGGCCTGTCGCTGGCGGCCTTCGGCAACGCCGAGGCGACCCTGATCGTCGGCCTGACCACCATCGTCGCCCTGGTCGGCTGGGAGAAGATCCGTCCGAAGAAGCTCAAGCTGGTTCCCGGCGCCCTTCTGGGCGTGCTGGCCGGTTCGATCGTGGCGGGCGTCTTCGGCCTGAACGTCCAGATGATCTCGGTGCCGGAATCGATCGCCTCGGCCATCGCCATCCCGGGTCTCGACGCCTTCGCCGAAATGGTCGATCCGGTCCTGCTGGGCACGGCCCTGGCCATCGCCTTCATCGCCTCGGCCGAAACCCTGCTGTCGGCGGCGGCGGTGGACCAGATGCATGACGGCCCGCGGACCAAATACAACAAGGAACTGTTCGCCCAGGGCGTCGGCAACATGATCTGCGGCGTCCTCGGCGCCCTGCCGATGACCGGGGTGATCGTGCGCTCCTCGGCCAACGTCCAGGCCGGCGCCGTCAGCCGCTGGTCGGCGGTTATGCACGGCTGCTGGATCCTGGCCTTCGTCGCGGTCCTGCCGTGGGTGCTCAAGATGGTGCCCAGCGCCGCCCTCGCCGGCGTTCTGGTCGTCACCGGCTGGCGTCTGGTCAGCCTGAAGCACGCTAGGCACCTGTTCTCGCGCTACGGCCTGCTGCCGGCCCTGATCTGGGCGGTGACCTTCATCACCGTGGTGGCGACGGACCTGCTGGTCGGCGTTCTGGTCGGCATGGCCCTGACCCTGGTCGAGCTGGCGCCGCACCTGCTGCGCATGGGCCTGAAGGTGGTCCGCAAGGACGCCGACCATGCGGACGTCGCGCCGCACGAGGTCAAGCTGGAAGGGACCGCCACCTTCCTGCAGCTGCCGGGCCTGACCAAGGTGCTGGAGGCCGCCCCGACTCAGGGTGAGCTGCAACTGGATGCGCGTCGGCTGTCCTTCATGGACCATACCTCAGCCGAGGCGATCAAGGACTGGATCCGCGGCCGTGAGAGGGCCGGGGGTTCGGTGGTGGTCAAGGCGGAGGGCCGCCTGGGTGAGCAGCTCCGGGCGGAGCACGCCTGACGACCACGCCGTCGGGTTTCCAGACCCAGACGGACCCGGCCGGCGCGGACCCCCTCCCGCGCCGGCCTTTCCGTGCCCGGCGACGGCAAGGCGCCGGGAACGGCTCGCGCCCACGAGGGTTGTCGCATCTCCACGGAGACGCTGATGGCCCGCTACTTCTTCCACACCCTCGACGGCGAATGCGTTCGCGACGAACTGGGCGAGGAGCTACCGGGCGATGACGCTGCGAGGGAAGAGGCCCTGATCGTCTTCGGCGAACTGCTTCAGCACTGCGGCCATCGGTTCTGGGCCTCGGGCGTGTTCAGCGTCATCGCCACCAACGAAAGCCGCGAGGTGGTAGTCACCCTGACGGCGCAGGCCTCGACGGATCTGCCGGATGACGCCCGGGCCAACGCCCTGACGGACTGACGCATGTACAACGCATTGGTCGAAAAACTGGCGCGCCGTGACGTCCTCGACGCCGTCGAGGAGGCGGCGCTGGCGCGCGTCCTGGGACCCGCCGTCCGCGTCCTCGCCGGCCGCGACATCGTCAGCGAGCACGTCCGCGTCGAGCAGAGCACCCTGATCCTGAGCGGCTTCACCGCCCGCTACACCACCCTGGCCAACGGGCGCCGGCAGATCACCGAGATCAATCTGACCGGCGACTTCATCGACCTGCACAGCCTGCTGATGAAGCAGATGGACCACGGCATCGTCGCCCTGACCGACTGTACGATCGCCCACGCCAGCCATGCCGACCTGCGCAAGCTGGTCGACGACCACGGCCATCTGGCCCGGCTGTTGTGGCTGGACACGGTGATCGATGCGGCCATCCACCGGCAGTGGCTGGTGGCCATGGGGCGGCGCAGCGCCCTGGCCCACCTCTGCCACCTGATTTGCGAGATGTATCTGCGTTTGGAAGTCGTCGGTCAGGCCGCCGACCATGTCTTCGATCTGCCCCTCAGCCAGGCCGTGTTGGGCGACGCGCTCGGCCTTTCGACCGTCCATGTGAACCGGCTGATCGGCGAACTCCGCGGCGAGGGCGTCATCACCTGGGTCGGAGCGCGGATCACGGTCCTGAGGTGGGACCGGTTGGCCGAGATCGCGGAGTTCGACCCCACCTATCTGCGCCTGCATCGTGAGCCGACCTGAGAAAGAGCGGCCCGATTCACCTATGTTAATGCGCGGACGCGGCGCGGGTCGCATCGGCGGTCATGGCTTCCGATTTCCACGATTCGACCATCCCCCAACCCGCTCCCCCGCCGAATGTGCCGGCGGCCAGGGGAGATCGGCGAGGCCCCGGAGCGACGGCGGTCTGGATCGAGGCGGGCGTCTTTGTCGAAACGACCCGCGCGCGGCGGCTGGCCCGGGTGGTGGGACCCGGTGACCTGATCCAGGGCGAGGGGGTCTGGGTGACAGAGGGCCTCTATCGGGAGGGGGACGCTGTCGCTCTGCCGGAAGGCGTTCAGGGCGACCGGGCCCAAGCCGCCGCCGATCGGCGCGTTCGCGTGCTGAAGGCGCGGCTGGACTGCCTGATGACCCATTCGAGCCTGACCCGGCTGGCCGATCTTCTTGCGACGATTCATGAGTGCAATGGAGAGAGCCGGATCGTGCTGACCCAACAGGAACTAGCGGAACTGGTCGGGCTGCGCCGTGCGACCGTCAATGAGGGCCTCCAGGCCTTGCAGGACAGGCGGATTCTGCGTGTTGGTCGGGGACGGATCGACATCCTCGATGCCGCCGGCCTGGCGAAGGCGGCGTGCGGCTGCGAGAGCGGGGAGGCTGTTCCACCCCGCAGTCCAGGCGCCGAGAGCTAGTGGGCCGTTTCGCGGAACTCCAGCCGCCAGGACAGGTCGATGGGCCCCGCGGGCGGGGTCGTTCCGCACTCCACGACCGACTGCAAGGCGCCGACGGGGGTTCGGTAGCGGTCCGACAGGGCGTCGGCCTGACAGTTCAGGCCCTCGACCTTGAAGCTCTCGATCTCGCCGTCACCGTAACGCGCGCCGTCGGCCGTGACGGCCGCCTCGCCAAAGCCGGCGAAGGTCGTGTCGACGCGGGCGATGGTCACCCCCGCGCGGGGCTCGATATGGTCCGTGCGGATGATGCGGCCGGGCTCCAGCACATAGCGGGTTGAGATGCTGACGCGGTCGTCGGCGACCGGGGCCGGCTGGCCCATGCGGTCCAGCTTCGCTTGGCTGTAGGTGACGATGGTGCGGTCGCCCTCGGTGGTGACCTCGGCGTGGGTGAAATACGCCAGCGGTTGCAGCACCGCTCCGTCCGACAGGGTCAGCCGCGGCAGAAGCTGGGGATACGTCTCGTCCGCCGCCCCGGCCAGGACGCCCGGCGAGAAGGGGATAGGGAAGTAGGGGGTGTTCATATGCTGGCCGTCGCCACCGTTGATCAGCGGGAGGCCGATGACGCGCGATCCGTCGCGGTAGGTGACCAGCAGCCGGTCGTATTCTCCCCTCGCGAACCAGTTGGTCTGGCTGCGGGGCAGGGTGGTCAACCAGGCCTCGAAGGCCGGATCGGGCGCGACGTCGTGATAGCCGAGGCGGTTCCAGATGGCGTTGGTGTAGAGCAGTTGGTGCGCCAGGCTGAGATTCTCGCCGAGGATGCGATGCTTGCCGCGATAGGCGTCGGTCTTGCGCCCGTGGTCCCACAGATTGACCGAGCCGGTCGCAGGATCCAGCCAGAAGTCGGCATAGCGGGCGGCGACGCGCGAGGAGAAGGCGTAGGCCATGGCCTTTTCCTGATCCGTCAGCACGTCCAGTGAGGCGGCGGCGGTCAGGACCTCGAGGAAGGCCGTCTCGCCATAGGTCCCGATGCTGCGGCCGTACTCGAAGCCCTCGCCGCGCAGGTTGAGGCGCGGCAGCATCAGATCGACCGAGGACCGCAGCCAGGTCTTGACCTCCGGCGGCGGGGCGACACCCGTCTCGATGAAGCGCTGGGCGATCTCGCCGATCAGAAGCACGCTGTAGCGGTCGAAGCGGCCGTCGCCGTTGGTCTCGTCGGCGAAGCCGTACTGGCCGGAGTATTCGCGGAAATGATCGAGCGTTTTCGCCAGCAGGGCCTCGCTGGCGCTCGCATCCTCCCAGCCCAGCAGATAGCGCAGCCGGGCGATGCTGAACGCGACGCCGAAATAGTTGTTGGGCAGGTCGATCAGGGTCAGGTCGGAGGTGCGCACGAACCGGCGCCAGTCGAGTTGGACCCGCAGCCTGGCCAGGGTCTCGGGACTGACCGCCTGATCCAGCAGGCCGGCGACCTGAAGCTCATGCAGGGCCGAGACATAGTAATAGATCCCCCAGCTGTCGTTGGGATCGTCGACCGTCAGATCGGCCAGACGGCGGAAGCTGGACAGGTATTCGGGGAAGTTCGGATCGGTGCGCGGCGTCTGGCTCAGCACATGGGCCATGGCGATGGCGATCTTGCCGGGCAGGAATTTGTCGTGGGCCTCGAAGACCGCGACCCCGTCCAGCCGATAGTCGCGGCCGTCGGCGCGAAGTTGCTCCAGCAGGGCCTCGACCTGGGGGGTGATGCGCGTCTCGACCGTGCGATTCATCGGGGCGACGTCGCGGTAGAGCGGGCCGCGCGAGGCTTCGGCCAGAGAGGGGGCGGGGAAGGGCGTGGCCGGCGTTCTAGGCGTGATGGCGCAGGCCGTCCCGGTCAGCAGGCAGGCGGCGGCCGTGGCGAGAAGGAGGCTGAGGGGCATCGGCCGATCCCTGAATCTGAAGGGAAAAGGGCGGGAACGACCACGGCCGCCCCCGCCAGAGAACTGTCCCTGGGAAGGAACGTGATCAGGCTGGATTGGTCAGGCCAATTTGTCAATCGAGCTTACCAGTCACTCCGCTGCGACACTTCCGACGCGGCCATCAGGAAGGCGCCGGAGCCGTAAAGCTGGGTGTCCGAGGCCGCGACATGGTCCGGCGCATAGCCGACCTGCTGCACCCAGCCGAGGCGGCCGTCGGGCTGGACGGCGCGCGACAGGGCGGCCCAGCCCTTGGCCACGGCGGGACTGTAGGGCGCCCGATCCAGCACCCCGGCGTTCACGCCCCAGGCCAGGCCATAGACGAAGAAGGCGGTGCCGCTGGTCTCGGGCGGCCCCCCCACGTCGAGCAGGGAGACCGGCCAATAGCCCTCCGCGCCCTGCAGCCCGATCAGGCGTTCGGACATCTGGCGGAACAGGGTCTCATAGCCGGTGCGGGCCGGATCGTCGGCGGGCAGGGACTGCAGCACCTTGGCGAGGCCGGCATAGGACCAGCCGTTGCCCCGGCTCCAGAACACCTTGTGGCCCGCCGCATTGGGCTTACCGATGAAGCGGCTGTCCCGATAGAAGAGGTGGTCGTCGTGGTCGTAGAGGGCCTCGATCGTGGCGTTCAGCTCGCGCTCGGAGTGGCGGCGGTATTTCGGGTCGCCGGTAATTTCGGACAGCTCAGTCCAGACCGGCGGGGCCATGAAGATGGCGTCGCTCCAGCACCAGCGGACCTGACAGGGCCGTTCGCCCCGGCCTTCGTCGAAGGTCATGGCCGCGTCGCTGGGGGCCGCGAGGACGGCGTCGAAGCGGGCGCGGATCGGGGTGAGGCGCGCCTCTCTGGCCGAACCCTGAACCCGTCCGGCGGCCCAGATCCAGCTATGTCCGATGGCGTCGGCGTCGGCGTGGCGCGGGCGCGTGCCGAAGCCCCAGTGGGCCGCCTCGCCGTGATCCACGATGGCCTTCGCATAGGCCGCGTCGCCGGTGGCGTCGGTGAAATCGGCGAGGCCCGCCCAGAAGGTCGCCTGGATCCAGTCGATCGGATCGGCCGTCTGGTCGTGGAAGGTGCCGACATAGTCGAAGGCCTCCATATGGGCCAGCTGCCAGTCCGCGACCCGTCGGGCCTGCGCCAGCACCGCCGCGTCGCGGGCCGTCTCGGCCGGTTGCGCAACCAGCGCGGAGTCTGTCGCGTCGCCCGCACAGGCGCCGGTCGCCAGCAGCACGCCCGACATCGCCAGCGCCGCCGCGCTCCAAGCCTTATTCCGCATCGTCCACTCCCTTTCCGGGCCATTTGGCTAGCCCGGTTTATAATTTTGGTCTGACCAATCTTGTCACCGGTGTCACTTCCGGTCTAGCCTGTTCGCATAACGTCGCCCGGTTTACGGGCGCGAGGGAAACATCAGGCAGGGGAAATACACCATGACCGCCAAGTCCAAGACCCTTACGCGGGCGATGCTGCTCGCCTCGGCCGCGACCCTGTTCGCGGTTCCGGTTCTGGCGCAAACCGCGCCCGTTCCGGCAGCGGACCAAACGCCAGAACC
>Ga0209630_10001116_pt1 | contig 29743 bp, 19 predicted proteins | sample COG_01_FD_184745 | JGI IMG/M metagenome (GOLD analysis project Ga0209630, IMG submission 184745) | Pelagic Microbial community sample from North Sea - COGITO 998_met_01 (SPAdes) (version 2) | ecosystem: Environmental > Aquatic > Marine > Neritic zone/Coastal water | place: Helgoland, sampling... | reverse complement strand
CTTTCGTCGAGAAACTCATCAAACGCGAAAAATCGAAGAAGACGAGCGAAGGCGTGGACGTGGGATTAGCGGCGAAGAAGATGCAAAAAGAGCAAGAGACGGAGAAGAGGGAAGGGAAGAAGCAGAAACTAAGAGGAGGAGGAGGAGGAGGAGGTAAGAAGAAGAAATAAGTTTATGTATGTAGCCGGTGGTGCTCTGTGGTATATCGTCGTCAAATAGAACGAGAAACGGTTTCGAAAGAGCACATCCGTGTAGTGCGTTTCGAGGTTTGCACAAAAAAGAGCATCAAAATCCACGCACCGCGAATAATTTCTTTTCACCCTCTCTCACTGTCTCACACATCTTTTCTTTCAAGAGCTTTTTGAATGGGGTGTTTTTTTTCCCGCCAAAATTTTCTCCTCTTGTGAGCTCTTTTTGAACTACTCGCTTGCTTCAAAATTAAGGCGCTCCAACGCTACATTCCATCATGTCGCACGAACATGTCATTGTTCTAAATAGCGATAGTGATGAAGAAGTAGAACAAGCGGAAATTGGAGGTGCGTTTGCGGTGGTTTTTTGTATGTTTTTACGTTCGCATCGTCTCCTCGCGGAGCGCGAACGCGCGCCCAATCTCGCAATCTCAACGCGTGGTTTTTCCGTATTTTCAAACGGCTAGTTTTCCTGCCTGCCTGCACTCGTTTTGGTTTACTTCCAGACCATACGCGCGAGCGCAAAGAGAGCGATAGAAAACGACGCAGAGAGTATACGGAGACGTGACGCGTGATTGATTGATCGCGAAGCGAATGACCGCGTTTCTGTGTTTTCGAGAGACTTTGGTTTCCGGTGGTTGCTCTTTTGCCTGCTCTTTTGTTTTTTGCTCGTATATTTTGTGTTTTTTCTTCATCTCAATTTTCTTCACTTTTTCGCGTCAACATCGAAAAATGTAGTTTCTTAAAAAGCTAACCCCGCCGGTCTTCTTCTTCTTCTTGTTGTTGTTGTTGACGTCGTCGTCCGAATGATACAACAAAACAGTGGGAGGAAACGATGCGATTGACAACGGTTTTTTGACGACATACGATGATGCGGGACTTGGAGGAGGAAGTGCGACGACGACGACAGCAGCTGCTGGTGGTGGTGATGCTGTTGGAGCTGGTGGTTTTGGTTTTGGTGGTGACGGTTCTAATGTGTTTGGTATGATGATGCAAGCGCAGCGAAATCTGCAATCCGATCAACAATCGAGCAAGAGAAAGATGCAAATCAACACACATCATCAACAACACAAACAACAACGACAGTACGCGGTTGGGCCGAAGAAAGCGCCGATGAAGAAGAATGTGGGTTCTTCTTCGTCTTTGCCGGTTTCGAATGGAGGCGATTCACAGACGGCAAGGGCGACGACGCCCAGGATGACGCCTACGGGGCCGACGACGATGCTGGAGACGCAGGCATTTCAACGTTCCCACTTCGAGCGCTTTAGCGCAGATCAAATGATGATGATGAATTCGCCGACGATGAATTCGCCGCCGCCGACGACGATGACGGCGTATGCTGGAGGTTACGCCTTTGACGCCGGCGAGGACGTCGTCGTCTTTGACGCAGAGGCTCTCGCGGCTCTCGCGAGTGAAGAAGAGAAGAATAAGTCGGAACTTCTTCAAAAAGCCAAAACGATGAACGAGAAGATGAAGCGCTGCCGCAAGCGCGATATTATCCTCGAAGAAGACGCGAAAACTGTGATCAGTCTGGAAGGTGCGGCCGGTTATGTCGGCGAAGAACAAGAGTACATCGATTTGACGATTGAGGGGGATCCTCAAATTACCGCCGAAATGAACGAATTGCGCATCGAGAGTTCTAATCAGGACGAAACTTCTCTTCCTACTCCGATAGCTGAAGGGAACGACGCAGTAGCTGTGCTAACTGCCACGTGCGAAGTGCTTCCAACGCAGTTTACGGAGAGAGTGACGAATTGGCTTAGCGAAAAGTGTCAAGGAACGAAACCGTTGTTTCTTTTGGAAAATCACTCCTGCGCGTCCACTATTTTCAAATATGATCCTAGTGACAGAGACAAACCGGCAGAGCTCGAGAAAGCAACGACTGATGTGCTGAATCGAATAAAATTGGAGTGTTTAGCAGGCACCGCCGGCGTTCAGAAAAGCGTCCATCTGGCGTTTGCGCCACTCGTCCCGGAAGGTGGCTCGCAGTATAGAACCCACTCAGGTGGTCCCTTGCTCAAATCGCCCACGGCTCGCGGCTTGGAAGCGTTGCACAAGAAATTTTGGGAGGTGTACGACTTCAAGTGTTCTCCAGAAACGAAGTTCTTGTACGTCGTGACGGGGAACGTGTGGATGGAAGCGTCGTACGTTCGCATCGGGGAGGATCAGCAAGAGGGTGACAGAGTACCCGCGAAAGTTCACGAACGTTTTAACGCAGAAGGCGACGAGAATTTTGGCAATTTACCGCCGTCTCTCTGGGTGCCATGCTTTGCCAAGATTTATGCGATCCTCGCCGAAATTACGACGAGCGTCCGCGTCAAAGGAGGGGAAAATCTCAAAAATTTCATTTTCGCGATCGATACCGCGAAAGGAGCGAAAGCGTTGTTCAACGCGGCGAAATCGTTTTTCAACGTCTCCGATGCGTATTTCTTGGCGTTATTTCCCGTGTACGGTACCGGGGTGCACCCGTCGCTCATCGTGCGAAAATGGTGTTTGTGGTTATACGCGGCGAGACTCTTAGCCATGTGCGCGTATTATCGCACCGGAGAGATTCTCGGAGGACAGACGATTCCGCAAGCGAGTTCATATCCGGAGCCGGGGAGAGGAGGAATGCGAATGCAAATACCGCTGCTGTCGAATGACGACAAGTACCTGACGAACGATGAGAAATTGCGGTTGTTCCAGAGAATATTGTTCTATTTAGTGGTTGGCGGCGCGTCTGCCGATGGAAAGACGAACGCACTTAAGCCACTGTGGATAACCGCAGATATACAAAGTCTCGCGGAGCGAACCGAGATCAGACCAACTTTTTTGCAAAAAAACGAAATACTGCACTCTTTCACGTCCAGATCTGGACTTAGGTTGAGTTATGGGTCAGTGTATGTTCACAATAAGGGATGGAAAAAGGTTGATTTTTCTGAGTTTACTACGAATACTGGGAAAGATGCTAACTCTCTTCAAAGTGAGCATCAGTTGGCGTACTTTTTTAAGATGAATCCGACTTTGATGAATCCGACTTTGACCCCCCAAGAAGAGGAGAACATCAAGCGGTGCGATTTATTATATTTCCCATTCCCACTCAATCAAGAAGTCAACGCGAGACGAATATCGCCGCAAGTTCGACTCACGGAAGCGATTGAGTTAAACCGAGAAAACATTTACGCGAAACCGATGGAAGATGAGAATCGGTATGTGGATGAAAACTTGGACGAAATATTAGAGAAAATTAATGAAAGCGGCCAGCCGCAACCAATCCGCAAGAGATGGTCGGATTTAGAAAATTTTCTGATGGAGAAATCAGGAACGAAGGCTTGCAGAGATATTGCCATGAACGACATTGACTGGGACACAATGCGGCGCGAATGTACTTCGCTCGCCTGCACGTGGACTTTAAACAAACCAAAGAACCGCGGTATAGAGCAGAGAATCACTCTCTATCAGATGAATGAAGCGGGTGTTTGGTCTAAGGCAGAAGAAAGTGGCCCTGCAATAGCTACCAGACTGAAAGACTTGTACCCAAAGAAGAAGAAAATGATGGCTTCCAGTTCAAAGTCTTCTCAAGTCAAAAAAGTTACAATCAGTTCGCTCTCTCTCTCGCAAGCGATTGAGTTAAACCGAGAAAACATTTACGCGAAACCGATGGAAGATGAGAATCGGTATGTGGATGAAAACTTGGACGAAATATTGGAGAAAGCGAAAAGAAGCGGCCAGCCGCAACCAATCCGCAAGAGATGGTCGGATTTAGAAAAATTTCTAAAGGTGGGACAGACAACTACAGCTGGCAAAGACATGGCGAGGAACGAAGTTGACTGGGAAACAATGCGGCGCGAATGCACTTCGCTCGCCTGCACGTGGACTTTAAATTCGCGCGGATCTCAGAAAATCTATCTATACGAGAAGAGCAAAGCCATCTGGTCTAGGGCAGGAACGACCGGTCCCGATATAACTAACCGGTTGAAAGCCCTATACCCAAAGAATAGAACCGACGAGGAGGAAAAGATGGCTCTTGACTCAGACTGACCCTCCAGTGGGTTATAGTGCTAGGACAAACTGAAAAGCAGAAGAAACATACACATACAGTGGTACCATACCATGGTACTACACATACATACAACTTCAATACTACAATACAACGTACTCTTTGTAAATCAAAAAAACAGTTACGCATATCTTCACAAAAAATCCCCTTTTTCCTTCTGCTCCCTCCTGTTGCGCATGAACGAGTTGATTCGATGCGTTAGCGGTCGAGCCGGCGAGCATCCCCTCGTGTGCGTTAGGCGGTTCCATAACGAAACAGGGTGTTCGTTTACGCGGTCGTCGACCGACGTTTCTTTCTCATCAAATTTCTCCTCCCCAGTCCTCGGTCTTGGCCGTGTCCGGGCAATCAAAATCGTCGCTTCTTTCCAAGTTCTTATCACAGACTCGAACACGAACAATCGCGTTTCACGGACGTTACTAAAACGAAACACATCCTTTGAGATGATGGAATTTCATCGGTACGGGAGAATGCGATCGCGGGAGTGGTGTTTAATGAACATGTAAAAGATGTGTTGTTCTCTGGGATCGGTTTTTGTTGGGCGAGTTCGGGATTTCATTCATATCCCCCAAACACACACAAAAAAAAGAAAGGAAGAACCGAAGAAGAACAAGCGCTACAAAACCAACGCACTGCAATAATGCCATCACGACGACCGGAAGGTAATACAAAAGTTGTTTTCACTAGTTGGAAATCGCTATGGGACACCATTCGTGAAACCAAACTGAGCGAGGATGAAAGAGCGTTGGTCGAAAACACGAGCGTTGCCGGATTCGTACGAAACCATAACGCGCGCCGCCAAACATATGTATTCAAGAACGAAGAAGATTACGTTCCGTTAAACGGTGACGCGTTGACTACAGCTAGTATTGTCGGCGTGGATGTCTACGTCAATAGCGGCTCGTACAGGTTAGAGATGTGCTTATTGATTCGCTACAAAAAAAGCCGCGGGGGACGCGGCTTCCACGGCTCCGAAGAGCGCATTCACGAACAGCGTTTCATCAAAGGAGGCGAGGATCTCCCAAAAGTGTTGCGCGATTGTTGCGGCAGTAGCTCTGTGGAAGATCGTGTCGCGTTGATTCGTCGCACGCGTCGTGCAGTCGCGCGAGTCGAGTTGCTTCGGCACACGCATCGGCGCAATAGTAAACTTGTGCCTGCTTCACTTGATTGCGCGTTGCGTGACCTCTTCTTTTCAGACGAGATGACGTCACCATTTTCTCCAGTAAATATCTCAAGCGACAACGACGACGACGAGAACAATAGCGAGAACGCGAACGCGGCGAGAAAAGGAGTTGAGCTTGACCCTCTCCACGGTGACGACTTTATCGTGACTCAGTTTGATAGATGCAAAATTGATAGAACGGAGAGAAGGATTGGCGACGAAACAAACGTTTTGATTCCGTGGTGTGTGTTCAACCTCCGCACGCTCGAGGAAGTTTGGCTGAGCCCGGGAGGTTTCACTCGATTGTGCAGATACAGACGCGGAGAGATTTACGACGTCAACGATGCCGTCAAACGTTTGCATGTTATGGACGAAAGAAGAGTCGATTCTTCCTTTTCCTCTTCTTCTTCCTCTTCCTCTTCCTCGATGTCGATGGAGAGGAGAACGCGCGCGAGATTTTCCTTTGATTTTTGCAGCGGGTCGTGTAAGAGCGCCGTCCATTCGTTGCGACGACAACGGTACGTCGAATGGCACGAAAGAAGTATCGATAATCGCGGGAAGGTGCAGATGAAGCGTAAGAGAATGAAGCGAGTATTTATATGTGTTGATCCTGAAATAGAATCTTCAGCGCACGATTCAGCGTGGGCGGACGACCAGATTTTCTTTTTGCAGGCGAAGGTTGAGGACATTCGCGCGGTAGAATTGATACCCGCGGGCATTTTTAGAAGTATCATCGCCGCGCCGGAGTGCCGCGTGTACAGCCGCCAGAGAAGTTCGCACGACAAGAGGAAGCGCGATGAGCTCGGCGACGAAGAGGCGGAGAAGCAAAGACGCAGAGAGATTGAAGAGTCAAACAAACAAGTGCGCGCGATCGTTGACATCTCGAACCATTTAATGGTGCCGTGCTGGATAGAGAACCCGTTGGGGGATCGCGTGCATTCGCTCTGGAACGAATACTACCCGTTCATGTCGTTCGATTACCGAATTCACAAAATCACGTACTGCGCATATGGGAGGAAATTTCAAAAGCTGTCGGCGATAATGACAAATCTTGGATCGATAAAATTGAATCCGCCGTGTCTCGGCGAGACGAAGTGTGAATACAAGAAGCTGCACGATAATCACGAAGAATTCTGCGGTTATGACGGCGTGCCTCGGGAAATAAGCAAGTTACACCCACCGTCGTTGGTGAAGTCGTTGGACGAGCAAATGGAAGACGATTTGTACGGCTTGATCAATGAGATTTTATTCCTACGATAGATCTTTGGACTCAAGAGAGAAAGATTTTTTATTAATAAAGATGATCAGGAAACAACAACAAAAAGAACTCACCACTCTAGTTGAACGTACGCATTCGTTTATGACTCGTGGTCTTTCGTTTCGCATGTTTTGTTTCGCTTTTGCCACTCTCCTTCTTTTCTTGAGAGACATTTAGAGACAATTAGAGATGTGCACCAAAATAATAAAAATTAGCGTTGAAGCGCATTTCATTGAAATAGGAATAGGTACGGCTAGGCACGCAGGAGCCCCGCGTAGGGACCCCCCCCCCCAAAAAAAAAGGTGCCTATGAGATTTGAACTCATGACCACAGGATTTGCAATCCTATGCTCTACCCCTGAGCTAAGACACCATTTTATAACACCTCGAATTACAGCCACAACCCTAATTCCATAAAAAATAACAAATATTAATCAATCAACATTTTAGACATTTTTGGCGAGAAGTTAAAACGGCATCAAAAAAATCGGAATCTCACTCCATCACACCGCTCTCTCGAGGCTGTGCGATACGCTACACTTAGGGATCTTGGTATAGATCGTGTGTATGATCATTATTATGTGTGCATTCAATTACAACTTGCAAATACTACTAGTAAGCAATACATTTCATCACATATAAAAAATTTTCCAGTCGTCGTCGCTTTTATTACAAAAAGAAAAGAGTGACAGCGGTTGTGATACCCAGGTAGATCGCTTTACCTCTCAGCATCATAGTCGCACGACCAGCGACGGACGAAGTGGTGGTGGTGGTGGTCGTCGTCGTCGTCGTTGACGTTCCATCGGAGGCGAGGTCCGAAGTTGTCGTCGTCAACGTCGCCATCGCCGACGCCGTGGCGCCAGATACGGTCGTGCCTTCGGCTCCGGTAATGGTGTAAAAGGCCATGCATCCTTTATCTTCGTGCGTCAAGAAATGGCAGTGAACAACTTTCTTTCCTGCGTAACGATCAACCATAAAGTAATAATTGTCGATGGTCACGCCAGTAGGGCGGTATACGACGTCGTGCCAATCTCCGTCTTGGTAGTAACCAGAAGCGTCCGTCACGCCTGAAAGTTGAAAAGAGTTCACGTGAATGTGCAACGGGTGTTTTTCGTTTCCATTGACGGTCCATTTCTGTACCGTACCGAGAGCGACTGAGTCGAGAGGTGTGTCTTTGTCCACAAATTGTTCGTTGTTCACGCCGCAACCACCATCTGCCGCAGTGAAAGTGACACTTTGCGTCATCGGCGTTGGTAACCCGGCCGGTTCGTCCTTCAACGTCTGCATTAAGTATGCGGGTCTTTTCGGATTAAATTGCGAAATATCATCGTAGTTTTCACCAGTCGTCACCGCAGAATCATCCGCGACAACGGTGATGGTGAACAACTCGCCAGCAACGTAACCACCGCCACCGCCACCGCCGCCGCCGCCGGGGCCGCCGCCTTGAAGCAAAGATCGACGTCTTTTCTTGGCCGCAGCTTCGGCGGAAACCGTCACGGTCCCCAAACTTCCAGTGCATCGCATCATCACGTCCGCTCTGTTACCAGGGGCCAAGTATAACTTACCATCGCCCAAAGCTCTTGGTGCCGGAGAGACGTACACGCCATCCTTAGCCAGTAAATACCACTCGCACGATTGCCCGCTCGTAGCGCCGTTGTGCGAAATGATAGCGTCTATATCGGTGGCCAAGAAAACCGTTCGGATTCTCGTCCATCGGTTCAATTTCACGTCGTAGTTCGGCTTGACTTTACCGTTCACAAAATAGCCTTTATAACCGCCGTCGATTGAATCATCAGCAGAAGTCCAAACTTCACCGGGACTTTCGCTCGCGATCGACTTCAGCGCCGCTAAATCCATGTACGCGATAGCCAAAGGACCGACCTCGTCGGCATTCAAAATCGCACTCGGCACTTCATCCGCCGCATCTTCAACAATCATAAAGCCAATCATGCCACTTGCCGCGTGCAAAGAGGTCGAACCGTGATGGTGCGCGTGATACCAAAACGTCCCCCCTGCGTGGTCGCTTGGAATACTGTACGTATACGTTCCACTTTCTCCGGGTTCTACGGTAGAAAAGACATCATCCGCCCCCGTATCTGGACTGACGTGCAAACCGTGCGTGTGCAAATTTGTCTTTTGCGAGTAGTGATACCCGTTTCCTGAAGCCGGGTGCGTGCAGTCAGCCATAGCGCACGTCGCCATTTCGTTCTTGAGCGTCACCGTCACCGTATCGCCGGCTTTGAACCTCAACGTCGGCCCGTGTTGCAAAGTGTCCAAACTCGTCGTGTCCACGTTGTAACCTCTCAGCTTCATCTTCACGCCGATGGCGGTGTTCTCGTACGTGTACTCAGACACCGTGATGGTCGTCGTCAACGCGCTGTATTTTATGAAAATATGTGTGAGTGTTACGTGCTTTTTTGAAAAAAATGTATTTTGTCCTCCTATTTAACTTTAAGGTTTTCCAATTTCGCGCGCGAAAAGAACGACAGAGAGAGAAGTTCGAATCGATCGACAGAGCGACGGATAAAAAGAAGAGAAGCATCCGTCGTTTCGACGTTTTGCGCGTTTGGCGTTCGCTCTCTTTTTTAGCGGCTGTAAAAGAGAGAAAATTTGAAAGAAGAGAAAAAGCGTCGTTTCGAAAGTTGCGGAAAAGAGATATTTATACACGTACCCGCCCGAGGATGGTATTTCGGTGATGGCCGCGCGGACGCCGACCGCGATCATCGCGAAAGTTAACGCGAATAGTTTTTCAACGATCGACATCTTTGCGGGAAATGCGCCCATATCCAAATATCGTTACTGGATGTTTGCGTAGGAGTATAAATAATAAGCGTGTACTGAGGAATTTGGAAAAAAGGGCAAAATTTACCAAATTTTACTGCTTTTACTTGCTGCCTTGCCTTACAACGCTCGCGAAGCTCACTTTCATTTTCTTCACAACTTTCCCGTGTTGTTGTTCTTCTCTCGTCCTTTCGCTCTCTTTGTTGTCGTTTATGCTATCTAATAATAAATCTTTTTCTTCTTCTACTTCTTTCTGGACGACGCTCGGCGCGAGCCTCGGCACCGGGAGCGACGAGGCTTCTTTCTTATCACCATTTTCTTCCGTCTTTCCTTCTTTTACTTCTTCTTTTATTTCTTCTTTTTCCTCTTCTCGAGCTCTTTTGTTGTTGTTGTTGTTGTTGTTAACATTTTCAGCAGGAGGAGCAGGTTGTGTTCCGGGCACACCGACCAACTCAAACGCGCTCTCTTCGTACTTCCCGCCTTCCGGCAACGCCCAACTCGGTATATCTTTCTTCCGTAAAAGTTTGATTTGCACCCCCATGCCGGGCTTCCAATTTACAGAACCCGTCGCTCGATCTATGTAATTACCAACCGTCATTTGAAAATTCTCAATTGCCGGGTTCAAGTTGATTTTCTTCTTTTCTCTCGCGTCGCCACTAGTCGTGGACGGATTTGGAAACAACCCAAAAAAGACGTTGCAGTGCACCTCCTTGTCTTTTTCCGGATCGTAAAACTTCTTCACGCCCGGGTGCGCCATCATCGCACCTTCCGAGAACGTCTCCACGCCTTGCACTAAGTTTTTCAGTCGACTGCCGACCCAACCTTCCCATTTCTTAAAATCTTCCTCGTTGTCCGCGGTGATGATGAGCTGTAAATACGTCTTATACTTTGCGAAAAACTGCACGTCCGACCACACGTCCGTCCACTTCGCCTCACCAATCAACACTTTCCCAGTCACAATCTTTCCTCTCTTGAATTCTCTCTTCAATACCTCTAACGTGGACGAACTGACGTTAAACGTTGAATTCTGTGCCGGGTACGCCGGCGTGATGATTTTCATCAACTGGTACCGTTCCGGTTTGTTTACTCGTTCGTCCCAATGTCTCAACCCCGGAATCTGATCTTTCGGTGCGATGTCTAAACTCGTCAGCATAACCGGCGTCGTCCACACCCAATTGTCCCAAATCTGGAAAAAAGAATACACCAACATGGACGCGCTCGCGTTGGGATATAATTGGCACACTCTGGCGACTAAAATCGCCAAATTCACGCCGCCAAAGAAGCCGACGACGTTGGAATACACCCCTCTTCTCGCCGCCCACAACCTCAGCGCTCTCAAGGCAATCCTATACTCCGAATGGTTCGTCACTAACTTCAACAAACTATCCGCCACTCGACAACCGGCTAAAGACTTCACCCCGGCGTCGTCTAAACCGTGTAAAATTTTCGCCGACAAGACGTCTAAATCTAAAGGCACGTTCGAGTACCCGGGTAAGGAACAATACGCAACATCAATCTCAAACCCTCTAAACTCGGTCTTCAATTCTGGCACGACTGCATCTGGCACCGCTACAATCTTCTCCGTCCCTTCGTGTTTCCTCATGTAGTCATAAAACGACCCTTCGAAATCGTCCTCTTCAAAGCCGAAGAAGTCCTCCGCGCGATCGATATGCTTCGGTCCAATGACTAAAGAATCAATATCCGCCGCCGGACCGTGCACCCCGAGTCGATACGATCCAAACGTGTACAAATTACACCGTATGGATTCGTCCGGGTGACCTTTCGAGAGCGATCTGGTCCGGATCCAATCTTGCAACATTTCGTTCAATTCTCCTAAAACTTCCTCTCTCCGAGTGCACTCGCTCTGAGATTCGTACACGTCTTCCAACTTTAACAAAGAGTCCAACTCTTTGGTCCGTTTGATATCCAACGCGCCTAAACCACCGGAGGAGGAGTTGTTGTTGTTGTTCTCGCTGCTGACTCCTTCGTTGTTGTCCACCATCATTTTTGTATATATATAGCGCGTTCGAAAATGATGATGTTGATGTTGAAAATGAAGCTTCTTCAGGAGTCAATCGTATCACGATTTCTTTTTCCAACACAGAGCAGCAAAAGAAGAAGAACACAAAGAAGACAGAGATAAAAGTCTCTCTCTCTCTCTGTTTACTCGCGCAAAGCACGTGCTCTCTCGAAAAGAAACAGAGGAGAGAGAAGGAGAGAGAGAGAGACTTTTGATGAGAGAGTGATGCGACTGTTTTTTTCTGAAGAAAAAGGATGATGTTTTTAAAAAAGAACAGACAGACAGACAGAAGACTGGAAGAGAGAAAAACAGAAGAGCATGCAAAAAAAAAAAAACTCCATTCTCTCATCACACACAACAAAACACAAAGAGAAACTTTTTTATAATAAAGTACATTACCTGGTACCTCACGCGTTACATACCAGCATCGCACAAAAGAAGAAGAAGGAGAAGAGAAGAGCAGGAGTAGTAGTATTAGTAGAGCGGTAGAATAGAGAGGCGAGCAGAAAAGTGAATGATCCGATTCTTCTTCAAATCGACGGTGTTGATTTTAATCCTGTTGAATCTGATGGCGTTTTTCGTCCGAAGGAAACAGTTACGACGAAGAGATTATTATGATGATGGTGTTGTGGGTTTTGTCGATGACGATGCGTATTTATACGAGAGGAGCAGGAGGAAAAGCGATGGAGGAAGAAACAGAGTTTATAACGACGACGACGCTGAGTTGTTGAATGCGGAAACGAAGAAGCGCGATGATGATGATGATGATGATGCGCACGTTCGCGTTTCGTTTCCAAAACCATCGACACCATCACCTCCTCTTCCTCCCAAAGCGCCTCCTCAAATGCGGATTAGCCCCGAGTGCGATGGTTTGCACTCGTCGACGATCCAACCGCACACGGAATACGCCGGCGACGTCGTTCACTGGGGCGATACGAACGATCAACCGAACGTGGAATTGTGCTGCATGCAGTGCAAGATGACGAAGATGTGCAACGTGTTTGTGTTCAATCCGGAGACGAAAAAATGCTGGTTGAAGAAACAGAAAGAGTTGTACGAAAACGTGGAGCCGGGGACGATGGCGAAAGGGGATAACGTCGCGTGGACGAGCGGGACGATTGGGCCGTACAGGAAAAGGGAGGTTGGGACGGATGGGGTGATGAAAATGCAGGACGTAGTAGAGAGCGAGAAGACGAAAGTAGTGGACGTTAGAAGAAAAGAGCCGAAGTTACCGGTTGGGCAAGAGACGAGGACGAGAGAGTGCGGGTCGCCAGCTGTAGATGGGTACGCGCACGTCGAGCCTCCGTGTCTGGTGAATTCAATCACGAATAAAGAATTCGATAGCACGGAAACGAGTAGATTAGAACAAATCGCGTGGATTGAAAAACACGCCTCGTACGACGGATTAGCCGTGAGATGGGGAATCGGGCACAAAGCGGCCACGGCGGAGCAGTGCGCGCAAAAGTGCCGAGAACACGTTCCAGGGAGAGGTGGTGGCCCGTTCAACGATCTCCCGTGCAATACATTTGTCTGGTGCGACATAGCCAACGACATTTGTTTCGAACCCGACGCGCACGTGCACACGGCTGGCGACTGTTGGTTAAAATTCACCGAAGTTCCCGAACGCGTCGAAATCAACCAAAGAGGCGCGAACGACGATCCTTTCGATGGGTTTCTGAACGAGAACAAGTTGACGTATAAAATGCGACACGTGAAAGCACCGGAAAAAGTGCACTGGACCAGTGGCGTTTTGTTACCGGAAGGTTGGATCCCGTCCAACGGTACTTTAGGACCTCGAGCGAAATGGTGACGACGCGTTTTCATCTTCGAGAAATATAGAATTCGATTTTTGTATAATTCTTCTATGGCTAGTTCGCTAAATTACTACGCGCTTTTTGCTGCTTCATCATCGTTTTCTAATCAATCTCCCATCATCTTTGGGAAGCGCAACACTTTCCTCGCCCTCCTCACCCTCTTCACCCTCCTCCTCCTCTTCCCCTCGTTCGATTCGCTCTCTCCGAATCTCCTCAAACGCCGCCGTCTCTCGCGCGTACTCCATCTTCCTCTTCTCCGCGTCCACAAATGTCAATCTCGGCGTGTTCTTGCTCTTCAATATCGTGCTCACGTATGATTTCAACTTCCCCGCGTTCACTTCTAATTTCCTCGCTAAAGATTCTCGTCGATCGTGAAACGGCGTCGCGAATAAAACCTTCGCGAATTTTCCGTCTTTCGTCACGTAGACGTCCAAAATATCGATTCCGGTCCCTTGGAACACGTGGAACATTTTCGGGGAATGAATCACCGCGATCAACGCCTTGCGGTATTTGTTCGCGTTTTTAATTTGCATCGCATCTGGAACGTCTGAAGAGAAGTATTTATGAGTACTAGTAGTTGATGATGATGATTGTTTCCATGTACTTCTTGTCGTCGTCGTCTTTGTTTCGAGGAGGTGTTGTACGAGTAGGGGAAACGAAATTTTGCTCGAATGTAAACGACAACTCGTCGTCGTCGTAAAAAAACGACAACGAGGGGGAGCAAAACTGCTCGTCGTAAAAGATGAGGAGACAGAAGCTCCTTTTTGCGAAGCAGACGACGATCTCATCAGACAGAGGCTTCGCTTGAACAGGAGGAGTCTCTGCGTCATTTTCATCATTTTTGTGAGGGGAATTTTCAGGTTTTTGTTAAGGAAAATGCCCTAGACAAAGCACACATCATGTCAAGAACAACAACGGATCAAACGCCGGGGTCGCCGAAGACTGCGACCACCACCACAGAGAGACTCGCCAAAGAGTGGCTCTCCGCCGGCGTCGGGTGCGCTTTATCGGACACGGTGTTTAATCCGTTGGAGGTTTTAAAAGTTCGAAGGCAAATTCAAGCTTCTTCAAACACATCATCAACAACAACAACAACAACGTTTGGTTTAGCGCAAACGGCGATCAAGGAAGCGGACGGATCCGCGGTGAGAGGATTGTGGCAACCTGGATTACTCGCCACGTGGATGCGAGGGTTGAGTTATACCGGGTTTCGGATCGGTTTGTATCCAACCGTGAGAGATTATTACGCGGAGAAGTTGAAGAGGAGGAGCGTTGGTGTTAGGGGAATGGACGGGACGAGCGAGGAGGAAGAGGAGAATGGGACGATGAGCGAAAGCGAAAAGTTTGCGCTGAAACTCTTAGCGGGCGCGACGACTGGTGCGATAGGGTCGGCGGTGTTTAACCCGATAGATATAGTGAGAATTCGAATGCAATCGCAACCGTACAGAGCTCTTAGTTTGGGGAGCGAGGCGGCGGCGGCGACGGCGTCTTCCGCGGCGGCGCGACAGAAGACATTTTACCCGTCCACAACTCGAGCGTTTTCAATGATTGCTCGAGAGGAAGGGGTGGTGAAAGGTCTGTGGAGAGGTGTAGGGGTGTGCGTAGCGCGCGCGAGTTTATTGAGCGGGTCGCAGTTGGGGACGTACGACGCCGCGAAGCGGTATTTGTTGCTCCACAGCGAAAGAGAAGAAGACGATGAAATCGAAAAGACAACGACGGCGCCGTCTCCATTTCTGTTCAAGGAAGACGGCCCACCGTTACACTTCACCTGCGCGTTCATCTCCGGTGTCGTCGCGCAAACCGTCACTCAACCCGTGGACACGTTGAAAACTTTAGCCATGTCCTCGAATTCGGGAGGAGGGAACAAAAATTCGCTCTCCCTCGCCGCTAGCGTCATCCGCGAGCGCGGATTTTTCGCCTTGTACAACGGATTCTGGCCCGCGGCTATGCGACAAGGTCCGGTCATGGTTTTGCAAATGCCCATCGTGGAACAGCTCAGACGGTTGTGCGGGTTGGACTATTTCTAGATTTGAGTAGTTTTAGTCGTAGTAGTATTTAATAGCATACGAGTAGTTGGGTACTTAGTAGTAGGAGTCATCGCTTCATTTCCTCACAACAAAACACATCCTTCCATCTCGCGCGCGTTATACCACCCGTTATATATATATAATTCACACGAACAAAACCGAATAATATACAAAAAGCGCTTTTACGACGACGATGTTCGCCCTCGCACTCCGGCAATCGTCATCATTCGCGGCATCATCATCATCATCATCATCATCGAGGAGGAGGAGCTCTTCTCTTCGCAATGTTTCCATTGCTCAAACCAGAGACGTACGACGTCACGATCGACTGCGACTTAAAACGTGGACTCTCCGAGCGTCGTCGTCCTCAGACGACGAGGAAGATGAGGATGATTCCATCGACGAGGACCGCGCGGACGTCCGATCCATCGAGGACGCGAAACGAGAGCTGGAGTACGGCATGAGATTCGGTAAAAGGATGAAGAAAAGATTTCAACCGAAAAAGGTGAAAGATCGAGGTTTACCTATCGCGGACGCTTTAGTGTTGACATCCGCGACGGTATTGGTGGCGTTGGTGTCGCTTTCGCAACACAAAGCGCCGTCGTGGTTGAACGCGGAGTATTTGAGAGAAGTGCCGAGAATTTTACCGAACTTGCCAGCTTTGGTTGGAAGCGTCGTGCACGGGAGTAAACTCTCCGCGGTTTGGGTCCTCGGCGCGTTAGCCGCGGAGGCGTACGAGACGGAGGCGTACGATGCGGATTTCGCGGAGGCGATGAAAAGAACCGTAAAGGCGGGATGTTTCGCGGTTGGGTTGTTGATATTAGTGGAACAGAACGAGATGAGGCAGGCGTTGGAACACGTGATTGGTATGCCGGCGAGTGAGTACGTCGTGGGGGAAAATAGAGAGGCGGATTTGTTGATCAATTCGAAAACGAGCGAGTTGTTCGTCGATTGCGCGTCCTGCGCGGTTGCGATGCTGTCGTGGAGAATCATTCGTTGGAATTCGAGCGTGCCGGGGGATGATTTACCTTTCAATTAATTATAGAATAAACGTTTATAGCAGTCCGTTGTAGTTAAAAAAAGTAGTTCTAAAGTATTTATTCTTTAATCGTCAAACGCGGAATCAATCTTCTCTTGATCTTCTTTGTTTCGCAAGTGCGGCGGAACGTACCCGCCCGTGGAAGAGGCTACTGGTTTCCTCGCTTCCCCGCTACTCGTCGCAGGATTTGAGGCGTTGTTCGTCGTAGAGTCCCTCAAAAACGTGGTATCTTTCACGAGCGTGCCAACCGGTTTCTTCACCTCCTCTTTTTTTTCTTCTTTTATCTGCTCGCCTTTATTCTTCTTCTCCTTCGCTTCCGCTTTCCTCTTCGCGGTCAAAATACTTCCGCCGTCAAACTCTGTGCGCAACTTTGCCTTATACTCCTCAAAGCTCCCGTTGAAGACTTTCACGTGCCCAGGTTTTGGTGGGTTACACTTCATGTCACCTTTTGTCACGCACCAAATCTCGTCGACTACTAAGGAAATCAAACGTTCGTCGTGCGATACGAGCACGACGCCACCTTCGAAATTGTTTAAAGCCATGGCGAGCGATTCGATCGTTTCTAAATCCAAGTGATTTGTCGGTTCGTCTAAAAGCAAAATGTGAGGTTGCTTCCACGCTAATTCGGCAAACGCTAATCGAGACTTTTGACCGCCGGATAAGAACTTGATCGGTTTCGTCGCCAATTCACCGGATAAACCAAATCTGCCGAGATACGCGCGCGCTTCTTCCAGAGGCATTTCGTCGTCCAAACGTTTCATGTGGTTGACGCTGTCGTTTTCCGCGTCCATGGTTTCTAAGTGATGCTGAGAAAACCTCGCCAAGCGCAAGCGCGTGTTTCTATTGATCCACCCTTTTGTGGGTAAGATATCGCCTTCGACGAGCTTCAAAAACGTACTCTTACCGGCCCCGTTCGGACCGACGATGGCAACTCGAGAATCCATATCGAGACCGAAATCGAGGTTTTCGTACAATGTGTCGTAACCCTCGTAGCCAAATGATACGCCCATGACAGAAACCAACGGTGGCGGTAAAGGACTCGCAGATGGAAAGTTAATGCGCAAGTAAGGATCGTCGGTATCGACTTCTACTCTTTCCTCTTGTAATCTCGCCAACATTTTCATTCTACACTGCGCTTGTTTGACCATCTTCGCGTGCCCTTGACCAAAGCGCTGGATAAATTTTTTCAAATGACTCGCGCGACTCGCCTGCGTCTTTGCCGTCGACTCCTCGTTCGCTCGGTTATCCGCTCTCACTTTCAAGAACGTGTCGTAGCTTCCACCGTAATAGCGTAACTTTTTTTTATTCAAAAATGCCGTCGCCGTCGTGCATTCGTTCAAAAACCCTCGATCGTGCGAGACGATGACGACGGTTTTCTCCCACCGTCGTAAAAACTCCTCCAACCACGTCAACGCGTGCACGTCCAAGTGGTTCGTCGGTTCGTCCAGCAACAGTAAATCTGGTTTCATAAACAAAGCCGCCGCTAAGGCAATTCTCATCCGCCAACCGCCGGAAAAGTCCTGCGTCGCTTTTTGTTGTTCAGCGGCGTCAAAACCTAAACCACCGAGAATCCCTCCGGCTCTCGCCTCGGCGTCGTCGGATGAAATCTCATCTAAACGTTCGTACACCTCGTTCAAATCGATACCATCCACTGTATCCAACTCCTCGTCTAACATTTTCTGCTCTAGACTCAACAAATACGTCCTCTCTTTATCCGTATCTAACACCGTTTGCAACGCCGACCGCGCGTCTGGACTCGCCTCCTGCTCCACGTGAATCACGTGTAAATGACTTGGAACAGGAATCGTTCCTTCCGAAATCGCTCGCAATAAGGTTGATTTCCCCGCACCGTTTCTACCAACCAAACCATACTTAGTCCCGTTGACGAGCTTCAAAGTTCCGTCGGAAATTAATTCTTGCGTCCCGCCGTACAGTTGCACGTTCGTTATGCAAATGTCCATGTTCGCGTTGACTCTCCTCTTCGCGTCTGGCCCGGATCGAATGAAAAAACCCAAGTCCTCCGCCGACAGTCTTCCTCCATTCGCGGCAATCCGTTCTCTCTTCAACTGCTCTTCTTTCTCTTTCTTTTTAATCCTCGCTTTCTCTTCCAACTCACGCTTCTGTTGCAAGTGCGAACGGTTTTTCGCCTGCCCTCTCTTGACGACGTTTCTCGCCGCTCTTCTTTTCGCCTGTCGCAACAAGTGCAGCGCTCTCCCTTTTTTTATCCGCAAACACAATTCTCGGTACTTTTCCACGCACTGTAACGCGGTGTACTGCGACGACGAGTGCATATTCGACGAGATCGCTTCCCATCTTGCTTTTGCGGTTTCAAATTCCTCCTCGTCCGTTTCGAAAAATGTCTCCACCAAACGCAGCTCTTCCTCTTTCGACCACTGAATAAACAAACTTTCCTCGGAGACAAAAACTCCTTCTTTCGTCAACTCCTCTTTGCTCAAAATCTCCTCCTCGTCCTCGTCGTCGTCTCCTCCCTCGCGACTTCCTCCATTAACACCACTTTCACCTTCCTCGTCCGCGTTCTCCACCGACTCCCCGACGTGCGAAGAATTCATCGTCGACGTTTCCATCTTCTCCGCTTTCTTCGCATCTCGCAACGCCCTTTTCTCTTGCAACAATCGTTTCTTTTCCTCTTTTTCCAACCTTTTTTCCTCCAAAAGCGCGAGCTTTTCGCGCTCCGCGCGCGTGGACATTCTTTTCTTCCTCTTTTTCTCTTCTTCTCAGAAAACGAGTGCGAGCAACGGTGCGTCGTTCGTTGTTGTGTGCGCGCGACGACGATGAATTTGAAGTGAAGACATTTTGAAACGAAAGAAATTTTAAAAAATCGAAGGAAAAGGAAGACGTTTCTTTTTGCGATGTGTCGTATATTTGCTGCGACTCTTTTCGCATCGGACTATTTCCACTACTACTCACTCTTATTATTATTATTCTTAAACTGCGTCGTTTCTATCTTTAGTATCGTTTATATCGTTCTCGTTTTTGCCGTTTTGTAGCGCGTCGATGTTGTTGCTTTCTTCTACTTTCGTTTTCAACTGGTCGTCGTTTTCCCACTGGTGACTCCCCGCTCGTCCTAAAATTTCTTCCTCTCCTACGTTGTTTGCCCCCGTCGACCCCGCGGTGGTACCTAACGGCGAGTGTATGGTTTCCAAGTTTGGTTTTCGGACGTTGAATCGTTTCGCTGTTCGCGAGGGGTTCGCGTTGAGGAGGTTTGTCGTCGGGCGGTTTGGTCCTTCTCCTCCTCCTCCACTCGCTCCTCCGGCGACGTTGGTGGCGGTCGCGTTCGCAAAGGGGAGCGGGTTTTGGAGTTTCGGAACCGGCGGGGCGTTTTGCTCGACGCCACCTAAATCCGGAATGTTTGCACCAAAGTATGGAGATGGTGTAGAGTGTGGTCCAGCGGCGGTATTTTGTGCTCCTTCTCCTGGTTGTTGTTGTTGTTGTCGTTGCAAAGAAGAAGAAGAAGAGGAGAGCTGGTTAAATCCTAGCTCGGGAGCGGACGAGCCGCGCGCGTGTCGCGGTTGACCAGCTAACGCGTTCACTTTTGCCGGCATGATTGGTGCTGCTTTTCCTCCACCATTACCATTACTGAGGGCGTTGAAACCTTTAATCGTTCCATTCGCCGCGGCCGCTGACAAAGACGGATTCATCCCAGACGAACTCACCACGCGCGTCGTTGGACTCAACTCCCCCTGACTCATCGCTCTACGCATGACCGTCGCATCTATCGTCGTGCGCCCACTCGCTCTCGTTAAATCCTCGCTATTATTCATATTATTATTATTATTATCGTTCGCCACAAAACCATTCTGATGCCTCGTCTCTCTCGCCATCCTCTGCTCGCGTCTTCGCTCTTTCCTCGCCTTCATCCTCCTCTCCTCCTTCACCCGCATCCTCCTCTCTAAAAGCTTCGCGCACCCAATCGCCGGAACTACCACTAACGGTATCAAAGCTAACACGAAATACGACCGCGCGTGAAACCTAAACACCAAAACCCCGAGAAACGTCGCCATCGCCGGAATCAACCCGACGACGATCCCCGCCACGTCGAACAAGCTCGCGAAGAGCAACCAATTCAAAAACGCCAGCGTCAACGCGCACGCGATCTCCACTCCAACCTCTAACGAGTGCCACCCTCGCCAACGCAACATTTGCGCGTGCACTTCTCCTCCTTTCTCCACGTAATGAAATAAGTGCTCCACAGATTCCATCGCTCTCCGCGCTATTTTCCTCGGACTCGTTTTCAGTTCCACGAAAATCACCAGACACAAAATCAAAGCGGCAAAGAACACTAACGGTTTGTCCACTTTCCGGTTGCTCGAAGTCGTCATTCCCATCGTCCGGTGCTGCTGTTCTAACGCTAAGAACGCTTTTTGCTTCTTTCGTCTCATCTTTACCACTACTCGGTCTTTTTGGTGGTCGGTTTTCTCATCCTTCTTCTCGTCGCATTCATTGGAAGAAGAAGGATATCTGTTCATTTCTTTTCGCGGATGATGATGATGACGATGCCCTCCTCCTCTTTCTCCCTCGAGCATCAAAGTCGTCGTCGTCATCGCCTCCTTCTCGTCGTTCTCAAAATCATCAAAATCAGAAAACGAATTGTGCCCCGAAGCGCTTCTGCTCCTCATGCGCGCAATACTACTACACGCATCCAGAAATACAAAAGAATACTCTACTCTATTTTGTGTGGTGGTAATTTTTGTGGTTGGTTTCTCTTCTTTTTGTGTGTGAAATTCTCTCTTTGTGTTTCATCTCGCGACCTCTTCTTCTTTTTCGCTTTTGTTTGTCAAAAAAAAAAAAAAAAAAAAAAAAAAAAAAAAAAAAGACGAGACAGACAAACGTTATTATTGCGCGCGCGATACGAGAGAGAGAGAGAGAGATCGTTGTGTTCTTTTGAAAACGCAAATAACGATGTTGTTGTCATCTCGAGAAGAAGAAGAAGAAGACCAAGAAGACCAAGAAGGAGAACAACAGCTGCAACAACCAAAAGTAAAGACGATGATGTCGTACGCGGAGAAAGCGAAGAGCGGGTTAAAGGTGAGGATAAATAAAAAAAAAGGCGTTGAAGAGGAGGAGCGTTTTGAAGCGACTTTTGTTGGTGAAGAAGAAGAGGACGAAGAAGACGAGGAAGAAAGAAGACAACGAAGCGAAAAGGAGGAGGAGGATACGAAGGAAGAGGAAGAGGAAGAGGTGGCTGCGTTGACGGAGAGGATGCGGAAAGATGTTCGCGTGAACGAGGAGGTGAACGACAACGAGGACGAGGACGAGAAAAAGACGTCTCCTCCTTTGGAAGAAGAAACCGAAGAAGAAGAAGAAGAAGAAGGAGAAACAGAAGAAAACAACAACGACAGCTTTCTGATGACGGCGAAGATGCTTGGAGATACGCACTACGCGTACGGTTCGTTTGGGTACGGGTATTACACGCCGTTACCGGATGGGACGGCGATATTTACGCCGGCGTTTGTGCCTCCGCCGGTGCCGGCGCCGATGACGACGGGGGCGCCTTCGTCGTGGGGATACGAACATCTCTCGCCGCAAGGTGGGATTGTTTCGCCACCACCGACGACGACGAGTGAAGAAGCATCTTTGCAACAGCAGCAACAGCAACAGCAACAGCAGCACTTTCCGATGATGATGACGACGACGTCGGAGATGCCGTATCAGCACTATCCGTATTATCAACAACAATATCAACCGTATACTGAAGAGGCGGAAGGAGAGCGCGGAGACGAACAATACTATCCGCCGCCGCCACCAATGACGCCTCCGACGACGACGATGCTGCCGTCAGAATTCAGCGAAAATAGTACCGTGCGCGCTGGTATTGCGGCCGCGGCGGAGCATTTCACCTCTATCGTTGGAGATGCAACCGCGTCGACGTTTTCGAGCTTTGCTTTACCTCCGATGTCGGAACGCGATGACGCTCGAGCTGCGACATTGAGGAGGATGAACGGACACGGCGCGAACAACAATAAGAAAAGTAATAATAACAACAACAACAACAACAACAACAACGGTACCGCAAGACGAGAACCGATGATTAGAAACACCGGTGGCGTTACCAGTTTCAATGGGAACTTGTCGCTCGGTGAGTCCGTTCGCGGTCCGCGATTTCGTAACCCGGAACGCATATTATCTCTCGGGAGTCCACACAAGAGCTTACACGAGAAGCTGATCCGTCCGAATCCGCACGAAATTTTTGCCGGCATCGACTGGTCGGCGTGCAAAGGATTCGTTTGTAAGTCCTTCAGCGAAGATGATATTCATAAATCAATCAAATACGGTAAGTGGAGTTCGACGCCGCGAGGGAACGCGAAATTATCCGAGGCTTTTCGACAACAACAACTGCTTCACCTCAACAAAAGCTGCAACGGCGGCAACTACTTGAGTGCAGGAGCGCGAGGAGGAGAAGGAGGAAGAGGCTTATCCGTAATAAGTAACGGTAGCAAAGTAAGCGAAGACATTAACGGTGCCGTGAACGAAAACAGATCCATCGTCGTCAACGCTAACCACGAAACGGCGATATCATCGTCACCGCTCAAAAATACGACTGCTAAGAGTACGAAGAAGATACCGCAAAGAATCTTCCTTCTCTTCTCCGTAAACGCGAGCGGCTACTTCTCCGGCGTTGCAGAGATGACTTCCGACGTCGACTTTGATAAAAACGAAACCTTTTGGCAGCGCGAAGGTAAATTTAACGGCTCGTTCAACGTCGAATGGCTCGTCGCAAAAGACGTCCCGTTCCAAGTCTTCGGAAGGCACTTGCGCATCGTGGACGACCGAAAAATACACAAAGTAGAAACGAAAAGAGTCACGCACAGCCGAGACGCGCAATACGTCACTCCGACCGTCTTGCGTCAGTGCATCGAAGTGATGTTGGCGTACCAAACCGAGAACGGCCTCGCGAAAGATTTTGCGTTTTACGACGAGCGAGAAAGAACGAGATACGAATCTCGAAAACTAAACGCCTCTCGAGACCGTCGCACGACGGTATCGTTCTCGCCTCCAAAACCTCACGCGACGAGCGGTAACGAAACGACGAGTGGCAACAAAAACAAACTGCACCGTTCGAGCAGTAACTCCACCACGACGACAACCACAACCACAACCACGACAACGACAACGGTCGTTTCGTAAAAGAAAGAGAGAGAGAGAGAGACGTTGAGAGATGAAGGCGAGTTCTTCTCTTCGTCTTCACAAAGCCGTTTGCGAGAGAGCGCGCGGAAAGCTCGAAAGCGCTTTCTTCTCGCCCCTGTATATAAAGAAAGAAAGAAAAAAAGAAGCGCGTAAGTAGCAGAAAGAGAAACACAGAGAGGGAAAGAGAGAGAGAGATGCAGAGAGGTACTCTTCCATTTTCTTCATTTTAACGACACAACAATAACATCATCGCAGATCAAATCGTATAAAAGCGTATAAAAATATCTCGCGTAGAGCCGACTGCTTCGTGCGTTCGTTCGCTTGTATTTTTTCTTCATCTGAGTCAAATCGTTCGTGTTCTGCTTCACAAAAATCGCTTAAAAATGCCAAAAACGCCTCCCTCTTTGCGCGGAGGCGGAGGAGGTAAAGGAGGATTCAGAGGAAAGAAGAAAAAGAAGAGCAAAGGCCCGCAACTCCCGAAATACGTTCAAGAGCAGCTGGCGAGTCGAGAAAAAGCGGCGGAGGCGGAGTCGTCTGATGGTTTCGGGAGTGCGAATTTCCGTTTCCGAGGAAAAAAAAGCGATGTCGACGGCGGCGGCTTTGAAGTTGATGATCACGACGACGATGAAAAAGACGGGAAAGAATACGGACGAAGACAAAGAGGAGGATTCGAAGGTCTCGGAGGACGGTCGTCGTCGTTGTCCAGAAAACAAAAGAGGGCGGAGATGAAACACGAAAAGAAGATGAACAAGAAGCGACGGTTTGAGACTTTGAGCGCGAAGAAGACGAAGACGAAAGCGAAAGCGACGCTGCCGGCGAAGAGAGACGACGAGAAAACGAAAACGAAGAAAAAGAAGAAAGAAACGACGGCTCCTTTGGAGAAGGAAAGTAAGAGTAAAAAGAACACGGGGAAAGAAAAGAAGATGGCTCCCGCCGACGGTGCGCGCGGCGTCGGCGGCATGCGACAAAGTTTACTCGACGCGTATAAAGAAGACGAGTTCAACGCGAAACAGTTGGAAAAGAAGATGGGGAAGAAGAAAATCGAGGATGGGTTGGATTTGTTCATCGAAGGGTTGCCAGGGCTAGAGTTGTTAGGTGGTGGTGGTGGTGGTGGAAGTAGCGGAAGCGATGATGAATCGGAGGAGGACGATTCGGACGACGCGATGAGCGAGGAGGAAGAGTACTCGTCTTCGTCGGAGGAGGAAGACGAGGAACAAGAAGAAGACGAGGAGGATGAAGATGCATTAGAAGCTGCGCACGCGAACTTTATGCCGTCGGCGACGAAATACGTGCCCCCAGCGCAGCGCGCCGCGATGAAAGCAGCGGCGGAAGCAGCGACTGCGACGGAGAACTACAACAAAATTAAGAAGAGTAAGACTGCCAGAGACATCGACGACCCTTCGTTTGAAACGCAAAGAAGAATTATACGCGGTTTGCTCAACCGTCTCGGTGAAGCGAACGTTGCAAATATCGTGGCCGAAATCTCCGCCGTGGCGAGAGAACACCCGCGGAAAACCGTCGGCGATTGCGTCAGCGAAGAGCTGGTGCGCAAAGCGCTCGCTGAAGGACCAAAAGCCTCGGAGAGTTATTGCGCAGCGATTGCATGCTTAGTCGCGGGATGTAGCGGTGAGATTGGTCCAGAGTTTGCCGCTCGATTTGCAGCAAACGTGTGTGAACAATTCGAGCGCGAACGACTGAACGATGAGTCTTCTCGACCGGCGTCGAACTTAGCCTTGTGTTTAGCCAAGCTGTACAACATCGGTTTGTTCCCAAGTTCAGTCGTTTACGGGTGCTTGATTTCCCTGGCAAAGACGCTCTCTGAAATGGATGCTGGTTTGACGCTTACCATTTTGAAAGTCTCCGGAGGGAAACTTCGCGGCGAAGACCCGGTGGGTATGAAATCATACATCGACGCGTTGAGCGAAACCGCTCGTGCGTTGAAAATTAAAAACGGAGCAGCCGAAGGTGGTGGTGGTGGCGGCTTATCGAAACGCGCGCGTTTGACGTTAGAGCTCGTTCTCGACTTGAAGAACAACAAAGTTTCTAAATCTGAAAGCGACGCTTCGGGTAAAGACCAATACGGCATCCCTATCGCGTTATCGAGGTGGGTGAAAACGGCCAATCGCGTTGGCGAAGTCACCGTCGCCTTGCGAGCGCTCACGTACGACATACTCACTGACAACGCTTTAGAAAAAACAGGTAACTGGTGGTTACCCGAAGCCGCTGGAACGGAAGAGTGGTTCAAGAAACGCAACGCCGAGAGAAGCAGCAACGCAAACAACGACGGCGTCGACGGCAACGAAACGCAACTTTTGCAACTGGCGAAAAAGATGCGCATGAACACGGAAACCAGACGCGCAATATTTTGCGTCGTCATGTCCTCGGAAGACTACGCAGATTGTCTGGAAAGATTGCTAAAACTACCACTCAGCGGTCAAGGCGACCGCGAAATCGTCCGCGTCATCCTCGAATGTTGCTTGCAAGAAAAAGCGTTCAACCCGTACTACGCCATCTTGACCTCTAAACTCGTCGAGCGCCAAAAGCGACACAGGTTGACGTTACGTTTGTGCATTCAAGACCAGCTTAAAGAGATCAAATCCGGCGAAAACGAAGAAACCTCGTCCGTTCGTCGCGTGGCCAACCTCGCGAAGTTCTTCGCGCATACCGTCGCCTCCAACGCGCTCGGTGTGAACGCCTTGCGAATCTTAGAGATGAGCGAATTCGAAAACATGAACAGTCGAATCAACCTCTTCAACCGCCTCTTCTGTCGAGCAATACTCGAAGACCGTCAACGAACGGCTAAAATTGACCTTCTCTTCGCGAAACTCCGAGAGAAAAAAGAATACAACGACCTCGCGCGCGATTTCGCGCGCACCTTCACCTCTCGAGAAATCACGAGAGGCGTCGAGGACGAAGCCGCGCGCAAACGCATCCGCGGGAGAGGTTTAGCGTTGAAACAAGTCATCACCGAACAACACCAACGGTTTGCCACGCGGGAGGAGCAGAGATGATGATCGATAGCAACAACAAATCAGATTATAGTATTTTAGCAACAGCATTAGATAGATTTAGACGAGTGCAGATGTACGCGTATAAGGTTTATATTCGTACATTTTATGTCGCAGAGTAAGCGAAAACACAACTCTGCTGCCCCATTTGCTCCGAAACTTGCTTCACAAAAAAGAAACGCGCGAAGACAAAGAAGACAAAGAAGAAGATAGAGATATAACTCTCGCAATCGTCATGTCTTCTCGCGTCGTCGCCCAAGTTTCGTCGCGACGAGGAGGACGCTTTTTATCTTCGTTGTTGTTCTCGTCGTCGTCTAACACTCCTCACGCTCGCACGTTTCCCGACGCCTCCCTGCTGTGGGGGCAAATGCATCATCGATCGTCGTCGTCTATGTTCGTCGTCGATGACGATGTCGTGGTTAAAGGTCGAGCGACGAGCAAAAAAATGTTTTTCACGACGTGTGCGCGAGCAAGAGCAGCAGCAGCCGGTGGGGAGGAGGAGGAGGGCGGAGAGACGTCCTCTTCCTCTTCCTCCTCAGAGAGCGAAGATGTTGGGGAAAAGAACGACAACAACACCAGCAAGAGCAACAAGCGTCTGACGAGGAAAGACAAAGGGTCGTACGCCGGGATGTTGACTGAAATCGACTCGTACGAATCGCACGAGTTTAGGAGAACGAACTTATACGACACGAGAGAACACGTTGGGTTGGAGGAAAACCGCGAGAAAGTTTTGAACGAGTTATTAGAAAGGGTCGAGGAGATTACGAGTTCGGAGGAGTACAAGGCGGCGTTGGCGAAAGAAATGGCGGAGATGGAGGAAGAGGAGAAAAACGGGACGGAGAGGATATTGGAGTGGGAGACGAATTTGGTTTTAGAGGCTGGTGGGACGCAAGATCACGGTTTAAATAAGAAGGTGAGTTTAAAAGTGAACGTGGACGCTTTGATGAAGGAGACTGGGTTGTCCGAGGAGGCGATGGACTACATCAAGGCTATTTGCGGGAAACGGTTTTTGAAAAAGACGAACGAGATTCGAATCGTGTGTCGGAGATACGCGGATAGAGAACATAACAGACAGTGGTGTTTGAGAGCGCTGTATGAGCTGATAGAGGAAGGGCAGAAGGAATTCCCGAGCGGCGGTTTCAAGAGGGAGGATATCATAGAGTTGAACGCCAAGCGACGAAATGAACTTGGAGATTCGGCGACGTACGTATCTCAGAACTAAACTGTTGAACCGTGATGATTTAGGTAGTACCCATTATAGTCTTCTCCGTATAGTCTTGTATAGCAGATATTAATATTAAAACAACACATTTTTACGTAATCTTTCTTTTCCTCCTCTCTCGTCGCGTAGTAATACCCCAACGCGAAAAAAGAATGTTTCCTCGCTCCCTCATACACATCAAAAAAGATACATATACTTCTTACATATATATATATAAGCAGTATTCGGTATCGATAGTACCTTACGCCGTCTTCTTCTCGGCGTATTTAGCCTTGATGATACCGTACGCGGACGCGCCGGCGATGGCAATCGCAGAGCCGACGGCGGTTTGCGTGGAAATCTTGTTTCCAAACGCCAAGATGGAGAAGCCAATCACAAAGATTCTCTTACCGACGTTACCGACGGCGTGCGTGACTGGTTCAACCTTGCCCAACGCTTGGTATGCGACTTGGTTGTACATGTGGTAGTAGAAACCAACCGACAACAAAGACATGACGAAATCTTTTTGGCCTTTAAGGGCAATGGCGCTCGAGATGCCGGCCGCCACGGTGGAACCTTCGAAGAGCAACGCGAACGGAATGCAGAAGAGCAACGCAACAATCGTCACGTAGTTATACAAGTTGAGCGGAGACATTTCAGACATAAGCTTCTTACTAAAGATCGCTCTCGCCGCAAACGCAACGTTCGAGGACATCGCGGTAAGAAAACCCAACCACGTGAACGACAACTCCGTCGCCGAGGCGAGCGCGACGCCGCCAATGACTGGAATCAAAGAAAGGTACACCGGTAACGGGTACACGGTACCGGAGACTAAATACACGCCAAGAGCCGAAAATACCGGTTCCAACGTTTTCACGGTGTGCGTGAACGAAACCGCGACGGTGGCAAAGGACACGTTTGACAAGCAGTGTCCAAACGCGTGCAAAAACGCCGGCAACGTCAACGCCTTCAAAAACGTCGGCGAGGGTTTTTCAAACTTGACCAGCCTCGTCGTCCAGAAGAACGTCATGATGAGTAAACCAACGCCCAAGTGCACGCAAGACACGAACCACGGAAACGGGAAGTAGTTGTAGATGGTCTTGTTGATGATGTTGAACTGGACGTTGAGAAAATACCAGGCGGCGAAATAAAACGCGGTTTCCGCCGCCGGAAACTTTTCCTTGAACTCAGACAACGCGGAAGCTCTGTTTTTGACGTTGCGCATCACGTGTGTGCGTAAGCATTGAAGAGTAAAAAGAGGATATCGTCGTCGTCGTCAGTTGTTGTTATTGTTTGTATCATCATCATCATCGAGACGAGACGCATTAGGGAAAGAAGAAGAAGAACAAAAGAATAAATTCGCGGAATCGTACCTCGCCCCGGTCGCTTTCGTCTTCAACGCGCGTCTCGACAGTCTCTCTCTCTTCAAAATGTCTCTTTTCAAAGTATTCGAGCCTCGAATGGAACCAGACTCCCTCGCGGAGGAGGAGGAAAAAGAGAACGCTTTCGGCGCGAATTTATCCATTTTAACGTTGTTAACGGCATCGCATCGTCTCGAGTTGGTTTTCGAAGAAGTCGCGCGCGAAGACGCCGAGACGCGAACACCGCACGGTTGCGCGATCGATTGCATTATCTGCGTGAATTATTAGTGTTTACGATTATGCGTAAATAAAAGTCTTTTCTCTTCTCGCGTATACGGAGAGGAGCGTTGGTGCGTAATAATAAAGAAGAGAATAAATGGAAAAACGGGGAAGTAGGTGGTGACGCTTTTTGACTTTGATATCTGCAAACGTGTTTTCGCCGATGTCGAACACCTCAGGCAGGCAACACAAACACATTAGCTGACAGCTGGCAAAAACTGCCAACGAAAAATCAAAATCTCTCTCGGTTTCCTTTCACACAACCTTCCTCATTTAGGACGACGAACACTTGGACGTCACGCAGGACACACACTTTGTGAAGTGTTTTTGCTCGTCCTTATTACTCTATCATATAATATAATCAAATAAAATCGCGGCGATGAGTGGAACAACGACAGCGCTTCAAACGGTGGGGGCGCGAGGG
>Ga0209630_10001115_pt1 | contig 29748 bp, 26 predicted proteins | sample COG_01_FD_184745 | JGI IMG/M metagenome (GOLD analysis project Ga0209630, IMG submission 184745) | Pelagic Microbial community sample from North Sea - COGITO 998_met_01 (SPAdes) (version 2) | ecosystem: Environmental > Aquatic > Marine > Neritic zone/Coastal water | place: Helgoland, sampling... | reverse complement strand
CGCCGGGGTGCGCGCGGAGCGCGCCACTGGAGCGCCGAAGGCGCGACGGGCGGAGCGCGCGTCAGCGCAGGCGGAGCACGCTGGCACACGGTGGAGTCACAGGCGAAGCGCGGATAATTTTACGGTCTCCCATCCATATGTCCAGTTGTACACGTACGTGTACACGTGTACACGTAGCCAAAATTGTGAGCGTAGCCACAGGCACTCCCTGTACAGTACTAAAATCCGAAAAAAAAGTCAACGGGCATGGACTTTTTTTTTGCTGCGCTCTCAGAGCTTCTCAGAACTTTTGGCCAATCAGAGGCGAGATAGGGGTGAAGCCTCACTCCGATCAACTGATCGGCGTGGGATGAGTTTGGCAGTTTCTCCGGTGAAACTGATCGATTGAGTTTAGAGTGAGCCCCGTTTACCGTGCAGCGAAGCGCACCCAGGCCACCATACTTCCGGAAGTACTTTCGAAAGTACTTTCGTACTTTCGTACGAAAGTACAACGTAAGCTACATCGACTACGTGTACTCATCGACTATTACCTTCGAAGATACCTTCGTACGAAAGTACCTTCGTAGAATACTTTCGTACTTTCGTACAACGTTGTAGTTGTACGTGTACACGTACACCGCGCGTTGTACACGTACAATAAACAACTTTTACTTGAACAGGATTCATACTTCAGTTGATAAACAACCCTCGCTCGTCGCTACAACGTTGTACGAAAGTACCTTCGAAGGTACGAAAGTACGAAAGTACATTTTACTCACGTTCGAACGAACGCAACGTCTACTTACTTTATAGTCTTCTCTCTTGCGACTCCCTACCTATTTATCACGAGCTCTATGATGAGAAATCGTGTTATTTGGAGCGCTTGCACAGTTTTTTTAAGCCCTGCTTCATTTGCGACGTACTCTGCTGCAGCGGACAGCACTTATTTTCTAGACCGGCCTTCCATTGTTTCTAAAAAATGCTCCAATTTTTGCCGGTTGGCGAAGCGATTCCTGTCAAGTACGACACGCTCGCGCGGAATGTTATTTGCTGATCAGCCTCGGAGCTTGGAGGTCATGCCCGAGAAGGGAGAAACAGAAAAACCAAAGGATGGATTCATTTTACGGCAAGCTCTTCGGCTTGGTGGGTTCTACAGGTGCAGTTAAAAATGCGTTCACACAACACTCTGCATTATTCATTTTACCGGCACAGCATTATATTTGTATTCAACAGCGGCGAGTCCATCAATCAGCGTGCAGCTGATAAGTTATACTCGACAATTTTAGCTCAATCTGAAGATGCGGCCTGGACTGAAATTCTGCAGTTGGAAAGATCTTTCAGAGGTGAACACGCGTTAACAGTGTTGCACGTTTGGATGGTGCTTTATCGGTTGCGAAACGAAGATGAGAAGGGCAGACAACTTAGTCAGGTGTTGTATGACTCATTCCAGGATGATTTAGAACAACGTATTAGAGCGGAAGGTTTGAGAGTCGGCATCAATATTTGGCTCAAAAAAATGGAACAGACATTTTATGGGAATTCGGTGTGGAAAATATACATATACTTTCACACACCAAATCTAAAATTAAAACTAGCTTGCTTTATGTATTTTTCGAAATCTCAACTATCAAATCATGTATTTTTTTGGTCCTTTTAATTGTTAGCCTATGATTCGGCCATGCAGGGGAATCAAGGTCAACTTGCCGAAGCACTCTATCGAAATATCTTTCAAAGTCAAGGTGAACAGGACCGCTCTATACTTCTTGAGCGGTATGTGCGAAGAGAGCTCAATTGCCTTGGCCTGACCGACGCGATAGCTCTGTTTCAGGGAAGGATACGGTTTTCAGCATTATTTTAATTCTTCATTTCCGATATATCAAAAAACAGTTCGAACAAATATGTTTTATGGTATTTGGTCATTGCAAATTATAACTTCGAAGTTAGTTTCTAGCTAGAAAGCAACACTGTTCGTGAAGTGTGAAAGTGAGTGGTACCGAAGCAGGGATAGAAATTTAGGTACTTTTATGAAAGAGTATGTAGAAATCGTACATATTATATACGCGACGCGCCATCTACTCCACTCTCGATCCTCATGGTACATGCTCTGGAAGAAAGCAGCGCTTTACTGTACATGCCTTTGGAAAAAAACAACGCTAGATTCTATCCAAGCGTACGTAAAAGTGCACCCGAAGCTGATGGTCAATAACAAGCTGTGTAATGATTTGCGTCATTTTTCAGTGCATTCAAGTGGATCTGATTTGTAACCAGGTCATTTCAAAGATGAATAGTCATCAGATTGCACTCCGATATTATACCCCTATATTCATGGAATAAGAAAAGAGTCGATGCTGAGCAGGTGCGAATCATTTCAGGTGAGCATTTTGCGCCTCTTGCTTTCAGTAGTATTCATTTCTATTGCCTCCCTCTGCTGAGCAAAGGTTGTCACTTGATTCCCGTTCACCGCACTTGTACTTTTTTACTTGAAAGATAAGTCTGTTTCTTCACGAGATTGAGAGGTGCTCCATCGAACTCAAGCTCGCCGCTCTTTAGAATAAGCGCTGCACAACTAGCAGCGTCCGGTAATTCAAGAAAGATGCTCCCTTTAAAATCTTTCGAAGAGACATGGCGACGCAAGCGAATGGAGAGTATCTTGGTATGCTTTGAAAAGAACTTCGTCAGATCGTCGATAGAAACATCCATAGGAAATGGTGAAGCATACACGCTGCGTTGCTCTACTTCAGCGTCTACAACCTCACGTGGGCGCAGCTCACTTATTCGACGCACGCGTCTTTTGTCAGTGCTCACTGCGAGTACTTTAGATGTTTCAAGAAGTGCTGCCACGTCTACAGCGGACTCTACGTGGTGTGCGTTGCTAACGCGCGCGAGGAGCGTTCGCAAACGGCTGAAGGTCATCAATAGTGAGATGTCGACGTAACCTGCAGGATCGGCCTCAACGGTTTCACGCAAAAACTTATCGCGCGGGAGGTTGGAATCTGAAAAGTAGAACTCGACCTGCTCCTTCACCTTTTGTTTGGCTTCGTCGTCGGGAAGCCTTGCGTCGGTCCCGTTGTTGTCTAAGAAGTCGCGCGATGTATCCATAGAATTAAGAAGGCATTGCTTGTCATCTGTCATAATCAGAGGATGTTTCCGATTTCAAGTGATACCTGGGAATAATAGCGCTCGAAGAACAGACCTGGCCGTTCGCGGAGAGAAGGATAGTATAAGAGGGCCTAAAATTGCTCTACGTGTAGCTAGAGCTACCGAAGGTACACGTACATGTAGTACATACAACTTACTTACGAAAGTAGAAAGTACGAAAGTACTTTCGTACCTTCGTACGTACTTTCGTACTTTCGAAAGTACGAAAGTACGAAGGTAGCTAATACGAAGGTACTTTCGTACCTGCGAAGGTAAATCAAGGTATGATAGCTAATCAACTTATGAATAAACTAACAAGTTGTTACATACATTATGAATATTCTACCTTCAAGGTATAAGGTACTTTCGAAAGTACGAAAGTAATATTTATCTTGTACTTTGTACCTTCGTACGAAAGTACTTTCGTACTTTCGTATTGAATAAACTAGCTCTGCTAGCAAGCTAGCTATGATACATACGAAGGTAGTACGAAGGTACATACGGAAGTACTTTCGTACTTCCATAGTAATAGACGATCAAATGTAGTACGAAAGTACGAAGGTACCTTCGTAGCTACGAAGGTACTTTCGTACTTTCGTACCTGAGAATGCTACCTGTACACGTACACGTACACGTGTAAAACTTTTACCTGATGGTAATAGTGTACACTGTACACATAAAAGACTCGTAAAAGCATAAACCCGTACGTCAATGACACACTACAGTATGTCCGTTGCGCATAGCAAATTCGCGATTCGGTCTTTGTTAAGGTCACGCTCCGCTAATTAAATTTCCCATGCCAAAAGTACGAAATTTAGACGAAATACGCATACATACAAAAAAAAACTTCAGCACGTTTCCTGTGTTTTCATTTAAAAGATGGGTGTTTGTTTTTCCTCACGGGGTCGTTCTGATAGTTTAAATTTACGTTTGGATCGTATTCTCGAGCTCAAGGTAAATTCGATATTCTTTAGTGAATGGGGGAGTCGTCATTTTCCTTCGGTGGATCCTGTAGAAATCGGCCAAGTTTTCTAAAACTTTATTTTTATGTTCAGGGCTTAAGTTGCAGTGGCCGACTTCCTCAGGCTTTTAGTCCCGAATGCGATGTTGCCGCGATTGTGTTCAGTGGATTTTTTGATGAGACGAAAAGGGCCATAAGCAAAGAATCCCTCAAGAACTTTTTTAGAGATTCACAAAAGGAAAAAGCTCCAAAATTCAACAGGGATGCCTATGACATTGAAGAAGCTCTAAGGGACTTTGTTCTCACTGGTGACAACCTAATCATCGGCAAGTGCGTTGTGGACGTGTCTTCAATGAATGAACCATTATCGCATTACTTCATCAATAGTTCTCACAATACATATTTATCCGGTGATCAGCTTTTTTCAAGGTCTTTGACTTTTGCAATAAAGCGAGCACTTTTACATGGTTGTCGTGTCATCGAGCTTGATTGCTATGACGGAGGAAGAGAAGGACCGGTTGTCATGCATGGCATCACCGCAACGCAATCAATAACGTTTCGCAATGCATTAAAAACTATAAAGCAGGATGCACACACAACCTCTGAGTATCCAGTCATCATTACAATGGAGAATCACTGCTCTAAATTAAAACGAGTTGAGTTGGCTAAGATTTTGCTTGAGGAGCTCGGAGACAAGCTGTTCATACCGCTTTCATTACATTTGAACCAATGGCCTTCACCTTCAGAACTAAAAGGCCGCATACTGATACGAGATAAAATCGGGACTAAGCAGGTACGTTTGATAGTATCATGAATTTCAAGGCCAAACACCTAACTTCAGCTTTAAAAAACACCTTTTGACATTGTTTCTTTTTCTTTCGAAGCCCACCGTGCAGCAGCCTCTAACAATTTTAAATTCTCCTGCAGGAGGATAAAGTTCGTGAAGCGTCAGGCTCGCCATACCTTGTCAGGACGCAACCCATTCCAATTTGCAGGCGTTTCGTCGACAATGCTGAGGATATCGCGAGGTTTGAAATTTCAGATGATGTCACTAACCGGGAAGAACCTTGCGAAGCATTTTCTTATTTTAATTTTAAGTTTATGAGGTCGACAAATTCTTATGAGCCACCAACACCTTCATCAGAAAAGGTAAAGCAGCAAGTATGCAATGAAATGTTCAAATCACTAATATCCATCGAAAATATTAAAATCAAGGTAATCAAAGAAGCTTTAGAAATTGAGCGCGTGATCTCGTGTTCATGGGACGAGTTGACGCTAAATAATCGTAAATGGGCGTTAGATAAAGCCACCATGCTTGACTTTACCGGGAGACACCTTCTAAGATGTTACCCGAATAGGCGTCGCGTAACTTCACAGAACTTTGATCCCTCTTTAGCATGGTCCATGGGGGCTCAGATGGTTGCATTAAACTTTCAGACAAATGACCTAGCCATGTGGTTGAATCGAGGAAAGTTTGTCGCAAATGGAGGTTGTGGTTTCGTTCGCAAGCCAGAATATCTTATTGATCCTAGCGTTCCAGCACCGTCAGAGCCTACCCGTGTACTCACTATTACAATTATTGCTGGCAGTGGCTGGGAAATTCTCGAGCACAGAACTCATGCAAGTGCTCCTCAAACTTATGTCCGCATTACTATTGCTGGGAACGTGAAAGACTTCAAGTCATGCACAAGCTCGGTTTCCACTAGCCACAGTCGCACGTCAGATGCACAACCATTTTTCAATGAAACTTTCGAATTTCATCTGATAGAACCAGATCTGGCTCTGGTATTGTTCACAGTTCATGATAAGTCAGTCAAAACACCAGAAATGTTTCTAGCACAGCACTGTAGCCCTGTTAACTTGCTTCGTTCAGGCACGAGAATTTCGCCTCTTTACTCTGCAGAAGGCACCTGCCTAAGTAGGGAATAATATAAGCGTTTACATGTATTTCAGATTATCTTTATTGATGTTGAAATTTGTCCCATGGAAGTACTGGATTTACGACGACAAAGTAATTGAATAGTTCATCGAACAAAGCAGCGTTTTTTAATAGTTTTCTAACATTTCTTTTGTTCTGATTGAACCCTTCATGATGGCGAACGAAACACGGTGTGCCTAGTCGTCAAAATCGAGAATAGACCTGTTCAGATGAGCGGCCACCGTTTTCCTCGGCAAAGTGTGTGTTGAAAGAAAAGATATTAGCTTCCCATAATATGCACAGGTAAGTAGTCGCAAGGTAGAGAACATGACTTTTTTTATCACGCAAAAGGTGCTGAACATTAAAACCAAAAAGAGTTTATGATGAATCATCGTGATCATCGTTTAATGGAGCTCAGCATATTCTCTCAATCCCACCTACACGTCACGTGAAGGAGTTCCTCAGGGCTCAGAAGTCCATCTCCATCTGTGTCAAAGATAAAGAAAATTACGTCTATCTGTGCTTCACTTAAATGCTCACCACAGTCCTTTGCAAACCTCATAAAATTTACTTTATCAAGCTGTGACCCAGCGCGAACGTGTGCCTTTATCATTTCCTGAAATTTTGTGCCTCCGTGCTTGAGCAGTCGACAAAAAGCCAAGAACTGTTCTCTGCTTACTCTCTCATCCAAGGAATAAATGCCCCTTGAAGCGAGTTTTGAAGCGCGTTCAATAAAGTATTGTAATTTCAGCACGTCTGCACCTGCCACCACACTGAAACCGAAGTCTTGTAAGCTAATAGATCCAGTATTAGTGTTGTCATAGTGCGTAAACTCAAGTTTATCTATCTCTGATCGAAGTTGGTGCAGAAATGTTTCAAATTGATGAAGGCTGAGCCTGTGTTCTTTACCTAGATCACCGAAAAGATACTGTAACAAGCCAACGCTCATGTCGTGAATATCTGTTGCCTTCATGCCGGTTCTATAACCAGTTGCCTTTGGTCGACTAGTCGAGAGCCTCATCACTTTCATCATATCAATGAATTCGTTGCGACAAAGGTGTCCACTCCCATCCACGTCAAATTGCTGAAAAGCCGTTTTGACATGACTTTCTGGGAGTGATAACAGTGTTATGAAAAAGAGATACTCTGGAAATGAGATCAAACCGTCACCATCTGTGTCAAACAATTTGAAAAAGTCGGATTGAGGGTAAACCTGAACGAAACAAGGAACACCGCTATCGTCGTCGTCTTCTCTCCGTTCTCCTCCAAGAAATCCACTCCTAACGTGACTCGAGCTCAACGGCTGAAATACGGGTACAGCAGCGCGCATGAGGTCCAAGGAAGTCATAAACGAACCGCAATTGTTTCTTACTGACGAAAAGTAATCGAAGACCTTCTCGGGTGGGCTATGGACACGAAGACGCTTCTCGTATATGAAGAAGACGTTCCTGCGATATTCGGGAGTAAGAAATGAAAAAGCACGTTTCCCCTCTTCAGCTACCGATGACGCGCGTGGCTGAGAGCACGCGATGGCATTCCATGCGGTGTCGTGCCCGTCTCTTCGTTTGGGTGTTTCAATACCCCGAGGAAGGCATCCTGAGAGACCAAGCAGTGACGCTGCGCAGACAAGGAGGTAAGGAAGTACTTCTACTGTGGCAGCAGAGAAAGTCACATTAGCAGGCTGAACATGAAGTGACGCGTGCTGGTGACAATTATGACTCTGTAAAGCTCGCCTCAGAAAGCGTAGAACGGACGTCATTTAAAGTGTGCCACGCATTATTAATGATAAAATATGATACCCTCGAAGGTGGAATAAATTTGGGAATAATGAACTTATCCGCGCTTCGCGCTTCGACTACGGCCTTCACGTTCGTGCCGTATCTCTCCGGAATGACCTCGCAGACTGAAATGCTGATACGGAATACGAAGCTACTGTACGGAAGACCGTACGTGTACTTCCGTACTTCCGTACCAGTTATTTACGAAGGTACTTTCGTACTTTCGTACGATCTTTAACGTTGTAACAAAATGGCCTTAGAACACATCACATACTACAAAATAATCTAGTTTCCCCTTCATGCGCATGTGCCCTATCAAATGGGTCAAGTCTATTTGGAAGACCTTCTCCCATCTCGGGATTTTCCAGGACCTACGTACGAAAATTTCAGCCTATCAAATGCGTTTGGAGTTTCGTATGCAAAAACGCGCCACGGGACCTGACGATGAACTCTTCGATGAAAACCATTTTTAAACCAGTACGTGTACGTGTGTACACGAACTTCCGTACTTTTCATACTATACACTTCCGCGCCGGCCCTCCTTCTTCTCCCAACTACCGACCCGCAGCGGAGTGATAGTCAAGAAACTTTTCCAAACCCTCGATCAAAAAACGGTCGGTCGCACCCACCCCAACTAAAACTGGGCAGAATTTAGAGACTCGTCTTCGGAAGCGCCGCCAGAAGTTTGGAGCGTCATGCGCCTCGAAAAATGCTGGTTTTGCTCGAGTACGGTGTACCCGGGCCATGGCATTTGTTTCGTGCGCAACGACTCGAAGACATTTCGCTTTTGCCGCTCAAAATGTCACAAAAACTTTAAGTTGAAACGGAACCCTCGCAAGGTCAAGTGGACAAAAGCGTTCCGCGTCCTGCACGGCAAAGACTTGTCGACAGACTCAGTTTTTCAGTTCGAGCGAAAGCGAAATCGCCTTGGAAGATATGATCGTGGTATCACTCTCAGTACTTTGCGCGCTATGAAAAGAGTAGACGAGGTTCGAGTGCGTCGCGCTCAACGACACTTTGACAGGCGTATGAAGGGAAGCAGTAATGGTCGTCTACGTGTCGAAAAACGCGAACTTGAACAGCAGATCCACATCGTTCGCGGATCTTTGACGAAGAGAATAGACCCGCTTGTTGCGATTGACGAAAGATGTGATGTCAAGGCTTTTGCATCTGCTGCCCCTGGCAAGCAAACGGACAAACAGTACAGCTAAGGTGCTTTCTTTGAAAAGAGGACTTTGCCTGCAGACTGGTACTCTCGTGGCAAAGAAGTTGGACAATATCATTTTTATACTTTATTACACAACAGCTTTTGCTTAATAATCTATCCCCGTGTAAATCTGTGTGAAGCCTGGTATCGACTTCTGAAAGGGGAAGTGAATAATAATGTGCTCAGTTGTAGACTTACAAAATCTTCCACGCAGAGACAAATCTTTCGGTGCCGTTGTAATCTCTGTGCACTTTGACTTTCTCGAAAATAGGCATCTTATCGCATCCAGACGTGTCTTGGAGACTCATATGTTCCAAAAGTTCTGCTACTTCGTGTGCCTGTCTACCACCATTTGTTTCAAGGGCTAGAAAACCTCCACCCAGCAGATGCACTGCTGCTCCGGTGCATACCGAGATAAGTGCATCTAACCCAGGTCCAGGCCCGCCTTCGAGGGCTATCCATGGCTCGTGGCATCTGACTTCGGGCTGGAGACTGAGAAAATCTTTTGAAGGAATGTACGGTGGGTTGCTCACGATTCCAGCAAAAGTCCCGCAGCCCACTGTTGCTGTCAGACCACGAACTTCTAGAGGTCTAAACCAAGAACCTTCGTAAACAGAAACTCCACCAGACCCTCCTCCAGTTATGTTTCGATATCGACTCACATTATGTCGGGCGATTGCTGCAGCGCGGGGACATAACTCCACGGCATGCACAATGACCTCCTCTTCTCTAGAGCTCTGGGCTGGGTTCAAAGAATGTTTTACCTTCGAAATTTCAGCTGCGATGCTGATAGCAAGTGCACCTGAGCCAGTCCCTAAATCAACCCATGGGGACTCCACCAAGGATGGTTTTTCATGTATCGCAGATTTTATGATGTCAACCAGGAGTTCTGTCTCAGGTCGTGGAATGAGAACTGCCGGTGTGACAACAAGAACAAGTTCACGCCAATATGATGTTGCAGTAAGGTACTGCAAGGGTACACGGTACCGAAGACGAGTGTTCCACAATGCTCGAAGTTCGTCGAGGCCTTCACGCAAAGGCACTGCATTGTCGCGCAGATAGTCGATAGAGGAACAATGAAAACGCGAATTGCGCAAATCTTCACGAAGGTCGCGCGCTGCTATGTCATGAAAGAACTTTTTTGGCCAGTCTTGGATTGCTACCACGTCTGCAACGATCCAGTCTATCTCAACAAGCAGACAACTAAGACTAGGCAACATCAAACTTGACTGTTTGCATGCGCTAGCCGTCTTTGCGTAGTTCCGTGCCCACGTACGCCACTCTAAGATCTCGAGAATTGTTGCGGAAAGTTTAATATTTCGCTCAACCAAAGGAACTGGAAGGCTAGATTTCCTGGAATCGTTCGCGTACGCACGTGCCGAATCTTTCTTAAAGCTCGCACACATAATCTGCCTGCTAGGAAAGCGCGATTGTGGTCCCTTCAGCGAAAGGAAAGCTGAGTACATATTTCCGACGAATTCGCAGGTCTCTAGCACTAAAATCCTAAACGCGGTAAGTCCGACGCGAGTCTTTGAGGGGGGGTCCCATTAGCTTGAGTTTTGCTGCCTATCCATCTTCACGTCGTGCACACTGTACAGTAGGGCCCTACACGTACTTTCGTACTTCCGGAAATAGATATCTACGTTGTACGAAGGTATCATAGGCCCTACAGTATTTCCATAATAAATAAACTCTTCCGTATGATATCATACATTACGTAGTACGTACGTTTAAAATAGTTGTACACGTACATAGAATACGTACTACTGTATCGAATCAGACCTTAAAGGTACCCTCGAAGGTAGTATTCTATTCCTCCACACAAACTCGAAAAAAACAGCAAAAAAAACGTACTCGCGACTAAAAACAACAACAACAGTGTACTGTACAACTACACGTACACGTACGCGCGAACACCCGCCAAGTACTTCCGCCATGACAATCAAAGAAGGTCGCAGCACTAGTATGATACTGTACTGTCGTAGACCTACTGTAGATACTATCTAGTACGAAAGTACTTCCGGAAGTACTTTCGTACTTTCGAAAGTATCTAATACAGTACAAATATCTTCGTATGATAATAGAATGTGTATCATAGATAGATAATTACTGGCTGGAGTACGTACTTCCGTACTGAAAGTACTGTACCTTCGAAGGTACTTTCGTACTTTCGTACTTTCGAAAGTACAAATAGCTAGTCAGATAACATAGATAGAGGGCGCGGGGCTAAGTTGTTACTGTAGCTATCGGATACCTTCGTACAACGTTTATGATAAATCGATTATGGGCTACAGTATCTACAAGTATCGTTGTATGTACGAAAGTAAGTTGTTTAAATAGACATTATGATGTAGTTGTAGCCCTCCTGTACGGAAGTACTTCCGGAAGTACTTTCGAAAGTACTTTCGGAAGTACTTCCGGAAGTATGCCTTACCTTCATATCATACTGTACCTTCGAAGGTATAGAATACTTCCGGAAGTACTTTCAGGTACTTTCGTACCTTCGAAGATAGAATACTTTCGAAAGTACTTTCAAAGTACGAAAGGACGAATATTTTTTATGTACTGTACTGGTACAGTACGTGTACTGGGAGGTGGTGTTGGTGATCGCGTAGGCGATCAGGGTGCGGTCGGTCGGCCAGCCCTACGAACGTGTACAATGTACGAAAGTACATCATTAATAGGGCCTTTATTATACCTGTTCTTGGACAACAATATCGCCCGTAAGAGGTTCTCCGCACTTCATCGTAACACACTTAAAATTCTTTAAAATTCTAGTGTGCTTTCTCGCATTCTTATTTTATCACGTTCATCCACCGGCCCTTCTTACGTTCCGTGACTGCTTATGGCGCAGACACTACTATCCCAAAGAGTTCCCTTCAGTTGGAATCCTGCAGGCACAAGGCAAAGCCGACTGAAGTCCGAACTAGCGTCAAACTCGACAAGGGCCAAATTTTCATTTCGGAAGGTACATTCATCGTTTATCCCAGAAGCTGGCATTTCCGGTGGCGATCTTCATCCCGCGTACAGTGTCCGTGCTGGTGGTCTTGTGGTTCCACGGCAAGAAGCGGGTGACCCGTTTGGTCTACTCCTTCGTCAACGCATCGTTTTCCTTGGAAACCAGGTGGATGACTTCACCGCGGATGCTGTAATAAGTCAACTGCTTCTTCTCGACGCGCAGGATCCAAAAAAGGTATGTGCTCTATTCGATTTTCTCTCATATTTCTTCTACACGGAGAGGTTCTTCCTGAGCCCAGGGATAGCGCTAGCACTGGGACACATTTCTTCTTTACTTGTTTTTTTCTCCAGGACATCAAGCTGTTCATCAACTCCCCAGGTGGATCTGTTACCGCCGGCATGGGGATATACGACGCTATGCAAATGTGTCGCGCTGATGTTAGTACAGTTTGTATGGGCCTCGCAGCCTCAATGGGTGCTTTCCTTCTTACTGCAGGTTCACGTGGAAAACGACTTTCGATGCCTAACGCTCGCATAATGATCCACCAGCCTCTTGGAGGCGCATCTGGCCAGGCTGTTGATATAGAGATTCAGGCTCAGGAAATCATGTTCCACAAAGCAAATTTGAACCGGTTGATGGCGTTTCACACAGATCAAGACGTGAAGCAGATTGATGAAGACACAGACAGAGATAGATACATGTCACCACTTGAAGCAAAAAACTATGGAATCATTGATGAGATTATAGGCGGCGACGATGCCGGGCTCAAGATTGAGGGCGAACCCAAAGAGTATCTGAAGACAAAAGCGTCTTATATCTCCTGGGGTGATGAATTGGATGACACTTCATCGTGAGAAAGTCACACGAGGGAGGTCGCGAACATTTTCGAACTTCATCCTCGTCCTGAGATATCTACGCAGCTAATAATGCTAGTGAATCTGAAGAACAAAAACCTAACATTACAGTCGCCGAAGGCTTTTTTTTTTATCCAACTTCTTGTCATTCTTTGTAGAGTTGAGACTAGCCTGAAATGCGACGGAATTCGAGACAAACTCATCCTTACTTACTTGCGTGATTCTCATATCCTTCGCGTGAACCCCGGTGAACATCTTTGCTCGTCTGAAATACTCACCATAGTCTTCAAGCATTAGTTTAGCTGCTTCTTCGTTTAGCGCTGACTCAGGAAAAGGTTCAATAAGAAGACAGCGAATCACCATCAGTACATGTCTAAGACCATGACTGGGTAGCCAGTCTTTTTTCAGCGTATTTACACATATTTCACCACTTTCTTGCTTAACATTAGGGTGGAAGACCTTTGTCAGGAAGAAACCTGAAAAATAAAAAGAATAAAAAGAATTAGCACAGCTATTAAATAAAATTAAGACTCGCACAAACAAACATCAATGCATTTAGGAAAATCTATGCATTCCTTTTGGAGCCGAGCTCGGGTAGTCTGATGGCAGAATTAGTCTTAATTTGAATACGCCACCATGGAAAGGGGTGTCAGCTGTACGCCAGGTGTGAGTGGTCATTTTGAGAGAGGGAACGCTCAAGAACATAGAAAGAGAACACCAGGAAGCCACACAAACCTGGTCCGACTAACTCAGCCTCGACGCTCGATATATTATCTTCGTTGATGAAAACCTACATTCACACGCACGTTTTGTGTACATCGACATGTCTTCGAAAAAGAAACGCGCCTTAATCCCCTCGGCAGGCGCGTTCTCAAGCTCTCTGAGTTGTTTGACAATTACGTTCACAGAACACAAGGACGAATTCTCGCAAGCCTGTGAACGTGATAATCAAGGTAAAATCAACACATGTAAGACTTCGGAATTTTGGAACAAGTGACTCGCCATATTTTCCAGCTGTTCAAGGGAGGGCCTTCGTACTTGCCCGACCGTCGTTTCTTCAAGTGCGATCCGACCCGTCAGCATTGATGTACGTGTACAGCTGTACACGTACAACGGTACGTGTTCGTGTACACGTATTCTATCTGTACCGAAAGGATGTACTGTACGAAGGTACAGTACTTTATTTCGTACGAAGGTACGAAATAAAGTACCTTCGGTACGTTTGTACTTTCGTACACGTACACGTGTACACGTACAATAAATTATTTCGTACGAAAGTACTTCCAGAAATATTTCCGAAGTACGTGTACTGTACAACGTTGTACACGTACGTGTACATAAAACTACTTTCGTACGAAAGTACGAAAGTACAACTTGTACTTTCGAAAGATTATTAAAAGATACAGGATAAAGTACATAAAACACTCATAAAACTACATATTGCATACATATTGCAATAAAACTACATATCTACATACAATGCTACATGCAGTGTACCTTCGTACATATCAATACTTCCGTACAGTATGATACGATATCATATTATTAGTACAGAAGTACTTTCGTACTTAAGTACGAAAGTACGAAAGTATTACCAAGCAAGGTACGGAAGTATTCTATTCTCAAAGTACGAAAGTACGAAAGTACTTTCGAAAGTACAAAGCTACCTTTTCGTACTTTCGTACTTCCGTACTCCGTACGTGTACTTCCGTACACGTACACGTACTTCGATATCATAAAATTCAGGAAATAAATTCAGGAAATATGATACAGTATCATATCAATATTGCTACGACGTGTACAGCTGTACACATACGTACTGTACACGTACATACTGAGATACACATACGAAGATATGATAGAAAATACTTTCGTATTTATTACACATTGTCGTACGTACGAAGGTATGATATTCGCAATACACTTACTGTACGTGTATGATATTCGCAATACACTTACTGTACGTGTGTGATATTCGCAATACACTTACGTGTAGTCTAAGTACGTGCCTGTACACTGCGTGAAGAGCTGCTGTACACGTAGACTACTTCCGTACTTCTGGGAGTAGGGGCTACGTGTACGTTTCGCCCTGATGTTCGAGCTAAGCGGAGTAGGGCACTGTTTCGTCAGATTCGTGTTTACGGAAGTATTTCTTGCACACACGGGGAAATCGAGACCATGACCAATGCTTTCGAAACAAAAAAGGCTCAGTTTGAAGAATGGCTGAAAACGCAGCCGCTTTCGGTAGGACTGATTGCTCACCTCGAAATGACCATACAATGTCACGGCCCTCACAACCTCGTCTCCATATCACCTGAGCATTCAAACAATCCATGCAGATTGAAGTTGGTGTGACATCCGCGTCGAGTGCTCTTCAAGGTTCGTTCTGTGTACAAATCTCCAAATCTTGTGTCAATCGAATCTGCGTTTATTTTCATCGTTGAATCGCTAGACTTCAGTTTTCAAGCTGCTCTTGACTCTTGACTCGTGACTCCATGCAAACTGCAGGTGGTGTCCTTGGTTACACCCTCGGTTTGGTAAATCAGAGTCTTGAGAAGCAGGCAGCGAGCATCCCGAATAGACCTTCCCCATTGGCAACAGGATCATTCTCAGGCCCTCCCAAGGTGCTGGCCTTGAATCTTGCCATTTTCACGGCAGTACAAGGTGGACTTACCCTTGCTGTAAAAAGGTTTCGCGGGGTAGATGACATTCAGACAAACATGATCGGGATGCTTGGAGCTGGTGCTGCACTTTCACTTACTACGAATTTATCTGGCGGAGGTGTAGGGTCTGCTCCTGGACATGTGAAGTCAACCAAGCCGCAAGATTATCTCACAGATGCACTGCGCACCGGAGTTCTTTTCGCTGTGCTTAATGGCGCTTTCATGAAGGCGGGTCAGTGGTTTACTGGCACAAACGCTTCACAAGACATTTATTATTACCATACGAATTGCATGCTCACTTCACTAGGGCTCGAAAAGTATGAAAAAAATTTCAGAAAAGGCATGTTGATGGATGACTGTCTGACTCTTTTATCTGACAGTGCACTCAAGGAGGTCAGAATCCCTCCGGGTCCTCGACTCAGGATCCTTCATTACATCTCTGCAAGAAAGAGGCAGGATGCAACACATGGTCATCAAGAATTTGACAAAGACGTCAGGGTTTTGCGTGTTTGAAGTTGTACTTTTAGTATGTTTCATGAACTTTGTCTTCTTCATCGTGAGCAGAGGCGACTACTTAAACGATGAATATGCCAGACATTCATGTTTTTAATGTTATTCAAATTTGTTAACAAGAAAGCTAAAGACGAGATCGTTGTCTCGATCGACACAGATACGAAAACAGGTGCACAACCTGTGCACCTGATGCTAATAGTTTTGAGAAGAGACTATGCATACAAATAAAAATAAAGATCTCCAACAACTCTGCACATAAATTGGTGCAACACAAGCCAATTGTTCTCTTTACCGTTCCAAATATAGTAGATTGGGATGCCATAATCCCTAAAAGTCCGAGTGAGCAAGAAATTCAAAAAACAGAAAGGCCAGTAGGAGCACTGTGCTGGCAAGGCTTGTAGTACTTCCGAGTAAAATCGCCATTTTTACTCAAAAATGACGCTAATTCTCACCGCGCCACCAGTTGTTTATTAAGCTGCACCTTTACAACTGCTGTCAGTGTGGACCTTCAAAGGTGATTTCGTAACGTAGCTTCCTGTTGCTCGAAATGGACAGGATTTTTTTCGTTTTTCCTCCCACTTCTTGAGTGAAGATCGCATGATTTCAAAGAAACAAAAGAAAATGGCAGAGTTGATGCCATTTGAGAAAGCGCGAGGGCCGACGCCTGTGAAGAAAGTTCGAACACGGCTGAAACCAGGGGGGGAATCTCGCCAGACTCCAGTGATTGCCCCAGTGAATGAAGGGCGCTGTGAGGCATTGCACATCATTCGAGTCTTCACGACATCAAGTGGAGTGGTCGCACCTGCAGCAACAGCACCAGCTATTAAACCCATAGAAATGTCAGCAGCGGCTGCTGAATCTTCTTGACTTTTTCCAGTGAGTTGGCGATGCATTGCACGCATGGTTTCATATGCGGCAAACTTCACCGCCATGTCTGGAACATCTTCAAGAAGTGTAGGGACATATCCAGTAAATAGTCCACGAGGACCTGCTGCTGTTGTGATTCGACGGGCCGCAGTGATGACATTCGGATACACATTTGCTTGTACAGACCTGATACAAACTGCGGCAGGAACCTTCACTATAGAAGAACCAAGGGCGCCTATCCCACCTGCTAGGAAAGCAATAGTCGAAACAGAGTAGCCCGAGTTTGCTTCAAGAACCTTTTTCGCAGCGCCGTAGAACGCAAAATATGCACCAATCGCGATTCCAGCACCACAAGCTGCACCAAGCACACCTTTGTACAAACTCCCTATTTCTGAACCAAACTTGCCAATTACAGCTCCAGTTGCAACAGCCATGGATCGAGGAGAACGTACTGCGGTCGAGGTCGCTTGACCGATTCCAATGCCATATTTACCACCACTAAGAGCTGTACCCTGTGCAGAGGCCTTGTTGGCTTTCTGTGGGACGTTGCCTTTCAGCGCAGCTTGCATCCGAACCTTGACAGTGTCCAGTGGATGGATGGTACTCTGCGAAGCTGCCCGAGCTGCAGCTCCAGCTATAACATCCGTCATAGGAAAGATGGCAGATATAGTACCTAGGAACCCTGAAGATGATGATGCAGAGAATAATTGCGCACCTCCACGTGCCTGCTGGAGATGACTCTTAGATAGACGCCTCCGCGGGCGGGAAATTCTGCCTTGATGCAAGGTAGTTGAGGTTGACAGCTGGTCGGATGAGGTCCACATTATGCGTTCGCTAAAAACAAGCTTCTGGAAAAAAACTGTATCCCAAGACCGCGTGAACCAGAATAACGATATGACTTGCTGTGGCCTCTTGATTTGTATAAGCTGCCCGTGTCCTCCACAAAATGAAGAGGGTTTTGGCAACTAGAAGAAAGGCTTCGGTTTCGAAAACGGCGTGAACAGGCTCAACGGGTAAATCGTTAGATACGACCTCAACAAAGCCAGTGAGATCAGCCGTTAATGACCTACGTTGTACAAAGGATCTAGCGTTGCCAACCAGGAGTATCTGCCTGTCATAGTTTTACGAGTTTATTAGAGCGGTCAGTCTTTCAAGTGCTACACAACGTTGTGTGTGGAGGAAATGCCGTCGCCAACTTTAAAAAATCTAGACTGTGCAGGTCGACTAATGGGATAGAGCCTGAAGGGCCTTACCAGTAGTTGACTTGAGGTTTAACTGGACACTACAGACTTCAATACTAGGGGCGATGAGCGGAAGAAAGTCGCACGTTTTCGATCTCTCCGTTTTTGATTGCAGTACGTGTACAGTACAGCTGTACAGTACTGTACACGTACTGAATGCTTTTTATGCAGCGTCACACAAGTAGTTGTACTTTCGTACAAGATAGAATATCGAGCATAGTTGGAAAAAATATCTATCCCTAAATCTATCGAAGTATTAGTTACTTTATTACAACGTTGGACGTGTACTGTACACGTACACGTACTCTTACTTATTTTTACTATCATACTGTATGCATGATAAGTTGTTATGATACGAAAGTACTTTCAAGTACTGTAGTTGTAGTTGTACATATTTATAAAAGTTATACGAAGGTACCTTCGTATGAAGGTATCCTCTGGTAGTTAGTGTTCGTGTAGTCTATCTATTGTACGAAAGTACTTTCGAAAATACGAAAGTACCTTCGAAGGTAGTCTAGCTAGACAGTAACCGTTGTACGGAAGTACTTTCGTACGAAAGTACTCCCGGAATAGAACTTAGTTTTTCGAAAGTACGAAAGTATTTATTTATTTACTCGCCGAAGGCGAAGACTTTTGCGGGTCGAGCGAAATAAGACCGTCGATTTTTGAGTTAAATTTGTAGTACTTTGAAATACTTATTTATTTAACCTTTTTTTTCCTTATTTAACCTTTTTTTTCGAAGGTACACGTACAGTAAGTTGTTTATTACTGTGTCTATTTATATTATCTTCGTATCTATCTACAGTATGGAAATAGCGTAACGAACGTAAAACATTTATTAACGTATTACGAAAGTATTCTACAGTATGAAACATAGATACTTTCGTACTTTCGTATGTACGTGTACAGTACATTGTTGTACCGAAGGTAGTACACAGGCCCTAGCCCTACTTGGAAACAGAGACGAACGAGCCTCCGAAACTACCTGCAACTTTCTAATCGAGCAAGTTTCACGGAGCTGAATCAACTTGCCAGACGCTTCGCAAGCAATTATTGAATTCCGATGCCATCAAAAAGGAAAAAGTATTGTAACTGCCGCAACTCCCGCTGCTTAAAATTGTGCGTGTGAGAACATAGAGACAACAAATTAAACTGACGATTTGTCTCGATAGGTACTGTGAATGTTTTGCTTCGGGACTGCATTGTGATAGCTGTAACTGCGTTAACTGCTCTAACAATCTTGCAAGTGCTGCGATACGATGTACAGCTGTTGAGTCTACCCTCGAGCGCAATCCTAATGCGTTTCGCCCTAAAATCGCTCCTGGGGTTGGACCATTAGAGAAACGAAGAGAGGGTGCAAGCAGACATAACAGGGTATTTTTATCTAAACAAATTATTTTATTTGTCAACAGTGTATGATTCGCTGCAGGGCTGTCACTGCAAGAAAAGTAGTTGCCTTAAAAAATATTGCGAGTGCTTCCAGGCAAATATATTTTGTTCAGACATTTGCAGGTTGTTTTAATGATGTACATTCCAATCCTATTTTTTCTGCTTACTTTCGGCTTCAGATGCATGGAGTGTAAGAATTTTTTAGGTTCTTCACAGCGCGTAGTTGCCGCCAAAACTTTGAAAGTGGTACGGCTAGGATTCCTCCTCTCGTAGAGCGACCTACCCACTGTTTTTGTCGCATAGCTCTCAAGGACAACGGCTAAGGGGAGACTTTCAGCACATGCACGGCGAAGAAAAGCAGTTTCGGAAGTGTCGATCGAAAAGGCTGGCTCAGAGCTACTTGAGGTGCGGTGTAAATCTTCGGATCTTCTAAGCTGCGTGCAGTATCCCTTTTTTTTCGGTCTTCAATATCTGACAGTTGCAGCCCGCAAAAAAACAGGTTCAGGAGGGGTTTCTCCCAGGAGACATAGTTTGTGACCGTGCCGTCGACAAGATGCTTGAATCGCTGAGTTTTTTGGTACATTTTTCTCAGGTTTTCATTCATTTCTTTGAACACGACTACTAGCAGGGCTGCAAGAAACTTGAAGCTCTTGGTAGGGAAACCGAAATCGTGCAGGTTCACATACTCAATTTTCAATATTTTTCCTTGACTATACTTTCAAGTTCACGTTCGTTTTCGGTCGTTAGGAAAGTGATTCATTTGCGAATATTGAGCTTATGGTCAGGTAATCACCAGCGAGTGTAGTACGAAATCATTTCCTCATCGTAGGTGTTCACACAAAACTACTACAGGCACATGTTTATGCCGGAAATCAAATCACGATTTCCTACAGCTTCAACGACGTCACTGCGCGAAATGCAGGCTTTCACACTCTCGCACCTGAAGCCAACGACCAAGGCAGATATCACACGACTTCTGAAGAAAATTTGCCCTGCAAGACATATGTACCACATAAAAGTTGACGACGCACAAAGAAAACATGCGGAGAAACTATCACTAGCAAATGCCACCAAAGGTTTTGCTAGAGTGCTGGTAGGTACTGCCGTGTTTTGAAAAGTTCTGTTTTTACGAGTTATTTTGGTTTTGCTCGTATGTATTTTTGAAAGCAATATATTCTCACAGATAAACTATAAGAAGCAAAGAAAACACTAGAGCGCCCAGTATAGTTTTGCACAGCCAAATGTTTCAAGGTATTGACTGGAAAATGATAAGGCGTCCTTAAATTATATTCCGCTACGATCCTTCTCATGGGGATCATCGAATCCTCTTAGGTCCACAGAGTTGCGCTGTACAGTACACCTCTTGTTTGCAGGTTGAACCGGGCACCCAGTTATTCGAACATTGAACTCATCAACGGAGATTAAATCCAAGTTTTTTCATTGGCTGCACCAGAGAATTATGCACCAGTTTTGTAGCCCGTAAAAGCATCTTCTGTCGCAGTGTTTTCGAAGAAGCTTTGTGCCGTTTGCCCTTCTGCTTGCGCGCATATTTGCCTGTAGCAGTAGCGCGGAATCTTGCCTTCCAAGATGAGTATGGCTTTATTTTAGTCTTCATACCTCGAAACGAGCACATTTGTAAATGTATATTGGACACGGAATGTATTTCTCTAGCAAAGAACGAATTCGCTGTGTTACGTAGATTTGTGTCAACTACTGACTTCAAGCGTGGACTGCTCAAAACAAGGCGTGGCACGTTAGACCTGGAACGTAGAATGTTCAGCAACTCTAGTGGTCGTGACTCAAACTTGTCATCAACATTGCACATGCTTTTCGTCTTCATTCGCTCTTTCAACGGAGCTATAAAGCGCTCGATCTTCCGAGGGCATGCAACTCCCGGGTTAGTAATCGGCGCGGTTAAGGATAAGAAAGGAAGCAGAAAAACCCGTGAACTGGTGAACAACAGCGAGGACATAGCGCGCTCTGGCGTGCAAGAATTTTTCTCCTAGGCGCGTGCTTATTCCAGCTTGTTTTATACAGCTTGACAACGACAATGGATTTCGACCACGTCGTTCTGTTCACGAGCTAAACGAATGTTATGACTCGGCGTGCTGGTGTTCGAGCGCCATACCTGACGTTGTGTGTGTGTGTGTGTTATTTCAAGTCTCCGTGAAGTGCAGCCCTAGAAATCTGCTCGCTTAGGCAAAAACAACTACACGTACTGTACGAAGGTACATACAGTACGTAGTTACGTACTGTACACGATCAGAATGTACTGTAAATATTCTTAAGGTAGTCCTCTACACGTAGGGCTACAACGTTGTACTGTACGTAATTCGAAAAAAACTACAAAAAACGTACTCGTGACAAAATAACGTACAAAAGTGTACGCGCGAACACCCGCATACAATAATAGCTACGAAAGTACTTTCGAAAGTACGAAAGTACTTTCGAAAGTACCTTCTACAAACAACTGCATTTTATAGTGCGCATCCGCGGATGGACCGTTCTCGATTAGTGCTTCGGCGAAAGCAACTGGATCTCGGCTACAATACGATAGGATATGCGCGATACGTACAACTCGTGCCGCGAGGACGCCGGTCGACGAACTTACGCCGACATCCAAGAACCCCGGATCCCCTCCGAGACTGCAGCAAGCGTAGCTTCGATGGCCAAATCAGAAGATGGCGACGACTTTTACATCAATATGACAACATCTGTAGTGATGAGAAGGGAGTTGAGGAGATCACGGCCTTGCAGGCCGAATCACGACCTTTGTACGCCGGCAGTCTTTCTACGGGTACGTCTACGTCAGAATTCCCACAACCAAACACCTTTTGTTTTTCCAGTTTTCTTCCTTTACAGCGGTACTTTCTCGAACTCTTCACAAATTCGGGTCTTACATGTGCTCTAGCTTTTCATTTGATTATGTGATCTAGTGTATTTCATGCACCCAAATCATGATTTGCTTGCCCAGTCCCGGACATCGGTATCCAATGAACATTTATTTATTTTTTCTGCTGTTCCTATCTCCAGAGTTGTCAACATTTCCTCATCAGTTGCTTGTAACTGAAAAGACTGCCCGGAGATCATATTATGCCACTAGCTGCATGTATAACGTATCAGAGGCAAACAGCAACAAGCTAACATACTGTTTAATTTTAGGCAACAGTCTGGCCGTCGCACGTAAAACTCAAAAGTTCACAAATCAAAGTTGTGTTACGTTGGTGTAGTTTGTTTTTGAAGAGAGACAGATTTAACTTCATCGAGGCTGTTTTCAACTCGTAGAGATGAGACATTTTTCTTTAAAAGTATTTGTTGTATGCTAAAGCTTCTAGCTTCATGAATATGCGAGTCATAACTCATGCTTTCGAGTTGCTATCAGCATGTATTTCTAGGTATTTCGACAATAATGTTGTACAGTATTGTAATCTAGCCAGAGATATTGACCATAGCATTATTATCATAAAAGTACAGTACGATAATATCATACTTCAGTACTTACTACTTTCGTACTACTGTAGTTGTAGTCTATCTGTACAGTAGTTGTAGTACTGTATGTAGTCTATCTATACACTTGACAGTTTTCCTTCGCACCTTCCTGTCTCACGCCGCCTGCTGTACGCCGCCGTGTGAGCTGGGATCGCAAGGAACTACGCGCTCTACGCTCTTGCTTCATCACACTCCCAGCACTCCCTCTGCATCACCTCTTGATGCACTCTGGAGTGTCCCAGCACCCTTTCAGAGTCTCTCTGATATTCTCGACTCCTTTCGACACTTCCCAGGAGTCTTATCCTCACGCGACGTCTCGGCGCTCAGTGGCTCCGCAGTCGACCGCATAAAGATCTTCAGGCTCGACAGGACGAGGCGGTCTATACATATACTATTGTACACGTATATGTATTTCGAAAAAGGTCAGCAAAAGAATGTAGGGCTACACTACGTGTACACTACGGAAGTACGTTGTACATTGTACTCATAAAATAAATAAAAAACGCATACAAAAGTATATGCGCGATGCACATCTGCGCGCGGAGGTACACGTGTAATAAGTTGTTAGCTACGTAGCTAGAGAATACTTAGATATTTACTGTAGTGTAGCCCTGCATGGAATACTGTTAGGACACTGTTGTTATCATAGGCCCTAGGAATAAAGTAAAGGATACAGTATGTAGCCTATGTACGGAAGTACTATTGCGCCGGCAGTTGAACTACGCGGGTCGAGGCTGTTGTTGCGAAGAAAATTGCTCTTTTACAAATCGACGCGATCGCGCCAGTCCATGCTTTGCGCATACGATTCAGACAAGGACGCGGTCATTCCGCACACCTCGCGGGTGATGTCATCTAACATGCTGTGCAGTTACAGAGCTCAAAACGGCTTCTGCGTGATGTTACAGCACAACGCGCACACTTCCTTTTATAAATATCCTTTGTAACAGTTCTAACCGTACAACGTTGTATCCTTTCGCGGTGTTTGCCACTAGACTACTAGCTACACGTGTAATACTAGCCCTAGCTAGCCCTATCTAGCTATCTAGATAGTCTATCTACCTTCGGAGGTACTTCCGTATTAGATATGTACATATACAGTATGTATGTAGTTATGTACCTTCGTACGAAGTACCTTCGAAGAGACTCTTTGAAGATATTGTAGAACAACTTATTATTGCACTTATTGCTATCCCATATTCTATTTCGGATATACTGTACCTTACTTGGGTACCTTCATTCGTAGCTATTATGGGATAACTTCGTTCGTAAACGTATGTGCGTGTACATAAATAAAACATATTATGCATATTATATGAAATATTCTATTATTTCCGTTTAATAATAATATAATACCTTCGTATGTATATATGTAGTAACAACATAGTGTAAATAAATATATAAATCATATTATTATGTCGTCAAGAACGAAGATAGTACGGAAGTACGTAAGTATGATACGAAAATAGAATACTTCGTTCGTTCCGTGCTCTATCTGTACACGTACAGTACACGTACACGTACTGTACATGCAGTGACGCTGAACACGACACGTACGCGGGCCTCTGATCGTTAAAAAATGCCCAAAAAATAAAAGAGAGAATGAAGGAACGTTGTCCGGTCTTTCGGTGGCTCGTCTTCGCGGAAACATTTCTTCCTTGCAGCGAGAAGTAATTAGCACCGATGGGCGGGGCCTCAGCTCACGGACAGCATAATAAGGGTCACAAGTCCGGACGCTACGCGACGAAAAGCACGCGCAACAAATACAAAGTTGCAGGTTCGAAGTGTAAGAAAGGAAGTGGACTTCACAATCCTCAAAAGGTAAAAGTCTTCTCGGTTTCTCCGTTTAGCATGCTTCCTGCGAACAAGTCCTCGCAATATATTGCATCCGCCAACAATCGTTCAGGCCGCAACGTTCTTTCGGATTTATCATGTATGGATATCAGAACCTCAGAGACAAGCACCTTCTGAGTGTGTGTGAAAGAGAACTTTTCGGTGACGCACTCTTCTTTTTTCGTAGGTCGGCACTGAAGCAGCTCGCAAAGCGGTTCGTGCCCACCGCGCAAAACAAGCACGCGACGCCCGACGTGCTGTTATCATAGAAGAGAGGCGCAATGTCTGCAGTGCCCCTAAGGTCGTAGCTATCTTAGCACTAAATTCTAGAGTTAACCTGTCGGAATTTATTGAGGCTTTCATGACTGCTGCTGGGGTCTTGGACCCAGCGATTTTGGTCAGGGACATGCTGGCAAGCCCCAATATCCCCGTGACTTTCGATGTCAAGCGACAGTCCCATCGCTTGAGTCTTCTTATAGTGATTCCTGAGCAACCCCTTGCTGCCCTTGAGATCATGAAAGTTGCAGACCTGCTTCTGGTTGTAACTCAAGTTCAACCAAAAGCCAATACAGAGGAATTTGCTGACTTTTGTTATAAAGGCGAAATGTATTCGGATTCAGAAATCAAAGCTGTAGAAGTGGATGCGTCGCAAGCTGTCAGATCTGCAATGTTAGCACCTACAGCACTTGGTCTACCCCCGGTGCTATGTGCACTGCGGGGGCTTGAGAGGTGTTCACTCAAAATGCGTGCTAGTCTCCGAAACACCTGTGCTACAGCAGTGCGCGAATGCCTCCAACTACCTCACGATCGTCTACGAGTATTTCCAGCAGATTTGGATGGCGAGCTGCTTGAATTAATCCGGCATTTAGCTGAGCAAATGCCAGTGCAGCCTAGGTGGCGTGCCCAGAGGGCCTATGTTTTAGTAGAAAGAGCTAGCCTAATTCCTGAGCCCCAAAGCTTTGAATCATCAGCTTCTTTGTATCCGACGACAGTAACAATAGCTGCTGAGGGCCATGTGCGGGGTACTTCGATGTCATGCAATCAACTAGTCCACTTGCCCGGAGTGGGAGATTTCACGTTGGGTGGCATTGTCTCAGCTTCTAATCAGTTTACAAGAAGAGCCACGTGCACAGAAAATAGGAGGGACAGGTCAAACGTTATTTTTGATCCAATGAAGAAGACAACTGGTTTTGGATTACCGGGGACAACGATATTTCAGCAGCAACAATTTCCCGTCAGAGAGAACACGCCAGGCTTGTTTGGTGGCGATCAGACCTGGCCCTCTGATGAAGAGCTGGATGCGATGCAAGGGAACAATGCAACTCAGAATCTGGATAGTTGCGAAGTGCGACGTGCATCTTGGGATGTCATGATATCAGAATCATGCAATTCAGATAAAGGTAGAGATCATGACTGCAGACAAATGAAGAGCAAGTCCAAAATGATTTGCAAATCTGAGGAAGAACGCGACCGTTCGATTCTTTTAGAACAGACTGCACACTTTGGCGGTGATGAATTCACCAGTTCACAACACGTTGCAGCAGACGAGTTTCAACCCCAAGTTCAGCTCAGTTTTCAGACACGTGAGAGTGCTGTTACAATTCAGCATTCGAAGACACGTCAATCGAGTAGAGCAGGAGCCAGCGATGAACATTTCTTTCCCGATGAAATCGAGACCCCCATAGACATTCCAGCTCGCCTTCGCTTTGCTCGGTACCGCGGACTCAAGTCTTTCAGGTCATCACTTTGGGACACCAACGAGCAGCTTCCTGTAGACTACGAGCGAATCTTCACTTTCAAGAACTTTAAGAGAGCCACGCTGCTTGCTTCGACGGAAGCTAGGTCACAAGCTAGCAGTGGGCTCGGTATTGGCACTTTCGTGAAACTGATTATACGGGGCATACCTTCAGTAGCGGCTCGAGGACTCCTTGCAGGTGAAGAAGCATGTGTTTCTTCACCCGAAACTGTGAAGATAAACTGCAGTGGGGTCGTTGGTCGTGGTGGGGTAGGCCCCTCGTGGAGTGGCTGGTGTGGCGGTGCTGGGCCTTTCGTTATCAGCACTCTTATGCAACACGAATCGAAGCTTACAGTGATGCACTATGGTATCACAAAGACACCATCGTGTGACTTTCCGTTGCGAAGCAAGACCCCACTGTGGTTTCACATTGGATTCCGCCGTGAACGCGCTTCTCCGATATTCTCATCAGATGGCATTGGTGATAAGCACAAATTCGAGCGGTTCCTTCAGCATGGACGTCCTTCTATTGCTTCTGTATTTGGACCAGTAGTTTATCCACCAGCTCCAGTTTTAGCATTCAGTGAGAAGTCTTTCGCATCAGGAATGCCTGCACAGCTGGTATTATCTGGAAGTGTGCGTGAGGCTGCCCCGAATCGTGTGATTCTAAAGCGCATAGTTATAACTGGTGTGCCGCACAAGACACACAAGTCCAAGGCTGTTGTGCGCCAAATGTTCTTCAACCCAGAGGATGTTCTATGGTTTAAACCTCTTGAGCTGTGGACGAAATATGGCATGCGAGGGAAAATTAAGGACGCAGTTGGCACACACGGAAGCATGAAATGCCAATTTAATGGTGTCATTCAACAGAGAGACACGGTTTGTGCTTCTTTGTACAAACGTGTGTTTCCAAAGTTTCTGTGACGATATGACTTTTTCACATGTACTGTATGTCATGGACTTACGGAAGTAATAGACCACAGCTAACGGACTATAGTTCTACACTGCAGCGTTAGTTGCAGAAGTACACGTACGAAGGTACACCAGAAGTATGAAGTAGATAGACTACACGTGTACGAACGAAGATACTAGGGGCGTAGGGGGTGCTGGATTACAACGTGTGCAGATTGCTCCAGAAGAAGCCGTGCTGCTGCTACCGTTCCAGTGCATCCGTCAAAAAGTCATATTTTTTCCACCAGAGAACGACCATATCGAAATACTCCCGTGCCCTAACAAAGGACGGCTATATATATTAAATAAATATCATGCATATCTATCATGATATCATATGATATGATATATATCTATCTTCGAAGGTGTACATATATATAAGATATATATAGGCATATCTATCTATCATAATTATTATTATTAGTAGTAATAAATAAATTATTGCACCTCGGGACGTGATGAAGTCGTCCTGTACGGAAACTTTCGTATTCTTCAGACTAAATACGCACCCGGGCCCCATCTCCCAACTACCGACGGCCGAAGAGGCGCTGATCATAGGTACGTAGCTACGTACTGTATGTACTGTATGCCTATCGTCAAAGATGACGACGACGTCTACAGCGTACGTTACGGTCATTTTTTACGCGAAGGTTTTTCTATGCCGCACAACCGGAAGCTGCCGCTTCGAAAATAACTTCACTGGACGAGCTGCGAGAGAAACAAGTAGATATGTTTTGAATACAAGATTCTAAGGAGGAATGACGGCTCTGGGCCGCGAATGCGTACCCAGAAAAGTAGACGTTGATGATGTTCGTGATAGGGCGATGTCCACCTTGAAAGAGGAGGACGTCTTGGCGCTAACCACGGCTGTAGCCCCCGTACTCGCGATTGACTCGTCCGTAAGGGAGTGGTGTAGTAGGGCTTAGAAATATTTTTTTCCTCCTCGACTGTGCAGCCGTTTATATGCTTTGAATAAGGACGCGAGTCCGATCGTGTCAAATCATTTTTTCCTTGCTCTGTACGATCAATATTGGCGTGTTCCGGGAAGTTCCCTGTCGCTCGCCGTCGACACCGTTCGTCGTTTCCTTCGCGCGGACAGGGGAAACATCTCGAAGGCGAAGAAGCGTTTGGAAGAAACTTTAAAGTGGCGCATTGATGTCCAGCCCCAGACGAAAATGTGTTCAACCTGTTTAAATGAAGATCTTCGTTCGCATTATATGCAACATGTTGGCTGGGACAAGCGAGGCCGCGCTTTGGTATATTCCGACATCGGCATGGCACGCGACAAGGGTCACAAGTCCAATGTTGAGCACTGTATTCAGGTTCTTGAGCTTATGGAGCCTATTCTTCCTCCCTTTCCAAACGATCAGTATATATGGGTGGTGGATTTTCATAAGTTCTCAATATCGGACATGAATCCAAAGATGGCTATTGCTTGCTTGAAACTTTTCGGTCGCAGCTACCCTGAAAGACTTGGGCAAATGATCCTCGTGGGTGCACCTCGCGTATTTAACGGGTTTTTTCGTGCAGTTTCACCTTTCGCAGACCCAGTCACAGTGAAAAAGGTGCGCTTCATCAAAGGGCCAGATGGCAAAGGCGGGGGAAAAAAATTTGACTTGGTTGTGAACGAGTTTTTTGACGCTGAAACCAAGGCATGGCTTGTGGCAGAAATGATGGAGAACAGATTGCGATGGAAAGACCTCGCCCGGCGTAAGAGCTGGCTTGCGGCGTTAATAACTGCAGATGGCACGCGCCATGGGTGGTGGGAGCAAAACACGAAGAGAAAGTCCAAGTTCAATAGTGAAGCGGAAGAAGGCTTCGATGAAGATAAACTAGCACCAGCCGTCTTAAGCGAGCACGGACACGATATACGGGGGTGCCCCTCATTCATTCAGACAGAGGCGTGTGTTCGAATGACAAACTTTGCAATCCAACATAGTTCACGTGGAAAGTTGACCAATTTGTTGGTATGTAAGTCTGCAAAGAAGAGCACAGCCGTGCCCGTGAACACCGAGACAGACCGATCTGGGGGAACAGCGTTGCAGGGCTAGGTAGTAGGGAGCTACCTTCTAAGGTACTTCCGTAGGTAGGTACAACGACAACGATGGAGGGCTACAGTACATGTACATGTTGTACTAGAAAAAAGTCACTTTTTTTCCAGATAAATCTGGAAGTACAACGTACAGAGACTACAATAATGTACACCACGTTACTCAAGCTACATACGGTATCCCTACAATGTTGTGCACGTGTCGAGTATTCTTATTTTGCAAGGA
>Ga0209630_10001113_pt1 | contig 29773 bp, 22 predicted proteins | sample COG_01_FD_184745 | JGI IMG/M metagenome (GOLD analysis project Ga0209630, IMG submission 184745) | Pelagic Microbial community sample from North Sea - COGITO 998_met_01 (SPAdes) (version 2) | ecosystem: Environmental > Aquatic > Marine > Neritic zone/Coastal water | place: Helgoland, sampling... | reverse complement strand
CGCGTGCGCGCGCGCACGCAAAAAAAAAAGTGATATTATATGCGCGCGCAAATGCGCGCAAATGCGCGCGCGAGAAAGTGAAGAGGAAATGAAAAAAAAATGCGTTTTTTTAGATACAGATACAAAAGTTTCTCTTTCTCTTTCTCTTTCTCTTTCTTTTTCTCTTTCTCTTTCTCTTCCTCTTTCTCTTTCTTTTCCCAATTTTCCTAGTTTTTCTTTTTTTTTGCGACGAAGAAAATAAACGGAGAGAGAGAATACGTAAAAAGCGCGTATTTTCCCGCTCCGAGTTCCTGCGAACGTTTTATGAGGTGTATGGGTGCATCCGCGCGGTTTTCAGGTCCTCTCGCGCGCGCGCGGTCCCCAGTCAACGCGCGCGCGTGGAGGGGACAGGGAAGTGATGACGTGTCAAGCTCTCGTGCAAAGTTGGTTTTCTGTTTAGGGTCTCAAATTCTCAACTTTCATTCTCGTGCGTTTTCGAAGCTCTTTTTTTTTAAATAAGATTTTTACGGAAACCGCTTTTTGGCCTTTTCACCTCTTACGTGAGAATTTAAGAGGCCACACGCTCCTCCATTTCTTTTTCTCCGCCCCGTTTAGTCGACCATCCATCTGACGTGAGATAAGAACACCAGAAGAACAAAGACGCCTCCAAAACCGCCTGCGCGCGAATGGTGCCTCCGAGAGAAGAAATTTCCGCGAGAACGATGCGAGTGAGGAGGAGGACGTCTTTAAAGACGAAAAAGTTTAAAGACGAGGACGCGAGAGAGAGGGAGGAAACCGACGAGGACGAGGACGACGGGGAAAACGACGCCCCGGATGGATTAAAAAATGTACGGAAATTGAGTAGCCGACACCACCGTCTTCGTGATATCGACGAGGAAGAGAACGACATTTTGACGAGAGGAAGTCGACGTCCTCCTCCTAAACAAAACACAGGTGGAACACTACACAACGCAGGAGGAGGAGGAGGAGGAGGACACGTTCCGACGACGACGAGGCCCGAGACGAGGGAGATGTCAGATTTGGGAGCAGAAGACCACGGGGGGAGGAAATCTTTCTTTGGTATCGACGCGACGACGACGACGACGACGACGACGACGACGGGAACACCGCCTTCTCCTCTTCCTTCATCGCGAGGAAGGAACAACACCCACGGTGGTTCGAAAGAGGGAAAACATCATCAACGGTTCGTCATCTCGTGGAAGAAAATCGCGCGGAACGTGGCGCCGTTTTGCGTGTTGAGCGTTCAGTACGGCGCGCAGCCTCTGTTGACGAAGAAGTTCATATCGGCGAACGTTTCGAGCTTAGGCGTCGTCGCGGCGACGGAGTGCGTGAAGATTGCGTTGTGTTTGATTTCGATGCGAATGCAAGGTCCGAGGGAGATTCGTCGGCAGTTTGGGAAGGTGAGGTTGAACGTGTTTGCTTTGAGCGTGGTCCCCGCGATTGTGTATTCCATTCAAAACATGTTGATGCAGTACGGATACCACTCCGTCGACCCGGTGTTATTCAACTGCTTGAATCAAACGAAAATCATATGGACCGCGTTGTTCGTGTACGTCGTGTTTGGGACAAAACAGACATTCGTTCAGTGCTTGAGTCTATTCGGGTTGATGTTAGCGAGCGTGATTTTACAAATCAAAGAGATTTTAGAACCAGCGGTGGACGCGCAAAAATCGTTGGGATCGAGCGGCGACGTAAACGGAGCGGACGCGAGTGGCATGACGGTAATTGCGGAGGAAGAGTACGCGAGATATTTAGGGGTGATTGCCGTAACCGCGGCGTCTTGTTTGAGTGGACTCGCAAGCACGAGCACTCAAATTTCGCTGCAAGCGTTGCGACGATCCGCGCAAGTGTTGACGATTGAAATGGCCATCGCTTCTATACCGATCGTCTATTTCGTCCACGTCTCCAAGCTGGCATTTGGCGACGAACTCTTCGTGCAACAAGCGCAACCTCATCTCCATGAAGAACAAGACGAGGCGGCGGCGACACCAACACCAACCGGTAACCTCGTCTCCTCCGCGGCCATCCAACGTCTCCTCTACGCCGGCTCCACCAAATGGTCCTCCATGTTTGACAACTTCACCTTCCTCACGTTCATACCGATCTTCACTTCCGCCATCGGTGGCATTTGTGTCGGTCTGGTTACCAAAAACCTCGGCTCCGTCGCCAAAGGATTCGCCATCACGCTCGGTTTAATCTTAACCGGCGTCATCGAATCCGTCACTCGAGGCGAGATGCTCCAAACCGAACAAATCGTCGGTCTCCTCTTGGTCGGTGCGTGCACGCACGCGCACACCGTCTACGCCGTTCACGAACCGTTAGTCACGAATAGTCAAATTAGAATAGCTCAAGCAAACGCGGAGAGAAGAGATAGGCAGAAGAAGCGCATTCGGGACCAGAGCGCTAAGAAATTCGCGTAAAATAAAAGAGAGAAGTGGATAGAGTTGTATTTCATTGCTTTACAAAATCCCGCGCGCGCGGGTTTGCATAACACATATAAACATAAAAGTACTCCAGCAGCATGCAACACCACCTCTGCTGCTGCTTTGCGACGGGGATTTCAGCGTCGTCTTCGTTCTCCTCTGCGTCGTTTACGTCGTCGTTTACCAAAACGCAAAATCACCATCGCGCTGGTTTACCCCTAACGAGAAGAACATCGGCGACATCATTATCATCATCAGCAGCAACAAAACCACGAAGAATTCAACGAAAAGTAGGATTGACAACCACCGCGATGCAATCATCGTGTTACGGCGTCTCAGATCCCGACGGCACGTGGAACGAGAACCAATCCAACGCGTTCAATTCGTTGATTTCTTTAGCCAAAGGGCAAAGAGATATCGTCCAGGCGGGTGAGGCGTGTTTGTACGAACGCTCGAAAGAAGTCGAGGAAGCCGATATCTCGAGCACGGAGGTGCAAGAATTAGTTTCGGAGATGTTAAGGATAGTGAAAGGACGTGGGGTTGGTTTAGCCGCGCCGCAGATTGGCGTGAAGAAGCGGATATTCGTGATGGAAGATACCGAGGAAGGCATGTCGGACGAAAGCGAGGAAGAGAGGGAGAGGAAGAAACGGTATCCGTTTAAAGCGAAAGTGGTTATCAATCCGGTGTTGATACCGATCGGAGACGCGAGCGCGGCGTTTATGGAGGGGTGTTTATCCGTGCAAGGCTATAGGGCACTCGTGAGGAGACATTTAAAGGTGAAATTGAAAGGCGTCGCGCCGGATGGGAAACCTATCGACGTGGATTTAACTGGGTGGCCGGCGCGCATCGCCCAACACGAGATGGATCATTTGAACGGCGTTCTCTACGTCGACAGAATGGAGAAGAGAACGCTGAGAAGAGTCGATAAAGTCAACGCTCCAGTGCCGACGGAGAAGCACGACGAATTCGGCGCGTGCGCTTCTGTCGGCGAAACCGCGACGGGCGGCTCGTACCTCTCCAACAAGTCCGCCATCGCCGGCGCGGAAGACATAGAAACATTAACGAAGAAGAGCAAAAATAGACGGAGGCGGTGACGACGACAACGACGAATGATGATCGCGCGAGTTTAGTAACTCTCTCGACATTTTAGTCAATAGCCAAACGGCGTCGTTACTTGACAACGACAACCATAATTATAATAATAATAATAATAATAATAATAAACAACTACTAGATGAGCAGATCGTAATGCACCGATCCGTCGTACAAAAGCCTCACCGGCGCTCTCTCTGTCACCTTCCCGGTCTTCTTATTCGTTTTCTTCGCGTACTCTTCGCCGTACGTTTGTATGCACACGTACCCGCTTCCGCTCGCCGCGTTCTTCGCCATGTGCGCGGGTAAATACACCATTATCGGCCGTTTCACCAGTTTCGCCAGCACCAACAACTCCGTCTCGCCGCCCCAAAAGTCGTCCTTCTGAATTCTTCGACAGTATCCTTCGATTCCGTCCGCCTCGCCGCCGTATTTAATCGACATGTTCGCCTCCGCGTGTTCTTTCCTTTTCTCCTCCTCTCTGCACATTTGCTCGAAAACAGCCGTTCTCAACGTATCCGCCTCTCTCGTTTCTTCCGAGGACGTCAAGTTCAATTTCGATACGTGCGCTAAACCTAACGCCAACGCGCGAAACATGCACCGCCCATCGCCTTTGATTTTTACTCGCTGGTAGTGTTCGCTCTTCTTCTTCTTTAACTTCTTCGTCGTCTCGTTCGATGCTTTGGAGATTTCCCCGAAGACGCTGTTTTTGATGTGGAGGATGCGTCTCAGAGAAGACGAAGACGACGAAGACGACGGCAAGCTGCCATCGTTCGTCGTTCTGCGACGACGACGAGCGTGATAATTGCCGCTGGCAAAATCGTTCGTTTCTCCAAAAGAGGAAGAGGAGGAAGAGGACATTTTGGTGTTCGGGTGCGTGTTACTTATGAGGTGCTCACAAAACAAAAATTTCTACTCTTTAAACCGCAAGCGGACTTTATCGCCGTCGACGGAGGAAAACCGTTCCTCTCTGACGTACCAAGCTTTCGGACAGGTCATCTTCGCCCCTTTTAACTTTTTCGTCCACTTCGTCAGAAGTTGGTCGATTTGTTTCAACTCGAAATCGGACAAGCGCTCGTCGCCGGCGTTTGGTAAAATTCTCGCCAACGTGCAGTGCGCGGTGGAGGTTTGTTGGACGCCGCGAACGCCGACGGCGTTGGAGGCGAGCGACGCGCGACATTTTTTGAGCGAATCGTCGACGTCGTCGAAGCACAAGAGAAGGGCTCCACTCGTGGCTAAGACGACGCGGTCGACGACTAACTCGACCGGTTCGCAGGTTTGGAGGACTTCTTGCGCTTTGGTGGCTTCGTCGAGGATGGCACCCGAGGCGGAGCGTTTGAATTTGCTTTGCGTCGACGATATCGGTGTCGACGCGTGCGCGAGATTTTCGGCGCTGCTAATAGCCGACGGCGGCTTGAGTTTAGACATAGGCGTTGGTGGAGATAACACGCGGTCGTAGTTTTGAGCGACAGAACGTTTAACTCTTGGCTTTGGCTTGTCCGGGAGTACCGTTTCTCCTAATCCTTTTGGAATGGACGGTTGCTTCTCCATCGTTCGCGCCGACGGCGGCGGCGTCGACGGCGGTTCTATTTCTTCGTCGTTTTTCTTAGCTAGTACTTCTCTTTGTGTGTCTGCTACACCACTGCCATCGATCAAAAACTCTACCGGCTCCTCTCTCGTCATTCCTTCAATCGGTCGACTAAAAAAGAACATCGTCACGTGATACTGCGCTCGATTGCACACGAACATCGGTCTTTGTTTCACTTTCGTCGCGTTTCCTTCGTTCTCCTCCTCCTCCTCTTCCTCGTCGTCTATACGATCTCCTCCGAAACCCATCATCAATTTGCTCAATTCAGACACAATCGCGGTTCCACTCGCGGCTAAACTCGGCGCGTCGTCAAACACGGACAAAACAATTAACCGCGAACACGAACTCTTCATCGGAAACATTTTCATATCGTCGTACTTCACCGGCCAAACGCCCACCCCTGGAAATGGTTCAAAGTGAAACAAACTCCTCGTCGCTTCGATCGCGGACACATCGAACGATTTCGAGATGAGCAAATCTTTCCGAATGTTTCTGTAAATAAGTTGCAGCGGAGACTTCATCGCGAGTTCTCGTTTCCTCGACTCTTTCGTCGTCGTCGTCGCCTTCTTCGGGACATCTTCTTCTTCTTCTTCTTTTTCTGGATCCTCTTCGTCGTCTCCGTCGCCAAACAGCCCGCTGGACGACAGTTTCTTCTCGTTCAGAAATCCTCTCTTCATTCTGTCGTTGCGATGACCTTTGCTGAGCTTTCTCTCTTCCCTCTCGCTTCTGTTCGTCGTTCCATTTTTGCCTTTTGATTCTTCTGCTTCTTTTACTCGATTTCTCACACTCAAGGAAGGAGGCGGGGGACTTCTCGGAGGTTTCCCTCTCGCGCCTCTTCTTTTCAAATTCGCCGTTTCGAGTTCAACAACGCTCTCAACATCGAACGTTTCTTCTTTGTTGTCTTCTTCTTCTTCTTCTTCTTCTTCTTCCGTGTTGTCTTCCTCCTCCTTCTCGTCATCATCTTCCAACGGGGAAAGATTGGTTCCATCAAAATCATCCTCTCGGAGGTACCCTTGCTTGTACGCGTAATACGCGGTTCCGGTCAACGCGAACGCGATGAACGCGTACTTTGCGAACTTGTTGAAGTGCGAGGAGGTAGTGGTTGGCATTCTTTTGTAAAACTTCTTTTCGTGTGTGTAAAGTGCGCGCTTTCGAAGTGTAGCATGAGAGAAATATTTAAAAATTAATAACGAGCGAAACGCTCATTTTTACGCCGAAACTAAACCGGGAAACTCATGCTTCCCTTCGCTAGCCACCCACGGCATATCAAACACTCCACTAATCACGTCTTCCGTCTTCAGCGGATACTTCTCAAAGTTCGCGAACACGTGCGCGCAACACGCCTTCCCCTCAACCAATAAATAGTGGATAAATATCGAATCCTTGTTCTCATCCACTTCCTCTTTCGTCGGTGCCTCCGCGGTAAAAATCACCGAGCGCGTGTTCCCGTGCGTCAACGTTTTCGTCTCAATTTTAACCATCTTGTGATTTGAGATTGTTTTGAAGTACAAGTCCGCGGTTTTCCGGATCCGAAGCGTGTTCGAGCAGTGGAAAAATCCATCGCTTTTATCCAATTCCGATTCTAACGTAAACGCGTTCGAACTTTGCCAAACGTCGAGTTCGCCAGGGGAGACGATTTTCCAAATCACGTCCAACTCCGGGAGCGTCTCTGCGTCGTTTATGTTCTCAGAGGTCGTCGTCGCCATTATTCTCACGCGCGAGAGAGAGGAGGTGTTTCCGTTGAATGGATTCGTTCAAAGCACACGTGTGAAGAGAAAAGAGTTGAATTTTCTCCAAAAGTAAAACACACGAAGAGTATCAAACATGGCGGTATTGCCAAGTCAACAACAACCACCACACGGCGTAAAAATCGTCGAACTGCTCATCAAACTCGTCGCTTCCGCTCGATCGTCCGGTAAGAAACCGCTTTTTGTGCTTTTCTCCCTTTGTTGCGTCGTCGCATTCGTCTCCTTGTTGGTGGTTGACTGGGGAAATGCGTTCGGATTCTCCCCTTCTGTTTCAACGATACAGACGACGATAAAAGAGGAAAAGGAGGATTCTTTGAAGACGATGAAGAAAGATGAGGATAAAACGCTCGATTTCTGGGAAAAACTAGCCAACCTCGCCTTGTTTGCGGCGTGTATAGCGACGATTGGGATTTTGGTTTTAGCGAGACGGGCGCGGAAGAATAGTAGTCACGTTAAAATAGAAGGGCAACCGGCGACGATACCGGCGAATGCGAGTGGGCAACAGAAAAGTTGGAACGGAAGTCACTGGGTGGAACAAACGACACATGCGACGTCGGTGTTATCGAGTCCGTACCGGAATTCACCGTCGACGACGACGAGTTCGAGTTCGTCGAGACCGCCGGACGCCAACTGGGCGAAAGCGAAAGCGCCGACGAGCGTGTGGAGTAAAGGGAGCGAGAGCGCGAATACTAACGGTACAAACATTAACGGAACTTTGGACGAGGATAAAACTGAGTTTGCGACTGGATTTGGGTACAGCGAAGGCGCGACGAGTGAGACGGCCAGAGAACGCGCGTATCGGGAAACGCTCTGGGCGAGACGAGAGGCGGAGGAATTGGAAGCGGAGGAGAACGAGGAAGATCAGAGGAACCATCACGAGTATTTCACCAAACACGAGGAGAAGGAGGATAGACGCGGGGGCAATACGAGCACGAACACTAGGCAACACCAACACCAACAAAAACCCTCCTCCTCGGTATCCTCTTCGAAAAAAGAAAAAGAATCCGCCTCGGCGAAACGGGAACGCCGCTGGTCCAAATTCGACCAGCACTGGGAATCCCTCGACGCCTCCTCCGCCACCTCTCGCCTCCCGCTGACGTACAACGACATCCCGTGGCCGCCAAAAATGGCAAAACTCTTAGAACGCAAAGTTTCCGAACAAGAAAAACACCACCAACATCAAGGGACAAGCATCAGCAAGAAAAAAGTCTACCGCGAGCTCATCCTCCGCTGGCATCCGGACAAGTTCATGCAAAAATACGGGAAGAGAGTTCGAGCGGGAGGCGACGAGGATAGAATTAAAGAGAGAGTAGACGCGGTCGCCAAAGCGCTCAGCGCCAGCATGTCCTCCTCAGTCTCCTCCTAGTAGTCTGCTTTGTACTGTAATAATAATAATAGTCGTTTAATAATTCCGCTTTTGCGTGCGTATTCGTCTCGTTCCGTTTGCGCTGCTTACCAGTTGGTGTTGCCTTGCGTGTCTTATCCAAAATTGGCTGCATAAAAAAACGCGCTTTAACGAGAACGACCAAAGCGTGAGGATGACGATTCAGACGACGACGGTTGTTCGAGCAGCGCTGACACACGAGAGGCTTTCATCGACGATGCCTCGCACTCCTTTATGTAGCGTTGGGGCCGTGATAAGTCGTCGCACGACTCCTCTTCCCCGCGATGAGATTCCGTCGTCGTCGAACGTGTTTTTAACGAACGCGCGAGGAACGCCCCGGCGGTTTAATAATAAAGGGAGAAAAAAGGGTTCAAAAAAGATGGCACTCGAGGAAGGTTCAGACGACGTCGTTTCTGTTGTTGACGTGACGTCGAGCTCGGTGGACGAGTTCATCCTCTCGCCTCCGGATTCGGAAATCATAACCGAAGATATCAACGAGTTACAAAAACGAGACTTAACGAGTCAAGCCATCGAGAACACGTTACCGTCGCCGCAAACGGCAAAAGTGACGTCGGTTGCAGAACTGATCGCGTTTACGTTACCAACGATGGCGATATGGTTGTGCGATCCAATTTTGAGTTTGTTAGATACCGCGATGGTTGGATTGACGTCGACGATTGAGTTAGCGGCGATATCGCCGGCGAGCGTGTACGTGGGGCACACGTGTTACATTTTGTGTTCGGCATTTGCGGTGAGCGCGACGACGTTGATCGCGAGAGACCGGATTGTAGCGAGGAGGAAGAATACGCCGGAAGCGGTGGAGGAAGATGCGAGGACGGTGAACGATGTTTTGGTCATGAGCACCGGGATGGGGTGCGTCGTCGCCGCGATTCTTTTCGCGTTTCACGTTCCGGGGTTGACGAAGTACGTCGGGGCGAATTCGTTGGCGTTGATTCCTTACGCGGCGACGTATGCAAAGATTAGATTGATAGCGTTCCCAGCGGCCATCGCTTGCTCTGTGATGCAATCCGCGCACTTGGCAACGGAAGATCCGTACACGCCTTTAAAAGCGACGTTGGTCGCCGCCGCGGTCAACGGCGTCGGCGACTTCGTGGCGGTGTTTTTCTTGAAAGCTGGGATCGCCGGGGTGGCGTGGGCGACAACTTTCGCGCAAATTGTGGTGACCGTGTTGTTCGTCAGAGCGATGGTTACGAGAGGAAAGAAATGCGACGCGAGAAAAGATGATTTGGGGTACCGGTTAAACGGGCCGCCGCCGTTGCGGATGCCTTTGCGATTGCCGAGTCTAGCGGCGATTAGTCGAATTGGAAAGATTGCCTCGCCGGTATTTTTCGTGACGTTAGTGAAAGCTATTTTCGTCGGAAGTACGATTCGTTCGGGAACAGCTTTAGGACCGGCATTTTCTGCCGCGAACGGGGTTATGTTCACCGTGTACTTCTTCTTCGCGGTGATCGGCGACGGCGTGTCGCAAGCTGCGCAAACGTTCTTACCGGCGCAGTTAGGCGACGAAACGAGAGCGTTCGAAATGGCCAAACGCTTATTATTGGCCGCTCTGTGCATCGGATGTTTCTCCGCTGTTTTCTCCAGAATCGTTCCTGTCTACTTCCCGTATTCCTTCACCACAGACAGCACGGTCGCGGCTTTGATGAAAGAAATCTCCCCGGTGTCTTCCTTGGCGTTGCTTTTACACACCAGCTCCATGGCCTCCGAGGGATGCTTATTAGCCGGAAGAGATACCAAATTCATGTCCATGGCGTACGTCCCAAACGCCCTTCTCGCTTGGATCGGTTTAGGGTTCACCTTAAAAGCCGGTTTCGGCATCCAAGCCGCCTGGTTCGCGCTCGCGCAGTTTCACTTCGTCCGCTTAAGCGTGAACTCTTGGCGCTTGCTCTCCCGCCAGTCCCCGCTCAGGAAGCAGTTGAAAGAAGACTGAATTGATTGAATGATGATCCGTACAAAACCACTGATACTTCTACTACTACTCCTTTCACTGCATGCCGTTTTGGTTGATGCTCTGTTGTACTTGCGTAATACCGTGTATGAATAGAATAGCGTATTTTAAACGAGCTTTCAAAATTGCCTTAAATCATGTCAAACGTCTTCACTTCTCACACGCAAATTTTTGCAGACAAACCACAGGAACAAAAAAATGGCTGAAGAATCATCGGACAGAGGTGGATTTTCGCGCGGTTTCGGCCGCGGCGGCGACCGAGGAGGTCGCGGTGGTGACCGAGGAGGTCGAGGCGGCGACCGAGGTGGTCGCGGTCGCGGTGGTGGTCGCGGTGGTCGCGGTGGCAGAGGTGGGAAGGACGAGAAAGACGTCTGGACGCCGTGCACAAAGTTAGGGAGATTGGTCCAAGCGGTACGTTTTTGTTTTTGTTTATTGAGAGACGCCCGAGCGAAAAACGAGCGCGGGATGGATGCGCTTCGTTCGGGACATTATGGAGGGATGTTTTGATGGCATTTTTATGTGGACGTGCGCGTCGCGACGTGGTCATCGCGCGCGATTTCCGCGCGGGTTTTTTTCCTTCATCTTTGTGCGTTTTAGGACCCAGGCGAGAGGGCTTTTGCTCAAGCGCGAGGATTTTCGAAACGTCCTCCCGGTTTCATCGATGCGAAGACCTAACGCTCACCAAAACGCTTTACTCTTATTCTACTATTATTAAACAGGGCAAAATCAAATCGCTGGAGCAAATCTACCTCCACTCCATCCCGATCAAAGAGTACCAAATCGTCGATTACTTCATCGGCGCCAACTTGGTGGATGAAGTCATGAAGATCATGCCGGTGCAAAAGCAAACCTCCGCGGGTCAACGCATGCGATTCAAGGCGTTCGTCGTCGTCGGGGACAGCAACGGTCACATTGGTTTGGGCGTGAAAGCGTGCAAGGAAGTCGCGCACTCTATTCAAGGGTCTATGATTTTGGCCAAGTTGAACATGGTTCCGGTGAGAAGAGGCTATTGGGGCGCCGCGCTCGGCGCGCCGCACACCGTGCCGACTAAGGTTCACGGCAAGTGCGGTTCCGTTCACATTCGTTTGATTCCGGCGCCGAAGGGTACTGGTGTTGTTGCCGCGCAAACGCCGAAGAAGGTTTTAGTCATGGCGGGTATTCACGACGTGTTTACGTGCTCCAGAGGCCACACGAGAACGTTGGGTAACTTTGTGAAGGCGACGTACTTCGCGTTGAGATCTACGTACGAGTTCTTGACTCCGGACTTGTGGGCGGAGAACAAGTGGCAAAAAGCGCCGGCGCAAGAGTATACCGACTTCTTGTCCGCGCCGCCGAAGAAAGTTCGTCACTACGACGACTACTAAATTATAGATATGGTACATTTTAGCTCTAATAAATATCCTACTACTAAGTCGTACTTCACATTTTCCTATCACGCTATTGCTTTTGCTGCGGACTGTTTGCTTTTGTCTCTGCGCTGACTACGTTATGCTATCTAGCTCCCGAACCGCGCTCGTATCCGTTCGCGATTTTCTTCTCTTTCGATTTCCTCGAGCAAGCGCACTTTCTGTTTCATCAACGCCTCTCGCAACCGCTCCCGTCTCTTATTTAAGCGCTCCGTCCTCTCGTCCGCTTCTTTGCCGTTATTATTAATATTATTTCCATACTCACCATCATCTCTGCGATGATCTCGCGCATTCTCTTTCTCACCCTCCAACTCCTTCATCGCCTTCACCGCGGCGCTCCGCAACGCCTCCAACGCGTCTTCGCACGCCCTCTTCTTCCTCGCCTCCGATTTCCATCGCGCTTTCATCTCCTTCGCGTTTTCTCCCAACACTCGCTCTCGAACTTCCACCTTCACGAATTCCTTCTCTCGTTCGTTTCGTTTTTTCGTCAGCGCGGATATGTGCCAACGATGAAACATCTTTCGCATAAGTGAACATTTTTTCTCCTCCTCTTCTTTGTTTCGACCGTTACGATTTGCAGTCGTTGCAAGTGTTCCATCTTCGCCTCCTTCGTCGTCATCTTTCACTCTCAAACTCATCCTCCACAGCCGAAACGTCGTTTTCATCACCCTCTTCCTGTCCTCCCTCGCGTTTCTCATTTTCACCGCGGTCAAGTGCCACTCTTTGATGAGTTTCCGTCGCAATCGCGTTTCCATCTTTTGCTTCGTCCGCTCTAATTTCTTCCTCAAATGTACGGCGGATGTCCACGCATCAAACGCGATGCGCGTCATCTTTCGAGCGCGTTTGAGAATAGCGCGATTACCGAGGATTTTCCGTCGAAGTGAACGCTCTGCTTCATCTCCTTTTCCTCGCGGAGGAGGACGTGAGTGTTGCTGTTCCTCCGGCGTCATGTCTCTTTCTCTCTGAAGAGATTTTTCCAATTCTCCAAAGTTTTATACATCATACACACGTCTTTCCCCGGGATGCGGTCTCCTCAATCCTCGCTGCCGAGCAGCAGCAACGCGAGCAACAGAGTGCCTTTTACGAGACGACGAAGAAAAACGAGCAAAATCTGTCGCGCGATGTCATCGAACACGAATTCGAAGTCGTTGTATCTAAAAACCGTCGACGGAAACGAAAATCTCCCGATATCCGAAATCGGACTCGGGACCATTTCGTGGGGCGACGAGAGCTACGGATTCAACAAGCAATACCGCGAGAAAGATTTGAAAGAAACGTACAGAAAAGCAAAGGAAGTTGGAGTGAACTTCTTCGATACCGCGGAGGTGTACGGGTATAAGAATACAAAATTTGAACAGAGCAGCGAACATATCTTGTCGAGGTGTCGAGAGGAGGAAGCGGAGGACGAATCGGAAGTCGTGATTGGAAGTAAAGTGTTCACGATTCCATGGACGAACGCGTTGTTAGGTGGCGGGTTTCGACTCGGGAAGGAAAGCTTAGTTCTAGCCGGGAAGGAGAGCGTGAAACGAATGAACAATCGACCGATGGACCTGTGGTCGATCCATTTTCCGTTTCCGTCGTTCTCGCAAGAAGTTTTGATGAGCGCGCTCGAGGAGAGTTTAGATTTGGGACTGACCAAAGCGGTCGGCGTGAGCAACTATAACAAAGAGCAGTTGGAAAAAGCGTACGATATTTTAGATAAGAGGGGGATCCCGTTGGCGTCAAATCAAGTGGAGTATTCAATTTTAAATCGGAAAGCGGAAAAGGAAGGATTGTTGCGGAGTTGTCAAGATCGAGACGTGAAGGTGGTTGCGTATTCGCCTTTGAAGGCGTTGAAGACGACGGAAATCGCGGAGAAGTATGTCATAATGAATAAACTTTGCGATTTCATCGGTCAAGTGAACAGCGGAGGGAAATCGAGCGTATCGGTGATGTTGAATTATTGCGTGACCAAAGGCACCATTCCAATCCCCGGCGTGAAGAAAGTCGAACAGATTGCGGATATCGAAAACGCCATGGGTTGGACGCTGGACGAGGAAAGTTTATTGACCATTGACGAGAAGATGGATTACCTCGACGGTTTGTAGAAAAATTGCGTGTAGTTTGTTTTACCATGTAGTAGTATCTAATCGCACTACCTATCATTAGTAGCACTTTGCAATTTCTATTGAGTCACGCGCTGCTTGTGTGTCTACATTTTCTAAATTTCTATTTCTATCTACTACATATTGTACACATTGTTATTCCTTCACCTCGCCTTCTTCCTCTTCTTCTCCTTCCTCTGCTTTCTCCCCCTTCTTCTCCTTTGCTTGTTCTTGCTTCGCGACGTCCTGGTACGTCATATTTTTCGTCTCGCTATCCTTGTAATACTCCGGTAAATACCGTTTTTGCACCTCCACCCCACACGTTCTCGGATCGGCTTCCATCTCGTTACCTCCTCCGCCGCCGTTATCGTCGCGTTCTTTCGCTTTCTTCGCCGCTCTACTCGTCGTGTGAAAATCTTCAAACCATTCCAACAACATCGCCAACGCCATCACCGCCGCGCCTTTCTTCCCGTCGTCGCCGCAATACTTTTTGATGTTTTCCTTCGCCCTCTCTCTCGCCATTTTCGTAAACTTCTCGAACGCTTTCTTTTCGTTCTTCTCTCCGACCATTTCAGCGACGCTCTTTTTCCGCAGCGATACTTTCGCGAATTCCAACGCGATCGAAGAAGAAGCATCCTCGTCCTTTTTTTTCGCGACAACGTTCCCCGGTCCGTCCGTCCAGCTCTTCTTCGCGTTCGCAACCTTCTTCGCTCTCTTCTTCGTCGGCTCTTCCACCACCTCCTCGTCCTCTTCTTCTCTCTCCTCTTCCTCCCTCTTCTTCCAGTCGTCCGGCCCAATCTCCAACTCTAAAATACTCTCGATGTTCCACCCGTCCCACGGCGCTCGACACTCAAAATTCCCGCTCGATATAACTTTAACCATATGACACTTCTCGTTCACCTCGAACGCGTTGAACCCGATTCGTTTCCCGCGTTCGTCCACCGCGTACGCGATCACAGAGCCGTCGTACGGTGTCATTCCGCCAATCATTTTTTTCATTTTTTTCTCCGCGCCTTCAAAGAACTCCTTTTTTCGTGCACATCTCCCCTCGTAATGCGAGAGCAAATTCCCGAGCGAACTCCCGAAGAACGCGCTTCGTTCCTTTGGAATTTTCGCGGTTAAAACGAACGGCGGTCTCGATTCTCTCGCTTCGCGAAGCATGTTTGATAAAACAGCGTCTCGTTTCACTTCCTCGTACGTCCTCTCGACGTGGTTGATCGATTCCTCGAGCTTGAGAAAATGCATTTCGCACGCTTTCGAGTCGACGTTTTCTGCGATATTTCTCGTCGTTTTCCCGAGCGCGTCTTTGAGCTCTTTCCAACTTTGTTTGCAGTGGAGGACGGCGTTTTGCGCGTGGAATAAGGCAGTTTTCGCGGCTTCGTCCAGAGGAGGGTGAGATTCGTTCATTTCTTCTCTCTCTGTCTCTCTCGCGTGTCGTTTTGCTTGTCGGGGATGTGAGGAAAGTTGGGACGAATACATTTTATCTCTGTTGCTGCTCCTATAGACTTTATGAACTAAATAACTAATGTGAACTATTCCCGAAGATACTTTCTGCGCTCCTTGATGCCTTCGGTCTAAAAACAATCGTCGCGTACTCATTATTCGACGACGCTTTATGTCGTCGTCTCTTGCTGCTGCTGATGTTGGTGTTGCCTGTGTCGCTTTAAGCTCTGTCGTCTTTGTCGAAAGTCGGTTTCGCTTTTCGCCACGCGTTGTAAAATTTTCTCTTTGCTCACTCGGTACTTGGTTTTCGCGGAATCGCGAATATCGCGAACGCTCGCTCGGACGTAATCTCTTCTCTCTTCTCTTCTCTCTTCTCGCTTTTGTTTCAGTTCTTTCCATCCGGGGTGCGAGAAGTACGCTTTGGCGTAATGCGCGGTGGCGTAGGCGGTGGCGGCGAAGGTGAAGTGGGCAAAGTTTTCAGTCGTGGTGGAAATGACTTGCTTTTGCGTCTCGTACGTGTCGAAGAGGAGCGGGATGTGGTCGAGCGTTTGCCCGCACGCGACAGCGAGGAGACCCATTTGTAACGCCGTGGCGACTTTGCCGACGAAGAGCGGTTCCCACTTTTCCGTGGAGTTGAACGCTTCCCAATCGCTTTTCTCTTTCCGTGCCGCCACTCGAGAGGTGTCGCTATTCTCCACGCTACTGCTGCTCTCACCACGACCGCTCTCTTCTGTGACTCCGTTGTCCTCCCTTTCATCCTCCCTCTTCACCGTGTCGATGGCAAAATACTGTCGCCACGTCAAATTTTCAAACTTGAGCGCGTTCGCTCGCCGCCAAAACCCGCTCGCTAAAAAACCACAATCCCTCAACACGAACAGACCAACGATCCACGCCGGCAGCTGCCCAGTCGCCGCCATCCCGACCCCGACGGAACTGACGAAAATCTTATCCGCCGCGGCATCGAAAAAAGAACCAAAATTACTCGTTTGGTTCCATCTCCTCGCCAGGTACCCGTCCGCGTAATCCGAAATCCCCGCCAGCGCTATCGACGTCAACACGAGCTCGCTCGAATACACATCTGGACCTTGGATGATCATGTAAGATATGATTGGACCGGATACTGCTCGACCCACGGATAACGCGTTTGGAATGTTTACGATTTTGTTCGTCACAGAGGAAGAGGAGGATGTTTCGGATGTTCCTTCTTCTCGCAGGAGTAGTCCTCGTTTTTGCTCTTCTTTTTCTCTCATCTCTGAGTCGTTCTCGTTCTCATCATCGCTGTCGTCGTCTGTCTCGCCCTCGCTGCTGCTCGAAGCGCTTTTGTTCGAAGACACCACGGATGACGCGCTCGAAAACGCCCGCTTCCTTCCGCCATCGCGCGCGGTGTGCGTGCTACTCCGCGCGGCGAATCCTCTCCAAAACACGAATCCTTCCCGGGAAACGTCTAAAGCGCTCCTCGTAAAGCTCGCACATTGATGATGATATTGACGCCTCCAAAAGCCCCCACCGATGCGCGCGTGTGCTCCACCTCCTTTCCCTCCCGTGTATGAGGAGGAGAGATGCCTGAGGAGGAGATATCTCCTCGTCGTCGCCGTCATCATCGCTGAAACTTCGCGTCGTTTCCACGACATCGTTTCTCTTTCCCGAGCGATGCAATTCTGAAGGATTTCCATACAAAAACGGCAGAATAAACACTTGATGCGACATCTGTGATGCATCGACCGACAAAAACACCACTCGGAGGAGGAGGAGAGGGCGTTTCCTCGCTCGTCCAGTGTTGGGGATGCTCGGCGCGATTACAACCTCCTCCTTTATTCGGTGATGACGACGATAAAAACGACGGAGAGAAATCCAATCTCCCGAGGAAGCTCGCCCCCAAGTTTTTGTGCGGGCACTGCGGGGCGATGAATTCGTCGCTCGAGTCTTCTCCCGCCGCTTTTTTCGCGCGAGGAGGAAAAGGAGGACTCGGGGGATGCAAAGGCAAAGGAGTGAAAGAGTTTTGTCTCGTTTTGCCGGCGAGATGTCTCGCGAGAACGATGGGAAGGATTTTAATACCAACCGTTCTGTGTTTGGTGTATTATTTAGTCTCGAAAACGTACGAAGTGTCCATTCCAAAGTTGACGACGGAAAGAGAGAAAAGAGTTTTAAATGTTGAAGGGGAGATGATGGAAAGGACGACGAACGCGCGAATGATGGATTTGGCGACGAGTTTTGGATTGAGATGCCTGTTGATGTTCGCGTGCGCGAACATTTATTGGAACTACGCGGTGTCGATTCTTTCGCGGCCGAAGAGCATTCGCCAGTTGCGAGAGGACGGGGAAGGGAGTATGAGTGGGAGCGAAAGCGACGAGGAAGACGTAGAGAGTGGTGGTAGACGTAATACTAGTGATAGAAATAGTAACCGGAATGGGATTATGCCGGTGCCGTGGTGTCAGCAGCAACGTCAAAATCTGGAGAACGAGACTGAGACGGATATCGAAAACGGCACGGAGACAACGGAGAGACATCCGACGACCATCGTGCCTCGAGACTCGTTTAGAAATTGCGCGTATTGCATCAAATGTGATGACGTGAAACCGTTTGGGACCTCTCATTGCTCCACGTGCAATAAGTGCATAGTCGATTTAGACCACCACTGTCCGTTTTTACAAAACTGCGTCGGCAAACATAACGTGAGAGCGTTTACGTGTTTTTGCTTGTGGTGTTCGTTGGGATGCGCGTTGGCGTTTACCGTTGCCATTTTGTTACCGTTCACGTCGCAAAGAGCGACGTTTATGAAACCGTACGAGAGAGTTATGAGTGGCACGGATAAATATTCCAACTTTGGCAAGAACACGTACGAACACATAGGGCATTTCCCGACGTCAACCGGAGCGCTCATACAGTATTGCACTTTCGCTTTGAAATACGTGAGTGCGTGCGAAGACACGTGGATTGGCACGTGGTGCATAGTCGTATTAGCAACTGCAACCATCACTCCTCTCACGTTTGGTTTATTTTACCAAACGTACATGGCGGTCAAACGAGGCGAATTTTACGTCGCGTCTTTAAAAGCGAAACGGGAAAGAGAAGAGCGCGGCGGGAGTCCCGAGTCGATGGCAAGAGACGCGTCGGGATTGAGCAAGCACGTGGAAGAGGCGAGGGTAAAAGCGGTGTTTGAACGGACCAAAGGCGAACACTGGGTTTTTTGGTTTCTCTTTCCGAGACTCTCTCGAACGGGGAGGCTTGGAAGAAGAAGAGGAGGCGCGCAAAAAGTCCAATAATAGTACAAACAAATGTGTAGTGTGATTTTTCAGCGCCATCTACCGCACGTTCTGATATCATCGAACAAACCAACTGTCGCTTCGACGTCAACGCCCGTTTCGATTTCGTCTTGGCACCACAAAAACCGCGGTTTAACACCTGGAACCGTTCGCAAATGTTTCAAAACGCCTTCCGTAATCGACGAAGAAGCCGCAAAGACGCTCGATGGAATGCGAACGTTTGATTCGGATTCTACGATTTCTTTCAACAAACTCCCATCCGTGGCAGCTTTGGTCAACGCTCGAGCAAACGTGTCCGTCTCGTTTTCGTCGTCATCTCTGGCGGATACCAACACGTTTTCGTTGAGCTCGACGCCGAGCGCGCGAAACCACGTTTTCACTCTCGCCGCGCTTTCCCTGATTTCCGCGACGTTTTCTACACTTCTAAAATCTCTATTTTGCAACGCGACGAGCTTTCTACTATGAGCGGCGGCGCGCTTTAAATCTTCTTCTTCTTCTTCTTCTTCTTCTTCTTTTCCCACCTCTTTGCTCACCACTGTCTTGCCAACACTACCATTTATCGGTATCGTCGCTCTCTCCATCGCCAGATGAATAGCTCTCTCCAAATCGTCCTTCGCCGCGGGATCCGCGCGCAACTCCAACGTCCTTTTCTCCAAATCCGTCATCGGGTAACTCCCAATCGGTTTCGCCTCTGGAAGTATCATCGGTTTCCCATATTCTTCCTCCCACGGCGAAGACGCCGCCACCCCTGACGACGATACCACCCCTCGTCGCGGATTCCTTCGCATGTACTTCTCCTCCTCTTCTCTATTCAGCGTCATCCCGTCTAACCGCTTGTTTACCGTTGTCGTCGTCGCTTCCGCCGAAACACCACTCGTATTCTTATTCGTCGTTTTCTCGCTGGCGAAGTACTCCTCGTCGATCTTGTTCGCATCATCCTCCATTTTTGTCGTAAACGTCAACTCCTCTTCCTCTTCCTCTGAAGAAGAATATCTCGTCTCTTCCCCTAACAGTCTGCTCGGTGGCGTCAACACTTCGCCTCTCTTTCTCATCGGGGAAAGTTTCGGTGGCAATTTCCGAGGCACCGAATCATCCTCCTCCTTTTCCTCCTCTTCCTCTTCCAGCATCGCTTCTTTCTTCGCCGACATCCACGCGAGCAACGACGCCGTTTCCTCCTCCGATGATTCGCCTCCTCCTCCCTCGGTGTCGTCCAAATCCATCCTATAATTTGTGTCACACAAAAAAGCAATCAACAACAACACAAAAGGGCAATAAAACAAGCAACAATCAGCAGAAAGAAAGAATAAAAGGTCCTCCGCCGTTCTCTCGTTGGGCTCCTGTTTCGGAGAACGCTCAAAGAGCGCGCGTCTGATGTGTCGCAACAAACGCAAGCTTTTATGCGGGAAAACAGAGGGAAAAGAGCACCCTCCTTTTTTTTTGAATTTTTTCAGTCAATTAAATTTTTTCTCATTTGCCCCTTCAAAAAAACGTAAGAAGAGTTTTACTCACTCCGCGCGAGAGATAGAAGAGAGTACACATCACATAACAACAACAACAACTCGCTAATATTGATTGCTCGCTCGAAAGAGAAGATATACACACACACACACACTCAGATATATAATAAGAGTAAATGTCGGAATCATTCGCGTACGGCGCCTCGGAAGACCCAGACAGGAACGATTACTTCTCGAAACTCAGAATCCAATCCTCGCAACGGATGCAACGACTGTTGGACCGATCCGTTCCGTTCGCCTTTCACAGATGGCTCGCGTGGGTTTTTCTCGCGCTTATGTACACGCTGAGAGCGTATTTCGTCCACGGGTATTACATCGTGACGTATGGGTTAGGGATTTATAACCTGAACTTAATGATTGGGTTTTTATCGCCGGCGAGAGACCCAAGTTTGAGCGCGAGTGAAGGACCGACGTTGCCGAGCAGCAATAACGAAGAGTACCGGTGCGTTTTAGGAAAAAGTTTCGAGCGTCATCGGTTTTAAGAAGAAAAGGAGCACCGTTTACGCGGTTTAGTGCATCGTCTCTTTCTCGGTTTTCTTCTTCTTTTCCGCTTCGTCGCGTTTTTGCGATGATATTCGAGCGCGGATATCGACGCGTTTGATTTTATCGACGCGCCGATGTATATACGCGTGGCCGTTGCCGTCGCTGACCGGTTCTCTTTTCGTTATTATTTTTGTTGCAGACCATTCGTTCGAAAACTGCCAGAGTTTAAGTTTTGGGTCAAATCCGCGAAGAGCTTGCTCGTCTCCTTCTCCATGACCTTCTTCCCGGTGTTTGACGTGCCGGTGTTTTGGCCGATATTGTTGATGTATTTTATCATGTTGTTCACGATGACGATGAAGCAGCAGTTGAGACACATGATTAAACATAAATACGTGCCGTTTTCGTGGGGGAAGCAAACGTACGGGAAAGGTAGCGGGGGAGGTAAAGAGATGAGCGGAGGGAGCGATTAGTGAGAAGAAGCGCTGTAATATAATAACTAAAACGTAATAGCATCATCCTCGCATAATAAAACTAAGAACTACTCGTGCACCTTGGACAGATACTCCCACAACCCATCGCCTAAATGGTGACACAACTCCACCCCGATGCCTTTATTTTCCCTTCGCATAGCTTCCGCGCTCATAACGCACGTCCCAACCGCTAACGCGTGCTCTTTCCCTTCCGCGTATATCGCTACCGGTTCGTCTTCCTCCACCTCGTCGTGCATGGTCGCGCCCGCGCTCGTTAACCCTGGGCACATGATGTTTGATCCTTTAAACACGAATTTAATCGCCCCTTTGTCTGTTCGTAGTCGTTTCATCATTCGTGGGAATCGGTGGAGGACTTTTAAGGTTGGGTAATACGGACCGTCTTTCACGGTTTGGAAGAATAAAGGTTCGTTTCCCACTAAAACGACAGTCACTTTGTTCTCCAACTTCCCGACTCGGATTTCCGCGTTTTTTTTCGGCAACAACAAATCTAACGGCGTCGGCCCTTCCTCGTTTTCCTCCTCCTCGTCCGACGACGACGAGGTTGAATCTGAATCCGACGAATCCCGGCGTTTTTGGCGGCGTTTTTCTTCGTCCTCGTCTTCATCTTTGACCGAGCGATTTGAACACAAGGAGGGAAACTGTTCGGCGATTTTCGATCGAATCGCGCGTTGGACGGAGGATTTGATCTGCGTGCTCCCGTGGAAATCTTCCAAGGAAAACTTTTTGAACATTAGTATTAGTATTACGTTGGTGTTGTTTTTGTCGTCGTTTACGTCGTCCTCTTCTCTCTTCTTCGCAAAAGGAGGAGAACTTCTTTAGGTATGTAAAGCGCTTTCGAGGTGGTTTTTTCTGAGGTATTTGTGTGTTGCAAAATTTTAAAGTTAATCAACTCCAAATTCGAAAACATAAAAATACAACAATTAATTAATCTACGGAATACTTCTCGCACCCGACGTCGACGCTTTCACTGAACTCGGACTTCCAAAACCCATCGGTTTTATGATTCATCATCCAATCTTTGTGAAATTCGTCGTCGCTGTATTCCGCGTGGTCTTTATTTGTTTCGGCGGGTTTCAAGCCGGTTAAGCCGCCGCCTTGGGACCAAGCGCAGATGGCGCCCGAAGCGGCGCCAGCGAAGATGGAGACTTCAGAGGTGGATTCGTTGGCGCTCATTGCTGCGCACGTGAGGAGGCCTTCCGTACCTGGTAAGGAGTAGAGATAGCCGCCGTTGATGTCAACGTCGGAGTCCAAGACGACTTCGCCCTCTTCGCGTTCGACGAAGAGCGAGCCGGAGAGGCCGACGCCTTGGCCGTCGACGCACCGGACGTGGAGAAGGCCGAGAGGGGCGTCGGAGGAGTCGGAGTCGTCGGAGTCGTTGGAAGTGTCGTCATCGTCGTCGTAATATCCGGAGACACCCATGGTCGTAGCGCTGGATAAGGTGGACGTTTGGCTTTGGCCGCTGGTGGCGGTTTCGAGAACCGGGAGGTCGTCTTTGTGATGGTCCGATGAGGCGTTCGCGGACGTCTTACGTAACAACAAAGTGCTCGCAATGTTCGAAACTGCTTTAGAGAGCGGGGTTTCTCTACTCTTTTGCGAAGGTGGAAAGTACGCCGCGGTGGAAACCAACACTCCAGAGGGTTGGCCGCTTTGTAAGTTTCTCTGATTCGTCGCACTTTTCGGCGTGGCGTTTGGTAAAGAGCAATACTCTAATCCGGAAATGGGCGCTTCGCACCCGTCGATTCTTGGCGCGTTTGGTAAATCACGAGGTCTCGCGGACGGTCTCGCTAACACGTGCGTTTTCACGGAGGAGGAGAAATCGCCGGCGAAAATAACTCCGGGAGGTCCGGCGCATACGGAAAAAACGCGGCGTCTGTGCCCAGTCATGGTCGCCGCGGCAACTTCTTGCCTCGGATCCCAGACTTTGACGACACCGTCCGCACCTCCTGAAACAAACAAACCAGCGCCATCCAAAGACGGTTCGTTGTAGCTAATCACGCACGTGACGTCGTTTTGATGACCTCGGATACTCGCTCTTTTCTGACCAGTGTTTAAATCCCACAAACCGAGCGCGCCGGATCTCGAGCCAACTGCGATGGTCGCCGATTGCCAATCGACAGCGCCAGACGTGACGGCGTCGAAGACGTACATCTTTCGCGTTTCACGCGATCGTTCTAAATCCCAAACTCGAACGGTGTTATCTCTACCACCGGACACGCACAAGAAAGGTTTTTGAATTATGCCTGCGCTGGCGTTGCTATAATCTGCAATAGAGAGAAACTCAACGCGGTCGGTGTGCCCAGATAAAGAGTGGCCGCCGGACAAACCGACGTTTGGATTCCATCGCCAACTGCGAATAGTCCCGTCCCAACCACCGGTGGCGACGATTTTTGCGTTTGGTAGAACGTTCGTCTTCGAACAACCGACGCATGAAACGAGTTCGTTGTGTGCAAACGGATCCTCTTCCGGGACGATTGCGCGTCGAAAACTCGGCGCGCGGTCGCCCGCGCCGCCAAAACAACCCAAGTAAGGATTCAATATCGCTCGATTGTCCAAGCCAAAATTATCTTTTTGATCTTTGCCGCTATATTTCTTCGGATTCACCGCGGGTGTTCTGAGCTGCGCCGGCGGCGCTTTCGCGCCACCCGTCATCGAGGGGAGATACGGAGGCGTTAAATATCCAGCATCTGAACCGCTCGTATACGTAGGCGTTCTTCCGGTCGATTGTTGCGACAGATGAAGTAAATTTTGACTCGAGTTTTCTTTGCGTATGCGTTTCAAATTCGCTCTCGCTCTTCGTTGCGCTTCTTCGGTTTTCTTACTCGTGCCTCCCCGGAACCAATTCAAAATGGTGCTCAAAAATGCGCCTAAAGATTTCCAAAACACGTCGGTGAAGAAATACACCCACTCGTCTAATTTGTTCACAAAATGTGCCCATCGACCGGGCACTAAGGGTAAATCTTCCGAGAAAGTGCGTTCGGAGGAAAGCGTGTGCCCGTGATGGCCTCTTTGTTGTTGTTGTTGTTGTTGTAACTGTTGCTGTTGTCTGGACGCCGAGGACAGTTGTCTTCGTAACGCGTTAATCTTACCACTGTCGTCGCTTTCGCGCCTCGCGCGCCCTAACGACGGCGACGACGGTCGATGGACCGGCGAAGTCGATGAAGTCAAATTCGGCGGCAATACGATGAGTTTTTCCGTGCTCGGAAAGCGAGTGGACGATTTGTCTCGTTCGTGTTGCTTCCTGCGTCGTTCGCTGACATCATCGTCGTCGTCGGAATTGAACGCGGCGTTCTTCGTGATCATCTGTGCAATCTCCTCGACGGCGCTTTTCGTCTTCTTTTTTGTCGGTGTCGTAGCGGTTGATATTGATGTAGTTGTTGCTGTTTCTTTCGACTTCTTCTCCAGCATTCGCATGTGTGCGATGTTCTCCTGACTCGAATTCGCATTCGGCGTAGAGAGCGAAAACGAGCTATCCGTGCCTAACGGCGACTCCGGTTCGGAAGAATACCCGGACGATGAACCGCCTTTATCTTCTTCTTCTCCTTCTTCTTCTGCTGACTTTTTAGTCGACTTGCTTTTCTTCTTTTTCTTTTTCTGCTTGTTTTTACCGCCGCGGCGTTGTTCTTCCTCCTGTAAATGTTGCGACGACGACGACATCGACGTCAATTCCGTCGTCCCTGAATTCTTTCGCATCATGGCCGTTTTAGCTAAATTTGACGCCGACGCCGAGTTCGACGATCCCGATTTCTTCTTCTTACTTTCCACCGTCTTCCACTCTTCGCTGTCGTTTTTGTTGTCCATCTCTTCTTCTTCTTCTTCTTCTTCGTCCTCGTCTAACGAGTTCAACGACCCGTAACTCTCCGAGTTCCTTTTCATCGTCGTCACAGTATCGTCGTCGTCCTCTTGAATATTACTCCTCGCGCCGGGAAGTTTACTCCTCGAAGTCGCCGAAACTTCAGAAGATACGGCGACGCTCCGCTCTTCCAACGCCTCTCCTTCCTCCTTCGTCTCTTCCGTCTGCATCTGTTGCTGCGCCGCTTTCATCTTCCTCCGCAGTTTTTTCTTCTCCTTCCTTCTCTGTTTCCGTTGTTTCAACTCCTCATCCTCCTCTTCCTCTTCTTCTTCTCCGTGTTCCTCTCCTTCGGCGGCTCCGTCCTCCTTCGCGTTTAACTTCTCCTTCGCGTCTTCAAACGCCTCCTCTTCCTCCTCGTCCGAATCTTCATCTCTCTGCTTCAACAACGCGTCCCACGAGTTCACGCTTTTAATCCCACCTCTGTTTCCTCCACCTCCTCCACCTTTCGCGTTGTTGTTGTTGTTGTTAAACTTCTTTTTGTGTTGTTGTCGCTCTTCGACGTTGAATGAGTTTCTCCGCGAGTTTTGCGCGCTCGCATTGTTGGAATCGATGATGGTCTCGTTAATGGATTCAAATTCGTTCGACTTCTTTCCTCCTCCTTTACCACTCAGAGGCGGTTTGTTCTTTTTCCTTTTCGCGTTGTTTTGCACGACCGTGGTCCACTCTTCTTCCTCTTCGTTTTCTTTGTGTTGTTGTTGTCTTCTTCCGCGCGCGTGTTCTTCGTCCGCCGTGTCGTTCATGATATTTGACTTTTCGTCTCTCGATTCTCTCTCGAAAATGTGCAATTCTTTTCTCTCTTGAGGAACGAACGAATGAAGAATTTTTTTTTTTGTCTGCATGCCCCATCTGCCATTTTCATACAAGAAAGCGTTTTTCTTCTAAAGTCATATTCTTTTTTTCCTCATCTCATTTCATCAGTGTTTGACCACCGTTTATGACTCACGAGATGCAAACAGAAGAAGAAGTTAAAGACAAAGACAAAGAAAACAAAGAGGAGGAGAAAATGACGACGATGAAGAAAAACCCTCTCCTCCCGACGGTGCTTTGGGCGCAACGACGCGATCGCATTTTTTTAACGTTCGAGATCAAAAATGCGATCCGAGATTCGATTCAATTGGAGGTACGAAATCCGTACCCGCTGGAAGCGATGGAGGAAGAGGAAGGAAAAGGAGCGGTGTTTGGGTACGTTGGAACGAGCGTGGTTGTGTTTTCGTGCGAGAGTTTGGATGTGTGCGGAGAAGAAGAAGAAGAGAAAGGGATTTTGATGATCGACGATTGTTCGGTGGAAACTGTCGGGGAGAAGTTGAAAAGACAAGCGTTTGGAGGAGAAGACGACGAAGAAGAAGAAGCCTCGCCGACATCTGTCGTCGACGGCCAACAACGCCTCCGTTCTCCTCTCTCTCGCGAAAGACGACGTAAAAAGCAAACGCACGCCATCGAACTGGAACTTTACAACGCCGTCCTTTCCAACCAAATCTCGCATAAACTCACCGTCACGGATAAAACCGTCCACCTGGTTCTCTTCAAACCAAAACCAACTCCGCACTGGCCTCGGCTCCTCGCCACGCGCGAAAAGTTCCGCCACGTCAAAACCGACTTTGACAGCTGGAAAGACGAAGACGAAGAGTTGGAAGACGAGAACAAGTTCACGTTCGACGCGAATAAGATGTTGAAAATCGACCAGTACGAAGACGCGGAGTTATTCGACGATATCTCCTCGGACGACGAGGACATGCCGGACTTGACCGAAATGGTTTAAGAAAAAGTAAAAAGAGAGAGTAGTTCTACTCCCATCATCTCTTTGAGTAAAGTAGCGCACGTAATCATTCATTGATAAACCATAATACTCTCGATCGCCACCAAAGCGTAAGCTTTTTTTGCTCGTATTTTCTTATCCAAACACCGTTACAAAACCTCACAATTCCCGCGCATAGAAAAAGAAGAAGTTAATAAAGAAGAAGAGATCAGAGTTCTTCTCAAAACTCAGAATGTACCCTCTTCCTCGTCAAATGAATGTGCGGGACCCCGATGATGCGCGAGAACAACAACAACAAGAACAACAAAACAGCGACAGCGAGGAGGACGGGAGCGAATGCCTTCGATGTCCAATCTCGAGATGCGTCTTTCTCGACCCGGTCATGGTTGCCGGTTCCGGGAACACGTACGAACGGAAATCCATCGAAACGTTCTTCGAAAAGCTAAAACGATCGGGGTTGCCGTTGCGGGACCCGATGACGAACGAGCCTTTGAACAACCACAACTTAATCACAAACTGGGAACGACGGAGGGCAGTGCAGAAATATTTAGAAAAATTACCCTCGGAGAAGGTACCGACCGGGTGGGAGAGCAGAGAGATACCGAAAGCGAGAGAGTTTTTACTGGACGAGAAGAGACGGAAAATGGGGAAGGTGGGGGTGTTTTTAGAGCAGTTGGAAGAGGTTGGACGATGGACGGTGACGCACGCGTACGGGGTGGCGATTGCGTTTATAGTCGCTTTGCTTTGGACGCCGGTGTTTCCTTTGGATTTGTATTCCGGAACACATCCTATATTTGGCGGCGGGAGACGACTCATTGACGGGGACGAGTATGGGCTGTTTCCATGGGTGTTTGGGAGCGCGCGAGAGAGAGTGAAGGAACGGAAACGAATGGAGTTGATTAACGAGGCGTTTGATTCGAAGTTGACGCAAGAGCACGGCGGCATGGCGCCGGTGACGTCTTTGAAACCGTACGGCTCGAGAGTGGTGGCGTACAAGAACAACAAATCGAGTTTGTTGTACTTGGAAATCTCGCCGGCTAAGTTTTTTTCCACGCGGGGCGTCTCTCAGTTTACATTCAGTTCGCTTTGGATCTTTTGCGTCTCGACGTTTACGAGAGGCGCGTTGAGAGCGAACCAAGCGCAGCAAGGCGGCGCGCAGCATTTTTTGCTCCCCGTGTTTTCCGTGCCGTTTTGGGGAGTTGGGTTCGTCGTCGCCAGAGACGCCGTGTTGTCGGTGACGGAGACGAAAATAATAACGATTTCTCCGGAGACGTTTACCATCAAGAGTAAAATTGGCGGGTTCGATTACGAGGTGAGATACGGGAAGACGCAGGAACTGACGAGCGTGAAAAGAGAAGTGGCGAGTATCGTCAACGGCGTAAAATTTTACGCGATCGTGTTACGAAGAGGCGTGGAAAAAATATTCGTGGAAAACGGCGGTTTGGAATACGAAGATAACGATTTCGTGAGTAAACTCATCGCGGACGCTTTACGGGCGAACAGCCCGAAGCGATGGTTGTTTTCGTGATTAACAATTCAATGTACAAAGGCTAAAATTAATTCTAATGTTGTAATTCTATCTACTAATTATAAAGTGTACCAAAACATTTCTACATGAAAAACTATTATCTACAAGTCTAGGTCGCTCATCAAGTATTCCGCTTGTTTTCTCACGATGACTTCGCCTTCTTTGAACAGTTTTGCGGTCATGACGTTTCGTTGCAACGCGACTATTTTGTTGTGCGCGATCGGTAACGGTCCAGGGAACGACACGTCCACGTGTCTCCAAGGCCCAGCGGATCTCAACCCGTGTTCCATAAACTTCGTCCATCGCTCGTTACCGACGCGACTGTTCTTCTTGACTAACTTCTCCACGCGTTCGCGCAACGGCGCGGTCGGTTGTACTTCCGCTAATCCACCCGCTTTGCGATCTTCTAATTTGATGACGCCGTCGAAAACAACCGTCGGCCCTGAGTTCAAACTCGCCCACTCGGCTTCTTGTCTTCTCGATAACTTTTCGTGTCTAATCGAAGCGGTTTCGTAGGAAACGAGGAAATCGTTCGCGGCGTTTGCAAACGCGCATCTTCGTCTAAACGCGCTCAACGCCTCGATAAAAAACATGTTAGACTCCTCGTCGTCGATTGTCATTCGAGCTAACAGCGGCATTTCATTCGTATCCTCCGTTCCTTCGACATCGAACAACGCTAAATCTTTAACGCTTTGACCAAGGCCTTCCCCGGCCCACATCCGAAGCGGTCCCGGGACTAATTCGAAGTACCCGTACTCGCCTACGCCTAAATGCGGCGTCGCCGTCGTCATGAACGTGTGCATCTCCATCCCTAAAATCGTCTTCGTCTCTCTCTCGTACAACCTCGTCAGCGCGTAGCGACAATATAAACCGCCCATGCTATTCCCGACGAAGCTAATCTTCGTCAGCGGTCCTTTCCTCTTCTCGTCGTACTCCTCCGCGAACGTTTCCACCTCGTCGACGATGCGTTCTCCGCCGGCAACGACTCCGTCAAAACTTCGCATCGGCGTGTTACACGACACTCTCAATATCACGCTGTTCTCGTCTCGCGTCATCAACTCGGTCGCGAGCGCGAGTAAATCGTCCTCGGAGCCGCCCAATCCGTGCACGAACACGTACAAATGCTTCTCATCTCTATTACTCGTCATCGCTTCCGCATTCTTCGCGCTCGCGGCTTCAAATCGCACACGCATGTCTGTTTGTTCCGTTCGCATCCAGTTCGGCGCAGAAACAGTCTTGCTGTTCAACTTCTTCAACAAAGACGACGGTTCAGATACTTTACGTCTCCGTTGTTTCCTTTCCGTCGCGGAAACGTTCCCGAACTGCTTCAACATCAAAAGCGAGTCTAGAGTCGTCATCGTTCGCTGCTTCTCCCTCTTCAAATTTTCCTCGCTTCTCGGTCTGACTTTGTACACGCAGAGGAGATGTAAGATGAATTTCGCGGGGAAACGCGTGCAAAACCAAAGGATTCGAAGGAGGACGGATTTCAGAGGGACTGGAATCTTAGATAAAAACTTCGAAACTTTTGATGATGGTTTCGAGGAAGAGAGAGAGAAAAAGATGGAGGACAGAAACGAAGCTCCCATGTAATACTATATATATCGCGTGCGTGTGTGTGTGTGCGCGCTTCTTACGGTGCGAACACGAAAGAGAGAGATGCACTCGCTTTTACTGAAACCCTAAACACTCACCGTGTGCAGAGAAAAAACCATCGAGTGAAAGCGGCAGAACGAGATACCAAGAAAGCG
>Ga0209630_10001112_pt1 | contig 29775 bp, 13 predicted proteins | sample COG_01_FD_184745 | JGI IMG/M metagenome (GOLD analysis project Ga0209630, IMG submission 184745) | Pelagic Microbial community sample from North Sea - COGITO 998_met_01 (SPAdes) (version 2) | ecosystem: Environmental > Aquatic > Marine > Neritic zone/Coastal water | place: Helgoland, sampling... | reverse complement strand
TGCATTATATCCGGAGACAGGTCTTATAACGGGACAGGTAGTAAGTTATCAGGTAACCACGGCAGCGGGATGTGTGATTCCAGGTCCTAGCATTACAGTAACAGTATTGGATGCTCCAGTTGCTAGTATTACAGCTTCTCAAAATATTATATGTGGTGGTGTCGCTGGAGGTGTTCCTTACGCAGATTCTGTAACTTTTACAGCAAATGATATTCCAGGCGCTAATTATCAATTTTTTAATGGTGCAAATCCAATATCTCCTGTTCAGGCCGTTAGAACTTTTACAACAAACGATTTCTCAATTTATGACGAGGATTTACAATTTAATATATCAGTAGTAGTTACAAATGCTGCAGGATGTTCGGATACTGATTCAGTTTTAATTGATTTAAATTATGTTACAGCTAACCCAGTAGAAATAAATGGAGGAAGAGGTGTTGGTATTAATATATGCAATGGAGCAACAGTTGTACCTGCTTTAACATTCCAAACTGTTGCAGCCGATCCAGTAACAAATCCTGACGGTCTAGATACTGATGATTTTACAGATGGAGCGAATTTTCCAACAGGAGCAGCATTAACTTTCCAATGGCAAAATAGAGTTGGAGGAGGAGCTTGGACCAATATTGCAGGTGCTACTCTAGAAAATTATTCTCCTCCTTTACTATATCAAACAACTGAATATAGAAGACGCTCAAGGAGTGTATTTAATGGAGATCCAACTGTTCCATGTGATGATTTTTCAAATATTATAACAATTACTGTGGCAGGAGCCCTTGTTGGTGGTGAAGTTCAAAGAGATAATGGAGGTGTTTGGGTTGATCAGACTGAGATTATTTGTGTAGATGAAACTCCACAATTATTAAGAGTAATAAATGACACAGCTGGTCCAGGTGTAGACTACCAGTGGCAATATTCTTTAGATAATGCAGTTTGGGAGGATATTACAATTGCCAATGGATATGCTGCAGATGCCAACGGTTTCCAGTATCAGCCTGACCCTATAACTCTCGCAGATATAAGTTCAATTCATACTTTACAAATTATAGCCCCCTTAATGGCTACTGATGGGGACTTTTACAGAATAACTATTGGAGGAGATGTATTTACTGTAGAAGTTGGAGAAGATAATTCAAGTGATATAACAGGAGGTGATGGTGTTGTAAATACTATAGCAGAGGTCATTGAATATTTAGCATTTAAAATAAATGATTTAGGAGCTGGAATTACAGCTACTCAAGATGGAGTAGATACGATTACATATACTTTGGCTCCAGGTTCAGTTTTAGCTCCTGTTATTAGAGTCGATGATGGTGGTGTAGATGTCACAGCTCCAGCCAATTCAGTTTCAAATCAAACATACAACGCACAAGGGAATACAAGATTTTATAGAAGATCAATGACACAAAATTTTGGTGGAGCAATATTACCTCTATGTCAAACATTTAGTGATGTGCATTCAGTAGAAGTTAATACTGTTATTGCTGGAAGCATTGATAATGCGAATCCAATAATTTGTTATAATACTCAACCTTCGATATTTACCTCAAAAAGAAATGGTTACTCAACTGTTGCTGGTGCAACGATAACTTATCAATGGTATAGAACAGATGATGTGGCAAGAACAAATTGGATTCCAATTGGAGGTGAGACTAATCAAGACCTAACTTTTAATACAGCTCTTACACAATCAACTTCGTTTAGAAGAGAAGCTATCAGTACATTTGGCCCTGATCCAACCATTTGTGAAGTAGATTCAGCAGAATTTACAATAACTGTTCTTGATGAAGTTAATCCTGGAAATATATTAGCTAATCAAAATATTTGTAGAGAAGATGGATCACCACTTACGATTGATGTAACTGATTTAGTTGCTATAGTAGCCACAAATGTTGAAACAGACGACGGTACAGGAGACGGTATATTTTATCAGTGGCAGTTTTCAGTTGATAATACTAATTGGGATGATATTATAGCTGGAAATAGAGCAGATTTATTAACAGGTGGTTTTGCTGCTAATCTCAATACTGCTGCTTCAATAACTGCAGCTCAACAAGAAGCAGACATTGAGAGAAGACTTTCATTTTTAATTGATCCTGATATTGCAACAATAGTCTATTATAGATTGACAACTACCAGATTTAATGATATAAATGATGATAATTTAATAGATCCAGGAGAACTAGAATGTGAGGTTATTTCTCCCGTTACACAAATTGATATCTCAGCCCAGCCTACTATAGTTCAAACTTCGGGTCCTGCAAACACTCAAACTGTATGTGCTGGTGATCCTATAACTACTATAGTATTTGAGTATGGTGGTTCTGCAACAGGAGTAGACGTGAATGGAGAAGGTGCTTTAGCTTCAGTGGTTGATCCAGTGGCACAAACTGTAACCATTTCTGGAACACCAGCTACTAGTTTAAATATTTCTTTAAGAACAACAGGAACTACATGCGAAGTTGAATTTATTAATTATACAATTACTAGAGTATTGAATCGGCCTGCCCCAGATTATATTACGATAGATGATTCAGATGCATTAACACCAGCAAATCCTTTACCAATAATTGATAATCAGGACGCAAATGTTTATGATGGTCAGCAGAGTTATTTATGTGAAACAGCTATAAATACTGGCCCAACAAATACTTTATTTGATGTTTGTTACAACGACGGTAGGGTACCACCAGCAAATGGATATTTATGGGAAGTTAGAACTCCAGGAGCTGGATCAATTAATCCTAGCACAGGAGAAGTGAATTGGACGGATGGATTCTTTGGAGATGCTATAATAAGAGTATATGCGTATGCTTGTGATGGAACAACACCTGCAGCCTTTAGAGAAGCTGTTGTAACTGTTAATGAATTTGGAGCGGCGGCAACCCAACCAACAGAACCAGTATCCCTTTTAGAAGCAGAAGTTGAAAGAGTCACTATTTCACCAATTCCTGCAGGTAATATCAGAGCAGGTGAAAAATATAATATTTCATTAAACGGTGTCAGATACACATTTGAAACAACTGATGTTGCTCTGCCAATTAATGGCGATGCAGATGAGGATGCTTTTGATATAGCTCAAAATCTAACAAATCAAATAAATAATGATACTACATCACCTATTACAGGGTTATTTAATGCTACCGCTTCTGCATTTATTCCAGGAGATATAAATAACAATGGTTTATTAGATGATGTCGGCGCTTTTATTACGATAACTGCACAATACGATGGTAATTCTGCACCACCAATACCGCCAGGTGTTCCAAGAGGATATGGAGGAGATATGGATTTAGTATTTAGTGTAACACGAGCTCCAGGGGAAGGCAGAGCGTTCGGCAATATGACAGGAATTGAAATTAATGAAACTTCAGCTAGAATATGTGGAGATTTAACTGGTGCTGAACCATGGTGTGAAACAACGGCATTAACACCTAATACCCAATATTTTTCTTCAGCAAGTTTTTATACTGACATTAGATATGCAATTAATAGTATAGTGCCGGGAGTTGGAAGTGTAGCTTCTCCAGGTGTAATTGATGCTACCACTGGAGAGTTAAATTGGAATGCTGGTTTTCATGGAACATTTATTGTTGAGTCCTATGCAACTGGATGTGATGGGGTAGAAAATACTTCTCCAGGTATACATAATGTTAGAATTTACCCGGATCTTGATCCACCAACTGATATTACTTTTGATCCCTTAACATTGCCCAATTGTCCAGCACAAGCAGGAGATACTACGGACTTTAATTCGAGTGATTTTGTTACTTGGTCTTGGAATAATGATAGTGCTGGTGAAATAAATTCTGTTACAGGAGTTGTTACATGGGCAGACGGTTTCTCTGGAACTGTTGTTATAACCGCTACATCATTTGGTTGTGGAGGGGGGTCTTTAACAAGAACTGTTACAATACCTGATCTTCCAAGATTATCTAGAACATCTGCGCTTGGCACAATGACACAAAATAATATTTGTGTTGGGTCCAATATTAACATGATTAGATTTGAAATTTTAGGAGCAGCCACTGGCGCTGATGTAACAGGACTACCATCTGGAGTTAATGAAGGAGTAGTTACTGTTGACCAGATTACGGATGTTGATTTAAATTTAATTCTAAATGAAGTAGGTGATGAACATGTCATTACTATAGACAGTGTTGATTATACCGCTGCTGTGGGAGAAGATAATTCTGTTTTAACAGCGACCCCAGGAAATGTTGTAAATACAAGAGATGAAGTTATAGAATTATTGGAAGACAAGATAAATACAGCTGCTTTAGGTATTACGGCAGTTGATAATGGTGGAGGAAACATGACACTTACATCAAATGGATTTGATTTTAGTCTTCAAACTTCACTAAATGATCTCGGTGTTGCAACCCCACTTATAACTTTTACAGAAACTGATGTTCAAAATGGTGGTAGGTTTGTTGAAATAATAGGGACACCCAATGTTGTAATTACTGAAAGAACAACTTATCCATTTACAATTAGAACGACAGGTTCAGTTTGTGACCCGGATGAAGCTGTTGGAAGCATAACAGTAAGTCCACTTTCTACCATAACCATTCAAGCAGGTATGGATGATAACCAGCAAATCTGTAATAATAGCCCGGGTGTACTCACTGATATTGTATACGATGTAACAAATGCAACAAGTGTTGATGTAAGTTGGGCTCCTTCAAGGCCAAACAATATCAATTCATTCTTTGTCACTCAAAATCAAATTTCAACTATAACATTAGGTGGATTAAATGCGGATGTTGCAGCTAATGATGGAGAAGATTATACAGTTACGATTAATGGAACACCATATACTTATACTGTCAATACAGGAGCTCCTCAAAACGATAATGAAATTTCCGATATCGTTAATGGTTTGCGAGATATAATTAACTTAGATGCCGGAACACTCCAATTAGATGCAACAGTAGTGGGAGGAAACGTGTTGACTTTAACATCAAGAAATGGTGGAGATTTCACAGTCACAGCTTCAGATCCGGGTCTAAATGCAGCAATATTCGGTGCTGCTGATCCTACTGAAGTTCAACCTGGTGAAAGAACAGTAAGAATTGCTGGTGATCCTGCTGTTCCTGGTCTTGTAGCTGATACAGTTTATACCTATACTTTAACAACACAAAATAGTGAGTTTGGTTGTAACCTTCCAGCCAATCAACAATCTGTCACTGGAAATATTACAATTTCACCACAGCCAACTATAACTCTAACCTCAGGATCAGATAATTTATCCATCTGTGCTGATGAATCGATTTCTGCAACGCAGGGAGGTGTGGATATTGTTTATGAAATAGATGGTTTTGCTACGAATGCTTCTATTGATACAGCTGTAACACCACTTCCTCCAGGGGTGAACCAAAATTATAATGAAATTTCTCAAATAACTGAAATTACCTTAACCGGAAACGAAGCGGATCTTGATAATACAGACACCTATATTTTAACAATAAATGGTAACGCAAGAACAGTAACAGTTGATACTGGAGTCCCGTCAATTGACACCTTCGTTGAAATTCTTCAAGCCTTTGAAACAGATATAGATGCAAATGTTACAGGTGTAGATGCTACCTTGAATGCAACAACTCTTTCTTTAGAATCTGTTGCAGGAAATCCAATTACAATAGTAATAGGTGGGACTGGGCACGCAGATGCAGCAGATCCGAATTTAAATCAATCAACGACTCAAACAGCAGGCAAATTCTTTACTTTATCCGGAATACCCACAGGTGCTGCCGCGATATATAATTATACGATTAATACAAATGGTGGGGCTTGTGCGTCCATATCATACCCTGGAACTATTAGAGTTCTTGACCAACCCACAATCTCAGTGAGTGCTGGAAGTGACGCAAACCCAAATAATGTTTGTAACCTTTCTCCAATGACACCAATACAATTTGATATTACAGGGTTTTCTGCGTTTTCATTAACATGGACTGGGCCTAACGGAACACCCCCTGGAATTGGAGCATTTTTGGTAAATCCAACTACACTTGAAGTTAGATCAACACCAGTAGTAAATGTCCCAGGTCCTATACCCGTTGGTGGGATAAATTATCAATATAGAATAGCATCAACAATTAATGATAACGGATGTATTACACAAGCAACTTTTGATGGTACTATAAGAGTTGTAGAAGGAAGTGAAACAATTACATTTGATGCCACAAGTTATGGTACACCCACAGACGTAGATTTAGATGGTACTGTTGATTTATCAACTGCGCCTGATTATGTACTTGTAGAAGTTTGTCAAGATACAGCTCTTGCTAATGTTAAGTTTGATGGATCAGTTGGTATTGCAAACATTGGCTTAGGTGCTGCTAGTGATGCTCTTCCAAGTGGATTGTCTGGAAATTGGGACCCTGTAGCAAATTCATATATTATAAGCGGTACACCCGATACACCTACAACAGCAAATTTAATTCTAGAAGCAATTACACTAGCTCCAAATGCAGCTTGTACTCCAGCAGATGATATTAGAGTGAGAATTGTAGTTTGGTCTACTTCAACAATATCACTAAATGCAGGATCAGATGACAGCCAAACTATTTGTACAAATACAGCATTAACAAATATTGTTTATACCGTTGGAGGAGGAGCACAAGGAGCAACAATTGAATATAGTGTAGCTGGAGGTGCACCAATAGCTGGTCTTCCGGCTGGTCTTATACCAAGATTTAATGCACCAAATACCTTCACAATTTCTGGTAATCCTACAACAGCAATCACTGAAACACAAATCTATAATTATACCATAACAACCACTGGAAATACTGCTGGCGCAACAATTCCAGGTCGTAGTTGTGCTCCTGAAGCTACGATAACAGGAACAGTTACAGTCTTGCCTGAAGAATCATTAACACATAATGCAGCTACAGGTGCTTTAACTCAAGATGTCTGTTATGGGGCTAATATTACACCGATAGAAATTGTTGTAGTTGGTGCTAATACTTTTGCATCTGTTAACCCCCCGGCCAATTTACCAAGTGGTGTTAACTTTAACTTTGTTCCAGATGCAGATAATATGGGAGGGATAGTCACTATTACTGGTAGTCCAGATGCAGTAATAAATACCCCTGTAACTTATAATTTTGATATTACTACAGGAGCTGTTGGAAATACAAGTATTTGTACTGATGATACAGAAACTATAACAATTAATGTAAATCCACAATCTTCTCTGGTTTACTCTGGAGGAGCTGGTTTAGACAACCAAGAATCTTGCGATGGAACAAGCATTCAAGAAATTAGATATACTCTGGGAGGAGGGGCAACAGATGTAACTGTTAATTTCCAGGCAGGATTAGGATTTACAAATTATCCTGGAGGAATAGCAAATGTAAGAGTTAATGATCCTGGAGATCCAGCAAATTCAGTTGTCATTTATGGTACACCTACTTTAGGTAATACTGAAACTCAAGTATTTACATATACAATTACAACTGTCAACCCTAACACATGTCTTCCTGAAGTCACTCTTAATGGATCTATAACTGTATTACCTGAGGAATCTTTAACTCATAATGCTGCGACAGGGGCACTAACACAAGACGTGTGTTATAGTGCTGATATTACACCTATAGAAATAGTTGTAGTTGGAGCAAATACTTTTGCATCAGTTGTAACTCCTGCAAATCTTCCAAGTGGTGTAAACTTTGACTTTGTAGCTGATGCTGATACTATGGGTGGTGTATTAACTATTTCGGGAAGCCCAGATGCAGTAATTAATATTCCTACAATATATACATTTACTGTAACAACTGGAGCTGTTGGGAATACTAGTGTATGCTCAGATGACACAGAGGTGATTACATTAAATGTAAATCCTCAATCTTCGATAGCATTTACTGGACCAAATACCTTATTACTTAATCAATCTGTATGTGGTGGAACGGATATTCAAGAAATTCAATATACTATTGGTGGTGGAGCAACTGATATCACAGTTAATTTCCCGGCTGGATTAGGATTTACAAGAGCTGCAAATGTGAGGGTAAACGATCCTTCTGATCCAGCAAATTCAGTTGTCATCTATGGTGCGCCCTCTGTAGTTGCGGCAGAGACAACATTCCCATATACAATAACTACTGTTAATCAATTTACATGTCTTCCGGAAGTAACTTTAGGGGGAACCTTAACTGTTTTCCCTCCAATTAGTTATAATAATTTCATAGCAAATACTACGATAAATGATCCGCTTTGTGACGGTGATAGTGGTTCTATTGTAGTTGATCCATCTGCAATTACCGGAGGTGTAACAGCTCAAGCTCAACAAACACAAGTAGAAATTGATAATAACTCATCAGTAGGAGATCAAATAACATTTGATATTCAGGGAGAAACTTTCACCTATACAGTTCAAGGATTTGATAATGGTCTGGGAACTTATACTAATTTCCCTGCTTTAGGTGATAGGCCTCTTAGTAGAGCGGAAATTTTGCCTATAATTGCAAATCTTATTAATGATCCTACTACAGGATCAAGATATGCAACTGCTACTCCTAATTCTCCAACGGCTGGAATCATGACCTTAGTAGCCGAAACTCCTGGTATACCATTTACAACAGCAGTTAGTTATTCACCAGGTTCAACAGGGAATTTGGTATCAAATGCAAATACAGTTGCAAATCAGACTTTGAGTTATGCTTATTATTGGAGAAGAGCTCAACCAGGTTCTAATCCAGGTGTTGCACTAACAACATTAGATGTAAATGATCCTTCCACTTATGTTGGTACAGGACTAACTTTAAATATCCCTACTGTTAATGCTACTGAATCATATATGCTAACTACAATATCTAATGGCTGTGATGCTGATTCACCTGTTGTTGCGCTAACAGCACCTCCAGCTTTAGCATTAACAATAAATTCAATATGTGATACCGAAATAATTGCAACTGCCTCTGGTGGGACAGCGCCATTCACATATGTTTTAAGGGATTCTTCCGGTACTGAAATTGGAAGGTCTAATCCAACAAATGGTAACCATACATTTACTGATGGAGACTCAAATAATATTCCTGGAGTTCCAGGATCTGTGAACATTACTCCTGGATTTGAGTATGAAGTAGGTGTACTGGATGTCAATAATTGTTCCCTTGGTGGAAATAATTCTACCGTAACGGTGAGAACTCCAAGAGGTTTGTCAATTGATAATTCCGACACGAATACCGATGGGATTCCAGATTCAATTACAGTGACACAACCTACTTGTGGGAACAATAATGGAAGTATTGTTTTAAATACTGGTGGATTTACCATTACTGGTGGTTCGGCTGGAAATGCAGGTGACTATTCAAATCTTATTTTTGCATGGGTAAGTTCAAACGGGAACTCCTACAATACTCAAGATATATCTGGTTTGTCACCTGGAGACTATACTTTAACAGTTACAGATAACACATGTAATACGCTTTTTGCAACTTCAATCCCAATTAGAATTGATCAAAGTTCAGATTTCACAGTAACTGCCGCCTCTGATAATTCAACTGTTGCTAATTGTTCTGATGGTCATCTAGAAGTTCTAGTAGCAGGTGGTTCTGGTAATTTCACTTATGCTTGGACAGACCAATTTGGTATTGCCAGAGGCAATACTGATAGAATAGAGGATCTTGACGCTGGAACTTATACATTAGTTGTTGAAGATACTACAACAAATTGTGACCAAACATTTACTTACGTTATTGACGGATCAAGTGGACCTCTCCAAATTCTTGATCCTTTGGCTGTTAATCAAGCTAACTTCGTGACGACTGACATACTGTGTAATGGAGCTGCAAATGGAGCCTTTACTGTTGAATTTACGGGTGGAAATCCACCATATCAGTATTCTTTAAATGGAGGAGCTTACCTAACAAACGGATTTACAACAACTACAGCATCTGTAACAACTGGTGGTGCTAGTTCCACTGTAGTATCATATACTACCCAAGTTTTATCTTTAAATGGCCTTGAGGGTGGAACATACTCTGTTAAAATAAAAGATAGTGGTTTATGTACAGATTCAGGAGGCAATCTAATTGAATTAAATCTGGGATCAGTTACTATAAACGAACCAGATCCTCTTTCAATTGAACTTAATGCAACTACTACTCAAGAAATAGATTGTTCTGCTGGAATTCAGGGATCCTTAGGTGTAAATATTACTGGTGGAACAGTAAGTGGAACCACACCATATAGTATACTTTGGGAACTTTATGGACCAAGTGGTGAGGTACTATACAAAAGGACTACATCTGGATCCCCATCAGACCCTGATGATTTAACAATTACTGGACTAGATTACGCAGGGGATTATACCGTAACAGTTACTGATGCCGCAGGATGTTTTATTAGTGAAGTTATTACCTTAGAAGATGGATCTAATGAAGACCCATTAACGGTCGGAGAAACCCCCATTATTACTCAACCTGGTTGTAATTCAGATGAACTTGGAGGTATTGAACTTGAGTTAAGCGGGGGAGTACAACCTTATGATATTAAATGGTATAAATTAGCTGCTGCTAGTGACAACGCTCTTTCATTAACCTCAAGTGGAACAGGAACTGGATCATCAACATTAGCATCAAGTACTTTAGTATTTTCAGATGGCGGCTATGTAAGTATGAATAAAGATGGTTTCTATTTGATTGATAATCTAGAGCCAGGAAAGTATAGAGCTATTGTCACAGACGCTACAGGATGTCAAATATTTTCTCGATCTGGTATAATCAAGACCTCTTCATTCAATATGGTAAAACAAAAAGTATTTAATAGAGAAGTTTTAGATTGTGAATCAGGCATAGTCGAGGCTGACTTTTCATTTCGACTCACTGGCACATCACTTGCATACAATATTTTCTTAGACGGTGAATTGGTTTATGGAGGAAGCCCATCAGGCTCTTCTTCCGCAACAGTTGTTTCCCCAACTTTTGCAAGTAGTATTATTAAATCGGGCAGTTCATTTATAATTAGAGGTTTAAGCGAGGGAAGGCATATTGTGGAAGCACAAGATTCAACAAACACTAACTGTTCTTTAGATTATGCTTTTGATATTGAGACTTATGTCCCAATCACCTTTGAAGGGGAAACTGAGTTTGAATTTGATGTCTGTGAAAATGGATTTCCTTTTGAATTAGATACCAATAATATAATTGGTGGGAATCCAATAATTGATGACAACGACAATGTTATTTATAATTTAAGATGGGCATACACTCCGTCAGATCCAAATCAACCTGGTTCAAGTTTTGTTGGGAGAACAAGTTTTGAGGCGGGAAGAGGTACATATCAATTAATTATTTCAGATGGAACTTGTGAATCTGAGCCAATTGATTTTGTTTTTAGTGGAGATGTAAATGTATTATCAATAGACGGTTTACTTTCAGATGTAAATGGAAATTTAACTACTGTTCAAGGAGTAAGTTGTGAATTAGGAGCACAAGATGGAAGAATTTCAATCGATATAACAGGAGGACAAGAGCCCTATGATATATCTTGGGAAATATTTGATGCTACTAACCCAGTTTTGACTCCTGTATCAAATACATTGTCGGGAACAACAAATCAAGTATCGCCTTGGAGACCTCTAGATGGCTCTTATCCTGGTCTAGGTAATTTTGATGGATTTAGTACTTTAAATGAGCTTCCTGCGGGCCTTTATCGATATACTATTAGAAGCGGAAGTACATGTCCAAATCCCATTGATACTCCTTTCAATTATCTACGAGATGTTATTAGTGTTGATGATGATAACACTTTAGTAATAACTGACGGTCCTTATGTTGATCCAAAACTTTGTGAGGGATTACCTGGTTTATTGATATTGGATGCAGTAAATAATACCGACTCTTCAGCACCACTTAATTTCTTCTACATTGATACTAATGGTACAGAAGACATAGGAGATGATGGCCAACCTTTACCTTTAAATGGGAATACAACAAAATTAGATGAGGATACCTATCAAATATTAATTGATACACCATTCGAATACGGTAAAATTGTTATTATAACAGACGAGGGTTGTGGTGTAGAAACTGAATTCAATTTAGCTCTTGGAGATCCATATTTTTCTTTTACTTCACCATCTTTTGAGCAAGTTAATGAAATTCCGGCAAGAGAAAATATCACATTTATTGATGAATCTGAAGGTGAATTTTCAAGATTAGAGTGGAATTTTGGAGATAATTCAGAGCCTGTTGTAATCAATGTTTCAGGAACAACTTCTGGAGTAACACAGGTAACACACGCATATGGTAATTCAGGAACCTATTATCCAACACTAACTATTTATAACGAAATAGGCTGTTATGAGTCAGTGACAAATCCGATTGTCATAGGCAGAGGGTACAGCATTTATTTTCCCAATGTATTCACTCCAAATAACGATTGTATGAACGATTTTTTCAGACCCTTGTTTACTGGATTTGAAAGTCTCACTTTTAATATTTATGATAACCGGGGTAATTTAATTTACACTGAACAAGCGCAAGACGGTTCGATTGATCGAAATGCGTGCCCAAATGAAATTGATCCTACAGGAAATGGAAAATCTATTTTGGGTTGGGATGGGAAAAGATCAGATGGATCGACAATAGATGCCTTCAGTCCCTATTATGTATATAGTGTTGAGGCAGTTCCAATGAACAGAATAACTGACGATCAAGTAATTGAAAGAAGCGGAATATTTACTATATTAAAGTAATGTTTAGAAAGAAAGTCATTTTTGTGTTTATTTTATTCCTTGTAAATTTTTCATTTTCACAAGAAATGATTTATACTACACAATCTAAATTAATGCATATTACCAATCCAAGTTTCTTCGGATTGAATAGTTGGAACAGATCAGGGCTGTTGTACTCAACTACAGAAATCAACCCTAATGAAACTCAGAATAATAAATTCTTTTTTGGCTCATACTCCTTTGATTTACAAAATTTTAGCCTGGGTGTTCAGTTCAATAATTTTACTGCTCCCAATATTGGTTATAAAAAGAATGATCTCAACCTAAGTTATATTTATAAAGTAGAGTTTGGTAATGACGTATGGTTCTTGCCTTCAATAAATGTCGGTTTTTCATCAAAAAATTTAAATCCAGCAAGTCTTGTTTTTGAAGATCAAATCAATTCCATAACAGGGTATGTAAATCAAGAATCGATAGACCCATTAGCAGATTTTTTCTTTGCTAAAAATTATACTAATCTGGGTGCCTCTTTTATACTTCATAGTGCTGATTTTTTACTTGGGCTTTCATTTGAAAATCTAAATCAACCCAATATAGCTTACAACGATGATGTAGAATTTTTAATCCCGATTACAATTGGATTTCAAGCAGCTTATGAGTTTAATTTAAACCCTTACGACAGAAGATTTTTACCTAGGTATTCCTATCTGTATTCTTATGCTTCTGTAAGAAGGAGTAACGAGTCTATGAACGTATATACTTCACAAGAATTTCAGTTAGGAGAATTTAGTATTGGGGCCAATCAGCAATTTGGAATTTTTGATTCTTTTTCCTTTTTGAACGTGGGGCTGAATGTTGGATTATCTTATGAAAATTTTGACTTTGGAGTATCTTATGCTTTTGCTTTACAGAGTTCAGCAACTACTTACAGATATGCTCCAACCATATTTGATTTGTATTTGAGCTTTGATTTTAGCCCATTTCTGAGAAACAGAAGAGGCCAATATAAAAGGCTTCAAGTTGATAATTACTACTAGTACTTAATTAAGTAAATACTATCTCTAATATAATAATTCCAAATTCCTGCCTTTTTTTCGTTTACAAAAGGACCCTCACTGATTTTTATACCTTTATTATCATAAATTTTTTGAAGACCATTTCCACAAGAATCATATTTTTTTTCCATTAAAAGTACATTGTCTTTAAATGATTTTTCATTTCTTATTTTTCCTTTAATTACTTTGGTTAGGGTAAATAGATCACCTTTATATAGTTCATATTTACCAGTGAACAATTTTTCATTTGAATAAACTCTACAGTCTTTAAACACTAATTCACCCCTTGGAACAACCTTTTCACATCCTAGCAAAAAAAATAATAAAAAAACTTTAGTAATTATAAATTGCTTTACCCCCACTTTTAAAATATTCCTCAAATTCACCGATCTTAAGACCTCTATAATAATTACCACACATTTTAAGTTTTCCATTTTCAAAAAATTCTTCATGACTCCCATTTTTCATGTTGTTTTCATAATATGATATTTGAAATATAGAACCAGTTATATAATACGCTTCAAATTTTTTCACCATTACTCCATTTTCAAAAAATGCTTTTGTTTCCACATTTCCATTTTTAAAGTATTGGTAAACATAACCATCTATAATTCCATTATTAATATTCATTTTCATTTTTACAATACCATTATCATAAAACTCATATAGTACACCGGAGTATGGTTTAGATTTTTTCTCAAAAAACATCTTATCATCCTTAATATTTATTTTAATTTGATTTAAAGTTGTTTTTTTATCAACACAAGAATAAATAAGAATTAATGAAATTATTAAAATAGAAATCCTGAGTTTTAACATTAATTAATCTTTTAATCTCTAAAAATTTTATTGGGAAATACGACGGGGCTTTCATAGCCGTTTTTTCCTACCGTAGCCACACCAAAAAAGAAGTTGTCAATAACAATTCCTTCTAGGGTAGTTTCAGATACATCCCCTACAAAACGACAATGATCCCATGTAGGAGAGGTGGTATCGCGCCAATAGATTTTATAGCCCGCAATATTGGGGTCAGTTACTTTTTCCCAATGGAATTTTACTGAAGCTTGAACAATTCCTCCGATAGAAAGCTTTTTTAGGGCAGGGGGTGCCCAAGCCAAACTAGCGAGGTTGATCGCATTTACTGCCGTTAGTTTTTTTGCGTATTCAAAGTCAACTCCTTCGATTACATCGCCATAAGCAATTCCGTTTTCTACACGGATATCTTGGTGTTGCATCACATAATTTTCATGTGCTTCCATTATACGAATCCCCGCATAGCCCACATCATTAAATGGACGGTGGTGTCCCCCTCGACCAAAACGATCCAAACGATAAATCATCATTGGGTTCATTTCCGGCATAAACTCAGTTACAGTTTTATGGACGTAACGTGCCAGCTGCCGAGAGATTCCATCCACTTCACCTCCATAAAATCGACGTGCATTGCGTTGGAGTTCCGTTTCGTTTGCCGGGACAGGTTCGGAAAAAATCCGAAAAGTTCTGTTATCGATTACGCCATCCACCCCTCTGATGTTCCCTATCATATCGTTGTTTAAAATCCCGATGATTTCCCAACCTTGCTCTTGAGCATAAGCTGCAAGACCCTTGCCTCCAAAAAGACCTTGTTCTTCACCAGCTAGACCTACATAAATGATGCTGTTTTCAAAAGTGTAATTTGACAAAACACGAGCTGATTCTATCGTACCTGCCATACCACTGGCATTATCATTAGCTCCAGGAGAATCCTCTGTATAATTTGTAGGATCTGAAATTCTCGAATCTATATCCCCACTCATAATGATGAATCGGTTGGGATGGGTTTTCCCGCGTTGGAGGGCCACTATATTGTTGATCCAAACGGGTTTTACAATTCGGTCTCCATCTTTCGGAGTAAAATAATTCTTTTGCTCAAAAACCTTTAGGCAATTGTTACAGTCTTTGGAAATGCTTTCAAATTCAGATATAATCCACCTCCGAGCGGCACCAATTCCCCTTGAAGACGAAAGGGTATCACTTAGGGTATGGCGTGTACCAAAATCAACGAGCGTCTGGATGTCGTTTTCTAGTCGTTCGCTAGAAACACCTTCGATAATAGTATAGAGGGTTTGTTTTTCTTGGGCTTGAGTCAGTGTCATGCTTAAAAAGACAAAAACAGGGAGTAACTTTTTCATAAATTTATTTTTGGTCAAAGTACTAAAAAAACCGACACTGTAAAGTGTCGGTTTTCGAAATGTATTCTAGATCATTCTTACAAAAAATACGAATTTTCTGAAATAAAACGGTCTGCTATTTCAGTCTTAACATCAACTATATTAGGGTAATCTGAATACGAACAGCTTTTAGATACTACCTCCAAGAGTTGTCTTTGTTCTGCTCCTTTAGTAATACTTAAAATGACTTCTTTTGCTTTCTTAAGAACAATGTCATGCGCTTCATAAACATAATGTTGTACCAACGCTTGTTGAGTTTTTTGAGCTTCTGCTCCCTCGCGTTCACAATTTTTCAACGTTCTCAATAGGACTGATTCTGAAAAATAGATTTCAATGAGAATATCAGACAGAGAAAGAAGTACCTGCTGGTGGTCTTCCAGTTCGGTACCGTATTTCTGTACCGCATTTCCTGTGAGCATTAAGAACAATTGTTTGAAGTTGTGAATCAAGTTTTGCTCTTCAGTTAAAATAGTCCCTGAAGCATTTTTTGGGGATTCATTTGCGCCGAGCTCAGCTACGGCTTGCATCACTGCTGCCATTAAATCAATTTGGCCTTTCATTCCTTTTTTGAGTAACATCCCAACAGAAAGCATACGATTGATTTCATTGGTTCCTTCATAAATTCTCCCAATTCGGGCATCCCTCCAAGCAGATTCCATGGGGGTGTCTGCTGAGAATCCCATACCTCCAAAAATTTGGATGCCTTCATCAGCACAATTTTGGACATCTTCAGAAGCACCTACTTTTATAATAGAACACTCTACCGCAAAATCCTCTACTCCCTTCAGTTCTGCCTCTTGATGTGACATCCCTTGGGAGACAAAATATTGGATACGGTCTTCGATCTCTTTAGCAGCACGATAACAAGCGGATTCCCCTGCATAACAGGAGCTTGCCATTCGAGCTATTTTTTCTTTGATAGCTCCGAACTGTGAGATTGGAGTTTTAAATTGAACTCGTTCGTTAGCGTATTTTATGGCTTCTGTGGTTACTCTTCGTTGGGCATCCAAACAGGCAACTCCTAGTTTCACTCTGCCTACATTTAAGGCATTCATGGCAATTTTAAATCCGCCACCTCGTTCACCGAGCATGTTTTCTACAGGAACTTGAGTTTCGTTAAAAAATACCTGTCGGGTAGAGGAGGCGTGGATTCCAAGTTTATTTTCCTCTTCTCCCAGTCCAATTCCGTTTTCGGGCTCGTTGGGTACGATAAATCCAGTAATGTTTTTGTCGTCTTCTATCCGGGCAAAGACAATCATTAATGAGGCAAAGCCTGCATTAGAAATCCACATCTTCTGGCCCGAAATTTTATAATGGGTTCCATCTTCGGAAACAACCGCTTTGGTCTTTCCGGAATTGGCATCAGAACCCGCACCGGGCTCAGTCAAACAGTAGGAACCAAACCACTCTCCAGAACCTAATTTAGGTAAGTATTTTTGTTTTTGTTCTTCTGTACCGTACAGGGTGATAGGGAGAGTTCCAATTCCCGTATGCGCTCCAAAGGCCGTAGAAAACGAACCCGTGGCACCAGAAATATAATCACAAACTAACATGGAGGAAACAAAACCCATTCCTAGACCTCCATACGCTTCAGGCACAGAAACACTTAAGAATCCAAGACTCCCAGCTTGTTCCATTAAAGATTTTGTAAGTCCATAATCCTTTTTTTCAAATCGTTCTTTTTGAGGCCAAACCTCACGATCTATAAATTCTTTTACGGCAGCTTTCATCATTTGCTGCTCTTCATTAAAATCTTCTGGAGTAAAAATCTCCTGATTGAGATGGTTTTGAATGATAAAAGCGCCGCCGCTTCCTTTTTTGTTTTCTGTAGCTTCCATAATTATGTAGTTTTAAAGTTGGGGTTGAAAATGTTCAAATTCGTTTGCTTTTTCTTTAATATACTGCATTACTTCAAAAAAATGTTGAATTTTTTTTTTGCTTATGCTTTTTTCGATCTCCTGGTTAAAGTGGAGTACAACAGACTTAGAATCTTCCCGTTTTGCAACTCCAAATTCTGTGAGATGAATTAGTACACTCCTTCCGTCGTTTGGATGTTGTGTGCGGTAGATTAAATTGCGTTCTTCCATGGTATTGAGTAAGCGAGAAAGGCTGGTGGGTTCCATGCCCATTTTTGGCCCTAGTGTGGTAGAAGGAGTGCCCTCAGCATCAATGCTCAAAAGTGCAAATCCCGTTGCCATAGTCGAATCAAATTTACTCGCTTCTTTGTTGTACATTTTACTTACCATTTGCCATGTGGAACGCAAGGCACTGTCAAAAGTTTCTTGTTTCATTGATTCAAATATAATATATTTTATTATGCATGCATAGTAAAATGATAAAAAAATGGCTCACATTTTTATGTGAGCCGTCATAAGGTTTAACTGTACATCTGTTCAATAAGTGCATCATATTTTTCGGCAACCACTTTTCTTTTCAGTTTCATAGTGGGCGTCAAATGTCCCTCATCTATAGACCACTCTTCGGGAGTCAGTTCTATTTTTTTGACCTGTTCCCAAGAGCCAAAATATTGGTTGTAGTGTTCCACTTCTTTTTCTATGGCTTCTTTGAGAAGTGGTTCCTGTGCCGCTTGGGCCAATGAATCACATACAATACCTTTTTCTTTAAGCCATTGTGTCACATGATCTACGTTGGGTTGAATTACTGCGGTAGGCATTTTTCTTCCGGAACCTACGACCATAATTTGCTCTATAAACAAGGATTGCTTCATCTGGTTTTCTATGACTTGTGGAGCAATGTATTTCCCTCCAGAGGTTTTGAACATTTCTTTTTTTCTATCCGTAATTTTCAAAAATCCTTCAGAATCAAGTTCCCCGATATCTCCGGTGTGAAAAAACTCTCCCGTCATCACCTCCTGGGTCATCTTTTCTTCTTTGTAGTAGCCCATCATTACGTTAGGTCCTTTGCACAAAATTTCCCCGTCTTCAGCAATTTTCACTTCTACCCCGTCAATAACTTTCCCCACTGTATCGATTTTAAACTGGTCTTGTCTCATGTCATTTACCGAGATTACAGGTGAAGTCTCTGTTAGTCCATATCCTTCTACAAGTGTCATTCCTGCTGCTGTAAATACGCGTGCCAAACGCGGTTGCAAAGCAGCACTTCCCGATGCGATGAGTTCCAAGTTCCCACCTAGGGCTTCTTGCCATTTGGAAAGAATGAGTTTACGCGCAATTTTTAACTTGAATTCATACCACGCACCATTTTGACCGTAGGGCTCGTATTGAAGTCCAATATCTACTGCCCAATAAAAGAGTGATTTCTTAATCCCTGAGAGTTCTGCGCCTCGGGCGTAAATTTTATCGTAAACCTTTTCCAATAATCGGGGAACGGCAGTCATCACATTGGGTTTAATCTCTTTTAAATTATCGCCTATTGTATCAATCGATTCTGCAAAATATACAGAAACGCTGTTGTACATATAAATGTATAAAATGACCCGTTCAAAAATATGGCAGATGGGCAGAAAACTCAGTGCAGTCGCTTCGCCTATAGTAAGAGGTAGTCTTTTGGAACTCGAAATGACATTCGATACCACGTTGTCGTGGCTTAGCATAACGCCTTTTGGCACCCCAGTTGTTCCAGAGGTATAAATGATTGTAGCAAGTTCCTCAGGCTTAACGCGATCCCGCATTTGGGCAACTGTATTATCGTGATCCGTATTTGCTCCTTCGTCTAAAAGTTCGGACCAATGAGCGCAGCCTTTGATTTGGTCAAAACTGTATATTTTTTTTAACGACTCAACATTTTTTTGAATGGCTTTTACCTTGTCATATACCTCTTGGTCAGAAACAAAGCAGTAGAGGCTCTCCGAGTGATTCAGAATGTACTCATAGTCTGTTGCTGATATAGTAGGGTAAATTGGAATATTCACAGCCCCTAATGTCAAAAGGCCCACATCCATGATGCTCCATTCGGTCCGGTTGTTTGAAGAAATCATTGCGATTTTGTCTCCTGCCTTGATTCCCATTCCAACTAAGGCACGACTGATGGCCCGCGATTGATTGAGAAATTCAGTTGAGGAAACACTTTCCCATGTTCCGTTGTATTTTGTGGTAAAAGCTTTTTCTAGTGGGGCATGCTCTTTTTGATATTCAATAAATTCAAATAATCTTGTCGGTGTCATTTATTCATTTTACTGCAAAATAGGAAATATTTTGAAGTAAAAGAAAAAGATTTATATGACGCTATTTTCCAGCCACCCATAGGCATTTTCAAAAGCGAGGGTCCAAGGACTTACCTCATCTTCTCGTTGGGCAGGATAGTGTGCCCAATTCCAAGGAAATGTGGAGCGCTCCAAATGCGGCATCATCACCAAGTGTCTTCCGTCTGAACTGGTCAGCATGGCAGCATTATAGTCGGATCCGTTCGGATTGGAAGGATAGTCATGGTATAAGTATTTGGCAGGGATTTGATAGTGGTTTTTGCTTTGTGGAAAAGAAAATTTTCCTTCCCCATGGGCTGCCCAAATACCCAACGTACTTCCTTCAAGCCCTTGTAGCATAATGGAGCTGCTGGTTTTTATCGTAACTGCGGTAAAAATACATTCAAATTTACCCGAATCGTTGTGTAGCATTCTAGGTTGGGGTTGGTCTGGGGGAGTTAATAATCCCAGCTCTACGAACAATTGACAACCGTTACAGACGCCTAAAGAGAGTGTGTCAGTGCGTTGAAAGAAATTTTCAAGGGCTTTTTTGGCCTTGGGGTTGTATTTAAAAGCCCCTGCCCAACCTTTAGCTGAACCCAGTACATCGGAATTGGAAAAACCTCCTACGGCTACCAAAAGGCGAATGTCCTCTAGCGTTTCTCTTCCTTCAATAAGATCGGTCATGTGTACATCGCGAACCTCAAAACCGCTGAGGTCCATCATATAGGCCATCTCACGTTCGGAGTTGCTCCCTTTTTCTCGGATCACAGCAGCTTTAATTCGATTTGATTTTGGGACTGGTTTTTTACCATCAAAATGGTCTGGAAATTGGAATTTGAGGGGTTGTTTGACAATGTTTTCCGAACGAATTGCTGCTAAATCTGCTCGAGTTTGCTGGGCTTCCAATCGGGTCGATGTGGCCATCCAGGTCTTCCTCATTTCAGTAATCGAAAAATGCAAAGAACCGATTATTAACTCGTTTTGATTTGTAACCGATCCGATTTTCAGTGCGCGAACTCCCACTTTTATGAAAGAAGCGGTCAAATCTTCTGTGGATTGTAGGACGACACCTACTTTTTCAGAAAATAAAATCTTTACAAGATCGGTTTCCTTTAGTCCACTAAAGTCGAGCTGCATGCCTATCGAGGTAGAAGGAAAGCAAAGTTCTAGCAAGGTGGTAATCAGTCCTCCGGAACCAATGTCGTGTCCAGAAGTTATTTTGCCGGCAGTAATGTGATCTTGAATTGCGTTGAAGGCTGTTTTAAAATAGGCAGCATCTTGAACACAGGGCGTCTCTGTCCCAATTCGGTCTTGACTTTGGGCAAAAGAAGACCCTCCAAGGTGAAAGGAGTCTTGAGCAAAGTCGATATAATAAAAATCTCCTCCATTCCACCGAGCTACGGGGGTAATAATTTGGTTTACATCTTTACACTGCCCAGCAGCAGAGATAATGACCGTCCCTGGGGCAAGCACATCCCCGTCAGGATATTTTTGCTTCATGGAAAGGGAGTCTTTTCCTGTGGGAATATTTATTCCTAATGCAATTGCAAAGTCGGAGCACTCTTGTACCGCTTCGAAAAGACGTGCATCTTCCCCAGGATTATTACAAGGCCACATCCAGTTTGCGGACAAGGAGACACTTTCCAGGCCTTTTTCTAGGGGCGCAAAAACAATATTAGTAAGGGCTTCTGCAATGGCCGTATTACTTCCTTTTTTAGGATCAATCAATGCACTTACTGGGGCGTGTCCTATAGAGGTTGCAATTCCTTTCTGTCCTGTGTAATCAAGTGCCGTGACCCCACAATTACTGAGGGGTAAATGAAGCTCGCCGACACCTTGTTGCTGGGCAACCCGACCCGTGACACAACGATCCACTTTATTTGTCAACCAATCTTTACAGGCTACAGCTTCCAATTGAAGAACCTGTTTGATGTAGTTAGGAAGTTCGTTTTGATCGTAGTTTATTTCTTTATACCTCCGCGGAATGGAAACATCATTCATAATTGTTTTTGGCGAACTGCCAAAAAGAGATGAAAGACCTAAATCAACTGGGGTTTTATTGCTTTTTTTGGAGTGAAAGGAAAAGTGTTGATCCTCTGTGACTTCTCCAACAATATAAAAAGGGGCACATTCGCGTTTGGCGATTTTTTCTAAAAAGGAAGCGTCTTTAGGTGCCAAGATAAGTCCCATGCGCTCTTGAGATTCATTTCCAATGATTTCTTTGGCGGATAGGGTAGGATCGCCTAGGGGAAGCGCATCAATTTGAATAGAACCTCCTGTGTCTTCTACCAATTCAGACAAACAGTTTAGATGTCCACCTGCACCATGATCGTGGATAGAAATGATTGGATTTTCACTGTGTTCTACTAAGGCACGGATGGCGTTGGCAACGCGTTTTTGCATTTCAGGATTGGAGCGCTGTACGGCATTGAGTTCAATTGCGCTGCCAAAGGCTCCTGTGTCTGCAGAGGATACTGCTGCACCTCCCATTCCGATTCGATAATTATCACCCCCCAAAATGATGATTTGATCTCCTTTTTTCGGCGTGCCTTTTTGAGCTTGCTCTTTTTTTCCAAACCCAATTCCACCTGCTAACATGATCACCTTATCAAAGCCGAAACGCTGATCATTTTCTTGATGTTCGAAAGTTAAAACGGATCCTGCGATTAGCGGCTGCCCAAATTTATTTCCAAAATCTGATGCTCCATTCGAAGCTTTGATCAAAATATCTATGGGGGTTTGATACAGCCATTTGCGCTCTGGGAAAGAACTGTTTTTTCGATCTTCTTGGACACGAGAATAAGGGGTCATATAAACTGCTGTCCCAGCTAGGGGTAGAGATCCTTTTCCTCCAGCTAATCGGTCTCTGATTTCTCCTCCCGATCCTGTAGCAGCTCCGTTAAAAGGCTCTACCGTGGTCGGGAAGTTATGCGTTTCCGCTTTTAGAGAAAGGACACTTTCGATGGTTTTTTTGTTAAAACTACTGGGTCGATCTGCAGTCTGTGGAGCAAATTGTTCAATCTGTGGTCCTTCTATAAATGCGACATTGTCTTTGTATGCGGAGACAATGGTATTTGGGTTTTTTTTGGAAGTTTCTTTAATGAGTTGAAAGAGGCTCTGTTCTTTTGTTTGGCCGTCTATGACAAAAGAGCCATTAAATATTTTATGCCTACAGTGCTCTGAGTTGACTTGAGAAAATCCAAATACTTCAGAGTCGGTCAAGGGCCTTTTTAGGGTTTTTGACAAATCGTTTAAATAATCGATTTCTTCTTGACTTAAGGCCAATCCTTCTTGCTGATTATAGGCTTTGATGTCTTTTATGGGCAAAACCTTTTCAGGCTCAATTTCTACTTGAAAAAGAGTTTGGTTCAGCTCTTTAAATTCTACCACCAGCATGGGGTCTATTTGGTCCACCGTAGCTTTGGAAACGTATTCTTCAATACGCTGGATTCCAGGAATCCCCATGTTTTGTGTGATTTCAACTGCATTGGTACTCCAAGGAGTAATCATTGTGGATCTGGGACCCACAAAAGAACCTTTTATAACTTTTTCGCTGAGCAGAGGGGCATCGCCAAAAAGCCATTGTAGTTTTGTTGTGTATTCAGGGGTAAGTGTTGTGGTAGTTTGAACGACAAAAACCTTGGTAGTGACATCGCCAAAAAACAAGAGCATACAGTGCAGTTTTAAACTTCAAAAATAATGCTTTTCTAAACGATTTTCCTCCTCTTGCCGCTTCGAAATGTTCAAAGTTGTTTCGGAGTTATTCACAAAAGGAACGCATCAGGATGACTTTGCCATTTTCGCCATGTAGAACCCATCTCCTTGGGTAGTATGTGTCAAAAACGTTTCTTCTTTTTCCAATTGGAAGTCCTTTCCTGAATCGGAATTTAAAAAGTTTTGAACCTGATTTTGGTTTTCTTCGGGGAAGATGGAACAGGTCGCATAAACAAGTGATCCGCCTTTTGAAACCTGTCCAGCATAGGTTTGTAAAATTTCTTGCTGTAAAAGGATTAGTTCTTCAATTCGTTTTGGGGTCATGTGCCATTTGGCTGCAGGATTTCTGCGCAGAACGCCCAGACCACTACAGGGAGCATCGATTAACACCAGATCTGCAGTTTCCTTTTGAGTTTTTAAAAACGCATCGTCATCTGTGTTTTCTACACGTACAATAGTTACTCCATTTCGTTGGACGCGCGCTTCGAGTTGTTTTATTTTTTTTTCATAAGGGTCCATTGCTACAATTGTACCTTGATTTTGCATCAGTGCAGCCAGGTGAAGAGTTTTTCCACCACCACCTGCACAAGCGTCTAGGACAGACATTCCGGGCTTAGGATCAGCAAAATGGGCAACTCGTTGTGAATTGGCATCTTGTATTTCAAACCAACCCTTTTTGTAAGCGTCCGTATGGGTTAGCTTTTGATGTTTGCTGAGTACCAAAGCTTCGGGAAGCGCTGCGATGAAAGTGCTTTCAATTTGGTGTTTTGTCTTTAGAAAGGAGTGTAGTTTTTCAGGGGTAGTTTTTAAAGTATTTACTCTTAAAACTAGAGGAGCAGTAGTGTTCAAGCTTTGAATTTCTTTTTTCCAGAGGGTTTCTCCAAACGTTCTGACACCCAAGTCATCTAGCCAATCTGGCAGCGATTCAAGGATTTTTAATGGGGTGCTTTTTGGGTCGAGGTCAAGAGTTATTTTTTTCGAATCTAGCTCTGAAAATTCATCCCATTCCGGCAGGGTGATACCCTTGCTTAAAATCCAAACACCTAACAAATTCCAAAAATAAAATTTTGACTTAGGATCAAGCGACCCCATTTCAGAAAATTTTCTTTGCCAACGTACAATTTCTAGTACTCCTTCACCCACCCATTTGCGGTCTCGGGAACCCCATTTTCGATTTTGTTTTAAAAGTTGATTGAGCGTAGGTCGCAACGCTTTTTTTTCTTGTAGAATTTGTTCCAGACCTTGTACAATACCTAATGCTGTATTGCGGTGTAGTTTCATCTTTATATCTTTTGTATGGTAATGACAAAGGTGGTCTTTTTATTTTCTCTTTTTTGATTTATTTTTTATGCGATTCAACAACTCTCGATCAAATCGCTTTTCCTGGTATAAAATATTGAGTACTTTTTTAGGTCGAATTTTTTTAAGTAACCTCTCATTGCGTTCGTGTTTCATTTCCAATCCTTTGATTTCAAAAGCATCCAATTCAGAGATGTAAACAGATGCGGAAGCAGTGTTGAGGGTGTCCATAGACTTTCTCAACGCTTTTCGCATCTGGCGGACCTTAGTCCAGATTTCGTTATGATAGGCATTTTCATAGTCTTCAAAGATGCATTTGTACGCCTCAAGCTCTTCGGAGTTCATCTCTGTATTTTCAATAATATAACTCAACTTCCAGGCTTTGAGCTCCTCGAAACGCGATTTTTCTTTTTGCGACCAAACCGTATTTGAAATTAATAGGCCTACTAAAAGAAGTGGTAAATAATGAGTTTTTGTTTTCATTTTAAGGTTTTGAATTGTAGGTAAGACTTGTTTCAATCTCTCCTTCTTCTAGTAGAGTCAAAAGCTCATAACTGTTAAATTCTTCAATATAATAAGTTTCAATATAATCGTCAAAAGCCTGTTCTGTATTTTCAATGATTAAGGTTTCTGATGGGCTTGAAACTGTAAAGAAAAATAGGAAAGAAGCAGCGATGCTCACTGATGTAATTAAGATACGTAGGATGTTTTTATCTACCTTTTTATCTTTCTTTTGCGTTTTATAAAGAATTTCCTTTTCTAATCGATCGAAATAGCCTTTTGGAGTTTGAAGTCCGTAGGCATTGTGATTCGCTTTGGTTTTTTGCAATAAGGCTTCCTCTAGGGTGTCAAAATACCCTTTGGGTACTTTAAAAAGATTATTTTTTCGGGTCTTCATCGGTCAGCTTGGTTTTTATTTTTTTTACAGCGTGGTGATAGGAAGCTTTTAAGGCTCCTACACTGGTATCTAAGATTTCTGAAATGGCATCGTAATTCATTCCGTCAAAGTATTTCATATTAAAAACAATCCGTTGTTTTTCAGGGAGTCTCGCAACCTCCTTTTGTAAGAGCAATGCTGCTTCATCCCCGTCAAAATAGGAATCTGCCTCAAGTCCGTCTGTAAGGGCTTCTACCCATTCTTGATTTTGCAACCCCATTTTTTTTGCTTTACTAGTAATAAGATTTAAAGCTTCATTAGTTGCGATCCGATATATCCAGGTGAAAAGCGTACTGTTTTCTTTAAAGTTTTCAATGTTCAAATGTACTTTGATAAAAGTGTTTTGAACAACGTCATTTGCATCATCATGATCCAAAACAATCTTCCTAATGTGCCAGTACAAGCGCTCTTTGTACTCCGACACCAATCGTGCAAAGGCTTTTTCCCTAGAACTGGGATGCTTTAGTGCATGAACAAATAGAGACTGTTGTTTCAAATTAAACGCATTTATTGTATTACTGTAGACAAATTACAAGATAAATAGTTTAATTCATTTGTTGGATTTGTACCCAGCTTTTATACGGTTTACTGTTTTTTACCAATTCCTGATGTGTTCCAGAGGCAACGATCGTCCCTTGGTTTAAGACCAAAATAAGATCCGCCTTTTGAATGGTGGAAAGTCGATGTGCGATGACCAATGAAGTCCTGTTTTGCATTAATTTTTCTAAGGCTTGCTGCACTTGTTGTTCTGCTTCGGTGTCCAGAGAGGAGGTCGCTTCATCCAAAATCAGTAATTGAGGATCTTTGAGCAACGCTCTTGCGATGGTTAGACGTTGTTTTTGTCCTCCTGAGAGCTTGTTGCCTAGATCTCCAATAGAAGTGTGGTAGCCCTTTGGTAAGGCTTCGATAAAGTCATGCGCATAGGCTGCTTTAGCAGCAGCAATAATTTCCTTTTCGGTAGCATTTGATTTACCTAAAAGTAAATTGTTGTAGACACTGTCGTTGAACAAGATGGATTCTTGGGTAACCATACCGATATGTTGGTACAAACTCTGTTTTTGAATTTTTTCAATAGCGATGCCGTCTAGAGTTAAACGACCCTGATCGATGTCGTAAAATCGATTCAGTAAATAGGTCAAGGTGGTCTTTCCACTTCCCGAAGGACCAACCAAGGCGACCATTTGACCCTTTTTTATTTCAAAAGAAAGATCTTTAATAACAGGAGTATCTTCGTAACCGAAGGAAACTCGGTCAAAGACGATATTTTTTTCAATTTTTTTAAGGGGAATTGCAGAGGGATGCTCTTTGAGACTGTCTTCTGCATTTAAAATTTCTAAAATCCGTTCGGCGGCGGCATTGCCTTTTTGAATGCTGTAACTGGCTTTGCTTATTCCTTTAGCAGGGGTCAGGATGTTGTAGGCCAAACCGATAAAGACAATAAAAGTTGTACCCGAGAGACTTCCGTCCACCAATACCATACGCCCTCCAAACCAAAGCAGAACTCCAATGGCAGCAATCCCTAAAAATTCACTTGCAGGACCGGCGAGGCTCGCTCGATGTAAGAGTTTATTCGAAAAGATATAAAACCGTTGGGTGGCCTTTTTAAATCGAGCTTTAAATTGGGCACCCGCACCAAAAGTCTTAATGATTTTTTGCCCGTTAACAGTTTCATCTATTATAGATAAAAAATCACCTTGCTCTTCTTGAATACGCGCGGATTGTTTTTTTAATCGCTTCCCGATACGAGAGATGATCCACCCAGAAAGTGGGATAAAAAGTAAGACAAATAGAGTCAACTGATAACTGAAAAAGAACATCGCTCCTAGTGAAAATAAAATTGTGAGTGGCTCTCTAACAATTAGCTCCAAAATAGACAAAAAAGAGCTTTGAATCTCGGTGACATCACTAGTCATTTTTGCCATCAGGTCTCCTTTTCTTTTTTCATTAAAAAAGGAGAGGGGGAGTACCAGGATTTTTTCGTAAAGTGTATTTCGCAAATCTTTTAGGATCCCATTTCTGAGATAAGTAATAAAAAAAAGTGCTAGGTAATTACAAATGTTTTTTAAGAAAAACAAACCTAGAACTAGACCAATAACAAAGAGGAGTGTGCCTTCAACATCTCGTTCCATCTGTTGGGAAACATAATAGTTCAGACTGTCTTTAACATAGGTTTGAAGGCTGAGTATGCCTTCGTATTTGACAGGAGTTAAACGTTTTTCCGTGGTTTCGAATAAAACATTGAGCATAGGGATCAAGGAGACAAAAGAGAGGGCGCTAAAAAGGGCATAGAGGGCATTAAAAAAGATATTTAAGAATGCATAGGCCTTGTAGGGGACTCCAAATCGAATAATTTTTTTGAAAGAAGAAAACATCAGTTTAAAAGGGCATTAACGAATTGATCGATTTTTCTATCAAATTGTTGCTTTTGTTGTTGCCAAGAGATTTCAGGTTGATATTCCCCTTGGACACTAAAGTAAAATTTTATTTTGGGTTCTGTACCACTCGGGCGCAATGCAATTCTACTCCCCTCGTCCAAGTTAAAAATCAGGACATCTGCTTTGGGCAAGTCTATTTTTTGGGCTTGTTTATTTTTTAAATTCTTGGTACTCCCCGATAAATAATCTTCAACTGTTAGAATGGAAATTCCTTCAACATGGGTAGGGGGATGATTTCTAAACCGATCCATTAGAGCCTGGATTTCCTCAGATCCTGATTTCCCTTCCTTAGTGAGAGAGATAAGTCGTTCGTAATACACCCCATACTTTTGAAAACATTCCAAAAGAAAGCAGTACACACTTTTGCCCTGAGATTTTAATTCCGTAGCGAGTTCACAGGCCAACAAACTAGCCGATACCGCATCTTTATCTCGAACTTGATGTCCCACCAGATATCCAAAACTTTCTTCTCCACCACCTACAAAGGTCAACTTCGGATGGTCTTCGATCAGTTTGGCAATCCATTTAAAACCGGTCAAACAGTTTTTGAATTGAATTTGATATTCCTCTGCCAGGGCCTTGATCATGGGAGTAGAAACAATTGTACTGGCAATAAAGTGGTTGGAACTCAGTTGGTTCTCTGCCTGTTTTTTGGACAAAAGATATTCGGTTAAAACAATCATGATTTGATTGCCATTGAGATGGTACCATTGGTTTTCCAAATCCCGAACCACGATTCCCAAGCGGTCTGCGTCGGGATCAGTTCCGATAATGAGATCCGCATTTTTTTGATCCCCCAGCGCTACAGCCATTTTTAAGGCCTCGGGCTCTTCAGGATTGGGAGAAAGTACAGTAGGAAAACCTCCATCGGGCGTTTCCTGTTCCTTGACGATATGTACATTTTGATAGCCTGCTTTTTTCAACACCTGGGGGACAGCAGTAATTGAAGTTCCGTGGATGGGGGTAAAAACAATATGAAGTGAATTTCGATCTTCTAAATCCATTTGAGCCTCTTGAAGTACGAGCTTGTGGTAGGCATCGTCAATCGTCTCGTCAATGTAGTTTAGCAGAGTGTCATTTCCTTTGAATTGAATTTGCTCGTAAGTGGTTTCCTCTATTTCTCCAATAACTGCTTTGTCCTCTGGGGGGACTAGTTGTCCTCCGTCTTTTCCATAGACTTTATAGCCGTTGTATTGAGGTGGATTGTGCGAAGCGGTCAATACAATTCCACAGTGTGCGTCTAAATGTCGTACAGCAAAAGAGAGCTCTGGA
>Ga0209630_10001107_pt1 | contig 29818 bp, 24 predicted proteins | sample COG_01_FD_184745 | JGI IMG/M metagenome (GOLD analysis project Ga0209630, IMG submission 184745) | Pelagic Microbial community sample from North Sea - COGITO 998_met_01 (SPAdes) (version 2) | ecosystem: Environmental > Aquatic > Marine > Neritic zone/Coastal water | place: Helgoland, sampling... | reverse complement strand
CACCTTTTCGTTTAGTGTCACCTTTTCGTTTAGTGTCACCTTTTCGTTTAGTGTCACCTTTTCGTTTAGTGTCACCTTTTCGTTTCTTACCACCATTCTGATACATGGAGTTGTTAATATATGGGAGTCCATTTAACTTCTTAAACATATCACCGCTTATACTCAGTGTCCCATGATTAGCATATATATCAATGCTTAAATCACGCAATGAAGTTATACTTAAAACACCGTCAATACATTTATAACTCGCACTATCTATAACTTGTAAGTTATCTATAAAGAAAAATGTAGCATTACCGGTATGATGTTTAGTATAATATAGATAACCAATATTATATAACATATATATATTAACATCTATAACACATCTAATAAATATAACCATGTCGTCTTTTCCAACACCACTTGCAATATTTTTATAATTTGATTTGAATATTTTATTTGTTATATCATCTTTTATACTAATAATAAATACACGTTTCTTACATTTAACTTCATCTAGAATAAATGAATACTGTAATTCCTCAAATTTGTATTGTTCTTTATTCCGTTTATCTGCTACTTCTTTTAATTTGTGTATGTCTGAACCTATTTCATCATTATTATATGTCATTATTTTCCGGTCATTTAATGGTACTAGTGCGTAACAATTTTTATCTACATCCAAGAATGGTATTTTATGTTCAATTCGAATATCATGAACTGCCTTTTTTACACCAGACCAGAATAAGTAATCGTCTCCTACTATAATAACATCCGGGTAATACTTCATTATTTCAACTAAATCTCCGTACACTTCTTTATATGAATGTCCCATATCCAAATATATTAAATCTACTTTTATTTCTAACCCGTGTAAATATTTAAGTGCTTCTCTACCGTCCATTCGTACTGGTATTATTTTCTTTCTATAATCCCATACATTATCTATATATCGATTATAAAGTTCATCTTCGTCATTGGTTTTATTACCTATACTACTATCACCTTTCCACCAGTCAACACAAATTACTGTTGATGTATCAGATATTTGATGTGCTATAAGACGAGATGACATACCAAGCCACACTCCTAATTCTAATACAACTGATTCTTTACCACCACATTTATTTTGAAGATATTTATTTAACAACACTATATTATTTGGAGTAAGCCATCCCATTTTTATATTACTATCTGTTAATACAGGGCGTTTAGATGGAAATTTATGAAGTTTTCTAAGTTTTTCGACTGACATATATTATATAAATATATATAAGTATACCCAATATTGTAAACATCATGTAAGTGTACTCCGGATATGATAATAATGATATGGACGAAGACATATATGATATCCATATTACTACCGGGTCAATCAGTGTTCATATTCAATAACCAGTCCTATAACAAGAACCCGTTGATATTAAGATTATGGATATTGTAGACAAACTTATACAAAACCCCCCGAATTCATCAATAATTGGTTGGGTGATAACGCTATACAATACCATTAAGGGTGCACTTAAATAAGCATCACCTCTATTTTACCTTAATTATAAAATTGATTTAATAATCATTGTAAATCAATATGAATCATCACAATAAACGAGATACTCAATCACTCAAAAGTAAAATCGCAGAAATCAGACATTATAATAATGAATTATTCTTATCTATTCATAACTTATTTGATATAGATATACGAGATATATACATTACATTAACACCTAATACAATAACTATTCATCACGCGCGTGAGTATTCTAAGTATGAACTTAAAAATATCCTTAAAATATCAAACACACAATTCACAAAAGCGGTCATTGTATTATGTAATAAAATCACAATAACATCTAATATTCATTCTGTATGTGCAAACTGGCAAGAAATGGCACAGCAGAATGAATATACCCCCGAACTAACAGAATTAAAACAAGTAACTCATAAATTACCAAGAGAATGTAAAACAAATATAACATTGGAGAATCTAACATTCCACATTACTGACAAATTCATAATAGACTTGAAGAGATTCTTTATATCATATGACCAAAATAACCGTCATAATATATTCATAACATATGATATACCAGAATACAATAAATCCGAAATTATCAAATCACATATTGACCCCATCCAATTTGAAAAAGCATATTATAAATTCCATTATAGTATTTATGCTGATTCCACTCAATCCTATGTAAAATGCAATCAAACTGGTAAAACAACAACAATTCGTGAAAAACAAACTAAGCATTATCGGTCGTATTTCCTTAATAAACAGGATTATACGACCAATAATAAAACACATCTATATGATATCAAAATATCACTATTGAATGATATTCTATTAGAAGAAGAAAATGAAATATATGGACCATGGAAAACAAGAAAGGGTGTTTATTTCTATAAAAATGGGACATCACTTAACACAATGCCTTTATTATGTTCATTGAATGACTATAAAGGAGACCTACACGGAAGAGGTGTTAGGGTAAGTATTAATTTAATTGCCGATTTAGATAAAGAATTCGGTATAAAATCAGTAAAACAGATATACCAAGAAACATATAACAATCTACAAGCAGGGTGTAAACAACCAATCGCATTTGCCTGTTATACGGCACATATGAAGTATGAGTATATTACAAAAAACAAAAAACAAATAACACTCGCTGACGTAGAAGAAATTACGAATATTACACATAAAATTTTAGAAACAACTCAATGCGATAGTTCAACATTGAGTAAATTAAGACACAGTAACGTATATAATAAAATAGATGGTGAAACACCTGTTAAACTAGACCTTGATTACACAAAAGAAGATAAAAAACCGGATAGACAAAAGAAGGTATTTCAACAATTGAATATGTTGAAATATGCGAATCTTCCAAGTGATGTATTGGATACGTTTGAGGAAATAATCGGACTGTATGGTTTATAATAATTTATTTACTTTTTATTTCTACATATCTGTTTTCCAATTATAAATACTTTCCAATTCCAATTATTCTTATATTGTTTCCGTTTTACTCTATAATATATTATAAAACCAATCAATGTTGTCAGGATAGACAATGAAAACCCAGTTATTTTAACAATTTTATTAGCTTCTTCTAATTTATCTGACTCGTGTTTTTTTTGATAGAATTCTATTATATTTGTAATTAAATACATAAAAAATGTTATAAATAATAATATACTTATATAACCAGCCGACATTCGACATGAAATAACAAACCATATATACGATATAAACGAAACATATAAACTCTGGAATGGATCAAGTGAATCGTCGACTGCTATTGAAATCGTTAAATAAAATATACAAAATGCAAGTATATGTTGGTATAATATATTCGTTTTCAATAGACGTTGGAAACTACAACTCATTAAATCACCAATGTAATTGCCGGATATCAATACATATATTAAGAATAGATGTATAGTAAAATTACCGGACCTTGAAAATATTGGTATCATATTATATACATATATATAATTAAAGTTATTTTGAGTCTATTAATACACAATTATTGGAAAATAGTATAACTAAACATGATTCATTTTATTTACAATTTATACCTAAATATGTAAGCGTTGATGTTTGAACACCAAATAATAAATGAAGAATTGTGCCTAATAAGAACCATATGATGGTAGTTAATACTAATGGCATTTTAGTTGCCAATGTTGTTATAATTGCCAATACAATAGTTAAAATATAATCAACAACAGCAGTTCCTAAAAAACGAATACTATGTGCTCCTTCTCCGGGTTTTCCAAATATATCTTTGAATTTACTAAGAGGACATTTCATATATATATATGTATTATGTTTTTATTTTATATTTGTTTACACAATCAACAACTATTAAATAAAATCTTCTTCAGTTAACACATATCCCCAATGTTGGAGTGTTTGTCGTCGTTTTGGACTAATTGAGAAATCATCATATGTAGATTTCTTCTTTTTTATTAAATTGATTAACGCTCTCCTGAATCGACTACTTGGTCCAGCAGTTTGTTTCCATCGCTTAATTTGCCTTTCATCATCTGGACATCTATTGCCTCTATAAAAGTCACAATACCAATGCATCCATCCATATGGATGATATTTACTAATCCAGTTTTTGTCCTCCCATTCTTCTAGTGTAGACCCACACGACACTTTATACGTATTGATTTTTTTATCATAGTCTACCCAAGAACGGGTTAGTTCATTATCAGACAATCCCTTCCACCAAGATGCTGGAAATGTTTTATGAATATCTTTTAACTTCTTACCGATAACATCGGAATGAATTGGTCTCCAATAAGTCCCTCCAAAACTACCCCGTTGAAATATTTCACATGGGGTTAAATTCGGTGTAAATTCAGGGTAATCCTTGAAAATAATTTGTCCGTTTGTATTTTTAGATGGCATATGTATCTTATATAATTAATATATTATAAATCAATTTTATATAAAATACATAAATTCATAATAATATAATAGATCATAATATATGCCATATCATATAATATTACCTCATCAACTATTTGATATTAAAACATTATCGAAAAGTATTAATAAAAAAACTAAAATAATATTATGGGAACATCCTCATTATTTTACATCATATAATTATAATAAGAAAAAACTTATTCTACATAGAGCATCAATGAGATATTATAAAGATTATTTAACATCATATGGATATATAGTTCAATATAAGAATTATAACAGTAAAATCACAACTAAGTCTTATACTATATTTGACCCGATTGATAAAATTGAGTTACCATTTGAATATAAATTACTTGAATCACCTAATTTTCTATTAACAAAAGAAGATTATGGTATTTATAGAAAAAAAACAGAGAAATACTTATTTAATGCATTTTATATGTGGGGTAAGAAAATAGTAGATATAATCCCTGATGTAAAATCAAAAGATAAAGATAATAGGAAGAAAATGCCGGCAGATTTAATAATACCAAGTGTTCCTTCAAATAAAGAAGACGCTAAATATATAAAACCGGCGATATTATATATTAAAAAACATTTCCCAGATAATTATGGAAATGTTGATAATTTTATTTTTCCAGTTACGCATAAAACTGCTCATAAATGGAAACTTGATTTTATCAAATCAAAATTCGAAAAATTCGGCGATTATCAAGATTCTATTAGAAAAGAGAATGAATATTTATTTCATTCTCTTCTATCAAGTTCTATAAATATCGGATTAATAAATCCAAGTGACATTATTGAACAATTGCGAGATTATGAAGACAAAATACCCGTGAATTGTTTTGAAGGATATATAAGACAATTATTCTGGAGAGAATATCAGCGGTATTGTTATATATATTATGATTTTAATAGTAAAAAATATTTTAATAATAATGAAAAACTAACTAATAAATGGTATACCGGAAATACAGGAATTCCACCAGTTGATAGAGCAATTCAACATGGATTTTATACTGGATATTTACATCATATATCACGTTTAATGATAGTTGGAAATTTTATGAATATAAGTGGTATTCTACCAAAAGAAGGATTCCGATGGTTTATGGAGTTTAGCTGCGATAGTTATGAATGGGTCATGTGTCAAAATGTATATGATATGGTTTTCTTTGTCAGTGGAGGTGCTACTATGAGAAGACCATATATATCAAGTAGTAATTATATACTTAAGATGAGTGATTATAAGAAAGGGGAATGGTGCGAGGGGTGGGATAAACTTTATCATTCATTTATAAAAAATAATAAAAAGGAATTATATAAATTTAGATATTTCATTAAATATAAAAAATAATAAAAGGAATTATATAAAATAAAATATAATATATTATATGTATAATCGAGAATGGTACAGTTCTCTTCGCCAATCGCCAATAACCCCTCCTAATAAAGTATTTGGAATTGTATGGCCAATATTATATATATTATTATTAATATCATTTATATTAACAATTAGAAGTAAAAGATGTAAGGGTTTTTGCACAGCACTTATATTTTTTATAATACAAATGGTATTTAATTTATTATGGACATCAGTCTTCTTTGCATGGAAACAGATAATATTAGGATTTATATTTATAATGATTATGATAATATTAACGATTGTAACAATGGTTTTAATGCGTAAAATATCCTTAACTGCCACATGTTTATTAATACCATATATTATATGGTTATGTTTTGCTGGATATTTAAATGGTTATATTATGGTTATGAATAAAATATAATATGTATTCAATATAATAGTGGAATATTCATATCAAATACTCCCTATTCAATTATATTGACAGTCACATAATAAATATGTATAGTATAATATATGGTATACTCCAATAATCCACATACAGTATATAATGGTATGATTTCAGGACATCGTAATATGTTTTTAAGTTCTTCTGTAGCAATTATTATGATTGGTTTCAGTGACACTTTTAAAAATAAAACAATACAATTATCTATAAAAATATGCGGATTATTGATTCTCATGTTGTCAGTTTTTATTGGAATTACTGCAACACATGATTTCAAATATTATATTACACATACCAAAGATATATTGCCAGATTATGTACCACTTGATAGCTGGAAAAGTTGGTCATATGTTACATATATATATAGTGGTATTCTTATTTGCCTAACGTGTTTATTATTGTTTCGCAAAATTATAAAATTTTAAGAATTATTAATTGAAAACTAATTGTTTTCACATAAATAATAGATTAAGATACAAATAACATAAATCATTTTCACGATTATAATATAACATATTATATATGACAATAATAACAGGTCTTGCAGTATCGATGGATTCTATTACAATTGATTATACATCTCATCCAAATAATTCCGATGAGTATAATTCATGTTCTATTATAAGTTCTAATGTGGATAATTCAAACCACTTTGTTTTAAGCGCGTATACTTTAGGAAGTGGTGATACGCTTCATACATCACACGAATTAATAGAACATTACGAAGATCATCATAAAATAACATTACACGATAATCATAAAGAGAATATTGTATCTTTTCTAAAACATCACATTAATAAGATAAATAGTGATATAACACATATACCACACCTTAATGTTGTTAATAATAGTGCATTTGCTATTTCAAATGGAAATAATTATGGATTGATATTGGACAATTCATCGACACAAAACAATCAATTGTCACATCCTAATATAGTGTTTAAGACATCGTGGCTTGAAAATAATAATAATGTCATTGATTGGACGGATCCAAATAAGAATCCAAAGAACGCCGCGTTTACTTGTGTGAATAATCAAGGTGAATGTGGTAGTTGCTGGGGCAATAATACAACAGAGTGTATTACAATAAGATTGGCGATTATAACAGGATTATATTGTCCGGTTGATCTAAATCAATTAATTTCATGTGATATAACATATGGTGATAATGGATGTGGTGGCGGATTGATGAGTAATGCGATGAACCATATAAAAAAACATAATATATCTGGTCCAAAATGTAGCACTGATACATATACTACATTTATAGATGGATGTACCCCTAAATGTGATGCGTGTATTCCGTGTGACAATCCTGATTATACGATTACAATAGAAGATGGTCCGTCTTATTTAAACGATCCAACTGATTTGAATAATAATCGTATTGATTCTAATATACAATTAATTATAAATGAATTAATTAACGGTCCTATATGTATTGCGATCGGTGCAGGTGGATACTCATTTCAACACTCCCAGACTCCATATATATATGACTGGAAGGCTGATGAAATAAACGCAACAATTTTAAATCACGCAGTCTTATTGGTAGGACACATTATATGTAATGGTACGCCATATTGGAAAATACAGAATTCATGGGGAACTAATTGGGGCGATAATGGATATTATTATGTTACAACGGATTATCATATGAGATATTTAACATATTGTACACCTAAATTTAAAAATAGACCACTCGATGAACAAAAATATAAAACATCACTATGTTGCCCTAACCCACCCCCAACAGGTGGATGTACAACAGACCCACGTAATGTAAAAGGACTTATATTACCTAAAATTGATTAAACGAAGTGTCTAAAACTTAATATATTATATTATATTAAGACAAATGACTGATGTAAAATCTCCAACAAAAACAAAAACAATATACATATATGTGCCTTTTCCAAAGTGTAAACACTTCTGGCATTTTATGATGGGTGAATTTATGCCAATTGTCAGTATCATTGCGAAAACAAAGGCGTCCAATGTTATTATATATAATGAAGAGCGTGATTGGGGACAAGCATTTGATAAATTCTACAAGGATATAACAACTAAAAGTCTTAAAATCAAATTAGTTAATGCTGGTAAATTAAAAAAACACCCAGGCGTTCAAAAGATAATTGACACTTCCACTCAATATGATATAACAAATTACAAATGGGATTGGAGATGGAACACCGAAGATATAAAAGAATGTAATAGAGCAGTCAGATGGTTAAAAAAACGCTCACTCAAATATATGGAAGATAGGGCAAATACTGGTACAAAGAGTATTATTTCTAATAATAGTAGTACCACTAATAGTAGTACCACTAATAGTATCATTGATATAAATAAAATAAACACCAGTAATAAAAGTAATAACACCAGTAAATCAACTCGAAAGAAAGAGGTTATAATACAACTAAGAAAAGACACCCAACATTTGACAACCTATTTTAAGAAAGCCAAAGTTGGTATTTCAAACGATTATGGTGCTAAAAGACGAAAAGTGGCAAATTTGGATAAGATTGGGGAGTTAATATCTAATGCAATATCAGATAGTAATAATAAAAATAACATAACTGTTCGAATAGTATCAACTGATGGATTGCATTTATACGTCCAAATATTCCCATATATTAATAAGAAAAATATATGGCTTGGACATGGTGCTGGAATGTTCTTTACTTTATTCATGAAGAATGGGTCGAATGTTGTTGAAATAATACCACTTAGTAAAGTAAAAGAATTAAACGGGGCGGCACAAGGATTGAAAAGAATAGCAGATGATATGAAAAACTTTCATTTAGACCGGATTATATTATAGTTTAATCCGTTATATATCCTTTGCTTTTGCTATATTTAATCAAACCCTTTGCGTGTTTTTTCACTAATACATCTGTATATCTACATACAGTGGGTATCATTTCTCTTTCTATGTAATATAATACTATGTTGTGAATCATTGTATTCAGGTATTTAATAATATTATATCTACACTTAGTTATCATCGTTTTTGTTAATTTATCACCTGGTGCGATATTATGAGCAATGAAATAAATTTTTGACATCGTAAAATCAAATGATGATTTCCATAAAGATACTGACTCAAAATAATATAATAGTATTGTAATATTGTCTGCTATAGTATTCGTGGATTTATCAATTGTTGATATATCGAGTTCAAACATAATAGACGGGTTCTTGATTTTACATTTTGGTAATATTTCTGATATATCGGATAATTTGTGATGATATAATACTTTGTCTGACGCAATAATTTTTGATTTACTAATTTTAGTTTTCTTAGTAGTCTTCAATACATCATTATATTTCTGGGAAACGGAAACTAATTTCTCTATATCTTGAACTTTGTAAAAATGATTATAATATTTTATATAATCCAGTATCTGGTCGAATAATTCCGAGTCTATAACCTCTTTTTTATGTAACATGGTCAACTTGTTTTTAAATTGGTTTATTATCAAATTGTTGTAGCATTTGTAATCAATCGCGTCAATGTGAATGCCTGGAAGCATATAGATTGCTTCAAATATTTTCTTATCGGTTACATTCATTTTTAATTTATTGAATTCGTCTCGTAGATATTTACTTGGTGTGGTAAGAGAATATAGATAACTACATATTGTTTGTTTTTTGTATTGCTTCTTTATATAATCTGTCTTGTTAAAACTGGGTTTAATGATTATGTATTTTAAAAAATAATGCTCACTCGTATAATATATTAAATCATGAAAATAAAAAGATGTATTTATTTTTTTTAAATTATTAATATATTTATTAGAAGGTTCTAAAAGTGATGAATAATCATTTAAAAAAACTATTTTTGTTTCTTTTGTTTCTTTTGTTTCTTCTGGTATTATAATTGGACAATTGGGCTGGTTTTTTAAATATATTGAATTATATACGTTAAATATATATGGATTAGATTTATAATTATCTGATATTTTTTTTAATATATTTATAATGTTTGGTTGTGGTTTCTTATATGATTCAAATATTATTATATAATATGAAGAAATTAATGTAATATACGGGGTTAGTTTAACCGATTTAAATAATGTAGACACAGTATATATAATCTTATTCATCATGAGACTATTTAACGAATGTATTACTATTACAAGCGTCCCGTCTATATTTAAATTATTTAGTCCAATTATTATTTCATCTAAATAAATATTAATATTAATATATTCATAATGTTCTGGATTATATCGAGTATGAATATTGGTAGTTATCATATTAAGCGTACATATTATATAATCATACTTTTTTAAAAAAGTTATATTATAATTTATATTATTTTGAATTACATTAGTTGTATTAATATTCTCTGTCGATTTCATAATTGTTTTAGTAAAAAGTTGTGAATAATTTTTCTTTTTAATATCTATTGGTTGCAACCAATGTTCTGAAAATTCAGAGTTGTCTTTTATAATATTATAATATATATCAGTTTTATCTATTTTGAATTTTGAATATAGTCGATTTATAATATCAATAAAACTTAATTTCATTTTATTTTTTTTTGTAGAAGAATATAAACCAATGTTTAATATTGAAATATTATGATTTTTTTTAGATATTAATATTCTAATTGAATTATATAATATATTGAGAAGTTGAAAATGTATCTTGCTTTTTAATGTTTTAATCTGTTTATATTTAACAGATTTTAATTTACCAATTTCATTAGAGTTGCTGTTTGGGGAATATAATGAATATGGATTCAATAAATATTCATAATCTTCCCGTTTAAGTATAGAAAACCGAAAACAGTTATATAATTTCTTGCATTTTTCATGTATTGTATAATATTTTATAAATAAATTACTATAATCTTGTGTAAATAATTTATTATAACATAATACTGGTGTATTATTATATATAAATTTATCTCTCATATAATATTATATTATATATTATATTATGTACGATAAATGGACTATACTAACATCAAAATATAAATACAAAAAAATAAACATCCTAGAAATAGGTGTATATGAAGGAGACTCTACTAAATGGTTCTTAACAAATGTCATGGGAAATAAAGACTCGCTATTATATGCTGTTGATACATTCGATAGATCGCCTGATTTTAGTAACATAAATCTTAAAAAAATAAAGAAACAGTTTATAACTAATATCAAATCAACAAAAAAGGAACAACAGGTTAAACTCATGGAAACATATTCATATGATGCTTTAGTAGAATTATCGACTATTAAAAATATTCGGTTTGATATTGTTTTTATTGAAACATCAGACCAGGCAATACATCTGATATCAGACGCTGTATTAGCATGGAATATGCTAAATACTGGTGGTATAATGATATTTGGTAATTATTCGAATAATTTATTAATAAATGAATTATCTAAACCATTAATAGCAGTAAATTCATTTATAGAAATAATGAAACCCACATTAAATATTCTACACAAAGAAACCCAAATTTTCATTGAAAAAAAAGAATTAGATATAGCAAATATACCGGTTTCATTGTCACCAGATACATTGTTAAATGAAGTAAATCGGTTATTCAATGACATAAAATATTTCACTATAAATATTGGGAATTTACAAAACAGTTCAAAAATAGAAAGTAAATTAACTAAATTAATATCAACACATAAAGGACTTATTGAAGACATAACGGTTCATCAAAAAAATATATTAAATATACCGACTTTGTTAATAAGTAGTATGAATTATAATATTGAATTTTATAATGTTAATCCATTATTCAATATCCTAACCGAGAAATATAACATACAATGTAAGAATAATTCTAATATAGAAGATAAATACAAACGATTAAATGATATATTATTGGACAGAAGTAGAGATAATAAATTTATAAAGTTATTTAATGACTTCTATTATAGTGATTATTATACTACCAATAGTCTCGTAATACTTGTGCAAAAATCTAACATGAAAAAAAAGAATATAACATTGTTACAGTTTAAACATTTGTATGATTTTACCGGACAGTTTCAAAAAGAAGAAGAAACAGACTTTTTTAAATCGAAAGTTCGGTTAATAGGTTCACATTTTCACCCAAAGATAAAATATAATACAGTTGAAGTATCGTGTTCATTGCGATATTTCAAAAATGAAAATATATATAAATCGACAAATGAAAATAATTATAATCAGTTAAACCTGAATTCAGTTGATAACTTACTACATTTGATTAAACGTTATGAATCTCAAATAGATTTATTAAACATTGGATATACATCATTAAACAACATTAATTATAATGATTCCGAGTGTACAAGTAAAATGTTATATAGATTAATCGTATTTACATTATGTACTCAATCTGAGAATGGGAGTGCTTGTATACAGATATGTAATAAACTAGATTCAAATATGTATAACATCATACATCTATTATCTAAATATTACAAAGATATTGTATTTAATATTCCAAAATCATTACTTGGGTTACAAAATTGTATGATATTAGAAGCAACCAATTTCAAAGGCATATCTAAAAATGATATAAATAAGTTTATAAATTCATTAACAAGTAATAAATTCGAAATAAATTCACAAATAAGTGTTAATTATTACACTGAACAACTATATTCATTATATAGTAGTGAATTAGATATTATCAAAAGATTAAATTCAATATGCAGTGAATTGAAGAAACATAAATATAAGGATTTATTAGAACAAGTAGAACATCATATATATAACAAACAAGTGGAGTATTTATTTGATTGGATTAATAGTCTATTTACTGATACCCATCGATCTATATTATCAGTCGATATTAGATCCTTTATAAAAGACACATTTATACCATTAATAAAATGATTATTTTATACTATATTAGAGGTAGAGTTATAAAGAATCCATTCTTATAATCGAACATCTTAATATATAATATATTATATAGTAACATGAATAAATTGGCAAATAGTTTCAAATTATTAACAAATAAAAATGTCGAGTATGAACTCCGTATTGGTTCTTATAAGAATGGTAAATATACATCTCATCTACCAAAAGAATCATATGATAAAGTGCTTAATAATAAATCCTTATTCAGTTCCAATAAAAACGCAACAACGACTAGTATAACTCTTATAACACAATATAAAGGTATTCGTAAAGTTCAAGTCTTGGATTCAAAATATAAAGAAGTAAAACATTATTTTGAAGATAAAAAAACACTTGATACAATCCAAATTGAAGGGACTAGCATGAGAGTATCAATAACACAAGAAGAGATAATGAAAAACAAAAATAATACTATGCTGGGGACTGCTTTCCATACGAGATTGCGTAAACGGATATCGAAAGTATCAGCAGATGGATTATGGCAGTTTGATATGACAGAAGTATACTATGACACACCCCCTGCTAATAAAATGAATAATAAAACATTGGGAGAACCATCATATAGTGTTGAGGTCGAATACATACATCCACTCAATAAAAATAATAACAAATCAAATAAATCCACATTATTACCAAGTCTAACCAATATTATTAATACTATAACAACTGTATTACCTGAAACAAAACAACCAGTCGATGTGAGTATTATGTCATCTATATTACGAATGTTTTCACGTGATTCTAAATATAATAATAGATATTTAATACACAAAACATTAGACTCTATTTCAATGACATCTTTAATGAATCAGGTATTACCACTGGAGTTTAAGTCACTTCCATGTATAACAAAGGGATATGCTGTAACTGAAAAAGCAGATGGGATGAGATACTTTATATATATAGACGCGAAAGGACTTGTGTATCAAATACAAAATACAAAAGAGATAACATTATTAGATATAACACTATCCGCGAATCATTTTTCTATATATAATACATTGATTGATGTTGAATATATAGAAGATGTAACAAATATTAATGGAAACTCTGCGAATAATAGTGGAACTTCTAATAGTACGTCGACTAGTAAGAGTCCGAAGAGTCCTAAGACTTCCAAGAGTAATAGTCCAGTCGCATCGATTAATAAGAGTCCGAAGACTTCCAAGAGTAATAGTCCAACCGCATCGATTCGTAAGAGTCCTAAGACTTCCAAGAGTAATAGTCCAGTCGCATCGATTAATAAGAGTCCGAAGACTTCCAAGAGTAATAGTCCAGTCGCATCGATTAATAAGAGTCCGAAGACTTCTAACAATGTAACAGTTGGTGGGTCTATTGCGACAGACGGTCTATATTTAATGATTGATGTATTAATCCACAATGGGGTTGATTTAACAAATGAAAAACTGGTAGATAGGATTGTTAAATTGAAAGAAGTTGCCAAATTATTACCGAAGAATTGGAAACCAAAGAAATACCATTTCACAACAGATAAAAAACAAATTCATTCTGTTGCCAAATCTGTATTTACCCCATCCAAGTATAAATATAATCTTGATGGTTTAATATTTACACCAACCGGCGAATCGTGTGCAGACCAACAGGAATGTAAGGGTGAATTCCACAAGGATAATGTCATGGGTGGTTATTTCGGTAGGATTTATAAATGGAAACCACAACGGATGAATACAATTGATTTCTTAGTTAGAGAAGTTTCAAAGGGATTATATTATTTATTCGTATCAATGTCTATTGGTAAATATAAAAATATGTTAAAATATAATAATTCAGACTATAAATTGGACAGTGAATATAAAAAACTATTTCCAACACATTATAAAGCAGTGTCAGACTCTTTAAAAAATAATGGAACTCGTCAGGGAAATATATTCTTCCCCTATTATTTTAAAACAAGGGAATTTCCAGAATTATATAAAATAAGTGGAGATGTATCAACTACATCGATTGACCTTACCAATATGGACAATAAAGTAGTTGAATTCGAGTGTATCGTTGATAAAATAAATACATTAACTGGTTGGAAACCAGAAAGAGTAAGAACCGATAAAACCGAAGGAAATGGATGGGGAACAGCGGACAGAACTCTAAAACTCGTTCTTAATCCAATAACCGAAGAAATGTTGTTTAACCCTATTGCTAATAAACAAAATGCGTATTATAAATCTAATAAGACTGGGCAAAATAGAAATAAATCAAAAATTTGGAATCTAAGGGGATTTCACAATTTTATTAAAGATTCACTCTATAAGAAATACATATCACGTGGGGATAGTGTAATTGAAATAGCAGGGGGGCAAGGAGGGGATTTATGGAAACTTAAAAAACAGGGTGTTAAATCTCTATTATTAACGAACATATCAGAGAATGGTTTGAAAGAAGCACAGCGTAGATTTAATGATAATAAACACAAAACAATGACATTAAACACACTCGCCGGTAATTTCGGCACTAATATGACAAACGCCATTAAAACAAAGTTGAGCGGGACTAACCCAGTCGATGTAGTGGCAATTCAATTCGCGTTTCATTATTTCTTAAAAAGTAAAGCAACACTTGACAGTATATTCAAGAATATTGATACATTTCTTAAAAAAGGAGGATTTTTTATATTCACCACATATGACGGTGAAATTATAAACGAACGTCTTAAAAAAGATGGTAAATTCGAAGTATTAAGAGACGGTGAAAGCGTGGTTGATATAATCAAAGGATATACCGGTGATAAATTAAAAAACTATGGACAGGCAATAGATGTGAAGTGTGAAACATTTGTTAAACATGAAACTGAATATTTAGTTAATTATGAATATGTATTGGAATATTTCAAAAAGAAAAAATATGATGTAGTTGAATCCGAGAATTTTATGACGAAACTACCTAATTATAAAGGAACTCCACTCGATACAGTTGACCAGGGAATAACTGGATTACATCGGTATACAGTACTAACTAAGTTATAATCGCCGACCATTCGTTAAAATGTATCTTCGTTCCACCATTATATTTATAAGCATATCCTTCTTTTACTAAATGTTGATTGATTCCAAGTCCCCCAATACTAATATAAACTAATAATCGCCCATATTTATCAAATTTTCCACATTTAATTTCCACAATTTTATTCAATATTAAACCACATAAATAATCACGTGCTTTTATTGCGTGGTCTCGTTCTTTAATATCTGTTGATTTAATTTCAGCACTATCTATTTCTTCCAGTCTACACGTCCATCTATAATATCCATTATTATATGGTATTACAAGATGTACTGTGTCAGCGTCATAGCATTTAGTACATTTAGCAAGAGTTGTTATTCCATTTAGTGATAATATTGGTGTTTTATCAGTGAACGCTTCTAATTGTTTTGCTAAATTAGCATCATTATAGGTTGTTAAACTTTTAGTAAAACATTTTGAAATAATTTGGGGTAAACAGGGCATCTATATATATATAGTAATTCGTTTATGTTTGTTTATGTTTGTTTATGTTATATAAAATTGAATAAATTATAATAGTATTAACAACAAAATGACTACCGCAATCGAACAAACGATGAGAACAATCTCATCCCAAGAGAGAAAATACATTCTTTCCACGATATGTATTGTGTCAGCGCCCGACGGTGGGTCAATGACGACCCGGTGGAAAGACGACACGTCTGTCGAAAATATTATTATTTCATTCCGACTGAGAGTTGCAGAAGGACGGTATATCCTCTATAAAAAAGGAGATGAACACCCGCTTGCTCCGAATAGACTGATTCAGGATTTCATAACAGGTCCTCTAACTTGTTTTTACATAATCCCGTTAAACCTAACGACAACACTTGTTGAAGAGTATAGTTATTTTCACGTCGAAAATCCACATATTTCAATGCTTGAATATCTACCAATGTTTATGGAAACGACCCACTCGCATATATTTAGTTACATTTTTGGAATCGATATTATCGATCGGTTCGACAATACTATCATATCAAACGAAATGATACTTCTATGGAATAGACACCCAAATACAACCGGTCATCACTGGACTGTTATTAAAAAACATTTCATTGAAGAAACGCCTGTTATATACCATTTAACCGACGCCGATATCAGTGATTTGACTATTAGAGGACGAGTTCGACCACTCGAGTGTTGCCCGGATGAACTCAGCATTCGATACAACGAAGAAACAAAAATCGTCTATTATTTCGAACAAGTTACAAGTACTATTGAAAAGATGTACGTATATGAACAGTGTATTAAATGTGATAACTGTCTTCCAGGAAACTTCGTCGAAAGTTATTGTACTGAATGTTTCACACTCAACAGATTGCGGAATATGCGTAATCCACCCATAAACCTCGGATTTCAAACATATAATTAATCCTGTCATTAATAAAAGTATAATAAAATTGAATAAATTATAATATCCACGAGTAAATTCATTTGCATAATATTAAACACAAATGAATTGTACCAAGAACTTCCATGAATATGCAGATAACTTTGTACGAACGTCGATTGCCATTGCCACATGTGACGCGTGCGATGGATGTAAAACTCCTTGTCACGAACAAGTAGAAGTGGCCGACGTATGCATTCAATGCATCCTTAGAAAGAATGTTGGTTCTTATCTAATGAAAACCTCTGTTTCGTCGAATGATAACTTTGTGAAATTAATTCAACTTATGAAAGATGAATCTACCGGACAACTCCATTATACAATTTCCAAAGACATTATCCGAATCAAATCAATTATCGACGAATGTAATAAATCGTCATCGACTCTATCGATAATTCTTGAACTAGCCGGTAAAGATAATATTCACCCGATTAAATACGGACAGTATCTTCGAACGAACCGAGATGAAAAGGTTCGCATTTGTTATCTTGGGGAAACGAACACATACGACCACATATCAGCAGATATCCTATACGTACACGGTTCAAGTGGGTCTATTGATTGTTTCGAACTACAAGATTCAACTGATGCGTGTATGTTTCGACATGTTAACTATATTACATCTGATGGAAATGTATATACGTCATTTCACGGATACAATGGTGTTAGTATAGAAAAGCACTACGAGGCGTATTGTAAACTTAAGGAAATTTACAGATAATAATTTACAGATAATAATTTACATACTATTTTTATAAATTACAGAATATGATAAAGTCGTCGACTACGTATAGTTATATTCGGGTGTATTTCGGATAAATGATAGTTGTGTGTTATCTTCTTCTAGTGTATAACAATCCACAATATCCACCGACTCTATAGTACTTATACGTCGGACTAAATCAAGATTCTTAAGATTTATATTATTGCGTAAATATAATCGTTTCAATGTATGTAATTCTACTATTTTAGATACATCAATGTTGAACAACCCTTCTAATCTTAAATGTTCCAATGATGTAAAACAATTTATATAATCAAGATTATATAATACATGCGATATATCATTTGTATATAATTGGCAAGTATCGATGATAATATATAGAGATTCCAATGTAGTCATATGTTTTATTGTATCTAGTGTAAAGATATTACATTTATATAAATGAAGTGTCGTTAATTGTATAGGAAGTTCAATTTCAGCAAATACGGAACAATCATATAATTCGAGAGTTTTAAGATTCTTAAACTCACGAATCAATTGTGTTTGTAACAGTATATTATTTGTATTTGTATTACACTTTAGTTTAAGTGATGTTAAATTTATCAAATTCTGTATTATTTCAATATTATCAATAAAACACGTTTTATCTGTAAATAATGTTAGATCTTTTATATTATATACTTCATTTAAGGGTGATATATCATATATAGACTTGCATTTATATAGACATAGAGTATTCAATTTAAATAAATAACTGAGAAAACTTATATCATATATATTAGAACAATTATATATATATAATTCTTCTAATTGAGTCAAGTATTTGATATATGAGACATTAGTTAATACACTACATCTATTTAATGTTAAATGTGTTAATTTATTTAAACTCTGGATATTATATATATCAATCAACATTGGCGCATCCAATATATGTAGATTTGTAATTTGTTTTAAATATTGAATATCATATAATGTAGCCACGTTAATACAACGAGATAAAGTCAATGATACTAAATTAGTAAGACTTTGAATAGGTTTTATGTATGTTGTATTTGTATTATGTGAATATCTTATATCCAATTCCGTCAAATGTGTTAACTCTTTTAATGGTTCGAGACTAACACAATAATATTTTATTAACAACGAAGTATTATAATATAAGTCATGTATATTTAGCGGGAATGTAGAATGTTGATGTAGTATTTTCAAAGATTCCGATATATTGGCTTTTAGTAAAAAAACAGGTTTATTTTCATTATGCAATGTTGTTAATAGTGTTTTTATAAAAACACATTCCTCTTGCCCCTGAATGAATACTTTATATATATATTCATTCGAATCTGGTATTTCCAGTATAATATCATATAATGTTATATGATCATTAACATTATGAGTTATCGAATCACCATTCATTAAATTGAATTTTAACGTATTCATATTGTTTTATTAATATCTATATTATATAAAACGTTTATGGTTTAAATATCTATTTGAATTCCACCACGTTTAGCATTTTTATTCTTACATGACATAAATTGTTCCGAATATAATTTATTCAGACATCGATGTATGATATGGTAATTTAGCAACTGATGGAGTTGGAGCTGGATAAGTATTTTTAATTGGAATACTGATTGATATAGGAATAATAACACCTTTAATATTAGAAGGTGTTGGGGCAGCGATATTGTATCTTAATATAGGTCTCGCTTCTTCTTCTTTATTTCGATTATAAATTATTGGTGAATAACATATTTTTCTTAACAAGTCCATATATATTGTTATAATATATTATAATTTCTATATTATTTCACGTCCCAAAATGATTTATAAGGTCTCATCCAACACGCAGTCGGTGTATTTGTCCAAGCATCGTCTTGTTCATTATAAACATCATCGGTTCCATTATAAGGAATTAACTGCCGGTTAAATGGTGGTTGTGTATAATATATAGGTGTATCATACTTGAATCCTCTTTCTATCATAATATATCCGCTAAATGTAGAAAGCCGGGAACCAATAAATATGGTTGATCTTACACCGATTCCCATTTCTATCATTGGAATGTAATATGATGGAATATCAATACCTGTTGATATATCATTATAAAATAATACTTTATAGTATTTTTGTAGATTTGTGAATATTGACTTGTCTTGCTGGTCTGTTAATATATATACATGTGATTGTGCGGGTATTAATTTGTTAATTTGTTTAAGAATGTCTTTTTCGTCTATGTTATAAACATTGGTATATTGAAAATCACCTTTTCTAATATGTATAGCATAAAATTTACATAATTTTGTTTTTGCAAATATATTATTTAATGCTTTATATGTGTTCTGTCGGATTATATCAATGTACTTAATCGCATGGTGTAACATCTGTTTAACTTCTTTTTCTCGTTGTTTATCTTTATAAATTATTTGACAAGTATGATAATTTATGAATCTACCGGTATTATATATATACTTGTCGTTATATATATTAATATAATGTTGTATTCTACCAGAACATAGTGTTGTTATACTATTTCCATCACTTGGATCGTAACTTGGGTCGTCACTTGGGTCACTAATTAAATCTCCTATAATAACATCTTTTTCTGAATCAATGTGTAATACCCGACAGTTTGCCTTTACGAATTGTTTATATTCATCATTTGTGTGGCAATTTATAGGATATTCGTGTGAATACATTACTGTTATATATTTTTTTAGATTGTCTATATCAAAGAAATCATCTAGTAACTTGTCACTACTACCTAATAAATAATATGGTTTAGGTGGTGGTAATACCAGTACTCGTTTTGTTATATATGATATAACAATGTAATTTTCAAATGACATGCGAATATTATTAAAACCACCTTCGTCTATTTCAAACAATAAGTATTTATTTGACATATAATATATTATATATATTATATAAAATGCCTATGTACGACCCATATAAGAGTTTAGATAACATTATGTTTCCAAATGCGGTTAAGGTAAATACTACCAAAGTAAATATGTATACCATAGATAATTATCTCGATGATAAAACATGTGATAAATTAGTAGAGTTAATTAGAAAAACTAACACACCATCAACTATAACAACCGCAGCAACTGAATCAGACCATAAGTTTCGAACCAGTAAATCTGCGTTCTTTAATGAGGATAAGGACAATATTGCAAAGGATGTAAATAATCAAATTGCGCGATATATGGGTATTGAATCGGAACGGAGTGAATCAATGCAGGGACAGTATTATGAAGTGGGCGATGAATTTAAATATCATACTGATTATTTTGAGTATAACACATCGTGTTGGAAAACACATGGTAAAGATATGGGTCAGCGAACGTGGACTTTTATGGTATATTTAAATAATGTTGAAAAGGGTGGGACAACACATTTTAGAAATATAGATAAACATTTCTATCCCAAAAAAGGAATGGCAGTAATATGGAATAATTTATATCCAGATGGGTCATGTAACCCGGATACATTACACTGTGGATCGCCTATTATTAAAGGCGAGAAGTTTATTATAACAAAATGGTTTAGAGATAGAGGATCACTTAAAACATTTCATAAAAGTCCTCTTCCAAATAAAATACCGAACTTTACTCAAATTGGATTTAAATTAACTAAACTACCACCGGTTCTGTTCGATAAATTATTAATGACATATAAAAAAGAACGCGCGATGGCGATAAAAGAAGAAGTAGATGATATATATTATGCTAGTAAAACACATACTAATATATCAAATTTAGTATATATAAATGATGCTATTAAATCTGAACTCAATAAAGAAATACAACAAATGTTAGAAAATTGGGTTGGTATGAGTCTTCACCCGACTGCTATATATGGTATTCGTGTATATAACGATAATAGTATACTTCGTTTACACACCGATACATATACAACTCATATAATAAGTGTTATAATAAATGTATCTCAGTCAGTTAGAAAAGAGTGGCCATTGATTATATACGATCATTACGGGAAAGAACATAAGATTTATCTTAAACCAGGTGATATCTGTATGTATGAATCTGCTAAATGTTGGCACGGAAGACCAATACCATTTGAAGGAGATGAATTTGCTAATATATTTTTACATTATAAACCAATAACATGGGATAAATACGCAGATACATTAGTAAAGAGAGTTCAACAGCGTGATATATTACCACCTAGTCCAATTGATTATAAATAATTTAACAATGGAATGTATTATGTAGATACTACTTCATATAAACAAAACAGATCCTTCTTTTCGAGTTCGTTAATTTCAATATTATTATCTATAGGGTCTTCATCACCTTCTATAAATAGAAGTGATTTCATACCATCCTTACCGAATCCATATTCAATTGCGTGAGCGAGTAGCATTTTAATTGTGAAACACTTTGGTATTTCAAGCGTGGTATGCGGTGTTTCTTGTGCTGATTCGACCATATAATGTATCGTTATTTTACACAATTCAAACTCGGTATCTACCAATTCTCGATAATCGATCGATGGAAATGAACTACACGCTAGTGTAATTGTTAATAGAATACTATACATGTTTGTTACGTCAAATATAGATGTATACCATATACGACAAATGTCAATATTGTATCGTCTTAATGTTGTAAGATATTTATTTATGATATATTCGTAATACCCGTTGATATATGACATAATCAACGCGTCAAATGTAATAGTAGTATAATTCACTTCGTATGTATATAGATTAACAAACTCAACGAATGGACTGAGTTGTTGAATCATGTCTTTAACATACGTTGTATCATCAAGTTTGTCGAGTTTGTCGAGTTTTTGTAATATGTAGTCGACGTATTGTTGCCTGTTACTATTCGATAGTCTGGTGTATGAAAAGTAGACAATGATGTCAATGTCATAAAGTGTTCGTGCTAACGAACATCGGTCACAGAGACTCATTAATGGATTACAATCTTGACACATATTCTTATATTCATATGTGTCAGGTCGACACTGAATGGGCGGGAGTTTATTAACCGCATTCGACGTTATGTCTCTAATATAACCAATTTGGTCAGCGATAATCATTGGACGTTGTTGCATTTGTATGGATATATATCCAGTTAAATATTATTCAATATTATTTATATATTAAAACACGTATAACACATGTAATTTAATATGTATGTGTATATTATGTATATATACGGTACGGTTGACCCAACTGTTGATTTTTACATTGTCTACTCGACTAGTAATATTCCATATCAAGACTGGCAGTCTGAATTATTAGAATTTTCAGTGAAACGCGGGTCTGATAAATGTCAGATTATACGACTTGTGTCAAATGACTCTTCCCAATATAATAAAACATTTCAATTAGGACAGGATGTTACATTTGTATTTACTGAATTTACAGATAGATTGCCTGATAATACATTTTATTCCCCTTTAAATAAACCAAATACCTTTATAAAATTATCAGAATGGTGGTTACAACAATCACATCTTAGGAATGATAGTAAATTTGTTTTATTAGATCCCGACATGGTATGGAATAAACCAATGGATTACAAATTATTCCCTGAAATACAATCAATAATCGGACATCCTTTTTTTAATAATTGTACAATGTTTCCATTGATAATAAATGTAACTGATATGAATAAAATGGCGGATCTATATAAAGAATATTCGATTTCATTATATGAAAAACACGGATATCATTGTGAAATGTATGCTTTTACTCGTGCATTAAAAGAAAATAATATAACCGAAATTGTTCACGATAAATTCGGTTCAACTGCTGGATTTGAGTCATCGTATAAGGATTGTTACTTTATCCATTATTGTCAAATATTTAATGTAGATGAACAGAAAATATGGTTCAAACAAGATTATACATCGGATACACTACAACGACCATATAAGAGACCTTGTAATTGGCGTGATATCAAAGACGAGTCATATAAATGTGTATTACAACTATTACATGAATTAATTGATTATCAAGAAAGTAATGGATACATTAAACCGACTGTGATTGATATACCTACAAACGAGTTAGATATATATTTATGGGGTATTTCAGATAATGAAAAATATATTATGGAGAATTGTAAATATTCACTTGATACAGCACATAAATATAAACTAAACCCAAAAATATTAGGATTGAATTATGATTGGTCTCATTTGAAACATCTAACCCATGGGTTTGTTTTAAGTAGATTATATCTGTTGCGTGACTTAACAATGAAAATTAAGGATAATAGAATTTTACTTATAATGGATGGATTTGATACATTATTTGGTGGAACAAAGGAAGAAATATTAAAGAAATTTTATTCACATAATACAGAGTTACTTATATCAAGTGAAAGGGCATTTACATACCAGTGGGCTAATTATAAAAACAAATATGATAATATAAATAGTCTATATAAATATTTGGCCGCCGGTACATTTATCGGATATACTAATAGTATAAAAAAAATGGCAGATTCTTGTATTAAAATGTTAGATGAAGCAACTGGTAATGATAGAGGAAATGACCAAGGATTGCTGGGGAAATATTTATATAATAATTTTGAAAGAAAAACTGAAAATAAACTTGATTCCAATTGTTCCTTATTTTGGGTAACAACCAATGATAATAATATATTTACAAAAAATCCATTTTATAATATAAATACACAAACGCATCCAATCATATATCACGTTGTTGGAGGTAGAAGAGATTGTGAAAAAATGTATATTGATACATATAATAAAATTATGAACCGGTAAACGATTCACTCTATACTATATGCTGTTTTATTATATAATTGATTGTCTGCCATATTGGCAATTAAGTTAACCATTTTATCTAGTTTATTATTGACTTCATTCATTTGATTATTGACTTCATTCATTTGATTATCTAAATAATCAAATCGTGCTGATACAGACTGTTCTATTTTAGTTATATTAGATTGTAATTCGTTGATTGTTGCTTGTTCTTTTAGTTGGTCCTCTATAATTATATCATCGTGTGATTGCTCTAAGTTAAGGTGTTTCATATAATTACAGCATTCATCATATCGAGCTCTTTTAGACATATATTGTATTATATTTTTGTTTTTATCTATTATTTTTGTTTTTATCTATTATTTTTGTTTAGAGTTGTTTAACTAATCACAGAATACTTACCGTTATTTGTAATATTGACTTCTGAGTTAATTAACTTGCGAATACGATCAATTTGTGATATAAGAATAATATTATCATAGTTTTGATTTAGTCGTTTAATCAATCCTTCAAATTTACCGAGGTTCGTATCATCGATACAGTCAAGTCCTTCGTCAATACAGAAAATATTACTCTTTGTATTATAACAAAATTTACCAAGACTTTGTTTCAATACAATATTCAATATAAAGGTTTCATACCCACTACACATATATGGTTTGAGAACATTACCATGTTTATGAATATCAATATTGAATTTGGACTTATCGTCTATATACATCTTAATCGTATAATCAACCATATCTGTTAGATAATTATTAATATCACATTCAATAAATCCGAGTTTCTCATGTAACATAATTGCAGGTAGACATTTCTTATCAGTCAGTCTTTTATATTCAGTATACAATAGTAACTTACCCCGGTTTGTTGTTTGAATATTCTCTAATTCCATCTTTTCATTAAGGTTGACGGTTAATGATTTTAGGTTTGCCTCCTCATACCCAATTGATGTTAGTTGTTCTTGAATTTTAGTTTCAAGTGAATGGATTTTAGTTGTGTACCGCTGAATCTTCGCCATTTTGGTGTTAATGATGTCTGAATATGTACTAATTTCTTCTTCCAATTCGATATTACGCAATTTAATTGCTTTATTATTAGCAATTTGTTCTTTGGTATCGTTATATATTTTGATTTCTTTCTCCAATACAAGTTTTCTCTTATAACTACATATCTGGTGAATTTCACAGTCTAATTCTTCATTATTTTTAATATTATCTTGCTGTTTAATGTTATATTGCCAAATGTAATTATTCATTTGTGCAGTATCTTTATTAATACTTTTACTTAATAAACTAACAATAGCATTATTAATCTTTTCAATCTCCTTCTCATTATTGTTATTATTACGGATATGTTTATCTATTTGTGTATTCCATTTAGAATTTTCATTATTCGATTTCTCGATATTTTCTAATGAGATAATACGTTTTTTAATTGATAGAATATCGGTGTCGTATTTTTTCAATTCTTCTACCGATTTAATACTATCTAAAAGAGTATAAATATCATCAAATAAATTATGAGTCAATTGATAATTATCAACATTCTTCATTTCTTCTTTTAATTCGACTGCTTTCTTTGCAACGACACAACTATTCTCATAAATAATACTCTCATTTGTTTTGAGTGTTTCTTTCAGACCGGTTAATGTATTCTTATAAAATGTTTTTATCTCTTTCTTCTTATCTACTTCTGTAATATGTAATTTGGATCGCTCGGTAAGTAAATCGTCATATGACATCGACTTATAAATCTTTACAAGTGGGTTGAATTGTTTAGTATCATATTTATCTAGTTTCTTTTTATTATCGACGAGTCTATTATATAACTCGTATATGAGAGTGTTAAGTTGAGTAGTTGTCAAGTCGGATTGCGTTTTATCGATTGGAATAGACCCGTCGATTGGATGTACTGGATGTTCAATATGATGTTTGTTGGAGTATAACGAATTAATGTATTCATGTGTTAGTTTTGATTCTTCAATTTTAGGGAGACATTTATGTTGTTCATATTCTTCGAGTAAGATGTCTATGTTATACAACTTAATATCGTCTTTTACATAAATAATCTCTTGTCTTTTTGCCTTGATTAATGCTTCATAGTGAGGAATATCATCTGTCTTTGTGAGGTTTGTTTTATATCCATCAATTGTCTGTTGTAATTCGACAATTTTCGCAGTTTTAGTTTCAATTGTTGTTGTTACAGTATTTAATTGCTTATCTGAAATATTTTTATATACAGACAGTTTACCATTGATGGTGGCATATTCTTGTGTCAGTTCTTTCAATCTCAATGATACACACTTGTATAAGTCTTCGTATTTATCAAGATACAATAGTGATGTAAGTGATTTGATGATATCGACATTACTCATAGATAAGATAGAAGTGGCAAGAGAGTTAGATACCATATTACATAAAATGAAAGTGTCTCTGTCTCCTAGTAGGTCGTTGATAATCTGCTGTGTTTTGATTTTATCTTTACCACTCATATTTACCAATGTATTCTCATGGTCTGTTTTATAAAGATGTGTTAAATTCTTTGATAACACTCCACTCTTTGTTTTTTGGACACTGCCTGTTTTTTCAAGGGTATACAACACATTCCCAATTGTGAATTCAAGTTTAATATGTAGTTTCTTACTATCTTTGTTCAATACATTGGTAATATTATATTCGGTCGAAATCTTATCATATAGCGCAAATAATATAATATTAAAAATAGTACTTTTACCAATTGCGTTATTTCCAAGAATACCAATTACTCCGTCTTTTTCTTCAAATAGGATTTTATTCTTAATATTGCCACCATAAATAAATAGATTCATAAATTCCAAACTTTTAATAGACCATTTATATTTAGAAATATCATTATCTTGCTTGAAGTCACACTCTGCTTTAATTTCTTTATCTAGATCGAGAATGTCGCATAAATCACCTTGTTTTAATTCGCGTTTAATAACTTCTTGGTCATCAATATTCTTGCAAAAATCTTCATCATATTCAACCTTTGTTTGCGTATTCTTGAATTGAATTACCTCATAGCTCTGGATATTTGTTTTAGACGCGATATGTTCTTTGATTTTATCGATGTTATCACTATTGGTTAGTTTATATTTAATATTACCGTATTTAGGCAATGATTCGGGGATATTACACTCATTGTTAACAACGTAGATATTAACAAATCCATATTCATTATGAATGTCATGTATTGTAGATGTTATGACACGTTCATTGGTTATACCCCACTTAATAAATCCATGATTATCATATTCCTCCCCGTAGTTTTGCTGGATTAGACTACCGGGGTAAGCAATGGTATCTGTTAAGAATTGTCGTTTATGGACATCCCCCAGTAGTGTTATGTCATATTGTTTAAAATCATTGACTGAATAACTACCTGTCGAATGACCGATTTCTTGGAGCATTCCGTGATATAGAGCAATGTTGATTTTAGTTTTATTTAACGGCAATGGCATTGGTTTATTATCTTCGAGACTTTTAAGATGAAATATAATATTGCCGAATTCATATACCCCGGTATGTTTCAGGTAATGAATATTAGGCGATTTAGGCGTAAGTGCCTCCAAATTAGGGATGCGTTCGAGATTATTCTCGATTAAATCATGATTACCACTAAATAATACAACGTTAGTTATATTTGATAATTCAATTAAGAATTCTTGAATTAAGATAATAAGTTCTGGCGTAATCATGTCTTTTTCATGGACGATATCTCCACATATGACAATAAGTGAATCGTCGGGGTCTTTTTTGATTTCATTATAAAGTTTACTGAATATTGCGCGATATTCATTATGCCTTTTAAGGGGGCGTATGTGAATATCGGCAACGTGATATATTGTTTTGATACTTTTATTTGATAGCATATATATAATATATAGGTTTAGTTTTAGGTTAGTTTGTAAAAAAAAAAATCGATGGTAATCTATATTCAATTCTTATTCACTTCGATTCACTTCGATTGCCTCGTATAATGCATCGCTGTCCCATCCTGAAACGCACCACATCCGCTACCCCTCCCACGATGGACCGTGACGATCACGCTGCCGCCTGCGCCACCCGGGTGAACCAAGCGTTGCTTAACTCTCACTACAACGCGGACAGAGCAAACGACGGTTGCCGCAGAGCCCGCGCAATCAACGCTCTGCACGTGCAGCTGCGCGCAGCTGTTGCCACGATTGAATGAAACACGGTCCACCGGACCATCATATGCACCACCGGGTGCATTATAACAATTTAAAATGTATAATATGTATACCATACATACCACTACAAAAGACTGGATTGACAGAGATGATTTGGTAAAATTCAGATGACCCATGTAAAAAAAAATCGATGGTAAACGATTATAAGTATTTCAAATTCAATCGTATGCCGGGTATCATGCCTACCGATGTGAATATGGCCGACTACACCCTCGCCCGCGCCAAAAAAGCGAAAGCCGTCGCAGAAGAGTTTGCTCACGTTGCGGTCCGCTCCAACGCGAGTGCATCCCGAATCCAGACCGATGCCATGATAGCGATCGCCCACGAGATCGACCGCACCGTGATATCCATCATCGTGGACGCCGCTGCCGCCGCCACCGCCATCGCGATCGCCGCCGACAATGCCGCCAACGAGGCGTGCGTTAAGGCCGATATCTACAGCTTCATTGCATCCAATGACGCGTGCGACGCATGCGCCTACCATACCGCGTGCGCCACTAACGCCCGCACGCGCGCCGCGACGCACGCGCAA
>Ga0209630_10001105_pt1 | contig 29849 bp, 40 predicted proteins | sample COG_01_FD_184745 | JGI IMG/M metagenome (GOLD analysis project Ga0209630, IMG submission 184745) | Pelagic Microbial community sample from North Sea - COGITO 998_met_01 (SPAdes) (version 2) | ecosystem: Environmental > Aquatic > Marine > Neritic zone/Coastal water | place: Helgoland, sampling... | reverse complement strand
TCGTTCTTCATACAATATGCGTGCCTCATCCTCATATAACTCACCATGACGAGTGGCTGCATTTCCAGTAAACTTTTCACCGAGACCACACTTTTTCAGAAGAAGACTTTCGGGTGTGTCGTATTTGTTTTTACCTATAGCCGTGGCGGCATCTGAAGCAGTCAACATTTTACCACGAAGAGCAAGCCACTCTTCAGACTTTTGTGCCGCATATTCTCGGTTTAACGCTGCTTTAACATTCGGATGCATATTAATTATCTATGATACATTCCTTTTAAATGGGTTGGTGGGTAAAAATACGACTGAGCGGCGTATTGTTCAGCTTGTTTCTTACTCTTTGCACACCCACGTCCAAGGAATACATTGTCAACAAAAACATCTATGACAAATATACCATTTTCATGACTTGTCACTCTGTAATCTGGTAAAGTGAGACCATTCGTCTGGCAGTATCGCATGAGATGATCCTTGTAATTGTCATCAATCATGATTGATTGTAAATCAATAAACTCGGGGTTTTCGTATATTCGGAGAATAAACTGCTTAGCGTGAGCAAGACCTAGATCTAGATATATTGCACCGACCAGTGCTTCAAATACATCTTCTAAAATTTTCGGATTGTTATTCCACCCATTACGCATTCCCTTTTCATCCATTAGAACCCAATCATGTAGCCCCAACTTCCGTGCTAATGCAGCGAGTGTTTCACTTCTGACAAGTTTGGTTCGTGCTTTGGTCAAAAAGCCCTCTTGTTTTGCTTCAAACTTGTCAAAAAGAAATTTGGTGATTACGAATCCTAATACGGAGTCTCCCATAAATTCAAGGGTCTCAAATGAGTCATTCAATTCCTCATATTCCTTGATGGCACTTTTATGTGTGAAAGCTTTCTGGTACAAAGTTAAGTTATTAATCTTTGTACCAACAAGGTCCTCGAGTTTGGATTGTTGAATATTCATTTATATATCTATGTGTTTAGGCTTTATTCTCCTTTACGTAGTGAGGGCTAAGGAACTTCTGGAGGTTAAGGTAAGTCACCTGTGTGTCACCGGGTTGAAGAAGATCACGAAGCTTATCGTCCATAACAAGAACACGACCGTTCTCGGGGTGCTTGAGACCCTTCTCGGTGATGTACCTGTTAATAGCCTTGGTCACCTCACTACGAGAGACAAGATCGTCAGGACCTAGACCGAGAAAATCACGAAGCTTGTCGGTGACCTTCTGCTTGCGGTTGAAGCCGTTGTTCTCCGCACGCTTCTTAGCCTTCTCGCCGTCGGGGTCCTCCTGCTTGGACTTAATCTTACGAACGAGCTTGGTAAGCGACTTAAGCTCAGAACGAATAGCGGCGAGTTCGGTAGTAATAGAGTCGAGAGACATTATATTTAACTTAGGTTTCATTCCTTTAAGCATTTAAAATAGGGCTATCGTACTCGCTACGATGAGTAAAAGAAGAAGGATTCCAACCCAAAAAAGAACAGTACGATTATCTATCTCTGTAGAAGAAATCTTGTCAATAACTGCATACGGTTCACGTGGTAGAACTTCAGAACACTGCCCTGGACACCCACCGTCACAACAACTCGCATCACATACAAAAACGCTATCACCCCTCTTGTATCCACAAATTTGCTTCTTTTTAGGATTATCTTCACTCAACAGGGCATAACACCTACATGTTTCTGTAGTCATGCATGTATCTCGATTACAGTTCATTTTTATATATACACATTATAATATGGACCAGTATATGTACAATGATTCAACATTGAAACAGTTCATGAGAAAGAATATGTTTTTCAATGACCCCATTCTGGAAAGATATTATGAACGGGGTGATATTAAATCATTTCGTAGTCGTTTGATGCGTTCACATAAAACCGAATCATTAGAGAAGATGTTATACGCATTTGTAACGGATATATCAAGGGATATCATTATGAAAACTGTTGGAGAAATAACTAAATTTATGCATCCAATGGGTGATGTTATCATTTCTGGTGGAGAGGCTTACAATTATTACGTTGATAAAAGTAAGCGAATTGTAACAAGTGATATCGACACTAAATTTGTTCCTAGAATTCCATATGATAGCAGGTACTTTGGTAAATTACAGGCTATGAAACTTTTACTATGGGATAAACTCGGTGAAATATCCGTAAAAATTCAACGCGAAGTTAAATCTCGTCTCACAACAAATTCTAAACTTGCATTATTTTTAGGATTTAAACCATCTAATAAGTTACCAATTGTTACTCGAAGATATACGTTGATTAAAAAGAAAAAAGAAGGTAACGGCTCTTCTGTTTCCCCGGGAGATGTTCTTATTGATGTTGAATTATTTGCGTTAGATCTAAACATTCGTTCATTCTTTATCGAGAGTGGAAAAATAGAGGAGAGAACTTTAGGAGGTTTCTTAGATATTCCTTTCATGAGACCAGGTGAATTTGGTTATGAAGTTATCGATTCTCGAAGAGCGGGTGTTACGTACATGGATAGAACTCAAAATAAATTGGTTACCGATAAAAATATGTACATAGCGGCAAAGAAGTTTTTGATTGATGATTTGTATTTGATGCAAAAACTTGGTTTGCGACCAGAAAAGAAAATAAAGGATAAGCAACGCATGTACGGCCTTGTGAAAATGATTACAGGAAAAACTAACCCAAAGAATACAATAGAAAAATTATTCTTATCTGTTCAAAATACAAATTTCACGCCAATGGCTAGATCTAAGCGACTAGGACGGGTAAATATAACCGCTGCGTCTAAAATAAATCCCCGTAAATACGAAAAATACACTACTAGACCCTCTGTAGATTCTCTATCGAGAAAGATATTGTTGGGTAAAAATGGTAATAGTAGAAACGGGTTTAGATCAGGAAATGGAAACATGCGTTTCAATATAAACAAACTTCGATGGGTTGAAGATACATCCAGGACGTATATCGGTAATCAATATAATCTTAGACCTGTTGATCCAGTTAAAATTAATCAGAGTATACTTGATAATCCTCCACTTTATGGTTATAACGTAAATCGTGATAACTGGGTACCAAAAAGTATACTAAAAAAGGCAGCTATTATACCAGTCATAGGTTTAAAGAAATGATACATAGACATAGTATAAATATGTTCTATTCCAAACCCCTCAAGGATGAAAGCGGTACTTACGTAGTGAAGGCTTACACGGATGAAAAGAAGAAGTGCTTTGTGCAGGTCTCAGGAAACATTACCCATGAAGATGGTGAGGTATCTTTCATTCTTAACGACACCTCGAAGATTCAGAACATTGATGACGAGAATCTCAAAGCTGCCAAGGTAAACTCAGAAGAGTGGTTTGGAAAGAAGGTTAATGATGCTACCCTCGACAGGGTGTATACCAAAAGTCTCGTTGATACCCAGGTCACGTCAGATGTGATCAAGGCTACTAAGATTTTCAATTCTGAAAAGAAGGTTATCAAGCTCGAGGAAGTTGTATCTGGATCTGAGTGTACGGGACTTCTAGAGTTCGCTGGTCTTTGGTTCGTCAAAAAGGCTTTCGGTCCCATTTGGAATGTTGTCCAGGTGAAGGTTCATCCAGTCCCCGAGCCCGAGCCCGAGCCCGAGCCCGAGCCCGAACCTGAACCCGAGGTAAAAATTGATGATGAATACCCAGACGAATATGCAATCAGTGATGACAATTAAAAAAAAATTGTAGTCTTATATAAATGATGAAGAAGGCTTTCGCCATGCGTAATGTTGCCATACTGGCCGCTGTCGCGGTGGTTGTGTACCTCCTAGTTAACAACACCAAAATGACCTCTACTTACCGTATTAAGGAGCGTAATTACGCCACCGTCGAGGCTTCCCCCGAGAAGCTCGCTATGAAGAATGGCACCGGTCTCGCGTCTTCCCTCCTTCCCCGTGAGGTTGCGTCCCAGGACGACTTCGGTGAATTTGCGCCCGAAGATATCCTCAAGGGTCAGAACTTCCTCGAACCTCGTCAACAGGTTGGTATGCCAGAGACCGTTGGTGGTGCTCTCCGCAACGCTAACCAGCAGATCCGTGCCGAGCCCCCAGTGGGCAAGGAGGCTTACGTTTGGAACAACTCCACTATCACTCCTGATCTCATGCAGCGTGGTCTCTGTGCTTAAAGAATAGTCACTATTAATTATCAATGGCTGAAGTTACAAACGAACTCTCCGAAAATGTATCCAAATTGGTTGAACTCTCCAAACAGTTGAAAGAAGCAAAGTCTGATATCAAAGTGTTGAACCAAGCTGAGAAACAACTCAAAGAAACTATAAAACAAAATATGCTCAAGCAGGGAATTGACACCATTAATCTTCGTAAGGGTAAAATTTCCATTCGCAAATCTAACAGGAAGTCTGGGATGACGAAAGATACTGTTAGGTCTGGACTCGAAACTTTTTTTGGGGGAAATGAAGCCCAAGTCGAAGGAGCTATGAATTCTATCCAAGACAATCTTACGACCAAGGAAACAATATCCCTTGCGATAACAGGTATAAAGGAAAAGGTCGAGAACTAGGTAAGAAGATGGTTTGGAGCCAATACGTTTACGAAGCGAACGCTGATCTCGACGCATGTGCGAGTGATGACGACGAATTTAATGAAGACACTCCTCTGAATATTGAAGACTGGGAAGTTGAATACTCAGATGAATTAACGATGCTGTGGAATACCAGCAGAACCCTTTTGTATGATGCCCAGATCAGTCATACTGGTGAGTTTTGTGATTTTGTAGAATTTTTCTACAGGGAACACGATACTTTTGACGAACGTGTTACGTTTGAATATGAAGAACAGACACAGTGGTTTGAAAAGAGACTCACTCATGTATGGAGAAACATCAGGCGTATCATCAATGACAATGGTCTACACGAGTACATGGCACGTGGAGCTGGATTGAATCATTTCATCTCCTTTGCAAAAAATTATATGCGTGTATATTAAATGTTACCAGACGTCACGTCTCAGAAAGTCGCTATCCCCGCCAGCCTTTTTTTTGTGTTAAGCCCCGGTGTGTTACTTACCACATCGGGACGCAACCTCAAGTTCATGAATGGAAAGACAGGGCAAATGGCGGTCGCCTTTCACGCTCTCGTGTTCTTCCTCATTTATTCCTTGATCGCCAAGGCTCTTGGTCTGGTTCTCACCAAGACAGATCTTCTCGTCACCACCTCTCTATTCCTGGCTCTCAGCCCAGGTATGCTTCTCACCATCCCAGGTGGTTCCAAGGGTCTTTTCATGTCGGGTCAGACCAGCACTTTAGCGGCCCTGACCCACACGATCGTATTCGCACTAGTGTTCGCGTTACTTCGCAAGCAATTTCCTACTTTCTATTAAGTAGGAGAATGAAGTATCTCGTACTTGGGCCTGCTTCTATGGGTATATATGCCTTTTTAGGGTATCTTAAGTCCATAGGAAAAGGTGTAGAAGGTGTAAAAGAAATTTCTGGATCTTCAGCTGGTTCTATAATAGCTTTATTTTGGGCTGTTGGAATGTCAATTGATCAGATGATAGATGTATCCTTAAACGTTGAAACCTCCGAGTTTGTTAAACTAAATATTGGAACCTTTTTTAACAAATTTGGTTTTGTTGAAATAGATCCAATACGCGAAGAATTAGTAAAAATATGTGGTTGTGATCCAACCTTTGGTGAATTAGAAAAAACAATATATGTGTCAGCTTTTTGTTTGAACACTTCAAAAACAGAATATTTTTCAAAACACACACACCCAGACATGAAAGTTATAGATGCAGTGTGTATGAGTATAGCCATTCCATTGATATTCGCGTCGTCAGAGTATTGTGGTAATACTTATATCGATGGTGGAACAATGGAAGAGTACCCTATGAACCCCTTCATAGATAAAAAGCCATATGAAATCACGTGCGTTAAATTAAAGATGAATGACATTTATCAAGAAACTTTAGATAATCCTAAAGATTTTTTAGAAGCACTCATACGATCTACTCTCAAAAACAGAGTGACGTACAAAGAAAATTTTAATACAGTATCAGTTGATGTAGCTGATGCAAGTATATTTGATTTCAATATGTGTTATGAGGATAAAATTAAACTTGTAAACATGGGATACGACCAGAAAAAATAATGTATCTCAATATTAATATGGAGACTGTATGTAACCCTTCCATTAATATTGAAAACTTAAAGAAGTTTCTAAAGGTCAATACAGGGGTTAATATTAAACTTTCCAGGGAAGAATTGTGTGATGCCTATGCATTCATAGAATCCGGAAAGCTTCCCCTACCTCCTTTAGTTATGTCTCGTGACAGGACTTATCTGACGGATAAGCGTTCTCCATTGACACACCGTGATTACAATACATTTTTCTCAACAACAGCCTTACGGAAAGATCTAGAACGTTTAGCTCGTAAAGTGGATATTAAGACTGTAGGTAAGTTAACTAAGGAACAGCTTAGGGAGCGTATAGGTAATAGGTTAGTTACCATGGGTGTAAGAGAACCTATTCAAATAGGTAAGCGTCGTGTCGTGCGCGCGTTACCTATTAATAATGTAACAAATTCGGAATTTAACTTTAACAATTCGGAATTGAGCCTAAACAACGGTGAAAATGTGAAAATGTTGAACAATGGTAGAGACTTAAATAATGTTCAAAACTTTAACACCAACAAGAACAACATTCAAAATTTCAACACTAACAACAATGTTCAAAATACAGAACGTAAACCCGCGTTCCCTAATAATATATATGCAGGTACAAAGGCTCCACAGTTTATAACGAAGGAACGAACACCTAGTCTGTTTTTTAAAAGTACACCACAATTTATATTAGACGCGAGAAAGAAACCAGCAGTTAATTATGTTGAAAGGTTAAATGTTTCTAGAAATCTCCAAAGAAATAATGCAGGGGTAAATAACTCTAAAAATCTTGTAAATTTTGTGAAACAAAAGGAGGTCAATAATAAAGAAAATAATCAAAAACGAGCCAATGAAGAAGCTACTGTTAAAACTAAAGAAGAGGAAAATCGAGTAGCCAGGGAGGAAGCTAACCGTTTGAAAAAAGAGGAAGAAAATAAAAAGACTAAAGAGGAAAAGGAGGAAGCGAATAGAAAGAATAAAGAAGAGAAGGAAGAACAAAACAAGAGAAATGGGGAAAATAAGAACCGAAAAGAAAAGGAAGTAATAAGGGAAAAGCAGTTGAACAAAAATGTAAAAAAGAATGTGATTAGTAACATTAAGTCTAATGAAGTTAGTAACAATGCCCGTAGAAAAGAGGAACAAATGCGTAAATTGGCAAACGTAAAAGAGCGTAAAAATATCGAAGCCCGTGAAAAGGAACGGTTAGAGAATAAGAAAAAGGAAGAAAAGCGTTACGAACGGGAGCGTAAACAGGGTCTTGAAAATAAAAAGAAAGAGCAAGAAAGGTTAGAGAAGCAGCGTCAGCAGATTATAAAAAACAATAAGAAAGAAAACCAACGAATTGAGAAGGAACGTAAAGAGCGTGAGAAATACAGACGAACACTAGACAATGAAACTCGTAAAAAAACAGAGAAGGAAGATGAACGACGTTATAAAATTCAAGATGAAGAGCGTAAAACGCGTAACGAAGAATTAGAACGACGTAGGAAAATCGAGAATGAAGGGCGTAAGAAACGAAATATTGAGATGAATCGTCGTAAAAAGATTGAAAATGAAGAGCGTAAGAAACAGAATGAGGAAATGAAACGTCGTATTCAAAAGGAAAAGAACGAGCTTGCGAGTAAGGAGAAACAACAAGCTCTTCGTCTAAAAACAGAGGAACGTGAGCGTAAGCGTAGGGAAGCAGAAGAAAATAAAACACGTAGAGAGAGAGCTAGGGGTGCAGAGCTTAACCTTAAACTTAAAAAAGTAAATGTTAATCGATCTGTCGACAAGGAACGTAAACGTCGACAGCGTGAACTGGAAGAAAAAAGAAATAGGGCAGCTATTAAAAAGGAAGAAGAGCGTGAAAAGCGAGAACGAAAAGCAAAGGAAGTAGAAGAAGAAAAGAAGAAAAAGAATAAATCCGAACAAGAGGAACGTAACACCGAAAGAGAAAAACGCAATAAACAGCGTCTAATTAACGAAGCAGAGGAAAAGGAACGCAAGGAGGCAAACGAGAAGGCTCGTAAGGCAGAGGAGAAGGAACGTGCTAAACAGAAAGAAGCAAACAATAAAGCACGGGCCAAACAACTCGAAGCAAATGAGAAGGCTCGTAAGGCAGAGGAGAAGGAACGTGCTAAACAGAAAGAAGCAAACAATAAAGCACGGGCCAAACAACTCGAAGCAAATGAGAAGGCTCGTAAGGTGGAAGAGAAAAAAGATGGAATCAAAAAGCGTAAGGTTCTCAACTCATTTGTAAATGCCAGTGATCGCGTTCAGAAAAAACACAAACTTGATAACAGTAGAAAGAGGAAGGTTCTCAACTCATTTGTAAATGCCAGTGACCGAGTTGAAAAGAAGCAAAAGAACGAAGCTACAAGAAAACGAAAGGTTATGAACTCGTTTGTGAATGCCAGTAACCGTGTTGAAAAGAAACGAAAAATACAACCTGCTCCCAAGGCTACAAAGATTCAGATTGTAAACGAAATTTACAATAACAACAATGTCAAACCAGCTATGGAAAACAACCCTGTGTTTGAAAAACTTACCAACGAAAATAAGAAACCGTTAATTTCTGTTATCAATTCACTCAAACAATTACCCCGAAACAAGAAAACCATATTCAAGGGTCGACTTAATAGTGCTTTCAAAAATCAAAACCTCAATAAGATGAAAGCGATTAGAAACGAGGCGATCACCGCTAATAAGGAGATACAGAACCAATTAGCAAAGCAGAAGAAACTGAAGGAAGAGGCTAAGGAGGCTCAACGAAAGAAGGAAGCTGAAATTGCGGCTAAGCGGAAGGCTGAAAGAGAAGCTAAGAAGAAAACAGCCAATAATATGAAAAGACAATTGAATGCAGCGAACAATATATTGAAACTAGCAAACAAGGCTCTTACTAAGAAAGAAGCTACAAGAAAGGCGGCAGCTGAAGCAGCTGAAGCAGCCAAACAGAAACTTCATAGAAACGCGGAAAAGAAGGCGACTTTATCAAACAAGTCGAGCTATCAAGCTAAAATTAACAGTCGAAACTTTAAGATACCAAAGAACCGAAAGAAGATATTCACTAGTCGTATTCAAAAGGCGACAACTGTGGGTCAGGTTCTGAAAGCATACAACAATGCACAAAAGGAACTTCCAAATAAACAGTTAAAGACTTAAGTTAATCTTTAATTAATGGACGTTTGTGGTGTATGTTGTGAGATTTTTAACAAGACAAATCACAAAAAAGTTACTTGTCCTTTTTGTGACTTGTCTGCATGTAAGACATGTTGTCAGACGTATTTATTATCGTCTATAGAAGATCCTCATTGTTTCAAATGTAAAAATTTATGGAATCGAGAATTTGTAGATAGTTTCTGTACACGACATTTTAGGAACAATCTATATAAAACTCATAGGGAAAATGTATTATTTGATAGAGAGAAAGTTCAGATGCCCGAAACACAACCCGAAGTTGAGCGAATAATTCAAATGCGACAGTTGAATAAACGCATAGATGAACAGCGTATACGTCTTATAAGACTTCATAATACGTACACTTCACAAGGAGTCACGATGGAGCAACGAAGGGGTTTTGTGGATTTAATACAGTTAAATACTGAAATGACACAATCATTTGAAGAGCTTAGTAGATTGCGTAGGAGGACTCATGTTGTTGCGTCACAATCTAAGTTGACTAGAAAATGTCCAAAGGAAAATTGTAAAGGGTTCATCGATGAAAATTGGTATTGTGGATTGTGCCAAAACACATTTTGTAGTAAATGCAACGAATTGAAAGAAGAAGATCACGTATGCAATCCCGACTCTGTAAAGACAATGAAGTTATTAAAAAGGGATACTAAACCATGTCCTAAATGTGGAACAATGATTTACAAAATAGATGGTTGTGGACAGATGTGGTGTATAGATTGTCATACAGCTTTTAGCTGGACAACTGGGCGTATAGAAACTGGTAGAATACATAACCCTCATTACATGGAGTTCAAAAATAAACATTTCACGAGTCGAGAACACGGTGATATACCGTGTGGAGGTGTACCCGATTTTTATGAACTACAACACAATCCTTTCATGTTTCGTATAAGAAGGATAATTTCAGATTTAGTACATGATTTGAATTATCGTTATGACGATATATACGACAATGAAAATTTGTGGTTGCGGGTGAATTATATGTTAAATGATATACCCGAATTCAACTTCAAACGAGAACTTCAACGCAGAGATAAACTACGGGAGAAAAATAGGGACATTCGAAACATTCACCAAATGTTTATAGATACAGCGGGTGACTTACTTCGTCAATATATCTTAGATAAGACGAAGTATACCGAACATAAGAATCTGGTGGTGAAACTTGTAGAATATATAAATGACGAAACAAAAAAGATTCATCGACGCTACAATTGTGTAGTTCCGTATAAGATATACCTTTGATATAAAGGATAGACCATCATGAATTTTAATGGACATAGAAGCTTTGGCCACTAAAATTTATACAACCCTTGGACCTGGCTACAGTGAGCGTGTATATCACAACGCCATGGAAGTTCTTCTACGAAAAAGTGGTATTGCCTACGAGTCTGAAAGAATAATACCTATATCATTCGAGGGTCATGTTATAGGAAATCTTCGAGCCGACATTATCGTCAATAATGAACAAGTACTCGAATTTAAGACTATAAAATCACTCACTGATCAATCTGAGACACAAGCACTAAATTATCTAAATTTAACGGGTTTACATTGTGCTTATCTCATTAACTTCTCGCCATTCCCCGGAAAAAAAGTCGAAGTGAGAAAGATTGTCAAACCGTTGGAATGAACTCCCATTTATTAGCTACACAAATCATTTTCCATATAACGTCTTGTTGATACAACTTATCTTTCGATTTTAACAAGGGAAAGTATCTTAAGTACGAGTCTTCACTGAGAAGTTCACAAAATTTGTACAAAACAAATGAGTAACTCAAAAAGTTTTTACGATCCTTGGGGCAGTTATCATCGAATGGTTTTTGAATATCCTTAAACATAATTCGTAACCGCTCCTCCAATTCTTGTGGCATATTTGGTGGCTTAATACCATTTAGTATATTAGTTATGTAAGGTACATGCTCATAATATTTGTTCCATTTGAGTTTCTTCAAGAGTCCTCTAATTTTAGCATGTGTAATATCCTCAACCTTTTTAATTTTCATTTTCTTTAGTTCTGCGCGCAATTGTTCTATGACCTCGCTGGGTATAGTCGTCATTTCTTGTGCTTGAAACTGACTCAACCATTCGTTGAAGTGGTTTTCTCGTTTGTAGGAATAATTGACAATTTTCTCAAACAACTCCTGTTCTTCTTTGTATGTAGGCTCTTCATTTGTAATAGTATACACTACTATCCCACACGAATCACATACAGCATCACTTGTATTATGAAAATAAATGATGTTACTATAAGCACAGTATTGACATTTCTCTTCATCTTTATGTATATGCCTGTATATATTCTTCTTTTCGACATCTATCAAATAATCTGTGAAAATATCCTTTCTTTGAATACCATTTGTCTCGACTGCGTTAAACACATTATCGGTACTTGTCTGTTCTTTGCTTTCGTCTATATACATTTTCATATATGGCATACACTTTATGATATAGTCACTCATATCGGTTTGATAACGATTTTTATTATGAGGTTCCTCTTCTATTAGACGTGTCCAATTGTCTAATTTGTTTTTGTACCTACTTAAAAAGTTACCTTCCATTACTAGTAAATGCTTCGTAATCTTTTAAGCAGTGTCATCATATGGTTGTATGGTATGTATCGCAGGATTACTGACAAACCTGATTTTAAAATTGAAAGTAAAGAGCTTGAATACTGTGTAGATCACGAAATAGAATATACTATAGATGAAGGTGGGTTTTGGGACAAGGAATCGAAGTATTGGAATGATAAAATACTAAACTTTTACTGGGTGGATGTGTCTGATGATGCACATATGGGGGAGAAAGTTCCTGAAAACGTTAGTCGTGTGATTCTCCGTATCAAATACTGGTATAATAATAAGCAATACAAGTTTATTACAAATAATATTGAAGTAAATTGGCCATATGCCGTTAGGGATTCAATGAGTTTTAATATCCCTTTAACAAATGTCGCTTTACTCGATTTCAATAATAAACCTATACGTGATATTACATCAAAGGTAAAAAAGTATGGGGGTCCTAAAAGTGATTTCCATGGTGAAGATGTATCTATTCATGATTTTTTGAGGTACGAAGAAGATGTTCTAAAAGATCAGTTACCCAAAATTAAATTAACTAATGCGTTGGGTATGACAAAGGTAGTATCAACTCACGAAGATACGATTAAGAGTCTTCAGATACCTTAGAAGCTAAGTAAAACTTAAGTTCCCCTAAATCAGCAACATTGTACTTCAAAATAAGAAACTTACTATCGGGTTCTTGCATTAACTGCACAGTTGAACACATACTTGTAGCCTTTGTAAACGTATTCATATACTTCAGAGAATAACTCCCTGAAATGTATGGGCTTTCGTCAACACATTCAATTGTTGTGTCTTGATTGGCGAAATCTCCCATACACTTGAGTGTCAAGAATGACTTATCGCGGATTATCTCAATAATCGTTCCAATATTAGACATGTCCCTACACATACGTTGGAACTCAGCTGATTGCATGGTAGTAACCGTGGTCATGTTTTGACTGGGAACTTCTATCCTATTTTCATTAATGTCTAGAAGTTTAAGTTGAAACTTGGTCGTGGTTTTCTTAGCCTCACTTGTAATCTCGATGTCCATAAATTCTTTACTCGATACAGATAGAGATAATACATCATTGTTGGTAATTGTTTTAAGGAGCTTGAAGGTATTTGTGATATTTATACCTGCCGTGATAGAATTTTCACATACATACTCATCAAAGTTGTCGGCCGATAAAAATACATCGACGAGTGCTACACGTGCAGTATCTAGACTAGTGATAGTCATACCATCTGGTTTGAAATATACATTAACATCATTGAGTATATCTTTAAGAACTTCAAACGTAGATTTTATAGCGGAGGCCTGTATGGTTACAAGTTTCATGGCTACTAAAAACGCGTTTTAACTCTTTATATTATTATACGCATCGTTGACACTGCGATTAATTCGTTCTTCCAACTCTTTGGTCATTGCTGGTTGTAAAGATACACCATAGTTATCTAAGTTAAATGCATCATCGGTATCCTCTTTACCATCGATTGATGACATAGAAGATCCAAATGCACCAAATTCATGATGTTGAAGACTATTGTTTGGTAAGAGGGATATTAACCAGTTCTTTATTTCTTTACCTACCAATAGTTTTCCATTTTTTGTCAACATAGTGGGAACTCGTGTAATACTAGACTTGTAATTATACGGTATTCCCTGGGTGTTTATGTTATGGAATTTTACAAGCTGTTTAAGTTGAGGATTATTCTTAACATATTCAATAATATCGATGCTATGAGGACAGCTAGGGCTATACACCAGAAGAGACATCTTATAGATACTTCATTTATTTCTCGAAAAAAATTAACGCATATATAATAATGAACAGTGTTTACATACTCGCCGCGTTGGTGATTGCTCTGGTTATTTTGTTTTTCCCTGGCACAAAAAAAACCCAGCGGGAAGTTGAAATTGAACAAATGGTTAACATAGACGAATTTGTTGAAAAGAAAGCTGAGATAAATCACGACTTAATGAACGAACTTGTAATGGCTACTAACAAACATGTATCCAAAAAATACAAAAAGCCCAACTACATCATTGAAACTATTGCTGCTAAAAAATTTGAACATCCTAAGACGGGTAACTACTTTTACAGGTGTATGTTTATGGTTATATCTAAGGGTAGTTTCGTATCGGGTTTTACATTAACGGTTGATATCCGTGTTAAACCCAAGGTCGAAGTTATAGGATCCACAAAGCAGCCTATTGACGTCGTTCTTCCCAATGATACCACACCTTATGAACAGTCTGATATTCAATCTAAAGAGTTTTTCAATTATGAACTCGTTAAGAAAAAGGTGGAGATAACAGGAGTTGAGTTACAAGCGGCAAAAAATAAATTACAGTAATTGTAATGATCAATGCATCTGATATTGCGGGCATTGAGATGAACAGAAAAAGGAATAAGAAGGAATTATATAAGAAAATCCATGAACAATTTTGTAGAAAGATAAGACACACGGTGGAATTGGGTGGTAAGTGTGTATTCTTGCGTGTTCCTGCAGTTGTTTTTGGATTTCCAACATATGATCGTTCCCAGGCCTGTACATATCTAAAAAGGCAGTTAGAGTTGGGGGGTTTTAATGTTCAAGTCCTCACTTCCATAGATCTTTGTATCACGTGGGGTTTACCTAAACGTGAAAATAAAATACATACCACAACCGTTTCTGATGACACAGACTTACCATCGTTCATAAATCTCAAAAAGATGGCTAATAAGTACAGGAGCGGTGGTGCGTAGGACTTATAATAAATTTTGTATCTTCCTATAGTATACCATGTCTGAACCACTTGGAATTCTAGTAGAAGCTAAAAAGGAATACCTTTCGGCTCTTTGCCAGGTCATGGCTCCACCCATGATCGAAGTATTTGCTGAAATGTACGAAGAAGCTCACAAGATGTCCAAGGGACGCAAGGTTCTTATACAATACCAAAATCTGCTAAAGGAAGTTCCAAACTGGAGTAATGCTATGTCCAAACGTCACAGTGATAACATCACTGATCGTTGTGCATGGTTCAACGATTTGCTCGCCGCTGTGTTTGTTAGTTGTGTGAAAATTCTTTCTTCTGTTCGTCTCAAGGCTGAGAACAAGAAAATTTCATTGAAAGTTCCTACCAATGAGGTCTTCATTCAATCCTGTTACGACAATGTTGCCAAAGAGTTATACCGTGATCCATACATTTACCATGAAGAACAATCTGAGCATATCCGCGACGATAAACTCGCTATACGCATTTCCGTGTGCATCGAGAACACTGTAAAACAGTTGATTCCCGTTCAACAGATTTTACAGACGTACATGTCACCAGATGGTAACCAAATTAATATCGACGACGAGGAGCAACTTGCCGATACAGAGGACCCAGATATATATGACGAAACAAATGAAATGCCCCAGGAAACAGACCCAGAAACTCCTCTCGATTCAGAACAACCTCCTATTGTTGAGACGGAACCCGAACCGTCTCCTGACCTGGATCCTACTACACAACCAAGTGGATTAGCTAACGAATTTAAGACAATCCAAAATGTACAATCTCTCGACCCAGAACCTCAACGTCAGCCCGAAATGGCAGGCGAAGATGACGATGTTTTGTTTGATGATGCCGCTGACCAGAGAACAAAAAAAGTTGCCTATTATTAAATGGAACTCTCAGACTATCTCCGAGACCCCGTGTGGGCAGGACTTATAGCAGCCCTTATTACAGCAGGGTATATTCACGCAAAGTCTAGAATTAATAATGAAGACAAACTCCCTAATAGTAGTTACGTTAAACCAGCCGTACTCAACGCCATCATGGTTTATTTCATCGTGGCGAATGGTTTAGCACAAAAGGAGGTCATTTCTAGTGAACCTTTTTAAAGTTAAAGATAAAAATAATATACATAGTATAAAATGGCTTCCGTGTCTGCATTCAATGATATGATGGGTCAATTTCTTGTGGAATTGCATAAAACTTTCCCCGATGAGAAGGGAATCAAGAAGTTTATGACTACTTTTGATCTTCTCAAGTCCACAAATCCTCGTAAGTGTGTTGAAGCCTATATGGGTGGTGTAGGGGCGTATGCCCAGAAGATTACTCAGCGAGACGAAAGCTTCTTCCTCGAGGATATTAAGGGTATTGAGTTTCTTCAGGACCTAAACATCGAGGATTACTGGTCGGATAAGATGTCCGACGGTACTAAGAATGCTGTTTGGCAATATCTCCAAACGTTGTATATGCTTGGTACCACTATTACCGCAATCCCCCAAGAGACACTCTCTGTCATAGAATCTGTCGCCAAGGACTGTGCCGAAAAGATGCAGAATGGTGACGGCGAAATCGACGAAAAGGCACTTATGAACATGTTTAGTTCTATGTTGAAAAAATAAACTCAGTCATATATAAATGATGGTTTGGTTTGACAATCCACAGGAACTCATTGACCATAAAAAGGTTTTGCAGTTCTGGCCGACGAACAAGCAGACGGCGGAGGAACGAGTGAATGCCGCTTCACGATTCATCATCTACGCCGCGTGCTTTATCTATCTTATTCGTCGTGACCCCCGAATCTTCGTTTTAGCGGCTACCGTTTTAGGCGTTCTGTACGTTATGTACAACTCTGGAATGGTTAAGGAGGGTCACGCTAGACCTACAGTAATTGAACAAAATGCAGAGTCTACATGTGTCATGCCTACGGACGATAATCCTATGGGTAACATGTTATTATCCGATTTCACGGATCGCCCCGATCGTCCCTCCGCGTGTTATCATTCCTCTGTCAAAAATCAAATTAGCAATTCATTAGAAAATCGCACAAAGTACATGCCTGGTCGTTCCAGGACAGCTTTACCTGCGTATCAAGCCAATGCTATGGCCCGACAATTTGTTTCCAATCCCGTAACTACGGCTGTTGGTGATCAAACTGGGTTCGCTGAATGGTGTTACGGTAAGAAACTCGGTCCTACTTGTAAGACTGATAGCACATACTGCAACCCTAATGCAAGGGGTGTTCAGTTGGAAGCGTTCGGTGGTTTAGATTCTGCGGGTGATAAGAGGTCTGGTATGCATCGAGGATCTGGCTTACGGGCAGGTCATGTAGCTTAATTTTCTCAAGTAATAGTAATATGGCGTATCAGCTCCAACCAGGACTAAACATTCTTTCAGGTGGTGGTGCCCCTCCTCTCAATAGGGCTGATGAAGAAGTTTTTGTTTACCCTCAACCTAGTGCATTAAATTACTCCTCCCGTCCCTCTACTATGGTTTATGGTACCGCTCCTTACATGGCGGGTAAGGGTTCCCCAGCTCGTTTTATCGAAGTAAGTGATCAGCTTCGCCCCCAAGCGACGACACGTTTCAATAAGGTTATAGTCACTCCTCATGAGAGTGGTTATTTCCCACTAAATAATACCGCGTGCAAGGTTCCTCTTCGTACCCGAACTTATGAACCTCTCAGCACACGTGCGTATGTTCAGAATAGTATGTTTAACCAAAGGTATTTACCACAATAAAAATATTGGTTTCAAGTAAGAATGGCAGATCCAGTTTCTGTATTGGCAGTTGCCGGACTAATCTACGCTGGTCGAAAACTGAGCGAAGTTCCAGAACAACCTAAACAAGTTGTCAGAGAGGAGCCAGAACTATTTGAAACTGAATTCGAAGAAATCGAGTTCAGTGACCCTTTCAAAGATAGGAAGACTGAAGTCGATTCCTTTTCTGTTATTGCCCCCCAAAGCCGTACGGGTGGTCAGGAGCTTTTAGAGATGCGTGGACGTCTTTACGATCAAGGTCGTATGAATAATCTTTCACCCATTGAACAAAAGCTTGTTGGTCCAGGTTTAGGTGTTGGAACTAACGTTGAATCGGCTGGTGGTTACCAACAACTTTTCCGTGTCAATCCTGTAAATACAGGAGCATACCGTCTCACAACATTACCCGGTCGTTCGGGCCCCGCTGTTGATATTAAGGGTGGTCGCCGAGCAGAAATTGGTGAATTAACTCACAATCAACCTGAAAAAACTGCGTACCTTCCCGAGCGTCGTCCTCCAGTATTTGGTCGTGCTCAGGGAATGAGTGGTACAGTGCCTCGTGCTTCTCATCAAAAAGCTATGCGAAATACCAATAGGGCCCAAACTGGTCACCGGACTGATGGCCTCGACAAAACCCCTGGTAAACGTTTCATTTCAGCTCAGGCCATACCTCAGCTTCCCACCCGTAATAAGGGTGATGTACACGATTCTCAATTTATGCATGTGAATAACCCAGCCCCTGGTATTGCGAACTTTCATGGTGGTTATGATGTAGCACCTGCTACTCTTCTGAATACAGAAGGTATGAATAAGTCCGGATATAGTGTTGAACAACAGATCGCCTATGGTATTCGCCCCGACGAGCGTCGTGCCAAGCCAAATAGGGCGGGTAATCCTGGTCGTATGAATGTGCGTGAGAAACCCGTCAATCAACATGGTGCTCTTACCACTATTCGTCACGATAAGACTCGAATTGACGGACGCACAGGTGGTGCTAACGGTGGATGGATGCAACACTATAAAAAGAATAAGTACGTTGAGCTTAATCCTTACAAGGGTAACATCAATCCCCGTGTAGCAGGCAACGGATTAGATATAGCCAAGAACCAACTTGCGAACAACCCTTTCAGCAAGACCATTAATTAAATCATAAATATATCAAATCAAAACACCCATTAAAATTATATACGCAAATTTTAATGGAGGTCCATACCTTAGAAATCGATAGTAGTGAACGCGACTATTCGAAATACCCAGACCCGCACGATTATATAATCGATCTGAAGAATGAAATTTATGATGTTAAAAAAATCACTCTTCTTTCCGCTCGTATACCAAACAGTCAAACATTGATTCACGCCCGTAACAATACCTTTAGCATTAACAATTCTATCATATCGTTACCAAACCGCTCTTTCAATGATGGTTTTGATTTGGCACATATTATTACTACTCGTATCACAAATATAGATGCTGCATATAATTCAAACACGAATTCAATTACATACACAAATACCGCAAACGGGCCGAAGGTTATAAAATTTGGTGACGGTACGAATGCCCGTTACATGTCAGGAACAGATGATACGGTATCTAATCTTGTGTCATCCAGTTACACAACTCCTCATCAATTATTTGGTCTACCTCCACAGAATATAACTATACCAGGTATTGGTGGTACATACACCAGTGGGTCTATTAACCTTGAAGGACCAAATGCATTTTTACTGCGTATAGGTACAGGTTCCGAGACATTCAATAAAGACGTATATCTTCGAGAACCCTTTTATACTGGTCAGATATTGATCAACGGCTCATATGTAAATTATGTTTCAGATGACCCTGTTGAACACACGTTCTTCTCTGGGTCTCAAAAGGGTCTTAAGAGTTTACATATACAGTTTTATTACATGAGTCAAGGTCGAATGATTCCATACGATTTCAGGCATCAGGAACATGTTCTGAAATTTCAGATTGAGTGTAATACGGGGAAATTTAAAGCAATATCTAAGCATACTGCACCAGATGTTGGGGTTTTACCACCGCCTATAAGCATCCCCGATTTTGAGGATCCGTATAGATGGAGACAATACGTCTTGATTTCTATAATTTTATTTTTTGGTATGCTTACTCTGGTCATCACACGTAAGAAAACTTAGCGAGTGACAGCGTACACTGGGGCGACAGGCTTCTTCACACCGGGAGAGAAGCGAGCGATCACGAGGTACACAACGACAGAGAGGAGAGTCGTGAACAGAGCGGTGAGACCATAGTGGAGGCCGCCGTTCTTCTGGACGCGGACAATCTGGTTGATAGCCCAACGAACGAGATCAAGCCAGGAGATGGCAGCCGCGAAGGAAAAACCCGCGACAACAGAGTTGAGAGACTGGGATTGGAGCTCCTTAGTGAGAACCTGGACAGTTTCGAGAGCGGCGGTAGACATTTATTGTAAGTATAGAAAATTATTCTGGTAACAATTCAACTTCATCTAAGATTTTCTTGTATTTTTGTGTAGAATAACCCTTGGTCCCCTGATTGTTTTCTTCCGAGTCTGTGTCAGAATCCGTATCACTGTCTGTTTCTGAGTCATTATCAATAACTTTAAATTCACTATTAGTCCATCCCACTGGGTCCATTACTATTAATAGCATTTTTTAACATGACTTCTGTCGGATTCTGGGGTTGCCATGAATCCCATCTATCATAGGCTTCATTGATACGTTTGAACCTTTCCTCTGTACCGGAGTACCTTGTGAATAGTGGACAGTCAGCATCATCAACTTCCTCAATTTCGTCTTCTTCTTCTTCGTCGTCTTGATCATTGTAAATTTCTGGAAAAATGCTACCAATATCGTGTCCAACTGTGTACATGGCACAGTACTTACTTGCATATTCAATGTCTTCTGGAAGAAGAATATCTCTTCCACACGCTTTCGAATATTCACAAGCCAACACCATGGATTTTTCCAATACAGGTGTGACAATATTCATCATAGTACTGATATACTGCTCAGCCATATTGTCACCCGAATCACCGAAACCCGTTTGCATGTTCATGTCGTATTAAACATTACTCGCATCATACCTTTATCTAACCTAAGTATGTTATAGCTTAAAGCGTATATGTCTATATTTCTATTACTTGTTGTATTCTGTGTAAGATTGAATGTCATCAATTGATTATTTACGAGACTGAAATTTACTTGCCCTGTTGGGAAATGTTGTTCTGGTTCACATGCAAAACTATAGGTGTAAAATCGTCTAATCAACGGTGTTTTAGAGTGATGAATAGCTGGTTGTATAGCCTTGAGGAATGCAAAATTTCCTGTATCTTCATCTAATACTTGTGTGTCGTTTAATTTGAATTCAAGACTCTTTAGATTTTCATAGAAAATGAGTTTGTTTTCACTAGTAATTGTATCATTATCATAGTCAAAAGGTGATACAAAATCTAAATACTCTTCCTTATTTAAACGCTTTATAACAAAGTATAGTTCTTTTACCGGGTTTAGAAACGAGGTTCTAAAATTGTGCGTTTCAATAGATTTGGGTGCTAAAAATCTATTGTGTTGTAATTGAGTTATTACATAATCTTTTTTCTTATCTTTCACAATTGCCCGTTCATATTTATCTAAAAATACCATTTCTAAAGATAATTTACAAGATAAAACTTGTTTTGGGTACACTTGGCTTATGTCTTTATCTACACCAACTACAACTGATAATTGTTGAGCATTAATATTTTTTAATCTTAAGTTTCGTTTTGGAAAGTCAGGATCTTCATCATATAACGACACTATATGATGACCGTTAAGGGATACATCTCCAATACCCAATGTACCGATGGTACTATTATCATTTTCTTGGTGTATACGACTCCAAGTATTATTGTTATATGTATACACTTCAACCAAGGTACGATTTATTGGTAATTCAGATTTGATGTAAATCACTGTATTACCGTCATCTATCATATAAAATTTCCTGAAAGTCTCAATACCAACAAACAGTGATGATTTCTGTTTCCATCCTGCCCCGTCATAAGAATATATGTAAGTAAATGTGGGTGTCACCACTCCTGCCAATGTTCCATCTTTACTTAGTTCAAATGCTAATGGAGTAGATGGTAAATTGATTGGTAAACTTGAAACAAGTGTCCCATCTGAGTTGATAGTGTAAATTTTTATAATATTAGTGGACGAGTCATATTTAATAAATCTATTTACGTCTTTTGAAACGGCCACTATAGAGTGAACAAATTCGTTTTCTGTTATCGTTGTCTCTGCAATAGTTGGATTTGATATGAGAAACGTTTGAATATTGTTGTTACCACCATACATTGTAAAACTTGTTTCGTCATCAGAGAATTTAAGACCTACTAAAGATGACACAAATTGTGTATTAGCTGATACGTTTGGTGTTGTGGCATCTAGATACTGGATATTTCTATAAAAATTGTCGAAAATCTCGTAGACAAGAACTTCATTATTATTATGATCCTGTACAGCAAAATATCTACCTGATTTGGATATAGAAAACTTACTAAATATATTATTTGAATCAGAAAGATTTATTTTAGATTGGTTTACACCGACCGACTCGAGGTCCGCGGCGGGATCTGTAATATTCAACAGCCCAAATCCAGTTGATATAGAATCTCTTTTATACACACGAGCTTGGTTACCAAATGTATAATGATCCACCCGAACCAAACCATTATTAGATATTATTGTATCATTTAAACTAAGAGGTAAAAATTTAATCGTGTTTTGTGAGTATGAAGTGTTAGTATTAAAAGCAAATATTTCTTGTACCTGAGATACTAAACTCTGATAACCGGCACCATACACATTACTACCGGCATCAACTATATTTTCAACACTTTGTATAACAACCTCGTCGTATCCTTCAACTGAGCGGGTCAATTCCTTTAGTGTAATTACATCTGTTTCAGTATCACTTCTTTTAATATGTAATTTCAATTTATCATCACTCATTGACGCATACGTTCCACCAGAACCCTTATATCTATGTACCTCAGTCCATTGTGTTATTGTAGTGTCATAGACGTATACACGACCGACGCCGTAAGCAATAGATGGATTATGATTATATTCTTCAGTTGGGTTATACACAAAAAAACTGTTCCCATCTTTTACATACGTGAGTATACCCGATTCAAAAAGTGTTACGTTTTGACCATACCTAAACCAATCGGTTGTATATTGATATACATAAACAATATCATTAAGTACGATTAACAATTTTGTACCATCATGAGATAAATGTGCTTGAGACACTGCAACATTAACTGCTTTGTTAAAAAAACCCCCTAAACGAGTTCCTGTGGTTATGTTAAATATTTCAAGTCTTAACGTGCCCGATCCCTCTACACAATAAAAATTACCATCTCTAGATAGTGCAATTATATTTGGTTTTGGTGTAAATATATATTGTGTTCCATTCCACACCCATATACCAGTACGAACTTCTACTATAACATTTCCGTCATCTGAAAAATGTATAGTATTACCTGGGTTTAATGAAGGAGCTTGATACCACTGCCATAGATCATTTTCATATCTGTATATATTTCCTGTCGTTACAATTGTATTCATAGCCGGCGACACTACACCAACACCATTGAATATGGTTTTACCTGGTATCACAATTTCGCTGTTCACATTAGTAGCAACGTTACTTCCATCCGAAGAAGCGACAACGACATCTGAATCAATTCTTACATTCGAGATGAGATCAAAATCTAATGTAGTTGTTTGAAGGGATGTGTCTGTAGGAGGATCTGTTTGTACTAAACAATCTTTCAAATCTCTGAATTTAATTTCGAGGCGTATTTCTTGAAAACACATAGCACATAGAGGTATAGCCAATTCTGGTTTACGATAGAAATAAAAAGGGATATCAATAAATAGTTTTTTGGTTTGTGTAGCAGGTCCTAAGTGACCTAAAATTACACCACTTGAAACGGGTACATCAGAAGTTCTGTCTGGATATTTACCTATCAACTTTTCAAGAGCTTTTTGTTTAGACTGTGTATAATTTTGTTCCGAGTAAATCTGTAAATAATCGCTTGGTATATGTTGCACCTTCTCATCACCTATATACATGTCGACATACTCGATCATTGCATGTCCTATAGACTCCACATAACCAATACGTGTTAAATCGGCTCCAACGATTTTATCTAGCTCTATTTCTAAACTAATTGTTTTAACAAGATCACCTTGATCTTTTGGTATAGTTACACTGATGGTTTTTCCAAACTCAGCATCATTATCTATATCCAGCTTTACAAATTGTGTAGTATAATTTGTATGTTTTCGAAATAGTTGAACGAAGTACGAATAATCCGGGTTATCAGTAAAATAGACGTCCTGAACACCCCTCGTTGTAAGCTGAATTCTTCCAGCCATTACTACTATACACCGTTAAAATTTTAAACCCCCGAGGCCGCTCTCGATATGTAAAATATTGAAGTTCACAGCAAATATTTTAAGTACAACTTTATCATCTGTAGGATCTATATCAACAGTCATTCTTTTGTGAATTATTCTACTCATGTTGACATGACCGGATGGGTAATGTGATTCTGGGTTCTGTGCAAAACTGTAGACTCCAAACGGTGATCCATCTTCGGGGCAGTTTATATGATAAAGTAATGGTTGTTCATATGTCATAAATAGATGATCACATTCCATGACATTCATATCATTGAAATCCAATTTTACATTTTCAATTTTATAGAATTCCTTTCCCTTCTTCGCTAAAAATAAAAGTTCTTTAACTGGATGCTTAAAATTGATCATAAAGGTTTTCTGAGTTTCACCGGGGTTGAATGTAACCTGTGATAATTGTACTTGTGATATGAGATATTGAAGAGGCATGGATTGTAAATAAAATCGTTCATCATCGCTTATAAATACAAATTCTGTATCAAGAGATATATTTAATATTTTCCCTTGTACACCTGAAGATGGAATTGGACCATTTATGATATCGGTGAGATTTTTCAAGTTTATTACTACTTCCATCTGTTGTTTTAAGAGTGCTGATGTGGGTATAGAAAGTGAAGTTGCACGATTAAAATAAAATGGAAGATCGATAAAAAATGTTTGTTCACCTGTGAAATCAAAAATTTTACTACCATGACCATTTAAAAAGTATAACGTTTGCTCTATGTCATCTATAGTATTATGAAGTTGTTGATGCATGTATATATATTCACCCGTAAGACGCTGTATTAACTGACCTCCTATGTACAAATCAGCTGTATCAATAAGATCTGTACAAAACGATGGTTTAAAATTAAGTTTATTTCCATCACCATCTTCGGGTGCGGACAAGGAAAATTTAACAGTCACACTTTTTACCAAGTCACCCTTGTTTTGAGGAATTCTACAGCGTAACTCTTCACCATACCCAACATCTCCATCAAATGGTGTTTCAATTTGCTCCAAGGCAAACTTTGTATGTCGTTTGAATGTTGTCAGGAAATAAGAAAAATCCGGATCACCTGTAAGCCATTGATCCTGAACACCTGTCACTGCCAGTTTTACAGCTCCAGACATATCTAATATGTGCGAGTAAAATATTCTCAAATAAAACGGGACACTAAAGTAGATGAATCTTCAGTTGAGGAAATTCAATCCTGCGACTATGACAGACGATCGCGTTTGTGTATTTATAGGAAAGCGTAATACAGGTAAAAGTACTCTGGTGAAGGATATCATGTATCATAAGAAGCATCTTCCTACGGGTATAGTTCTTAGTGGTACAGAAGAAGGTAATCATTTTTATTCCGAATTCATTCCAGACCTCTTCGTTTACGGCGATTATGACAGAGAAGCTATAGAGCGTGTTATGGCCAGGCAGCGGAAGTTGGTAGGTGCAGGTAAAAACAATTGTGGAACTTTTATGCTTTTAGATGACTGTATGTATGACTCGAAGTTTCTAAAAGATACCTGCATAAGACAATGTTTTATGAATGGTCGTCATTGGAAGATCTTCTTTATGCTGACAATGCAATATGTGATGGACTTACCACCGGCACTACGAGCTAACGTGGATTATGTGTTCATTCTCAGGGAGAACATCATTCAGAACCGGGAGAAGCTTTACAAATCTTTTTTTGGTATATTCCCAAGCTACGATATGTTCTCAAAGGTTATGGATGCCTGCACAGAGAATTATGAATGCTTAGTTCTTGATAACACCGTTAGGTCTAACAAAATTCAGGATTGTGTATTTTGGTATAAGGCAACGCTTCGAAAGAATTTCAGAGTCGGTGGTCCAGAGTTATGGGCAGCTCACAGAAAAATGTATAACCCCAAATACCTTTCTCAACAAGAGAATGATGCGAAGAAAGCTACAAAGAAAACCGCGTTAACCATTACGAAGAAGAAATAACCAGGCTGCGTCTTTATTTAATAGTAAAAACATAGATCAATACTAAATGACGGACATTCGTACCATGAATTTATCAGACAATTCTGACGGTGGTATGGTTCAGGTTAATTCATCGACGTCTTTTATTACGCATAATAATGAAGAAAAAAATGTCAGTGAAAGTAAAGTTACTATGGACTCTACACCTATTTCCGAATTGATGGGTCAACCAGAACCTATGGAGGCTCAGATGATGGCGCCTCCATCTATGCCAACACAGATGCCTTCCCAGATTCCCATGCAGATGCAGATGATGGCTGCTTCTCCCCAACCTGCCATGAACGAGACTGCTACAAAGTCTCCCGCGTCTAAAAATCCTTTTAACCTCACTGATCAACAGTTACAGGCTCTTATTGTTTCTGCTTGTACGGCCGCGGCTATTAGCACACCCGTACAAGAGAAGCTCGCTACAATGATTCCTCAGTTTTTGAACGACGCTGGTCGTCGAAGCTTGATTGGCCTTGGTGCCACTGGTCTCGTAGCGGCTGTTCTTTTCCATATTAGCCAGAGTTATATTCTCAAGGCTTAGGGAACCTGTTCCCAACCCATATTACTATAGATTGATTTATCTACACCGAGAAAATATGTAATTACCGCTCCAATTATGAACGCGGCTAGAAATAAGAGACTCACTTCCAAGCTCTTCCTTCTTTCCTTCCCATAATCCTTGATCTGCCCCTTTAAAGTTTTAACGAGACGAGACAAACCTTCTACAAGAATGAAGGCAATGATAGTCGACGAGAAGAAGAAACCCTTGTCAACCGCCAGTTGAGGAACTTGACCAACAATTAACCTAAGCATGTTTGGTATAACAATTGTCATTAGAGCTAGATTCGCATGATAGTTCCTGGTGTATATAGGAACCATGGTTATCGCATAGACGATAATCCACATGAACACTGCAGTGAAAACTGTCGACAGTGGTGTTTTCATTTGGTGTATACCTAGATTATTTATCCTGAACATGCATACCACAAAAAGGTGTCTCGGTTGGAATTGGTTCGTATATATTTAAACGTACACAATGATCCTTTAGTTTGTTGTAGGTTTCCCAAAACTTTTTAGAGTGATCAAATTCTTTCACTAAAGAATGTGTAAGTTCGTGGATCAAAACATGAAAGATTTCATTCACTTCACCATCTATACATAACCCAATCTCTGCACCTTTATTGAGATTGTACCCAACTGTACCCTTCAATCTATGATGTGCTGTGATAGGTATCGGATGCTTCAACTTTTCAAATTCTGTACCTTCTACATTTTCACGGAATATCTTATACCTCTCCTTGACTAACCTCAACTTCACGGGTTCAATTATAGTTACGTATAGGTATATATTAATGATAAGCAATACTATTACTGCTATCATTTTCTATATACAAACATAAATTTACTGTACAACTCTGAGATGTGACTTCCTGATAAGTTTTCCCATAAAGTTAAAGTAAAACCGTTCGACTCTAGTTCGTGAATAAGATGATCTCTGTATGCAACTGGTTCTGATTTTGGACCATCCGAATAATAAGGAGTATCAATCAGATGTACGAACAGTTTTTCACCAAAACCACCGTTACCATGTTCCTTCAATTTGAAGAAGTTACCCATGTCATCCTGTAACGGAGTTTTCATAATAATCTTTTCCGAATCCGGAATAATCCCTATAAGTTTTCCACCCGGTTTCATACGTTTTTTAATTTCACGTATAGACTCTTTGAATAATTTCTCCGATGCAAAAATATAATGCAAAGAAAAATTAAAACACACCACGTTATATCTTCTGTTCGGACAATTGAAAATGTCACCTTTATAAAAATTAACGCGTATCTTCAAATTATTTGCTCTTGATTTCGCCTCTTCCAGTGACTTTTCATCCGGGTCACACATATTTATATTAGCCCCCGCGTGACGCCATTTTTGAAGATCACCACCACAACCACACCCAACGTCAAGTACAAGATCTCCATTATCCGTTGACTTCTGGATAAGATCCTTCTTAAAATTGTTATGAGCTTTCCGTATATCTTCCATATTATCATATCGTGTCAAAGGCTTAAATGACTTAAGTTATAAAGAACTTAAAGTTTTTGTGTGTAGTAAGAATATAATGGGTTCTCTCGAACAAGATTACACTACCGTTCCTGGTCAGATTTACGCATGCCTTTCCGTTGTGGGTCCCGAGTGTCCTCAAAAGAATGATCAATTTGGTATTAAGATCAGGGGTTGCTTTAACTCTCGTCCAGAGGCTGAGAGCCATGCAAAGCGTCTTCAAAAGGAGGATGCGACTTTTGATATTTATGTCGTAGACATGTACAAGTGGCTTCTCATTCCCCCCGATCCCACGAAGATTGAGGATGTTCACTATACCAATGAGAAGCTCGAGGAGCTTATGCAGGGTTACAAGGAGAACCAGGCTGCAGCTGTCAAGATGTTTGAGGAACGTAAGCGTGATATGGTTGAGGGGGCTAGCAACTTCAAGCCCGGTGACGAGAACTCCAAGTTTTACAATAAGCCGGATGAAGCTCCTATCAGTCATCCAGCCGAGGTTCTTGAACGTCTACAGAAGGAGAATCCCGACACTCCTATGGAGGAACTCGTGAAGAAGGCGGATGAAATTGTCGCTGAGGAGATGAAGGAGAGGCAGGCTAAGCGTGAGGCCGATGCAAATGCTGCACTCAACACCGTCAGCGAATAATATAAAAATGTCTATACCTAGTAAGAATGTTCAGTGTGTTGATTAATATCATCACACTTCTCATCGTATTTTTTGTAGCTTACTTCTTTTTCACATCACCTGAGATTGTCAAAAAGAAGATGAATACAGCTTCAGAAGTTTTAGCCGCACAACTTAAGGACCCAGTGGTCACGAGCCGTGCGTATTTTACTGAACGAAAAAGGGGTTCAACTGGTGAATTTATTGGTAATTTTCCCTGGAGTGATAAAGAATGGATCTACGGATACCCTCTTAGCCAGGCCTGAGTATGATTGGCTGCATTGTCTTCCCCATAAAAAATCCAAGTATAAATACAATAAATCCTACAATCCACGTCGTTTTATCAATGTTTGCAAAAAAATCAACTTTTGGTTGCTGAGATTGATACATAGGAGGAGGCATCATCATCATAGGATTTGGTGCCTGTTGTTGGTAATAATCATGGTCTTGATCGGGTTCTGAATCCTGAATATGTTCTTCTTTGTTAAAATCTATGGGATTACCGATATCTGCTTCCATTTCTATAATTGTTTTTCATTTTTTTAAGTGGGAAATTACTCACTATACTCTTCCTCGTCGTCAGAAGATTCATAATCCTCGTCGTCATCATCATCACCGACCACAAAATCCTTTAGATTTCCGTCGTCGTCTGCATCTTCATCATTGTCTTCATAGTCATCTTCGGAACCAATCTCATCGTCGGTATCTATGTCACTGTTGTCATCATCACTGTCGTATTCGTCCTCTTTATAATCATCTACAAGTTCCTCCTCGGGAGAATAAATAACGGGTTTCTTAATACGGCGACCAGAACGGGAAATCATTTGGTTCTATTATAGTCGACTGTTTAAGTATTTAGGATGAAACGCGGTGTTTTTGTTAATAGAAGCGTCCATTATCATCTTTTCTGCGTAATAACCTATTTGTAATGCTAGTTGATGTATATCTTCCTGGAATTCTGACATTATCCCAACGTTCTCTAAACTATCCAGTGCTATATAAAGAAACTTTCCTGCAAATTCGGGATCTTCTCTGAGCATGTCCTTAAAGACATTTATGTTGGTGATGAATGCATAAAACTCATCAGGGTTTAATCCTGAATATTCATGAACTTTTTTTATGAGAATATCTAAGTCGTCACTACGAATAGTTTTCTTAGTAAGAAGATTTGTTAAATATGTAGCTGTGGCCAGTAAAGCTCCTGACATCCTATTTTTTATCTGGAAATAAAATCTCCTTGGATTTTTTGTTTAGGACACTTCTATGGTTTTTAGATGGAGTTTTT
>Ga0209630_10001102_pt1 | contig 29886 bp, 22 predicted proteins | sample COG_01_FD_184745 | JGI IMG/M metagenome (GOLD analysis project Ga0209630, IMG submission 184745) | Pelagic Microbial community sample from North Sea - COGITO 998_met_01 (SPAdes) (version 2) | ecosystem: Environmental > Aquatic > Marine > Neritic zone/Coastal water | place: Helgoland, sampling... | reverse complement strand
GTGGATTTTTGTGTTGATTTAGATGTTGATTTAGATGTTGATTTAGATGTTAATTTGGATGATGATTTTTGTGATGATTTTTGTGATTTTGAAGAATTATTTTTAGTAGCTGTTTCAGTAGTGTCAATTTTTTCAACTGTAATATTTGTATTTAATTTATTAAACATTTATAAATATACTTTATATTATTTAATATTCTTTTTTTCTTATATTTATCTTTATAATGTAAAATTTATAGGATTTGAATAATATAAATACCTTTCTCTTATATTATAAATAGGATACATTCGCAATGTAATATTTTGATTAGTAGTTAAATAATCATTAAATATACAATTATCAGTTGTATTATAAATTAATTGAGTTTTATGACTATCAATATTAAGATTAAATGTATTAACAGTATCGTTAAAATCGTATTTAATATCACTAGTTATATAATTATTTTCATTAATTTTATCGATATTTAAATCTGTATTATAATGTATATTATTTTTTGTAAAATTAATATTTCCAATATTTTCATAATAAATAAACGAGTTACTATTCCAATTAGGATTAATATGACTATTAGTATTTCCTAAACAAAATTGAAAGGCTATATAGTCTATTTTTTTATTAATATGACTACTAGGATTATTTAAATTATAATAAAAACCAGGTCTATTATAAGTTATATTAAAGGCATTATTATTATTTATTTTACTTATATTAATATTATATGGACTATAATAATAACGCTCTATTGAATTTAATCTATCTAGTAAATCAATATTATTGACAATAAAATGTGGTGATTTTATTTCTATTTCATTTTTACTTATATTAAAATTTGATGATATACTAAATATATTTGATTCATCTAAATTATGGTTATTAGTACTAAATAATCTAGATGAAATATTTAAAAGATTTTTGGAATTACTTTTAAAATTAATATTATTATTATCTTGTAAATATATATTATTATCATTAAATGTTGGAAAGTAATTAGAATTATAAATTATAGAATTTATATTAAATTTTAAAATATTATTATTAAAAACAATATTAGAATTATAATTATTTTGTTTAAAAATTAAATTGGGATATATTGTTAAGTTATTAACATTAACATTATTACTAACATTTAAATTATAATTACTATTAATATTTCTAGTAAATGTTATATTGTTTTTTAATATAAAATTATTTTTATTAATAATATTCTCATTAATATTATTTGTTATTAAATTATTAGAAATATTTAAATTTGATACATTATTTAAATTTTTATTTATTGTTAAAGTATCAGAAACATTAAAATTATTATCAATATTAAGATTATTACTGTTTATATCTAGTTTATAGTTAGGTGTATCTATATTAATACCTAATTTATTATTTTTATGAACTAACACTGTAGTATCTCTATTTTTAATTATAAAATCTGTATTATTGTCATCTATTAAGGTTGTTCCAATACCAATAGTATTATTTACATGTAAATATGATAAATTTAAATTATTATTAGTTATTATATTTAAATTATTATTTACTATAGTATTTCCTTGTATTATCCTATTTTCTTTTTCAAAAATATTATTTGTATCAATAATATTAGATGAATGTGGGGTTGATAATATTCCCCTAGTGTCTTTATAAGTACCATAAAATACAATAACTAATTGTAAATTATAAATAATTTTATTACATTTTATATTTATTTCAAAATTTGAATCAGCATTAATAAGTTGATTAATATTACCAATATAATAATAATTATTAATATTAGTAAAGGTATATGTATTTGTATTTAATGTAAAATCAAAACTTACATCAGAGTCATTTATAATTTGATTAAAATATACTATATATTTTGTAATAGTTATATCATTATATATTTTATAATAACTTAAAAATGGACTATAATTAATAATTGAATGATTACTTAATATTATTGGATTAATAATATTGCATTTTTCATAATTATTGGTAATATTTGAACTATAAAAAGTAAATTTATGTAAATCTAAATTTATAAGATTATCTACAAATATTTCCTGATAACCTATTTTATTTTCTATTATATTTTCTGCACTATTAAATAATCTTCCATTTTTTTCATATATTCTATTATTATTAATATTTAATTCATCGGTATTAATATTATTATTAACTATTAAGTCGTGTGAAATGTTTAAATTTTTATTTAATATAATATTTTCAATATTAAAATTACATAATGATTCATTAATATTTAATAATACTGATTTATTTAAATTAAATAATATTGTATCATAATCTAAATTAGGATTAAAATTAGGATGTAATTCAATATTACTTACATTATTATTATTTGTTATATGTTGTAAAGGTCTCCATTTATTATTATAAAACTCGTACAAATTAGTTTCATTATTATATCTTAGTGCACCATTTTCTGGTTTATTTAAAGAATTATTATTTGAACTAACAACTAATAATTGATTATTAGTTATATATAGATTATTTTTAACAGTACAGTTATTTACAATATTAATATTTTCAGTAACATTAAAATTATTATTTATATTTAAATCATCATTAACATATAAATTATTCATATTAACATTTTTTTTATCAATTAATACATTTTGACTATTTGAATTTATTGTAAAAGTTATATTATTATTTTGTATAAAATCTATATTAGAACCAATAAATGGTTTAAAATATTCGTGATGCTTTACTCTGCTTGTATTTTCTAAATTTTGTAATTCATTTAAAATGTTCCAATTATTAGATATATATGCTTCTACATTATTAGTTTCACTATTAAATCGTAATGAACCATCAATATTATTATGTATAGAAATATCTGGTAAATATAGTGAATTATTTTTAATAATTATAGAATCATCTACAATTATATGATTTTGTGAATTAAATGATTTATCTAAATAAATATTATTAATATTAAGATTAGCAGAACTATTAAAATTATTAAATATTTTTAATTCATTATTAATTGTAACATTATTATAAGTAATAATAGTAGAATTTAAATTATTGTTAATAGTTATATCTTTTTTAGTATTTATATTATTTTCAACAATAAAATCTTGTAGTACTTGTAAGGATTCTTTTATATTCATATCAAGAGTAAAATCTGAAAATCTATTAGAATTTTTTACAACTAAATTTTTTTTACATATAAGATCATCTTCGATATAATAATTACTAGCTATAAATCTATCTTCTAAATATAGATTATTTCTAACTAAAGTATTACCCTCATTATTAAATACATTTGTAATATTTGTACTAATTGATGATATATTAAGATTTTTTTGAACAATAATATTATTACTATTAAAAATATCAGGTGGTCCAGTATTTTGATTTATTACCTTTTCTTCTAAAATAAAATCATTAGGATTATTTTGTTCAAAATTATAAATATTTAATTGGTCTACTACATCTGTACTTCCGAAATTAAACATATCTTTTGTAATGTTAGTATCAGGTCTATAATTAATAATCTTACCATTGTTAAATATTCTATCACTTATAGGCATTAATATTTATATTATAGATATATTTAAAAAAAAAAAAATATACTTTATAAGATTAAAGATTTTAACTAATAAACTTCAAATCATTTATTTTATTAAAAACATTAATATTATCTAATATAAATCCATCATTAGTTGTATTTATTATTGTATAACCATTATGAGAAATAGATAAATTTGGTGTGATATTATTACCTATTGTAAATGCATCATATATAGTTTCAGAATTAATTGAAATATTGCCTTCATTATTAAATCTAAAAGTATCAAGTATATTAATTTTAGTACTTGAAATATTAATATTTTTAACTATTAATTGTTCTAAATTATAATTATTATTATTTAATAATATAGAGTTAGTATGTATTTTATTTGATAAATTATTATTAAATATAAAGTTATTACAAACAATATTGTTACAATTTATATTTTGATTTATTTCAGTCGTATTTAGACATTTTATATTATATGTTATAAGATTATTATAATTTATATTATTTACAATACAATTATTATTAATATTTACATTATTATTAACATTAATATTTTCTGTAATTAGACCTGTTCCAGATATATTAAATATAGTAGATTCACTATTTGATTTTATTTTTAATATATTGGAATCATCTGATGAAGTTCCAATACCAATATTATTATTTTTGATATTTAAATGATTATTTAAAGTTAGTAAATTATCACCATTTTCTATAAAATCGTTATTATCAATAAATATTTTATTATTAAAGTAATTTTTTGTATTAATACTTTTATCAATATTAGTATTTTTAAGAATAGTTAAATCCATACAGAATTCTATATTATTTTTAAAACTATTATCTATATTATATATAAAGTCTATATTATTATTGTAATATGAATCAACATAATAATTACCTATTAATCTTATAAATAATAATGTGGAATTTTTTTCTGTTGAAAATGTGTTTTTAAGTTTTATTTTAATAGTATAATAACTATTTTTTTCTAATAAAAATGACTCTATATTATTTTGATTTGAATCATAAATTAATTTATTTTTTAAATAAAGTAAAATATCATATTTTATATGTAAATTATTTAAATCAAAAGTTTCAATGTTACTAGTAGTTGTATTATTTATAAAATATTTAATTTCAAACTGTTTTATTAAAATATTTGTATGCGATGATGATAAATATATAAATTTTAAATTATTATTTATTAAATTATCATTAGTTACATAATCATTTATTACATAATTATAATTTATATAATCGGTTAATACATAATATACATTACTAATATAATGTATATCTAAATTATTAATTTGGGTTAATGGAGCATTAACATCAAAATTTTTATAATTACTTATCGATGTAGAATTATAATTAGGTGCTACAAATGCATTTAAAATATTATTTTTAAAAAAAAGTAAAGATTTATTATTAAATACTATATTATTATCAATATTAGTATTTTCTGATGTAATAAAATTTTGATTATTTAAATTTGCAAATATATTTAAATTTTGCTCAAATGTTATAGAATTACTGTTAAATACTGTTTGATTTGTATTTAAAAATATATTTATATTATTTTCAGTAATATTTATTCCATTATAATCCGAATAAAATTTAGTTTTACCCCATTTATTATTATTATATAACTGAACATTATTTAAATTTTCATTAAATCTTAATGAACCATTTTCTATATTTGTATTTGTATTTGTATTTTTATTACCTAATATTAATAATTTATTAATAAATGTATTTTTATTTAAACTTAAATTATTATTAATATTAATATTATTTGGATAAAATTTAATTATACCATCAACATTTAGATTTTTGTAAATATTTGCATGTTTTTTATAAATATTTAGATTATATGAATTATTATTTAATTCAACCGCTAGATTTTCATTTTGATAAAATTCAATATTATTTGATGATGATGATGTATTATTTTCATAAATTTTTAATGTAGTTTTATAATTACTACTGTGTAAACTAGATATAGAATACCAATTATCTGTATAATATTCAATAGATTTTCTTTCATCATTATATCTTAAACTACCTTGATTTAATATACCATAATTAACATTATTACTTTTTTTTGGTAGTATTAATCTTGAATTATTATCAAATTTAATTGTACCATCAATAATTAATGATTGTTTAATATTTGTATTTCCTAATATATTAACATTATTAGATATATCTAAATTATTTTTAATGTTAATATTTAAGAATTCATTACAATTAGAGTTATTTAATATATGTAAATTATTTGTTGTGTAATTATTACAATTAATATGAAATACTTCACAATTAAACAAATTTGTTTGTTCATCTATTATAATATTATTAGTAAATGATGAATTTAATTTATTTATAGTTATCTTATTTATTTCAATATCACTAATTACCTTATTTAAAATATTAATATCACTATTAATTCTAATATTTTGTTCATAATTATCATCTAATGTAATATTTGTATTATTTATACTAGATAATGATTTAAATGTAGTATAATAATAACAATTTAAATCATTATTAACTATAAATGTATCATTATCTAAATTATTTAAATTATTAATATTAATTATAGGATATTTATTTTTTTCAGTAACATTAATACTTTTAAATAAGTTTAAATCTTTTCCAATATAACCGAAGTTATTAATCTGAATATTATTTACACCCAATACTTCAAATACACGTAAATAATTATTAATGTTTAGATTTTGATTAACATTAATAGATGTTTCAGTATAACCTGAACCGACCACTTTAAAGTTTGTCATTAATTATTAACTTATTTTATTTCTGTTTTTAATCCATATATATAATCAACACCATTCTTAATATATATTTTTGGATATATTATATTATTAGAATAGTAATATATACTTACATCATAAATATAAGCATTATTTACTTGAAAACTTTTAATATTATTATAAAATGTTCTTATATTTGTATTAATTAATTTTATTTCTGTAAAATATATAATATCTAAATCAATGTTGTATCCACAATTATTATAGAATGGTTTTTTACCAATAATAGTATATGTAATATTATTTACTTTATTTAAAACTATATTATTTGATATATTTTGTTCAAAATAATTATTATATAAATCATTTTCATTATTATATGAGTATAATATAATATTATTATTTATTCTAAAATCATAACTCATATAAGGTTCTTTAGGACCATAATAATCATACAGAAGTTTTTTGAGTTTATCATTAATATTTATATTATTTACTTTTAAATTACTATTTATTATTGTACTACTATCATCTATTGAAAAATATTTATTATTATTAGTAGTATTAGTAGTATTATTAGTAGTATTAGTAGTATTATTAGTAGTATTAGTAGTATTATTAATAGTATTATTAGTAGTATTATTAGTAGTATTAGTTATATTAATATTAAAAGTATTAGTTATATTATCATTATAAAAACTAACCTTATTTTTTTTTATATAAAGTGTATCTTTCATATTTAATATATTTTGACTATTTTTACTATTACTAATATTTGAATGAAATAAATAACTATTTGTTTTACTTTGTATATTATTATAGTAAATATATATTAGATTATTATTATTTTCATATAAATACATTTTAGAATTATTATTTATATAATCATTTTCGAATGATTTATCATATTTACTTATATACAGTTTATTTGTTAATATTAAATTAGTTATATTAATATTTTCTAATATATTTAAATTTTGCAAACAATTAATATTTTCTTGTAAACTATAATCTTTTAATGGTAATATATCAGTTACTAAATAATTTGTATTTATATTATTATTAACATTAATATTATTACAAATTAGATTACCGGTATTTAAAAATGCATTACTTATATTTAAATTACCATTTAATCTAAAACTATTATCAGAACTTTTAATATTTATTAAGTAATTACTACTAGGAGAAGTACCTACACCTATATATCCTTCATTATTAATAATAAAGTTATTATTTACATTTAGTAAATCTGTATTACTTATATTATTTTTTACAAATAATCTTGATATATTTATATTATTTGTATTTACTAAAGTGTTTAGTACATTAATATTATTTTTAAAATCTATGTTAACATTAAAAATAGAATTATTATTAAAATATATATATTGGTCTGTTATATAATTACTATTTCCTTTTGTATTAACATGTATATTTTTATATCCTTGTAAGTTAACAAAAATAGAATTAATGTTATTAGTATTTATATTACTATTTGCATTACTATTTGCATTACTATTTGCATTAGTATTTATTGTTTTAATTTTAATTTCTAAAATATCGTCATTATTATAAAAAAGTTTATTTTTTAGTTTATAATTATTAACATAACTATTAATATTTTCTAATATAATTGTTTCTTGTAATAAAGTATTTTTATAAATCTGTAAGTAATATGTATTATTTTCAGTACTATTACTTATAATATTTATAAATATATGTGTTAAATATACTGGTATACATATAATTTCATAATTATATAAATTATTATTATTAATTAGTATATTTTCTAATTGATTATAATAGTTTATAAATAGATTTGTATAATTATTTGTAATATTAATTTTATAAAAATTGGAAGTTATAAATGGATTTTCATATACAGAGTTTAATTCTTCTAATGTTAAAGAAACAAAATTATTACTAATAGTATTATATGTCCTTAATAATCCATTATAAAACTGTATAGGTATATTATTAACATTAATATTAGAACTAGTATAGATATTGTTATGTATATTTAAATTATTAGAAATATTTAAATTATTAGAAATAATTACATTATTATAAATTTGCGTATTAGAATTAAATGTAATTATATTATTGTTCTTAATATTAAATAATATATGTTCATTATTACGAACTATACCTGTATTATTTTTATCAATAAATTTTAAGTCTTCATATTTATCTTTATCATATATTATTTGAATCATGTTTGTATTATTATTATACCTTATTGCACCTTGATGAATTTTTTCTGTTAATGGAAGTTTTAAATAACCATTTATTAGTTTTATATTATTATTTGCATTAATATTAGTGTTAATAAATGTATTATTATTAATATGAATATTATCGGTTAAAGTAATATTACCTTTAACATGTGAATTATAATAAATATTAAATGAATTATTTAAAATATCTATACTTTTGGTAGTATTATTTAATATATTAAAATTATCGTTATCAATAGTAATAGAACTTTTATCTTCACAACCTTTTGAGTCATTTAAGACAAATGTATTATTATTAAGATTAGTTAATATATTTAGTGTATTAGTATTAAATCCTAATGCTCCTTGCTCATCTAAATTAAATTGATATGGTAGTAATAATATATTATTTTTTGTAATCAACTGTTTTTTAATCTTAATTTTATCAGGTATAGTTATAGTATTAAAAGTAATACTGTTTGTAATATTTAAATCTTCTACTACTTTAATATCATTTAAATCTAGTGCATTTTTAATTAATACATAATTTTTATTAATAGTATTTCTGACATTTAAATTATTAGTATTTGTTATATTATTTTGTAATATTAGTGTTTTACCTATATTCATGTTACCTTTGCAATTTATATTATTTCCTATGCTAAATAATCCAATGTTAACATTACCTTCAACATTAATATTATTACCAATATTAAGTTGTGTTGCTAAATTTTTAAGATTAATATTTACTGTATCTGAATTTGTATTTTGTTTAACTATAAAATGTGTATTTACTAAATTACAATTTTCAGATTCTAATGAGTCATTTATTTTTAAAATATAATTATCAATATTAATATTTGAATTGAAGAATCCATTGTTTTTAATAATTAGATTTTCACTAGTTAAATTAAATTTAATATTTAGATTATTACCTATATTTAGATTTTTATTTAATGATATTGTATTATAAAAATGAGTATCTATTACATTACTTGCCAACGGCCATTCAATATCAAGACCATATGTCATATATATTATTCATTATTTTTTTTTATAATTTTTATTTGCGGTTTATTAAATCTTTGAACTTCTGGTACATTAGATATAACTCCTTCCTTATTCAAAAATATTTGTTCCATATCACCTTTATCACCCTTATTACCCTTTATTCCTGTTTCACCCTTTTCACCTTGTAAACCCATTGGTCCACGTTCTCCTTTTGGCCCAATTGGTCCACAATCACCTTGTTTTCCTTTTGGACCACATTGTCCAATTTCACCATTTTCTCCTTGTGGTCCCATTGGTCCATGTTCTCCTTGAGGTCCATGAGGACCTTGTGGACCAGTTTCTCCTTGAGGTCCACGTTTACCATGGTGTCCGCGGTCGCCCTTAATTCCTTGTTCTCCTTTTATTCCGGGGTCACCTTTTGGTCCTAGATCTCCTTGTAATCCTGGAATTCCCTGTGGTCCACGTATACCAGGAGGACCAGGTAGTCCTATTAATCCACGGTCACCTGTAAGACCTTGTGGTCCACACTCTCCAAGTAAACCTTGTATACCTTTTGCTCCATTTTTACCATTTTTACCATTTTTACCATTTTTGCCATCAACACCCTTTATTCCAGGGTCACCATTAGGTCCTTCTGGTCCTATATCTCCCTTAATTCCTTTTAATCCTTGAATACCTTGAGGCCCTGACTCACCCTGAATACCTTGTTTTCCTTGTGGTCCTTGTAGTCCTTGTAGTCCTTGTAGTCCTCGTGGTCCTTGTGGTCCTATATTACCAATATGACCTTGTTTTCCTACTAATCCTTGTGGTCCCTGTATACCCATTAATCCAATACTACCTTTTTCACCGGTTGGTCCTCGGTCACCTTTAATACCAGTATCTCCTTTAGGACCAATTGGTCCTGGAGGACCAGCTACTCCTATATTATTATTAAGTTTATATTTAATTGAACTAATTTCATTTGACATTAATGACATTTGAGTTTTTAATTTATTTATTTCTTGAATTAATATAGTTTCATTATTCATTATAAATTATAGATTATTAAAATTTATTTTATATGTAATTAATTTAAAAATATATATATATATAATTAATTTAAAAATATATATAATTAATTTAAAAATATATATAATTAATTTAAAAATATATATAATTAATTTAAAAATATATATAATTAATTTAAAAATATAAATTGATTATAATTAGTGATTATTTAAGATGGATTTATTTGATGAATGTGAAGAAATGGATGATTTTGAAAATAATTTAAATAAATATTTGAATAATATTGATACAATAGAACCTACACAATTAAAAATTTCTATTATGTCGGCAACAGCTGCATTAAATTCTGTATTAAATTTAAAATGTTTATCAAAAAACTTGGAAAAGGACCATAATATTTGTTTTATTGATAGTATGTTTAATATGACAAGAAAGATTAGTAATGTATCAAAAAAAAAAATATTTTATAATCAAATAACTTTAAAAATAAGACCCTATTATAATCCTACATTAGATATTAATTTAAATTTAATGGTTAATCTTAAATTATTTAGAAATGGTAAATTGCAATTATGTGGTTTAAAAAATGAAAATGATGGATTGTTAGCAATAAAAATACTAGTTAAAAGATTAAATAATATAATTAAAAAACAATTTGAACATATAAAAATATATACACAAAAATTTAATAAAAAAACTATGGAAATACTCGTTAACAAACTACATGAAAAAAATTATTACATGATTGATTATACAAGTATTAGTAATATATTAAGAAATAAAAAACAAAATAATTTTTATATTAAAAATAATAATGTTAATTTTAGTAATAATATAATAAATAAGTTAACAAATAATAATATAATAGATATAACTAAATACAATATAACTTTAATTAATAGTGATTTCTTTATAGGATTTAAATTAAATAGAAACAGTGTTTATGATTATGTTTTAAATGAGATTAAATTATTATGTGATTATGATCCCTGTATATATCAAGGTGTGTTAATAAAATTCTATTGGAATAATATGAAGTCATTTCAAGACGGACGTTGTATGTGTAAGAATGGATGTAACGGAAAGGGAACGGGTAATGGAGACGGTCAATGCAAAAAAATTACTATATCTATATTTCAAAGTGGTAATATTATTATTACTGGTAAATGTAATAGATATGAGTTATATTATATATATAATTTTATAGTTGATACATTAAAAAAAAATATGAATAAATTAAAACAAATGTGTTTTATGACGGAAGTTGATAAAATTAAAAGAAGAAATATATCTATATTAATTAAGAAAAAATAATAAAATAAAAAAAAAATATTTATATTCTTATTTATATTCTTATTTATATTCTTATTTATATTCTTATTTATATTCTTATTTATATTCTTATTTATATTCTTATTTAAAAGTGTATTAAGTGTTCTAAATTATAGGCAATACCAAATTCTTTTCTAGTCTTATCTAGACCACATTTTTTTGGTGGTGTACAACTCATTGTTGTTCTTAAACCACAAGGATGGTCGATAACAACATGATTTTTACGTCGGACAGTTGCACCATTATCCTGGGCAAATTTGATATAGTGCTCCGATTTCTTACATTTTTTAAAAGCTTCTTCAATTTTAGTTGATCTTTTTGTCATTATTTATATTGGAGTTATTTGGTGAATTGTGAGTCTTAATTAAAGAAAATCAATTTTACAAATTTATTATAGTTAAAATTATTAATAAAATTAGATTATTTAAAAAATATTTATGATTATCAAATAATGTATAAGCATCTAATAATTGATGATTTTATACAATTTGATATTTATAATAATAATAGATGTAAATTAATAATTACAAATAATAAACTAAATAATAATTGTGACATTTATATATATGAAATTACAAAAAAAGACAAATTATATTATTTGTATTATTTTGTAAAAACTTATGAAAATAAAAATATGCTAATTCATTATTATATAAATAATATTGAAAACGATTTAACTAATGAACACGATTTAACTAATGAACACGATTTAACTAATGAACACGATTTAACTAATGAACACGATTTAACTAATGAACACGATTTGAATAATAAATTTATAGGTTCATATAAAGCATTGAGTTATATATTAGAATACTTACACGACACATGTGAAAAAAATCATAAACTTCATTATTTAATATATAATAGTAATAAATATAAAAATAGTAATATATACTATATACATAATATAGAAAAACTTTTAAATAGTAAAAATAGAAAAAATAGTAATAAGATTTAGATGTAATATGAACTAGAAAATAATTCTTTATTATTTTCACTAATAGTAATATTAAAATTAGTATTATATATTATTATAAAACCTCCATTTGTATTAGTTAATATATTTGTAGTGTCTGAAATATATAATAATAGTCCATAATTTTTGTTGTTTATGAATTTATTTATTTCAAATACATTTAATAAATTATTAAAAATTTCAGATGATAAATGTAATTTTACAAAATTATACAATCTTTTAATGTTATTTTTATTTATATACATTATTAGTTGAATATAACAATTATTTGTTTCTGTTAAATGATTTGATTTATTCGTTGTTAATGTTATATAAATTTTTTTTTTGTATAACTTACACATATATAAAACTTCGTATAGATCATCAACATATTTTTTAAGATTTTTATCAATTAATCCTGTATTTTTATACATAATAAATCTATATATGTTATTTTTTAGACTATTTATTTATGTAATTTTAGGTGCTAAAATAAAATTAAATTCAATTTCTCTATGTTCCGGTGATGATAAAAATATTGGTGTATCTTTTGCAAATCTTATATTACAATTTGTAAATCTTTTTATTAACTTAAATTTGTGTAAATAATCTAAGGAAAATGTAGATATATATTCATCATTATCCGAAATATTATTTTTAGCATTATATTCATAAATAGTATCTATGTTATCATTATTAGAGTAAAAATATAAGTTAGAGTTTTTAAATTTAATTGTAATTTCATTTGAAAATAATATAAAATCATCAAAAATATTTTTAATTAAATCACTTTCCATTTCAAATACATTATTTATGTTTAATAAATTTATATCTAATAATTCTTGTGTTGTAGAATATATACTATTAATTTTGAATGTTTTCTTTACATTGTTCGATAATGTAGTAATTTTAAATATGTTATCTTCTAAATTAAAATATATTAATGATTTGGATTTTTTACATATCTTAAGTATTTTACATATATCATTTAAATCAAAATCAATAATTAATTCTTCATTACATTCATAACTATCAAAATGATTGTAGTTTAATTTTATATCAATAACTGCTATATTTGCATTATCAGATGATTGTAAATGTAGACCTTTATTACTAATATGAATTTTAATAGTTTCACAATAGTTTTTATATATATCAAATATTTCTGTAAATACATTTATACATGATAATGTAAACTTCATAGTATAATTACTATGAATCATTATAAATCAATTTAAATATAAATTTAAACATTAATTTATTAAAGTTATAAATCATATAGGAATTATAAACTATTTTAAAATATAATTATATAATATATTATAATAACATGTCTATTGTACATATTAAAAATAAAGATGAATTACTTAATATTATTAAAAATAGTGAGTTAGTATTAATTAATTGTGGTTTGACTTTTTGTGCTCCATGTAAAAGAATAGCACCTGATTATGAAAATCTATCTAAAGAATATCCTACAGTAGTATTTTGTAAGATTACGTTAGATAATTTAGAAGATAATGATGAAGATTATATTAAGGACTTTCTAAAATTAACTAAATATCCTTCATTTACATTAATGCATAATAATAATAATATAGAATATATTGTAGGACCGTATTTAGATAAGGTCAAAAATCTATTAGAATCTATGACAGGTAGTGCTGATTTTTAATATATATTATTATTATACTTAAAATAGTAAAAATTATTATATATAGATTAAATGTCAGATAATAATCTGAATACAGAAAAGAAAAAAAGAGGTCGTAAACCAAAACCGAAAGTAGAAAATGAAGAACCCAAAATTCCAAAAAAAAGAGGTAGAAAACCTAAATTAAAATTAATATCAGAAGAAGAAAAAAACAAATTTATACTACCATCAAAAAGAGGTAGAAAACCAAAAGATAAAACTATTGTGTTAAATAAGGATTTAAATTTAGATAATATATCAAATGTAATATTACATTTACCCATATCATTAGAAAAATTGGAAGAATTAGATGAAGAATTATCATTTAAATATGAAAAAAAATACATATTACCCGATCCATTTGACCCTACAATAAGTACGGATTATAATGTAAATAAAAAAGATACTAGTTGTATATATAAGATAATTGATAATAATGAAAAAATTTTAGAAACAGAAATAGAAAATAGTATAAATTCAATAAATTATAATAATCATTTATATAATGATACTAATTATAAAAATATAAAATGTAATTGGTGTTTACATAATTGTGACGATAAAGTAACCCACTTACCCTTTAATATATCTAATGGTGTATTTAATATGTATGGTAATTTTTGTTGCCCGGAGTGTGCTGCATCATTTAATTTTAATGAATTAAATGATGATTTAATTTGGGAAAGATATGCATTATTGAATTATGTTTACAATGAAAATAATAGTAAATATAATATTGCTCCATCAAGACTAATATTAGATATATTTGGTGGTCCCTTATCAATAAATGAATTTAGAGAAATAATAAATACAAACAAAAATATAAATACAATTTTGCCACCATTATATATAATAAAACCTCAGATAGAAATTACAAAAAATGAAGATATATATATACCATTAAATATAAATAGAGTAAATAAATATACAAAAGATTTAAAATTAAAAAAAAAAAATGATGTACCATTAGAAAATACTTTAAATTCTTGTATGAATCTAAAATTTTAAATTACATCCACAATATCTACTTGTGTTAAAAACATTCTACGACAACAATAACGTTTTATACCTAAATTGTCTAGAATTTTTCCTTGTTCGGATTTCTCTACAGAACCACTATTAATAAGATTAGTATCAATAGTAGTTAGATTTAAATCAGACTCAATATTATTATTAAGTGCTAAATAAACTGCATACTTATCACCAATTACTTTATTACATGAAAAACATCTAATTGGAATAATCATTTTTGCTATATAATATATAATATATAATTATCAATTTTAAATAAATTTAATATATATATATAAGATATAATAAATGGTTGGAATATATAAAGATGTTAAGAATATTGTAGCAATTGGTGATTTACATGGAGATATACTACAATTAATTACAATATTGATTCATAGTAATTTAATAAAAAAAAAAAATAGTAATCAATGTGTATCAAATAATGATTATGACATTAAAAATTGGACATGGATTGGTGGTTCTACATATTTAGTTCAATTGGGGGATATTTTTGATGGTGGTGGGCGTTCATATGAAGATACATTTGATGATAATGAAGTTGAAATATATAAATTTTTGGTCAATTTAAAAAAAATGGCAAAAGAAAAAAATGGTAATGTAATATTAATAATTGGTAATCATGAAATAATGAATTTTAATAATAATTATAACTATGTTCAAGATAAAACTTTAAATAAGTGTTTAACAGAGAATGATAACGATTTTAGTTATAAATTAAATCCAAAAAAATCATGTAGTACAAATCATAGAGACAGATTATTTGCTATTCCACATGGTCCATTAGCAAAATCTATGGGTAATATAATGAAAGGTATAGTAAAAATAAATGATAATATATTTTGTCATGGAGGTATATCCGAATTAATTTCAAAAAAGTATAATATTAAAGAAATAAATAATGTATTAAAGTTATATTTAAGCGGTAAAAAAAAATATGATGATGCATTATTTCAAAGTATTTATGGTAGTAATGGTATAATATGGTTTAGAGAGTACTCTAAGGATGATAGTTCTTGTAATCAACTTAAAAATACTTTAGAAAATTTACAAGCTACACGAATGATTGTTGGACACACTCCTCAAAAAGAAGGTATAACAAATAGATGTCAACAATTTAAAAAAAATTTATGGGCAATAGATGTGGGTTTATCAAGAGCGTTTAATACTAAAATTAACTGTCAATATTTAGTTATAAAAAATAATAAACCAAAAATAGAAACATGTACACTATTAAGCGAGTGTCGTATTTAAACTAAATGAGCAATTTTAGTCTGAACTTCTAAATTACAGTTAATTTTTTGTAGAAAATTAATAACTAATCCTATTGATTTTTTTTCAATATTTCTCATATATTTTTGAACCTGTAAAATTTCTTTATGATTCAGATCCTTATCTTGTGATTTTAATTCAATAATTATAGTAATATTATTAGTAATATCATAAACAATAATATCCGATTCTACATATCCTACATTTACACAATTATATTCAATTGGAATTATTTTTTTTGTTTCAATAACATAACCTAATTCATATAAATCTACTAACATTGCTTTATGATATATTGATTCAACAAAACCTTTACCTAAAATCTCAAATACATTATTAGCTATATTTATAATTTGATTTATTAAATATGTTTCTCGTAAATTTGTATCTAAGGTTTTTTCTGGTTCAATGTTTGTTTCATTATTAAAATTATCTAAATTATTATCTAAATTATTATCTAAATTATTATCTAAATTATTATCTAAATTATTATCTAAATTATTATCTAAATTATTATCTAAATTATTATCTAAATCATCTAAATCATCTAAATCATTTTCTATATTTGTAAAGTCCATTTTGTATTTAAAATAATATTTAATCAATTTTATTAATATAGTATTAATATATTATTAATATATATATATATATATATATAATGAATAAGTTTTATAATATAATTGTTTGTTTTTTATTTGTTTTGATTTTATTTTCGTTAATGAGTAAACCAAACAGTGAACAAAAAAAACTTATATTTAATAATAATCAAGTTGAAGAAAAATATAAATCACTTGTTAAAATATTAGGTAATCCTACATATACTGAAACAGAAAATAATAAAAAATTTAAAAGTGCTACTTGGCAAACTCCATTAGATAAATTCAATGATTTTGGAAAATATCATGGTTGTGATTATATTAAGATAGAGGGTAATCCTGCTAAAAAATATCACCCACATGAAGCTATTGTATTTCTAATGATAGGTAAATATATAAAAGTTCCAGATAATTTATTAGGACCATTAAAATATGCGTCAGAAACTATAAATATTGAGCAATTATTTGTTCCAGTATCATATCAGCAAAAATATGCAAATAGTGGTGCCAAAGATGTTGCATTAGTTACAGGTAGTTGTGCTAGTATAACTATTAGTGCTATAACGGTTCAATTTGTTATGGATATGATAGAAAAACATAAGGATACAACAAAATGTCTTGAATTATATGATATATTTAGAAATGAATATGATGCTCGTATTAATAGTTATTTATGTGCCGAAGGTATTAAAAATCCTATAAAATGGTATAATCCTAAAATGTTTGATGAACCTACTAATTATTATATAGGAGATGCTAAATGTAAAAAAAATAATATGTCAGGTGCAGGTAATAAAAATCATAAAAATCATAAAAATTACAATTGTGATAAGTATACCGACAAGGCTTCGTGTCCACCATCTGGTTGTGTATGGGTAAATAATAAATGTAATAAAAAAGCTTCATAAGCATACTCTAAATCCAATAAATTGAATACGACAATCTGGATACTGTGCATTTCTATATTTTGGATGGATTAGTAAATCACTAACAGCAAAACAACCACCTTTACATATTTTCTTAAATCCAAAAAAAGGATAACTCATTTCTCTATATATTGGGTCTATTTTAAATCCGTCATATGGATATATAGGTTCTTGACACCATTCCCATACATTACCAATTAAATGAGACATACCCTTTATATTTTTGCCAGATATTTTATCTAAAACTGAAACAATATTTTTTTTATATCCAATATTACATATATTTTTATTTGGTTCATCATTACCCCATGGATATTTTGTTATATTACCATTTGTAGAACAATATTCTAACATAGTTTCAGTTGGTAATTTATAATCCATATATTTACAATATGCAATAGCTTCATACCATGATATATTACACATAGGTAGATTAGTTAACGTATTATATTTTTTGTTATTAATAATCTTATATATATTATTACCAGAGTCATAATACCAATATAATGGTAATACTATATTATTTTTTTTTATCCAATTTAGTCCTTTTGGACACCAATATTTACTAATATTATATCCATTTGCTAATATAAATTGAGTATATTGATATTCTGTAATACAATGTTTACTTATTTCAAATGAACCTACATTTACACAAAATTCGGGCATTTCATTATCAAAAGTTAATTTATTTATAAGTTCATTTGTACCTTGATAAAAACTATTACCATTATATTTAATAAACTCTATTTTAGATATAGGTTCTTCATAATCACAAATTATATCTGGATAATTAATAAATATGTTTAAATTTATTTTTGTAAATAAAACGGCTTCTAAATGCATTTCATTATGAAGAACGCCTAGTAATACTAAATATGTATTAACATTATTTAATGTATTAGAATTTACATAATTTTTTATTAGTATAATTACTTCTTTATATAAACTAATTATTTCTTGATAATTAATTAATTGTTCGTTATTACGTAATTCTAATGGTGTTTCAAATGAATCATAAAATTTAAATTTAGTTTTATATTTATTAAATAAAATATCAAATATATTATTATCTAATAAATTTTTTAAAATTAAAGTTATATAAAAAAATACAACATGTCCGATTTGCCATAATAAAGGATTAATGTAGTTTTGTGAATATTCTATTATTTCTTCTTTATTTACTTTAATTTCTACATTTTTTGAAAAATCTAAAAATTTATTATATATAAAATCAATATAATCTAATAATTTTTTCTTAGATATACTTAATTTTTTTTTATTTAATATTTTTAATTTATCACTTTTACATATTTCTAACAACATTTTATATATATGTATATATATATATATATCTAAATCAACATTTATGAAATTATATATTTTAACAATAATTATATTATTATTTATAAGTATTACAAGTATTGTAAGTTTTGTAATTTTTAAATCGCATATAGATTATTCAACACAAATATTTAAGTATAGAAAAATAACCGATTTTACACGATGGATATTATCAGATAAATATATTGCAAAAAAATACTCAGAATTATATGGTTTTGATGTAATACAAACATATCAAATAGTAAAATATGTAAATGAAATAGAATTTAATACTTTACCAAATAATTTTGTTATAAAACCTACAGATTTATGTGATTCAGAAGGAGTATATTTAGTAAAAAATAAAATCAACCTAAAAAATAATACATTATTTGATAAAAATAATAAAATACATGTAGATAAGTTAATCAATGATTTATCAAATTTGAAAATAAATATTGGTGATCAATGTTATATGCATGAATTAATGTATAATGGAGTTATTCCCTTTGGCGGATACTTAGTAGAAGAATTATTATTAACATCTGAAGGTAATATTCCACATGATTATAAATGTTATACATTTAATGGACGTATATTTTTAATTGCTGTAACTTTTAATAGAAGAATAATTAATAATAAACAACAGTTTGACTCAGTGTGGATGACACGAGATTGGAAACCAATTAATATAACTATGATAAAAAAAAATTATAAATTTAAAGTACTACCTAAACCACTGGAATATAATAAATTAATATATTTAGTCGAAAATATGTCATTAAATCTTAAACGTCATTGCAGAATTGATGTTTATTGTTTAAATAATAAAGTATATCTTGGTGAATATACCTTTTTCTGTGGAGCATGGCTTCATACACATATTTCTAATCTATTATTAGGAACAAAATGGTTATTTAATAAGGATGATTATAGTTATAATGATCCAAAATTACAAAATATTATACCCGAGTTTTATAATAAAGTAATAAAGTAATAAAGTGTAAAGATATATTTTTTATTAGTTTATTACTATTATTTTATTATTTTAATATTTTATTATTTTATTATTTTAATATTGATATTGATTTATAATACGAGTTTTTAAATAAGTCAACTATGTTACTATTTAATACTATTTCACTTAATCCAAAACCATTATCTATATTAAAATTATTGTTATATTGAATATTTACATTGTAGTTTTGTAAAATTTCTATTAAACTATTAATATTATAAAAATATGTTTCACCTAAGGAAATAAATTGTAAATATGTATCATTATAATATATGACTAAAATTTTTTTCTTATAAAAGTTATTTGTATTATTAATAGTACTATAAATAATATTACTAATATTACTAATTTTAATAGTATTTCTTATTTCAAATATATTTAAAGTAATATAATATTTTATTTTATAAATATAAGAATTAGTAATAACAATAATACGTTTTTTTAATGAATTATAATAATTAATTTCATTAAAGATAAATATATACTTTATAGAATCACTAATTAATAAACTACATTGTTTTTTTATATTTTCTATATTATTATATATTTTTAAGTAATCATTATTTATATAGTCTTTTTCCAAAACAATACTATTAACATTAGTATTTTTACTAATATTTGTATCTGTATCTGTATTTATAAAATTAAAAAATACTGAGTTTTGTAATAATGAATCATCATTTGTAATTTTTTTTATATATTTATTTAATTCAACAGCGCGTGTAGTAGCTTCATCAATATTATTTGGTTTAAATAACCAACTACTTGTAGGCAATTTAATATTATTATAATTATAGTTATTAGATAATTTTTTAAAATCATTAAATCTTTTATTTACTGTTTTTTTTTCAAGATTTGTATTTATTTCTAATTCAAAATTCCAATAATTATCATTGTTATTATAACATTTCTCAATACTAATTATCTTACAATCTATTGTATTAGTATAAAATATAAATATTCTATTAAATTGTATACATAAGTAGATTAATATATATGTGTAAATAATAAAATCATTTAAATTATGTATAAGAATATATAAAAATGGATAAATAATATTAACTTTATGAAAAATTAAATAATTAATTATATTATTATCTTTAATTACATGTTTTATATATAAATGTTTTGTTCTAATTTTTTGCATTAATGTATCAAAAAATATTTTAAACATACTACTAATTATAGTTGATAATATTGGACATAATAATCCATATAACATTATAGGTAAAATTATATTTATAAATAAATCATTATTATTTTCATGATTAGTATTTAATACATTATCATAATCAATATTAAAGCAGTAGAATAATAAAATAAAACAACATGTAAAAACTAATAATGATAATATAAATATAATATATTGAATCATAGGTCGACTTAATTTTGCTAGATTTTTATAAAGAGTTAAAGTTTCATTTACTTGTTTATCTAAGTTATTTATATAATTATATACCATAATATGTATTATATTTTCTATTATATATATATATATATAAATGAAAATAGAAACAGATGATTATATTGGACTTAGTTTTTATATAACTAAGTCTTGTTTATTTTTTACAGCATTTTTTTTATTATTAGAAAAAAAAAATATTGATGTTAAATTTGCAACCTCTAATAATGTTTCAATTATTATATTATTAATAGCCGCAACACATTATTATTATATGAAAAATATTTGGTTAACATATTCTAATAACCCAATAGTTTATCGATATATGGACTGGTTTTTAACTGTTCCATTACAAATTATAGAATTTTATTTAATTGTTAAAATTATTAATAATGTATCTATTAAGATTTTTTATAAACTTCTTATATGTAGTATTTTAATGCTATTATTTGGATTTTTAGGTGAAATTAAAGCAATAGATAGAACTACCGGTTTTATATTAGGTAGTATATTTTGGTTAATTGTTGTTTATGAAATATATTATGGTAAACTCGCACAAAAAAAAAATGAAAAACAAGACAAAAAAATAAATTTTATTTATAATAATCTTAAGTATATTATTACATTTGGTTGGTTAATATATCCTATAGGTTATTTACTTAACAATAATAATATGATTATTGTTTATAATTTAGCAGATTTTATTAATAAAATCTTATTTGCAATTGTTATATGGTTTGGTGCTAAATATGTTTAACATTTATCTAATGAAGACTCATACTCTGAAATTTTATCATAATAATCTTCCTTATCTTTTTCAGTTTTATCAAAATACTCTTGTTTTTTGTTATCAGGTAGTTTCTTCCATGCTTCTCCAAGTTTCTTTTGTACAATTCCAAGATTAAATTTTTGTCCCTTTTTAAGACTCTTTTTCTCTTTTTCAATTAGAGTTGCCCTTTCATCATCGCAGAAATGTAAGAATCCAGATTTAGGACGTTTAGGTTTATTAGGGTCTTTTTTTGCTTTAAGTTCAGTCTTATCTAGATATTTTTTAATAAGTTCTTCCGCTTTTTCAGGTGTACCCTCCATATCTTTAACAACTTTTTTAATTAAATCTTTATGAGAATTAAAAATTGAATCGTTTAATAGAACAGTCATATTATGATATGGTAGATGTGCCATTGTTATTATATAATAATAATATTTCTCTATATGTTTTATATTATAGATAAGTAAAATCAATTTTAAACTTTTTTTTATATTTATTTTATATTTATTTTATATTTATTTTATATTTATTTTATATTTATTTTATATTTATTTTATATTTATTTTATATTTATTTTATATTTATTTTATATTTATTTTATATTTATTTATCAAAAAAAAATATTATAATTTAAAAGTAAAATCTTTAATATTATTAATAAATTATATACCAATATTATGTTCATATAAATCAACTACACCATCATCATCATCCTCTTCGATATCAAATGAATAATTAAATTTATTTATATCAACACATTTATCTGGGTCAATACTATAATCTTCAATTTCATAGTTATTATGTGCAAAGAATTTAGCTTCATCAAATAGTATATCACTACATCCAGTACCACAATTTGCTTCTTGACCAAATAATACATTTGCAGATACACCATTACAATTATCTACTTCTCCAAATATAGCTGACCTATATAATTGATCTGTCATTTCCTCAAATGATGCTTTTGCAATTGGTCCATAATTACTTCTATTAATTCCAAATCGGTCGATTGACATTATATTTCCATTAAATGTCATAGTATCAACTAATACTTGTATATGTCTAGGATTTAGTGATGAACCTGCTGCTGTAATTACATCCATAAATTCTTCCATTAATATCATTCGTGCTGCCTCAATACCTAATACAGCTAATACTTCATGAATATCATTACTAATAGTATTAATTACATCTACATTATCTTGACTTAAAATATCAAGTAAATTAGTACCATCCGTATCTAAAATAATTTGTTTATTAGTATATATATTTCCATCTTCATCAATTGTTTTATTATCAATTTTTCTAACATTTGAACCATAAATATTATTTATACCACTAATTTTAATATCTAAAATTTTCTTTTCTATTAATTTTAGTAAATTAAAATCATCATCTTCTTCATCACCTTCAATTAATCTAATTCTTAATAATAATTTTTCATTTAATGTATTTGAATTACTAATAATACACTCAATAGATTCGGTTTCAGAATTAAATTCATCATTTATAAAATTTGTTAATAATACCATATTAATATTCTTGTCTAGTAATTTATTTTTAGAAAATTCAATAACTAATATATAAGGACATGCATTTTCTGCAGTACAATTATTAGTACATTTAAAATCATTCGATTTTAAATATTTATTCCATAGTGATTGTTGAGCAATTACTTCTAAATGCTCTGGTTCAACTAAAAGTGTAGTTTCTTCTTCACTATCAAATGGGTCAAAGTATATAGCAGTAGACTTTACTAAATCTCTAATACACGTTTTGGTAATACTATTTTTAATTTTCTTGATTTCAGTAACATCATTTTCTTTAATATCCTTAAGATAAATAGATAATGATGGATTTTTAATATTTTTAGATACACTTAATAACTCTTTTAGTCGAGGCACACCACGTGTTACATTTGACTTAGCTGCTACACCAGCAAAATGAAAAGTATTTAATGTCATTTGTGTTGCAGGTTCACCAATAGATTGAGCAGTAACTGTACCAACCATTTCTCCAGGTTCAGAAAAACCACTTTTAAATCTATATATAATCTCTTCACAAATACTATCAAATGCTAGTTTATTTATCTTATTCTTAACATAAATATTATATGGTGATAATTTATATCGGATTATACAATGTAATATATAAGTAGGATTATATGTCTCATTATCAATATCTTTTCTATTTATTCTAATATTTTTGATTAATTTTTCCGTTTCTTCAAATAAATATAATGGTTCAATATTACTTAATTTAAATGATTCAAATTTAATACTATTATTTAAAATGATTCTATCAATATTTAATGATTGATATATAGTATTACATGCATCATTTATAATATATCTTACAATATACTTACGGAAATCTAATAAGTTATTATATAATTCTTCATAAAATGATTTTAATTGAGAATTATTTATTTTTATTTCACCACTAATATAGTTTTTAATTAAGTCCATATTTTCATATCTATTACTAAATTCTATCATATCTATATCAACTAAATCATCAATATTTTGTCTTTCAAGTTTAGAAGATTCTAAACCATCTTCACCATATAAGAATTGAATAATTTCATCATTATGATTTCTTAATGTTAAATCATAATTTACTTTTACATCTTCCAATGATTTAATTAATCTTCTTTGAATATATCCCGTTTCCGAAGTCTTAACCGCTGTATCAATAATACCTTCACGACCACCCATTGCATGAAAATAAAACTCATGTGGTTGTAACCCCTTATAAAAGCTATTTTCCACAAATCCACGACTTTCTGCAGAATTATCGAATTGTGAAAAATGTGGTAGTGTTCTATTTTTATAATGCTTTGGAATTCTACGACCATCAACCGCACATTGACCTACACATGCAATCATTTGACATATATTAATAATATTACCTTTAGAACCCGCTTCTACCATATTAATAAATCGGTTATTAATAATATTTAAACTTTCTTTAGTTAAATTACCTACCTCATCCGTTGCTTTATTTAATTCTTGTGTCACCAAAATCTCAAATTCTTCATTTAATGATGTATGATATTTCTTTTCTAGTAATCCATTCTGTATATCTAGTATTATTTGATTTACATTATTTTTTTTTTCATTAATAATAGATGTTAATTTATCAACTACACTTTTATTTATAATTAAATCACTAATACCTACACTAAAACCTGTATTTAATAGAAAATTATTAGTTATACCTTGACAATTATTTAAATAATCCTTAGCATGATTTTTACCTAAATCATTAAAAATATTATGAATTAAACTATTATTACTAGTTCCTAGATTTTTTTTATCTAATACACCGCTAATAACATTACCATTTTTAATATTATTTTTACTAGTTCTTAAATTAATATTAGGTAATACTGTAGAAAATAACTGTTTACCTGTATAATAATTACAGTTATTATGAACTATTTTACTTTTTATTTTTTCCATACTACTAAATGATTTATTCCACATCATTAAATTCATAAATAATTTCTTATTAAACAAAAACTGATTATTATTTTCAATATCATATGGCATTATATATTTTAATTCATCATTTTCTAATGTTAATCGTGAAGCACCTAGTAAGGCATCTTGTACTAATGCAATTACTGGTTTACCTTCTTGAGGACTAATAATCTGTGTAGGAACTAAGCATAGATTTTTTAATTCTGAATAAGTTTGATATGATTGTGGAACATGCATATTCATTTCGTCGCCATCAAAATCTGCATTATATGGGCTTGTTACACATACATTTAATCTAAATGTATCTGCATCCATCACTACAATCCTATGCGCCATCATACTCATTTTATGAAGCGATGGTTGCCTATTAAATAATACAATATCACCATCTACTAAATGACGATTTACAATATCTCCTATTTGTAGTTCTTCAATAATTTTATTTAAATCTACATGTTTTAGATTTTTAATACTATCCTCATCTCCCTTTTTAACACTTTTTGCACCAGGCCAGTTATCATAACCATTTAAAATATAAGATTTTAACTTATCTATATTATATTTAGTTACCTTTTCAGGAAATGTCAAGTTTTTAGCAATATTTTTTGGTACTCCTAACTCGTCAATAGAAATAAAAGGGTCTGGTGTAATTACACTACGTGCTGAAAAATCAACACGCTTACCCATAAGATTTCCTCTAATTCTTCCATCTTTACTCTTTACACGTTGTTGTAATGACTTTAATGTTCGTCCAGAACGTTGTACATTTGCTTGTGGTACACCCGCACCAAATGGTTGGTCATTATTTACTAGTGTTGCTACATGATATTGAACAACTGCTATATGCTCATCAATATAATCTTTTTGACCAGAATCTAGTTTTTCTTTTAATTTTGCATTTGCTTTTACAATATCTATTAATTTATATGTTAAATCATCATCCGATCGCTGATTATTATCTTGTTTTACAGATGGTCGTACAGCAGGTGGAGGAACAGGTAATACTGTACAAATTAACCATTCGGGTCTACAGAATTGAGGTGAAAAACCAAGTTTTAAACAATCCTCATCTGTAATTCTTTTGAATATATTTAAAACATATTCAGGTTTTACTAATACTTTTTTATTTTCTTGCTTATCCTTATAAACCCATTCTGCAAATACCTTACCAATACCTTCTCTTACATATCTAGTTGGTTGTGTACAACCACAACCTTTATTACCACATATTTTCTTTTTTTTTGATTTTTCATAGATTAAATCGAATTTTTCATATATATCTTTACTATCTACTTGTAATTCTTCATCGTCTAATAGTAAACTAGAACATCTAAAACAAATACATTTTAATAATTTTAATGTTCTTGAAATAAAATGCATATGAAACACTGGTGCTGCTAATTCAATATAACCAAAATGTCCAGGACATAATGAACTTCTTTGTCCACATGTTTCACAAATTACATTAGAATCAATAGCACCCATTTTTAAATTATATAATCCACCAGGACTTGGAATAGATACTCCATCTTGACTTGGTGTATATAATGTATGATCAATAATTTTACATGATGATTGATTTTTAATTTCGTCTGGACTTAATAATGAAAATTGGACTTTTTTAATTTTACTTATGTTTGAATGATACTCATAGTCTCTATTTGACATAATATATTATATTAATATATTTTTAAATCAATTTTAAATTATAAATTATATAAAATAACTCAACATATTATATATATATAAACTTATTATGAAAAAAAAAGTAAAATTGGATTTTTTAACACCAAAAGAAAAAAAATATTTTGATAAATTATCATTAGAAGAAAAAAAAATTTTAATAAAACAATATTATAAATTAAATAAATTAAATGCAAATAATATTCCATGTAGATTTAAATTATTAACATTAAATACCACTGAATCTAATAAATCAAATTTACTTGAATTATATGATAGTTTTATTAAATTAGAAGAATCAAGTGAAGAATATTTTAAATATAAATTATTTTTTGATTCAATTATTCAGATTCCTTTTAATATATATAATAATATAAATATATCTAATAATATTAATGAATATTTATTAGAATCAAAAAAAATACTTAATAATAATATTTATGGTCATACAAAAACAAAAGAATATGTTATCCAAGTTATAGGTCAATATATTACTAATCCAAATAATATTGGCAATATTTTAGGTTTATGTGGTCCTCCAGGAACAGGTAAAACTACATTTGTAAAAAATATTTCACATATTTTGCAAAGACCTATAGAGATCATTAATTTATCTGGTTCACATGATGTTAGTTATTTAGAAGGTCATGGTTTTACATATCAGGGTTCTAAGTATGGTAAGATTATTCATACATTAATAAAACATAAATCTATGAATCCTATTATATTTTTTGATGAAGTAGATAAAATTAGTAAAACTGATAAAGGTAATGAATTAGAGAATTTACTAATAAATATTGTAGATATTACGCAAAATTATAACTATACTGATAAGTATTTTCAAGAAATTACTATTGATTTATCTAAAATATTATTTGTATTTTCATATAATGATCCTGAATCTATTAATCCTATATTAAAAGACCGGATTTATGAAATACATGTAAATGGATATAGTTATGACGAAAAAATTAAATTAACAAAAGATTATTTAATACCAAATATATTAAAGAATTTTTCATTTAAGAAAAATGATATTATTATTTCAGACAATTCTATTGAATATATTATTGATAATTATTCTAATGAAAATAGTGGTGTACGAGAATTAATAAAGATTTTTAAAAATATATTAGCTAAAATTCATATTATATATATAACAAATAATAGTTCATTAGTAAATATCAATAGAAACATTTGTTTTCCATTAAAGATTACAAAAAATAATATTAAACAATTTATATAATTTATTTTTATTTATTTTTTTTATATATATATATATATATATATATACAATGGATTATAAAAAAAAATATCTCAAATATAAATCAAAATATCTTAAACTTAAGGGAGGTGCGATGACAGATATAGATTACCTCAGCTATGTGCCGAGTGTATTGTGTGAGGCACTGCGAGTAACTCTGACGGAGATTCTATATGACCCAGAAATTGAGAATACTTTGATAGATAGTGCATTTCTAGATTTAGTAGTTTATGTAAATACAAATTATAATTATAATGACCAGTTCCTGACAGCCCTTAAATACATGCAATTCTCGTACCAGCCCGCGAGGGTGGGGGGCATAGGGGGGCTGTCTCTATTAACAGATTTAATTAAAAACTTGGTACCTGTCAATGTCAACAAAGCGACCCTAGTCATTCTCATAAATCTTCTATTAACCTATTTAATTAAGCGTTTTAAACACAAATTCCCGTTTTATATGGCCATTTATGAATATAATGTGAAGCTATTGATAAATAACTATAATGAAGCTGCTATTCACGTCAAACTAGCCTATCAATGGAAAATATATTCTGATAAAGAAATATACCAAATTTCTAATAGTGATCTA
>Ga0209630_10001098_pt1 | contig 29904 bp, 28 predicted proteins | sample COG_01_FD_184745 | JGI IMG/M metagenome (GOLD analysis project Ga0209630, IMG submission 184745) | Pelagic Microbial community sample from North Sea - COGITO 998_met_01 (SPAdes) (version 2) | ecosystem: Environmental > Aquatic > Marine > Neritic zone/Coastal water | place: Helgoland, sampling... | reverse complement strand
CGGATCGTTGTTTCCACGGTCAGTGTCAATGTGATCTATGTGCATCCCTGCAATGCTGTGACCCATCGCATAAGCTACCGCCCGATGCTCATGGACACGTTTCGTTGTCGTGGAAGGATGATCCCAGTAATACAGGATGTAACCTCTATCGTCTGACCACGAGTTAGGTGTACCAAACTTACCATCTTTGATAATGTCAGGAGCATTGGGGTGAAACCCTTTACCGCCCGAACGGACACGGAACACTGAGCCACCTTGTGCCCCGGACTTAGCTGCTGCACCAGACGCTCCGTAGCACTGCTGAGAGCAGAACACCTGCTTCTTCTGCTTGCTCTTAAACGCAGCACCGCAGTGAGTGCATGTGTGGGTATAAGAGAATTTGGGTTTACACTTCAACTCACAATACTTTTGCACCCCACTGGTGGGAGTAAAGACTGTTTGACATGTTGCACAAGGTTTAGATTTAAAAGTAGCCATACACATAGTATAGCGTATACTGCAATGCTAAGCAAGAAGAAACGCTATAAAAGGGGCAAGAGAAAACCCCGACTCCGAAGAGCCGGGGCAATCCCTTAAACTTAATTTGTGTTAGTTACTCGGCTCAGCTAGGGGCTGCGTCGAACGTAACCTTGACAAAACTTTCTGGCCGTTTCACGGCGAGGGCAAGACGCTCTTCAGCAAGCACCACGATGGCGTTGCGGACGAAGAAGTCTGAGTGCTGTTCCGAAATACGGATTGAAGCTGCCTCACGGTCGTACAACTGAGCACCAGTACCGAACGCACCGACGAGAGCAGTACCCTCAGCGATAGCAGGCGTGTCAATGACGGGAATCCGCCAGACACGTGACTCTGCACCACCAGCAACTGACATGGCAAGAAGATACGTGCCCTGTGAGTTCTTGGTGAGTTCGATGTCTTCCCAGTCACCAGGGTGGACGATGATGCCGGTCGGCTCGTAGTAGGCGAGGTACGCAAGCGTAGCCGCACGACGAAGAGCGTCAGCCTTGGTGTCGGCAACAGGAGCGGTTGCGCCTGCTGACCATGAATAGGTCTGGATGCCCGACGTGTTGAGGATACCAGTGAGGTCTTCCCCGGTGCCAGCACCTGAGAGAATCTGGTTGTCCTCGGTCAGACGAAGACCGTACAGGAGTTCGTTGTCGATGATCGAACGCAACTGCGGCTCGTCAGCGAGAACGTTCCGGTGAGCGGCTTCCCAGTGAGCAATCGTGCGAACAGGAGCCTGCTCACCCACGAAAGTCATTGAAGACTGCGGCTTCGCACCGAAGTTGCCTGAGGAGTACTCAGGAACAACTGAAGCGGCGTTAGTGAAGCCGGTCTGACGGAAGTACTCAATGACGGCGGCGTTGGTCGTGCGTGCCGGGAAAAGGTCACGAACACGGCTACGACGCTGTGCAATCGGAACAATGCCATCACGCTCAACAGCACCGAAGGCTGAAGGGGTGCCTGTTGGCAGTCCTGAGTAGAGGTCCTTGGTGTGGAGTGACTTAGCCTCGAAAGGCGCAGACATGTTCACACCGTTACGTCCACCTTCAAGTGACTTGAACTGATCTGAGCCGAGGAACTGCTCGCCAACCGAACCACGGTTGTGAGCAACTTCTGCCTCAAACCCGGCAGCAACTTCAGCGGCGACTGACTTGTACTCAGCCTCCGATGACCATGCTGACACGTCACGCAGGGTAGTCATGTCATCAATAAGACCCTTGATCTCACGAATCTGGGTCATGTTTCCTTGAAAAGCGGCCTTCTTCTCGTCGTCCGCAATGAGGGTTTCACCCTCCATTTGGATCGAATCAGCGATCTGTTGCTGCTCTGACATCTTTGAGTCCAGGGCGCTCTTCAGTTCGTTGAGCCGACTTTCATCAAAACTCATGTTAGTCTCCTTAAGGTTTGAGTTTTACATACTGTTTAATGACAGGCGACCCAACATCAAAAATAATGGGGGGCGGAACCAGTCATTTATTATGCTAGCACCAACGTAAAGACAATCACGGGAACTTTTGTAATAATCTGTTTATGCAGTACTGAAATATAGTGTAGTGTATATCACTCAGTTAGATCAACTAATCTACTTACGAGTACTGCGTGGGTGCTTCTTAGGGAGCAGATCGTTGTCTGTCGTGTACTTGGGATTAGACGGTTTACCGCTAGACACTAAACGCAAGAACGCATTGACACGTCCCATTGCCCACTGTTGGCGACCCATGCCCGGTCGGTGGCTAGACGAGAAAGCTCCAGCGCCTCGCCGCCATACAGCCTTTAACATACCTAGAGTAACACGACGCCCATCTTTATTTCGCTTTTCCATCTTCTCGTTATGCTCTTTGACTTTATTCTTCAAAGACGCTTCAACCGCCGCCGAAAGTTTAATACCGCCCCTAGACCCCGAAGCCGACCCCGGCTTATTTCGACGTGAACCACGGACTCGCTCCGAACGCTTAGCAGGCGTCTTAGGATCGTTAGGCCCATAACGCCTAGCCGCTTTCTCTCTAGTCTTCCAATTGGCCGGAATCAAATCAGTACGCCCCAAAGAACGGGCACGCTTCATGATATGCTCCTTTGCCGCCGCCCTGTCTTTACCAAGACCATACGCCTGAATAGCATTTCGCAAATCGCCAACATCCCGAATCGGATACGACCCATCCGGCAGGGCTATACCCCGCTTGGCATACTCGGCACGACGAGCGGTGGTATAAAACCGCTTCTCATCAATACTATCAAACGACTTCTTGCTGCCCTCAACACGCTCAACAATGTCTTTAGCCCACGTATAGCCAGCGTCACCGCCCCAAAGCGCCCAAGCAATTCGACCATTAGAAGGGAAACCCTTCTCTCCGGGCCGATAACCCTCAGCTTTAGAATCACTCTGGTGACGATCAAAGTATGCCTTAACACGCTTAACAGTACCATACGGCAAGTTCTTACCGTTAGCAATGTCTCTAGCACGAGCCACGCCGACCATAGTACCGCCACGGCCATTCTCACGCCGCCACTTAAGCCCCTTCTTCGCTTCTGAAACCATCCCACCAGTAGGCTTAAACGAATCACTCACGCCAGCCTTACCTGAAACCAAACCGCCACCCGGCAAAGTCTCAATCCCTAACGGGCCTCGCTCCCGAAGTTTCTCCCACGCACGCTGATTCACAACAACACGTCGTGCAGGCCGCTGTGCCCGCAACACCCGAGAACGACCAGAGCCAGCATTACCGTGTGCCGCATTGTGCTCCTCCGGTGTAGCGCAAGGTGCCCAAACGCCCTGACGGACCTGATGAGCACCGACACACCCCAAACGAGCCGCAGTCTCTTCGGCCTCCCGGCGATTCTTAAAAACACCCTTAGTCTTAGCCGCCTTCATACGCATAATGTCCACGACGACCTTCTTCCCTGTCTGGTTCTTTTTCCAGTCACGGAAAGCAGGGTTACCCAACTCAATGAGTTTCATCAAATCACGTGGAGATTGGCAAGGACCCCAAGTGTCATCACCAACACGGTGCGACCCAGAACAGCCTAAAATACGTGACAGTTCTTCTGCCATTTCTTTTGTTGGTACTGTTTGACCAGCCAAGGGGTCCTTTGCCATTTTCTACTCCATGTCGTTAGGCATAAATAGAATTAGAATTCTTCACATAACTATTATATGCGCCTGTATAGATTGCGTAACTCTCCTCTACCGAATCATCAAAAAATCCTGACCGGTTCAGATGTGTCTTAAAGTCTGGATATGTGATCGAAGTAAGCAAATACTTTCCGATAACATCCCACTCCGCCTTGCTTACCACAATTCGGAATTCATAGTCTCGGTCTGGGGTGACAACGATTTCGTGTGAAACCTCTGCCGCCTCCATCAAATCCTCAAGATACTGGCGATGACGTGTTCTTACCATCATTTCCTCGCCAGAATAATGTTCAACCACCGAGTAAGCGCCGTGCTTTGTGTACATCCACATAGTTTTCTCCTTTCGTGTGAATCGTACAAGTGTAACACAACTCCTACTTGTCTGTCAACTTAACCCACCCTAACTCGTTGAAAAGCGAAGGATCATCAACAAACTTGCGAATGTATTTTGGTTTCATGTCGCCACGAGCAACAATTTCCCACTGCTCCGCAGCAGGCCGTTTCCCATAGTCGGCTTTAAAGTTTTTATGATCACGAGAAGCAAACGAGTCAGGCTTTAGAAATACCTTCAGTACTTCTTTCTTTGGGTCCCACGCCCAAACACGTTCAGCCGCTAACGGGCTATAACTCACAGACTGCTTGTCCGCAGGACGTACTTGTCGGAGAGCCATCGCCCGAACGGGCGTAATAGGTAGGTCAAATGCAAAGATCATTTTAATCCTCTTTCATTCCGTAAGCTGCACGAACGTCTTTCAACTCTGTCGTGGACAACGGCGAAACAACCATCTTGTCGAAGGGACCACTCCCATAATTCTTTAGCCGTCGCTCATCAGTAACTGGAACACAGATCAAATCATCACCCTGTATCTCTGGAGTAGACGCATCAAAGTCATACAAAAACTTTACGTCGTACTCCTCGTTTGTGTCAGTCGTAATTCGATAGTAATCGGTGAATGGGATTTCATCTATTACAAAGCCGTTAATAATCCGAGACATCTCGTCACCGGGAACAACCAGTCTGTATTTTACCCAATCTGGCAAAACCCTATCTCCAAACGGCTCAAGTTGCTTGCCTCCGAAGAATAAACGTGCCTTAGCAAACGACAAGAACTGGATATAATCTGTGTCTTGATTTGATGGGTCTTGGACCCATGTGGGTAATTTCTTATAAAAGCTCATAGGTCTACATCATATCATCTTCGTCAATGTCCAGCAAGGGCAACGGGGCGGGTTTTTTAACTCCAGACCCAAATAGGACTGGAGCATTTGGATCAGCAGTCTTGTACTTGTCTAGCTTACCTTGAATCTTGGCAGAAGGAAGTGCTGATCGCTTAATGGGAGGACCAAATGTCATTTTAAGGGGACCTCCGCCCTCAGGCTGATCCCAAACCACAAAACGCACATCGGAGGAAGATGGATCGGTCTGAACAACAATGTGCTTACTGTTAAGAACACTAATATCAATATTCTGATCTGCAACCATTACTTCTAACTTCCCTAAACGATCCCCCGGCACTTTACCAAGGTCTACCACAGAATCAGTCCACGGCACTTGATGTGGAATATAAATTTCATTTCCACTACCGTCAGTCTGCAACCCATCAATGTAGGACCCCCACGGCCCGCCGCCCACATTCCATTTAGCTACCTGATCTGTGTTATGAGGGTTGCCCCAGACATCATCGAAGGCCCACTGTGCATCTAACTTGCTTATCACATCGTCACTGAAAAGAATCACACCGCCCGAGATACCGGACGTAGCATCATCACTTGAACGAATGTACATTCCTTCACCCGACATGTGCGCCGAATCAGTTTCCCCTGACTGGCCTTTTCGCCCGTTCCACGCATCACTGGATTGTGACTTCTCTGCCCTATCCAACGAACCTGTATGAGACCCATCATTATACAGGCGGTCAATAAACTTCTGACGCCCCTCCGTGCCAAGGAGGCTAAGTTTTTGATCTGAATAAAAGTGTGGTACTCTAGGAGAACCATCTGAGTGTTTAGTGTTTTTGCCACCCTTCTCTTGAACACGCATCTCCCCCAATTCAAGAGCTACACGCTTTGCTACCTCAGGCTTCAAAACAGGGTGGGGTTTTCCTCCAGCCAAAGAATATGTGATGTCTTCTGGCTTAACACCGTATGACCCTAAAGCCTTTAAACTTTTCTCCATTGTATCAGGGGTACTGAAATCCGTCCCGTACCCGTTATGGAAATCTACGTCACCCACCCCTAACTGCAAACTAGTTCCTTTAGTTAGGAAGTCTCGTGCCAACGAATCACGTATTTGAGTTTCTGTTGGGGGTGAGGCGTCTACAGAAACGTTACTGAAAACTTTTTCAATAGTTGCTTGCACCTCACTGGCGTCTTTCAATTTCTCTCTATCTTCACCGCCAACAAACAATCTAACTCTCCGACTCAACCCATGCTCACCACCACCATTAGTAGCCACTTCAGGATAAATCATAGCTTTAACATCACCGAAATCAACAATTCGGATATCCTGATCGGCAGGCGGCTGAATCTTGGCCGCTGACTTAGGACCGAATGATGAGCTAAGCAGTGAGTAACCATTTGAAGAAAAATTATTTGTCTGTAGTGTTTGACCTTGCAGAGTCGAATCAACTTTTAGAGTAGGCACCCTGCTGCCCGAGAAGTGGAATACATTCTGCTCAGACCCACTAATCTTGTAAGAAGGCGCAACCCCCGAGTCAATTTGAGCCACAAGCTGTTCATGGGCTTCAGGGGAAAGGTTGAAAGAAAACTCGGCATTTTTAACAAACTTCGCTTCCCCAACACCAGTCCCACCCTCGTTAACAAAGTGTCCCGGAGTAAACGACGCTTTCTGGCCTTGCAGAGCAGGCCCATCTAAAGAAAACTCACTAACAATGGGAAGCGATGAGTCAAAGCTATCGTCCTTCTGCTTGATATTAGAAGGACTGCTTATCGCCTTAAGCACACCCTGCGCTGTAGAAGCTTGAATTGTAGAAACGTTTTCACTGGAAAGACTCATATTAGCTGCCAGCGGGCCGACTCCATCAGCGTAACTAGCCGGGTCATTCGGAGGACTATCCGGCTTAGCAGTCTTGCCATACTTCTTAGAAGACTCAGGCGGTTCAAACATGCTTACAGGGCTTACTAGTTTCTGCAACGCATCACCACTAACCATGTCGTCTCCAAAGTCTTTAGACATGCTAGTCTCCCACGAACCGTGGCGCTGAGCAACAAAGTCAGAAATTTCTAACAAACGACCAGCCTCGTCATCCGTCAACTTCCCCGCCTCAACTTGGTCCCGAATACGTTTCTGTGAAGCGGCAACATCATAATTGGTTAATGCTTTCTGCGCTTCAGCAATGACGGCCTTACGATCATCTGAAGGAAGATTCTTAATACTATCACCGAACCTGGAGCCGAAGAACTGCTCACCAAACTTCTCTTCGTGGGGCATAAATGCCTTACCAGCGTCAAAAGCAAAGATTGATGTATCGTCATTTTTACCGACCATAGTGAGTCTGTTGGCATAATGATTATCCGGCTCGCTAATCAAATACTGCTGAGCCAACATAGCACCCATCTGTTTATGATTGTATTTGTTACCAACACCCTCGTTCATATCTAGAACGTTACCAACATGCTCAATAATCATAGGACGGTTTGTTGTATCCCCAAACTTAGTAATTTTTTGACCGTTGGGAGCCACGTCATCACCACTCACAAGGAAGTCATTACCTGCAAACGTAACGCTAGGAACAGGAAGACCTAAATCCTGTGCAACAATCGCCGCTGAAGACTCAGACAAATGCTCTTTATCATTACGAGCAGGCTTCTTCAACACATACACATTTCCATTTGCCGAATCACGGAACATTTTAGTCGGGAAACCAACCTGTCCGTTGATACCCATATCCCCGGTAGGAATCTCATCAAAGCGAGAAACCTCTCCATTACTGATAGCGTCAAACAAGTCATCTGTAAGATCAAAATCTGTAATCTTAAACTCTGGGTCATTCAAAGCATCAACACCGTTCTCTGCCAGCAACTCCGCAGCAGCAGTACGTTTTTCTGCATAGTTCTCGTCAGTCTGCAACGCATCGGCCTTGAGTGGTAAATCAGTCTGCTTCGACTTCTTTTTTGCGTCAGCGTTCGGCACCCATGATGGTTTATATGTTGGTTCCGGTGCCGTATCACTAGCGACAGGAGCTTTCCCGCCCGCCTTCGCAAACTCGCCAGGGAGTCCTCCTCCGATATCGTCAGCCGCCATTTTGGACGCAATGCTAGTTTGGTAAATCTCGTCGCTAGAAGAACCGCCACTAGTGACCCAATCATCTAGAGCGTCAGCAATCTTCAAGTCACGTTGCTTACCATTAACGTTGGTCGTATCTTTGTCAATAAAACTTGCAACATCTCCAGGCTTGGCAAAAATTAAATCATCTGTTTCATCGTTATCTGCAAGATTAAACTTATCCCAACCGTCCGCTACCTGTGCAACAAAGAAGTAGTTTTTAGAACCACCCTCTACTCCGTAACTGCCTTTGAGGGAACCCACAACGCCAACATCATCTGCTGTTAATCCTGTTTCCTCAAACAATTCACGCATAGCAGCGGCATGAGCAGTTTCCCCACCGTCTATTCCGCCCTTACTGAAAGTCCAGCCGAACCCACCGAAATTTTCTTTAGAGTGACGGATCATCACATGGCCCGATGCGCTATCCACCACTAGCACACCAACACGAGTATTAGGATCATCAAGATCAAAATCAGGATCATCAAACAGACGCTTTGGATCGACATTCCCAATCTGCTCTGCATCAAACGGCGAATCATCGTAAACACTCTCACGATACACGTGCGCCTCCGCTTTAGGCTTAAAGCCTGTCAACCCATCAGCGCTACTATTAATGATGTCGTCGGGAAGATTCGTAGTATCATTAAGGTCAGGATTGTTTACAGCATCGTCAACTTTGTCAATCGGATGGAAACCGTCTGGATCAGGATCACCCATCTCCAACTCGGCGCTGTCTACAGCCGTTTTAGAATCTTCGTTGTTATCACGCCTACTACGCTCACCCAAAAGTTTCGCTCTGGTCTTCTTCTTACTCGGAGACATAGGCGGCTTCTTTGGATCGTTCAAGTCCTTGTTGAAGCTCTCAATATACCCGTCAAGCTCTTCGTCAGTCAAAGTTTTAATAAACAGTTCGTCTGGATTAACAAAAATATCATCAACGCCATCATTCAATAAGGCAGCGTTCCGCTCCTTAGTAAACCCATCCACAGACAAGTCTTTAGAAGTTGGAGGTGACTTAGACTCGCCACGTTGCTTACTTCGTATAGCCTGAATCTGCTCCATCTGCTTAATCCGGTTTTTCATACCGTAAGCAGTCTCACCATCAGCCTCACGTTGCTTCTTATACTCAATATGTGCCTGCTTATAGCTTTCTAACTCTTCATCAGAAAGACTATTGATAAACTCCAAGTTCTTCATCTTGCCACGTTCTTTTTTGAACCCGTCAGGACCATAATCTTTAGGAGTCGCAGGCAAATCAGCAGCAGGAGTCTCCATATTTACGCCATCAGGAACATTAGCGTCAGCCGGAGGGTCTTGAGGAGGCTTGAGTGAACTTACAATAGAATCACGACGGTTCGGCGCAAGACGGCCAACGAAATCTTCGTAATCTCCATTAAATGACCCTTCATCTTGGGCACGCTTAACCTCGTTAAGTTCTAGCCAATCATTATAACGGCGACGCTCAACACGGGCGTCCTTATCTTTCTTGTTGGCTTTTAAATACTTCCGAATATCTTTTTCAGAAAAATCATTAATATCTTTATTTAGACGATTAGCCCAAAACGATGACAACTCATTAAACTCACTCTGAATTGAAGCGTCTAACTTCGTCCTGTCATCATCAGACAAGTCTTTAAGCTCAGGAACATCAACCTTCTTACGACGGCCACCAATAGACTGCTGCGCAAAGTTGTCAACATTCTTAGGCTTCCGAGGAGAATCAAACTTTTTCGGAGCCTTCGGAGCCGAAGCAGCAGACGCAGCAGGACGACGGTTATCACTTCGTCCCCGACGAGATGTATCAGGATCAACAAAATTAGCAATCCGATCCAAAATGCCAGCAATTGAATCAAGTATGCGCTTGCCCATCTTGCGGTCATTGTCAGTCTTCGGAGGATTATCCGTAAGACGACCGGCTTCTAAACCAGCAGCCTTCTCCACAGCCTTATAGGCTTTTTGAATCTCAGGAAGATCAGGATTCTTAAAGTCTTGTCCATTAACAACATTCTTTAAATTATCTAAAGCGTCAGCTAAAGGCGCACCCCCCAGAAGATTACGATCTTCATCTGTCAACTCAGCAGCATTCCGTCGATCCTGAATACTCGGACCAATCCGACCCGGACGCTTATCCTCCGTCTTATCCAAAACGCTAGCCATTTTGTCCATAACGTCAGCAAGCTTATTTAAAGAATTATCGTACTTCTCCTTAACAGCAGAACCCAAACGCTCACGACGGGAACCACGCTCCTGACGACGTTTACGCCGACGTTCCATGCCATCCTCAATACGGATACCAAGGTCAACCAAACTATTAACGACTGTTCGTGGAAGTGAATAACCACAGTTCCGACCAAACTGGTCAGTAATGCGGCCACCATAGCGAGTGCCGGGAGGACACTGATATCGGTTGAGACCCGGATTGAACATTGCACGAGCACGCCCACCAGCACGCCGCTTCTTAAACTGAATGTTATCTCGGCCCTCCGCAAAAATAGCGGCCCGAACTTCAATCAAGTCATGATAATTAGCCGTTCGGTGCGTCAGCGCCGTGATCGTCTTGGTGGATAAGAAAAAAGGGTTTACCGCTTTCCCCTCCGAAATCATCTCATATACCGGAGCGTTCTTTGCTCGGCGTGGCGCAGAACGAGACAGGAACGTATCGTAAACCCACTGCGGAACACTCAGCGTTTTACCGCCTGCCGTTTCAACACGAATCAATTTGTTCCTGTTACCCACAACCTCAAACTTATTGTTTTTCAATTCACCAAAGTCTACCGAGAACCTACCATCGGACCTATCTGCATAGTCACGAATTCCGGCGCTTGGGTCAGGTAAATTAGCTGCCCGACGCATAGAAGTAGGGAAACTTCTACGCAGACTATCTACTTCGGTAGGTGTCAACTCGCCACCGACCCTGCTAATCTTTACTGAACCCGACTCAGGGATGTCAACATAAACATCACGAAGACCTGTAGAAAACGCAGGAACAATGTCCTTACCAATCTGCCCGGAAGTATACCGGTCAATTAGAGTACCATCAGCTAAATCGTCAAACTCGTCAAGCTTACCCAAAGCCTGCAAAGAAACAACAGGTTCCAAAATAACGCCGTCACGCCTAACAGCACGCAAACTGAAATCGGCCTCGTCTGCACGGGACAACACATTGTTGATAGAGGTCTGCCTACGGGTAGGGCTACCCTTCTTAGGGGCAACAGGAATCTGAGCCGCACGAATAATATCATAAGGATTACGATTACTCCGAAGGTCACCAATCTCCCGAACAAGAGCAGCGTCACGAGCCAACGCAGCCAAAGCTCGCTGCGCCCCAGAAGACGGTGAGCCTACACCCTTACCAGGAATACCCAAAATTTGAGCACCACAGGTACTGAACTGAGCGTTTGTAAAGGTTCCACCCTTTTGGAATCCGGGAGGACACCTAAACTTATTACGCACACCACCAGTGCTACGGCTACCACGACGACCTAGCCCACCAACCAAACGCCTAGCACTAGGAAGACCCGGACGACCACGACCGCCACCGGGTGTTAAGGTTTCATAAATTTGTGATCGGATTGGACTACGAATGTCTGAGATGTCGCCCGGAAGAATAATACTACCAGCCGCTTGAGCGGCCTGGCCTGTACGAGAGTTAGCGCCAAAAATACCCACTCGTTTTTCATTTACTGCCCCGTTGACAGGGACTTTTGAGGCATACGTAGAAAACATCGCAGCCTTCATATCGACTGCCCCCTGACGGCCCGCAATAGGCTGAACCAGCACGCCACCAAAGTCTCTAGACTCCCGAATTGCAATACGCAAAGGAGACACTTCAATCACCTGATTATGTGAAGAGAGTTCCCCAGACTTTCCCCTACGAGCCGCACTACTAACACGCCTTACACTCCGGCCACGACGCTTACGACTACCTTTGCCTTTGCCTTTGCCTTCGTTGGGCCACTTGCCCGTGATCTCATGGTGCAACCAAGCACAGATGCGCTGAGGCTTGCCACCAAACTGAGGCTTATCCATGAGGATGACGACACAACGGCGAAAACCGCCAGGCTTCTTCATGATCGGACGCCAGTATTTCAAGAGGTCTTCTAGGTTACCTCTACGTGGCCCTCGTCCACGAGTAAGACTCGTCAGAGCATCAGCGTTAGGCCCGACTTCAGGTCCCACTTTAAGGGTAAAGGCTCCAACCTCTGCTCTTTCAATTTCAGTCAGCATCAGAATCGCCAAACCTCTCTAACGGTCTAAACTCATAAATTACGCCATCGTCCTCTAGGTATTCTACCGCTTCGATGTCTACCGTGGAGCCTAAAACAATCCTGGACCCTACATTAAGTAAGGCTTCGTTAGCGAGGCTAATCCTGTTTCCCACTTCTGCGGGTCTCATAATAGCCTAACCCCCAATCAGGAAAGATCGTCTCCCATCAAACTGCGGAACTCATCTAGAGCAGAAAGCAACTCGGAGTCGTCAGACTTTTCGCCGTCCACCTCTGCCTCGGCTTCGGGCTTGTCCGCTTCAGGGGCTTCACCCTCACTGGAAGCAAAGTCCTCAGGAAGCATTTCCTCAAGACCCAACTCCTTTGCTCGCTTAGCAATGTGAGCTTTAGCAGCGTCAACATCCTTAGCACGCTGGAAAGCAGCCAAGGCATTCTGGAGGTCAGCCTCGTCAGCAATCGGGAATGATCCATCCTCCATAGCTTCACCAGACTCAGCCATTGCCTCACGTTGCTCACGTGAGTACATGCGCTTGATTTCAAGCTCGGCTTCAAGTGCCTTGATCTCTTCCTCTTCGCTCATGGCATACGCAAAGTCCTCAATCGTGTCGTACTCGTCGTAGCCTAGGACTTTACCCTCTACAGAAACGTAGAAGTCAAAGCTCTTCTTGTCGGAGTCAAGTTCAACAACGTACACGTCTTCGTCAGCGAATACGTCCACCATGATGCCCATTACTTCAGCCAGGGAGTCAAGCTCCATGTCATCAAAGGCTTTGACCGCAACGGCTTCTGCGTCAGATGAAGAAATGATGTTAAGTTCTTCGGCTGACTTACCTTCTACTAGGCTCTCGTCAACACGCAGCCAACCAAGTTCGTCGCCTTCGCCTGTCAGGAACACTTCAATGCATGTCCCGTCTTCGCACTTAACGTCGATGACAAACATATCATCCGTGGAGGAATAGCCTGATCCAACAATTTCACCAGGATGCGCCACCTTAACGACTGACTCAACCTCAGCCAAACCGGGCAGACCGTCTTCTGGAGCGCAACCGCCCTGACAGAAATCGCACGGCTGGTCAACAGACTTGCGTTGCATACCACACAGGAAGTCGTCTGACTTTTCTGCCGCCTCAGGAGCAGCCTCAGGCTCGGCTTCTGGCTTAGCATTACTCAACTTCTCCCACTCGGCGTGAGTGGCACAAGGCATGAACTTATCACCAGCACCGTGAGTGCCTTCACAGCCAAGTGCAGCCGCCCGCTCAAGAGCGTCTTCTTCGGTGTCAAACATATCGCCCATGTCACCGTCAGCCTTTTGCTGAAGTTCGGTTGCGATTGCCACTAGCCGGGTCTCGTCAGCCTTCTCTGCGTCAAGGTCAAACTCGCCCTTACGCATGGCGCTAACTTCAAGCGGGCTACGGCGGCGATACCGCTTTCCATATCCCTTGCCAGAATCTTCATCAATAACTTCGACAGCCTCGTATGAATCCTTGGCATCCTCGTCAAGATTATCATACTTCTCTTCTGCGATAAGGTCGTCGTCATCTTCCATCTGCTTCAAGCGGGAATCAGTCATGACCATTTCTGGCATTTTCTCTTCGTCATCAGCAGCCATCTGCATCATGATTGAAGCTGCCTTCTCATCAACCGAGTCTGCGATGTCCTCAACGACCTCGCCATCAGTCTCATCAGTGGTGACTTCTGCCTCGGCGTCATCCTTGACTTCAACGTCTTCATCTGCATCATCAGCCTTGTAACGGAACATCCAGCCCATAGGCTCTTTAGTCTCTTCGTTAACAACGTTAATCATCTCATAGCCCTTTTGATCCTCGGGATCAAGAGCAGAAAATGCAGTCTCGTCTAGAAGATCGCCAGTTTCCACAGCCTCTTTAAATCGAACGTCAGTCATAAAGACAGTAGCAGCGTCCTTCTCGTCTTCAACAGCACCCTTTTCCTCAACAGAAAGAAGCGCTTCGATTTCTTCAAACTTGCCAAGATCGTCATTGGTATTTTCACTCATTTTGAACTCCTATTGCTCTTGAGTATTTTACTCAACACCGGCAGCAGTGTCAAGGTTCTCGGGCTTGGATACTGAAATATTAGGCTCAAAAGAAAGCACAGCAAGTGCTGAAGCTACCTTCTCAAGCAACTCTTGATGCTCAACCTTTGCCGAGAAGTGCAGGTCAACGCCGTCTTCCGACTTGAACGCAAACACAGGCACCTGTGCAACAGCACTGCTGACATCAAACGACTCCACCTCTGAACACTTAACATGCACAATAAACCCTGAAGTCACCTTCTCCCCTTGCTCCATTGAACGAGACATGGGAGCCTCCGTCAAAAAGGTCTCAACTTCGTTAATCAAGCTCAACGTTGCTTCACGCAACTCGCCTGCGCCACGAATCTTTAGCATCTCATTATACGCCATTAGCAATAGTGCCATTGGGTCCTTCAAGTAGTCGGGCTTCTGGTAACGCATCATGTGACCCTTTTCCTCGGTACCGCAAGCACATGCGCCCTTCTCTGACTCGCAACCGCACGCAGCGTCTTTGGCTTCATCAACATCTACACCTTCAAGATAGTTGTTGTGAACGTTAATGTTGGCGTTATCGTCAAACTTCTCAAGAGCCTCTTCATACTCTTCATGGGTTTCACACGGCAAATACCCGCCGCCATGAGAGTGGTAACCAGAGCAACCGAATGTCTTTGACCACGCTAAAGCAATATCTGGGGTAGCCCAAGTACCCTGCTCTGAATTCTCATCACGGATACCTTCAGGCTCTTCAGCGTCTTTCTCGTCTGGGTCTTTAATCATCATTGATGGTGGGGACTCATCACCAACGGGGGTGTAAGAAGTCGTCGGCTTTACACGAGTGGGCTTGCCTACCATAATACGGTCGCCCTCACGAGTGAACGTAGCCATCCACGTCATGTCCTCCCCCGTTTGGAACACAACAGAGTTTCCATTAATCTCTACAATCGTAACTGGCTTTTTGAGAGCTTGAGACAGCATCCGTCCCATCATCGCTGACAATGCGTCCACCCGGTTAGAAGGAGCGTCTTTGTCGTCATCCATGCTATATACTCCCCCCTTTTCAACAGTGCCCTCACTGTCGTCTTTGACAGAAATTGTCCCAGTCAGTTGATTAGCTCCATGCAGAACAGGAGACATCTCGTACAACTCAACTTCTTTAAGCATATTTGCTTGACGCCCAGCATCAAAGTCGGCTGTAATTGTCTTGTAACCGATTGACCACTCTTGGTCCATACCGTAAAAAGCTACGTTAGCGAAAGCTTCACGACCACGCTCGGTGTTAAGGTTGAACTGAACCTTGGCAAATAGTCCACCAATGCCTGCCTGCTTCATCTTGTCTGGAAGGCGAGGATCACTCTTGGGAACTTCATAAATCTCTAAAACCTTGCCGATAGGCTGGTTCCAATCGTGGCCCCACACAACACGAGGCTTACGTCGTTTAAGGGAGCCATTAAACGCACCGGAAACCACCACGTCACCGACTGAATCTTTGTTTCCGATACCAGACACAAACGCTTCGACAACGCCCTGTGCTTTGTCAATGCCGATTTGGCCGGAAATTGACTTAAAATCAAAATCGGGGTCAGTGTTCTCAGCAACATCTGACTGCTCAATTAAATTGGTCATGACTCTCCTTAAGAATACTGCGACACTCATATAGTACACTCTGTAACTGAACCATTAGAGAGCATTTATATAAAAGTGTGCGAAGGTTTTATATATTATCTCGTAAACTTTAATACGCAACGGCAATTAATTGTCAATCCCGGAGGGGCCAAAGGGTCTTTCGGGAATCTGATCGGAGTACCATCCACATAAAAGGCACTACTAACAGGGACTTTATCGCCGTGTAATTGTCGGTGACTGATCCGCACGCTCTCGTCCTTCAACGAAATCCACTCTTTATTCAGACCAATATCAGCATTAGCAGCAGAATCATACAGTCCCTGATTATATGGGCCAAGAACAGCCGAGTCTACAATCATAGACTTGCGATTACTCCGCAATTTATTGAAAACTGCTTTAACAAGCACCGTAGCCAAAATAATCTTGAAAGTAATGTTTAGATCATTACCGTCCTTGTCACGCCCTAACGATGCAGAGGCCAAGGAAACTTCAACTTGGTCCTGTGTCGTGGAGTTGAAATTGTTTACCGTAGCTAGGTGCTCAGAGATTGCGGCATCTGCCTGCTCTGCGGTTACAGATTCCCCATAACCTTCTTCTATATTGTCAGAAATTGCCTGCTGGTAAATGTCTTTCATTGAGTCTGTGAGAGGGATGGTACTTACAGCTAAAGCCGACATAGGGACAATTGAAGCGAAGTTGGCGTCTTCCCCTAATGTCAGTAAAGCCGATGTGGCCTGTGTGCTAATGGCATCAAGAACTGTCTGCTCTTGAGCGTCAATAATAGCGTCTAACTGCTTAGACAGTTGATCTTCTAACGACTCAATCCTATATAGAGCTTTTTCTTCCCAAGTTGTGTATCTACCTAGGTCACCAAACTTTAGACCTGCTGAAAAGGGACACTCTTCTTACCCTCCGCTTCATCGCCCTCTAATTCGCTTGGAACTTGGGATGCAGGAGCTTCAATATTTTCAGTACCTGTTACAGTACCGGCTTCAACAAAGCCGCCCTCTTCTGGGCTAAACTCTGTGACCACTGACTGCTGCGCATTCTGTGCCTGAACATCTAGCGGCACACCCTCTTCGACATTACCCTGATCATTCATGGGCTTTTCGGTATTTGCAATTGGGGTCTGGTTCGGGTTAGAAAGAAGAGAGTCCGCAATGTCGGAAACAACCTTTTTCCTGCCGGATGATTCACGGTATTCATTGGCACTAATCAAGCCAGTCTGAAACTCTGTAAGATGGTGACGCTCACGCTCTTGCTTAGCGAGGACAAGAATGGGAACGTTGTTCACATCAAAATCCACAAAGAAAGAATCGTCAATCTTATCAAAGGAACGAGCAATCAAGTCAAGGTGCGGAGACATGGTTTCCATCCAGAAAACCTTACCTTCCTCCATAGCGTTAGAGAAAGTCCGACCAGACGAGTTACCAATGATAGACTCAGGCACACCAAACGCAGCAAGAATCTCTTCTTTTGTAATAGTACGCATCTGTACGTAAGCGGCATCTCGTGGACTGGCAGCAGTGTCTACGAAATCGGCACCGTCATCCGATGAGATGACACCAACCGATCCTGCACGGCCAATATTACCACGGAACCGGGAACGAAGTTCCTCTTTATCTTCGTCAGCAATCTCGCTACGGAGAACCAACAGCCCACCCGGTCGTCCATCGTTAATCAGGAAGTTGCGGTTATAAATCTTAGCCAAGTTCTCTAACTCAATAGCAACACCTGCTGCCTCCATCGGAGTCATAGACAGATAAGGGTCTAGTGGATGCGGGCGGCGAATCCAAATAACGTTCTCAGGTTTAATAGTACGCTTTTCCATCGCACTGATCTTAACCTCAAACCCCTTCACAAACTTGTTTACATCGGGAATAGGCGAAGTGTTCTGTGGGGGTAGCAGGTGTAACGCAATAGGCTTACCGCCACGTCCCCTAACAATCTCAACAAAGACACCACGGCTACTAATCAGCAACTGCGCAGATAAACGATACCTGAAGGCAAACGCATTCTCTCCGTCATTTGCAGTGTTGTTGAACAATTTCAACATAGAGTGATCCCCGACAACCTCACCAAACGGATTGTTGTCTTTACGGAACATCATAGGTAGACGTGCCTGGTTCGATGAAATAACATCAATACAGCGGAACACCCAAGTAACCTTAGCCACACCCTCTTTATAAGCCTTAGTGATATCCCAACCATCGTGATACCCACGATCATTACCGGTCAACGACGGGCTGTACGAGACTGGTGCGCCTACAGAAACAGAAGCAGCCTTTTGCTGCCCCGAGATTGCGTCTTGAAGAGATTTATTTGAACTTGAGTTCCACGCCATTATTCAGCCCCTAAGAGATAGCCGTAAATTCCACAAGCAAAGCCAGCGCTTGCCAGACCCCACCCCAAACTGAGTATACTAATACCAAAGCCTATTAATACTATACCAGCGCCCATCATGATATGAGCAGCGCCAGAACGATTTAGAAGATTCTTCATAAGTATACTGTACCGTTTATTTGTCTAGGAGACAAGCAGATATGTCCACAGAGACTCCCGACTGGGAAAAAATCAAAGCATACTTGGAACCAAAGCGATCTGATTACTGGGTTGAAGAACCATCGCTAACGCAAAAAGTTTTTCTCCGATCAGAAGGACAAGAAGTAATGTTTGGTGGAGCCGCAGGTGGAGGCAAATCCTCAGCACTGATTATGGCCGCTCTACAATACGTGGACATTCCAAACTACAGTGCTATTTTGTTTAGGCGTACATACGCTGACCTTGCCCTACCTGGCGCTCTAATGGACCGTTTCAGAGAATGGATTATGCAGTTTGACGATGTACACTGGAACGCAAATGCTTACACTGCAACGTTTCCCAATGGGGCACGAATAACATTCGGTTACCTAAATAACGTCAACGACTATTTGCGGTACAAGGGTTCAGAGTTTCAGTTCATCGGAATGGATGAGGTTACCGAAATTAGAGAAGCAGATTATCGGTACATGTTCTCACGTTTGCGCCGCCCTGCAAGTGGCCCACTAGCTTCGGTCCCTCTCAGAATGCGCTGTGCAACTAACCCTGCACCTAACTGGGTCCGTCAACGTTTCCTAGTTGAAGGTAAAACCAAGGGGCGTATCTTTATTCCCTCAATGCTGACTGACAACCCCGGAATTGACCCAGATTCCTACCGTACCATGCTCGCAGAGCTAGACCCCATCGAACGAAAGCGTCTAGAGTTTGGTGACTGGTGGGCAACGACACTAGGATCAATGTTTGATCGTAGTAGCTTTGAGATTATTGAGCCAAGCGAAATGCCTGACTTAAGTAAAGACACAACTGTAGTACGCTTCTGGGACTTGGCCGGAACCGAACCGTCTAGCTCTAATCCTGACCCTGACTGGACCGTTGGATGCCTCGGAGCATTTGATAACGGTGTCTTTTACATCCTAGATGTACGCCGCATTCGTGCGAAAGGCGAGAAGGTTGAAAAGTTTATTAAAGAAACTGCTGAAGAGGACGGACCCGAAATAACAATCCAGATGGAGCAAGAACCGGGATCAGCAGGTAAAAACTTAGTGGACCAATACGCTCGGTACGTCCTACCCGGTTACACCTTCTCAGGGCAACGAGCCACAGGTGACAAAGTAACGAGAGCAAAGCCATTTGCAGCGGCTGTAGCTAACGGAAACGTGCGGCTAGTACGAGGCGACTGGACCACAGACTTCATTGATGAAATGTCGTCCTTTCCCGAAGCACGAGTCCACGACGATCAAGTTGACGCCGCCACCCACGCCTTCAACCTATGCGCCGGATTAGGTATGGGTATCCGACGTAAGATTGAAATCATCATCTAAAGAACTTCCCACCTCAACTGTTGCCGGTAGGTGTCTGGCTCAATAACAGTAGGATCGACCCACCAGTCTTCATGTATAGTCCTGACCACTAGTGTGTAGCCTAAGGCGTCTAGAATCTCTCGTTGTGCATCACGAATAGATTCGTTCCGAAAGTACATGTTAGCATCATGCTCAAACGTGATAACCGAAAACCGATAAACAGTAAGAGGTAAAGAGATCAGCCCAAGCAAAGAAGTGTACGGACTTCCCTCAGGCCGCATAGCTTGATCATACCCGTTGTCAATATCAACTTGCAGAAAGTCAATCTGCTTAGGCCACTCCTGCGCCTTGAAATACTCTGTATAGTCAAAGCTCAGCGCATCACCAAAACAAGGGTTCTTCCTATTGGAAACAAACTGCGCCTTACGCTCAGAGTCAATTTCAAACGACACACCGTTCCAATTGAAATCCTCTTCAAGAATACGGGTGTTACTACCCTCGTGGGAATTAAAAGCACCTAGTTCAACATAATGACCACCCTTCTTTAGTTGGGTCACTGCGATAACAAAGTTCTCTTGCTCGCTAGGGCTAAACTGCTGATTCTGCATTTTTATCTCTCCAAAATTTAGTGGACGACATTTTGATGCCGTTTGTTGCCGGGTTGCCCATGTGCTTGTAGTGACATGCAAACAATAGCAATAGGTTTTGCTCAGGGGTAATGACAATATCCATGTCTGGGAAAACTAACTCTCCCCCGTCGTAGCCGCTGTTCAAGTAATGCACCGAACTAAATACATGAACGTTTTCTCGCTTTTCAGGATCATCCGAGTTATGATACAAGTCATCATGTAAACCCATATCACATCCCTCAGGATAGATCACAGCAGGTAGTGAGCTATTCACTACAGCATCAAAGTCAAACGCTTCTTTTAACGCATCAGCTATAGACTGCGAATAAGTCAAGATGATCTGGTCTTCCACGCTATCAGCACTGCCGCCATTGATAAGATGCCGAGTAAAAAAATTGTAGCACCGGTCAGGCATCTCCATAATCTCACCGTCACGAGGATTTTGAACCATATGCAAAAGGCTTTCACAGTCTGGCGAGAAATTGTAAATTAAAGCAAAGTCGTCACTTAGGAACTCAAGCACTTATGCACCTCCAGTTTTAGGCGATGACTGAAGTTGTCAATCTCTAAGGCGTGCTGTGCCGCTTCCCTGTCTGGGATGTTTCTATGGAAATCAATATACTCAGTCATGGCGTTAAATAAAGCCCACTTACTAGGCCCATAAGAACCACTGTTGTGCGAAGACGAGTAAAGCGTTTTGACCCTACTGTGTACTGACTCGATGTGTTCCCGCTTCTTCTCTGTATTTGCAGTCTGAAGAGGCCACACGGTTTCCAGTGCGGTTTCAATATAGGTCTCTGAAACTGGAACAGACATATTACTAATAGTGTTCACAACATGCTGCGACCACGAAGCACGCATGTTCAATACCTCTTTAGCTTCGCCGTCTAAGTCGGCTTCACTAGGCGTATGGCGCTTACGCACACTGAACTCGCACTCTTTAGAGGCGTTAAATCTGTAGACACTATGAGTGTTGCGCCGGGTGTCAAGATTGTAGTAACAGATTGGAATACTGCCATCGTGGGATGACATGACGACCACGTATGAATCAACTACGTCTGTCTCACTGCTAGCTGTGGTAATAGATAGTGACCCGGTGTGTACCACCGCAAAAAACTTACGGCCACCATCTAACACACCGCAGCCCATCAACTTAGCGGCGTCACCATACTTGTTGACTAAGGAAATAGCCCGAGACAAAATCTTACGGTTTTGCTCAACCTCGTAACGGTCTTTAACAACTTCCCAACTGTCTAAACGGCAGGTTTCACCACACGCTACTTCACGTCCAGTAGCAAAGCGATTGGGGATTTGTACATAAGTATCCTGAAAGCGGTCATACACGAAAATAGGGTTAGTGACTACTAAGTAGTCGGCTAACCCCTTCCGTAAGATATCGTCAACTTCGTATGTACCGTCGCCCGCTGCCCTACCAGTTACAAGGGTGGACCATGCCTTATCGGTCATCTCCCGATCCACCAATCTTACCCCGGTCATATCTGCTAGACAACTTTGCGATATTAGCCTCGGCTACCTGATCCAGAGTATACCCAAGCTCCCAAGCAAGGCCAGAAACGTACCACAGCACATCACCCAGTTCTTTCATGATGCTACCCTGAACCTCTTCAGAGAAAACACTATCATTATCTCGGATTGCCTTTTTAACTTTGTCGGCTACTTCGCCCGCTTCGCTAGCTAGACCCAAAGCAGTATACACAATACCCTGGTCCGGGGGGAACACTGCTGTTTCCCTTGCTGCCGCTTGATATGCATTCATTTCCATGTCGGTCTCCTAAGCTTGCTCGGAATGACCCGTGGGTCGTTCGATGTGAAGGTCTTCTCCGTTTTTAGATTCAATAGGAACCCACGCCGGAGAATACGTATGCTGTTTAATTTTACGCATCTTGATCAGTGTGCCATCCAGCAAGACATCAAACTCATCGTAGGTCATGCCTAGCCTGGTGCGTAATTCTTCTTCGGTGTACCGCTGTGACTGCATAATTCGCTGCATCAACCTAGAGAGGTACTTAGCAACAACAATGCCACGGTATCTATTCATGTCAATGTGTAGCAGTACAGCTTCCACGTCGTCGCAATTTACAACAGCAACAGGAACCTTTTTAATCTTCAACTCATTTGCAATAATCCAGCGATGGTACCCGTCAATGATTGTACCATTTTTCTGAATTACAATCGGACTAAGAATGCCGTATGTGTCTATAGACGATAACAGCCGCTTGTAGTCGGGTTTAACAATGTAACACGCAGACGACCACTTCGCAGGGGATAACTCAGAGGTTTTACAATAATCCATTACCGTTACTCTACCGAGTGTCGTCTTGAATGTCAAGACTGTCCGCATCCATTAACTGCTGAGTCTCTTCGTCTAATAGCGCAACACGTTTATTGTGCGCCTTTGTTTTAGGTCCAACCGGACTAGGGGAACCCATGAAAGAGTTTAAAAGCAAAGTTCTGATCAAATGATCTACTGGATACCCGTATGAATCTGTGGCGTGCTTCTTCTTAAAGTTGTTCGCATACACCAGTGCAGCCCTATGAAGCCCTGGTGTTAACACATTATCATCAACGCAGTGCTTGACGCCCTTCCAGCCTTCGGAAGCGTAAAAGTCGATAGCCGCTTCAATATCGTACTCTGCCCACAACTGACGCTGTGCCTCAATACTAGGGAAGCATCTATACAGTTCATCATAGAAATCAGGCTCAGTACGCAAAACATCCGACAGACGGCGAGCAGCAACTGAATGAAGAGGAATACCGACCCGCTGATTAGCCCCACTCATCGCTGCGTAATCGTAGTAGTCGCAGTACTCCCCGTCATGCTCTTCGTGGATGAACTTCAGAACATCGTCAGATGTCCAGTCATAGATTACCTTAGCGAACCGCATTGGGATGGCCTTGGAAAGTTTGAAAGGCCGATTGATATAGTTTTCATTCAACTTCTGTGTCACTGTCCGGTAGCGGATCATAGACTCATTAGCCCGGATTCCAGTGATGAATGCCGTTCGTCCTTTCTTACCGTGCATGGTATACTCGTCAATCTTGCGGGGAATTGCCTTCTCAGGGTTTAACCCAAAGTGCTCTGCCCTAAGTGACCCTTCAGGAAAAGGTCTGAACAACCGCCCACTACGCTCTCGCTTCTTTGACCACAACAATACATATTGTCTGCGCCCCAACACCCACAACTCTTGACCTTGCGGTAAACAATACCACTCCATGTCAACCCAGTCGTAGTTGCTGACACGCTTCACGTAGTCCTCTACCGCAGGAGAAAGCATTTCTTCATCCCGGAAGATTACTTTAACTGGCCCAAGCCCACGTTCTTCATGAATCTCTTTTGCAAGATACAAACATGCAGTAGAATCCTTGCCCCCACTGAACTGAACGCAGACTGTATCAAATGTGTCATAGACATGGCGCATACGCTCTCTCGCAGCCTCAACACAATTGATGTCTAGAAACATGCGCCGCCGTGCCATATCAGCCTCGTGGGGAGTGTTGAGCAATAAAGTCTAGAAGACGCTCTGAAGTGGTGTCACCGTCGTATGCAGGCTGATCTTTTAACCACCGTAAAAATGAATACCACTTTGACTGCTGATCAGCATTCTCAAACACGAGAGTGAACTGAATGGCAGCGTTCGTTGTACCTGAACTACCTGTGACAGTGCTGCCCTGTGTGACAATGCTCTCTGTCGATGCAGTTGGAGTTAAAACAGTCGGGTCGGACGCAGGACGGTCAACACTCGTCGGAGTCTGAACTGGTTCTGTAGAAGTAATATCATTAATAACAATCTCGGGCGGAGTCCAACCCCCATTCGGATCGGTCACTTCTCCAAGCTGATCAGCAATTACACTGTTTTCAATAGCAGCAACTGAAAAGTCGTCCCATCCTAGAACTTCAAAAAAGTCTTCATGATCACCGATAGCATCTGTTAGCATTTCGTAGAGCAAGTCATTGTCTGTTACACCCAACTCTGAAATCCGGTTATCTGCCAGAGCAAACGCCAACGCATCTGTTGTTGACATATCAACAACAGACACCGCAATCTGTTGCCAGCCTAATCGCTTTGCTGCCTCTAGTTGGTGGTTGCCCGCAATCACCGTAAGTTCACCGTTGTCACCCGTAACAGCCACAATAGGTTTTACCTGCCCGAACTTAGAGTACGACGCCATAATTGCGTCTACATCTCCTCGCCTTGCATTGTTTTCCAAGGGAATAAGTAACTCGATGTCTACAGCAAGTCCCTGAATGTTTTCAGTAATATTGTGAATCATTTTTCTACATACCCCATAACGGCACACTGCCACCACCAGTAGCCCACGACAGGCCAACGAATATTTGTTCTATCATCGTACCAGTTCACCCGATTGCCGGGTAACCCTTGTTCGACGTACTTAGAATACACTTCCACGTTAGAGAAATGTGTACGCATAACATTCTCTAAACGCTCTTCGTAACAATTCCAATGGTGCGCTGCCCCGTCCCACCACTCAGGAGGTGACTTCGTTAGAAACTTTCCGTCAGGAGACATGTGGCGAATCTGAGAATCTATGTCTTGATGCTCCATAGTCGAAACAACCATATCCCAAGGCTCTTGATTCTGTGCCCAGCGCTTAATAGTCTTGTGAACGTCAGGACCTACAGCGAAGATGGGGGCACCGTTCTTAGCAATGCGCTTCATGTCATTAAGAAACACTCCTACTTTCGGCCACGGAATATGCTCTAAGACGTGACCCAAGTAGATGGCGTCGAATGTGTCGTCCTCCATAGGGTACGGCTCGTCCATATCCACCAGCACATCAGGGGTAGTTTGGTGCTTAGACTCGTGGTCCTCCCACACATCGGTGTTTACCCATCCATCAATGTAGTGTGTACCACACCCCACATTCAAGTATTTCTTACCGTCAGGAACTATGCCGCTCATCTTCAGAACTTAGCCTGTGATCTAACGTTTGCCGCAATCGTGCGTAGAGAATCACAAGCAGTACGTAGTGAATGCAACTTTTCTCGTTTAGCCTTAACGAGTGCTTCGGCCACCATTGCGTCATAATATAGCTCACTGGTCTTGTACCCCGCCCAACTTTCTTTCTGTTTGACTGCACCTTCCGCCGCAAGGTATTCTTTAAACCATTGCTTCTTGTATGCCGCCTCTTTCTGGGCGTGGTCCTTGGCTAGAACTTCAAACGCTTCTGTCTCATACTCAATTTCACTTGTCAAGCGCAATAACTCGCTCTCCACTTCTACAGGTGTAATTGGCCTGTTGCGTACAGTATCCATAAGGGTAGTCTACTGACTATATGGCAAAGCGTCAAGGGCGATTTTCAATCGGTCAACTTCATCATTCCAGTCAACCTTAACACCCGGAACACCTCGCTCAAGTAACTCGTCTAAAAACTTACGCCCCAATTCTTTTTCCAACCACCGTGCCCAAACTAGTGGATTCTTCGACTGCGCCCAGTGGCACGAAGCGCACAGCGCCAAGGCGTTTCTCTCATCAGTCCTAGTCGCAGAAATACTACGAGAAATAATATGAGCGCACTGAATCTGCTTTCCACTCTCCTTAGTAACACCACACCAACGACAAGTAAAGTTGTCCCTAGTACGCACATACAGGCTATGCAGCTTAGTAGCTTTTGCCTTTGCGCTCTTACCATAGTCCGCAGGCATTAAAAGTCAATGTCCTGATAAATGGGAAAGAACCAGCCTCCGTCGTTATGCTGTTCAGCCTCAGGCATATCTGGACGATGAGAAATCCCAGAATAATGCAAAATGACAGCCTCCCGCCAAAGATCAGGATTATTAGGAACAGTACCACGATGCATTAAACGAGAGTGCCAAATAAGAACGTCACCCTTGCTAGCAATAAACTTTTCTTTCTCTAACTCACCACGAGTCAGAATATCTTCAAACATAGGAGTAAGGAACTCTTCTGAATACCTCGGCCACGCTGGATCGTCACGTAAACTAACCGGAATTCTCTGCTTCGCCCCTTCTTGCGTGATGCGTGGTAACACATGACTGCCCCGTACAAACTCAAAAGGACCAGAGTCTTCATGAATGTCATCCAATGCAACCCATACTGCAAGATAATGATCGTTGTTAGAATCCGGGTTCAGGTATCCGTCTTGATGCCAGTTGCGAGTAGTAGACTTCCACCCGGTAAGATTCAAATGAATCCCCATTGGGTCACCGATCAGTTGTTCTAGAACGTCGTGAAGTGGCTTGTAAGTAGCCAACTCCATTAGGCTGGGGACTTGATAGTATGCACACTCCCCTGGATAGCCCATTGGCCTGTCATAGTTGATACGGTTATGTTGAACCCATGCCTCTTTGTACGTGTCGATAATATCATCAGGCATGAATGATTCCAACACCAAAACTCCATCAGTACGCCAAGTCTCCGCTACCTGACTTAAAAGTGAGTCGCCAACGCTTTCTCTATCAAGCCAAGGTAAGTCCTTGTCAGCAAAGCCGCCTGACAACAAGTTAATATCATTTAATAAGTCTGGATGTGTTTCAGTCGCTGAACCAATAAGGTTTTGTAGCAGTTCCGTTTTTCCATTCATTTCTCACTCTTTTCGCTTCATGAAAGTGCTGATCAGTATTGCACCAGCTTTCTAAATGTAGGCCAAGTAGCTCAGCCTCTTTGGGGCTAACTGTTATTCTAGTATGACAAAGCCGACACACGGCTAGTAGGTTGGTGCGCTGTAGAATGCTTCCACCTTGAGAACGATTAATTAACTCGTGGATGTCCATAGAATGATTGACTCCCACCACCCCCGGCTTACCATCTTTTACTGCAAAGATTAAACACGCCTCACAGTAAGGTTGCTCGCTCAATAACTCTTTAACTAGTGACCGACGCTCCACATACTTATCGCTCATTTTCTTTGAACGGTTATTCAAAGGAGAGCGCTTCAACTGACTGTCTCCTCGCTTGAGGGGAGTGCGCCGAAGCGGTTTACCCCTTTTCATGACGCCAATGGTTCTTGTGAATCTTCAGAATCTTTTTGTACAAGTGTTCCGCCCCAACATTAATATCAAACTTCTTTACCCTTTTGCGGATATCTTTAGAAGTCTCTTTGCGGTAGTCGTCGTCCCGGAACCGCTCAAGCATCTCAGGGTACTCTGACGGATCATTGACCATCAACCCTATCCCATGCTCTGAAGTCAACTCTTTGTACTGTGGCGAGTAAGAACACACAAATGGAATACCCGCTGCGGCGTACTCCAGCCCCTTAATATAGGACTTGGCGTGATTGAACGGGATATCTGTAAGTGGGACAATCCCAACTTGAAATAAAAATCCATCCTGCAACTGATACGGTGGTAGAAATGGCGCTGTTGAAACAATACCAGCGCTCACACCAATTTCCCTATTGAAGCGGGGAACATTAGGAATTTTGATATCACCCGTGTGATGAAAGGTCGCAAACTTAGTTATATGATCACTATACGGTTTAAGTATCTCTAAGTCACCACTTCTGTGGGCAGTCGAACCCATCCAACCTACAACCAGTTTATGAGGGTTCGGTGACTCAAACGGAGGAACATCCTTATACTGTGCAGTAGTGACATAGTTTGTATGAAGCCACACATTGTCATTCCAGTCCAATAACTTTTTCTCAAGAAAAGGAGTAGACGCAAAAATAGCATCAGACTCTTGTAAAATAGTTTTGTACCACTCAATGTTTTCGTCAGGATTCAACTTAGGATTAGACGCAGCAAACGCTGCATTCTTTTCGCTTAAACCCCAATACCAGTCGTCAACATCATTGATAATAATCTGACCCGCATCCTGCGCCCTTTTCATATCAGGCAAAACCTGCTTGTGCATGTACCGCTGCATCACAATCACATCACAATCAAAGTGATCGCCAGAAGCATCAAAGGAATGAATCCCAAACGTTCCAGTCATAGAGTTGTGTGCCAGAATCCCCACAGCAACCTCAATGCCCTTTTTACGCAAAGGTAAAATGTACTGCCCAATCCGAATGTGCCCTGACCCGCCCATGACCGGCGTCTGATCACGAGTGACCATAGACCGGGACCAGTCATTAGAAGCGAATCCGATTTTCATTAGAACTTCCACTCTCCATCAAGCGCAGCATACAGACAGTCGTCGGCTTCTGAAGTAGACAAGTCGTTAGTCTCAAGTCGTTGCTTATGTGCCAAAATAGCATCTCGTAAGAACGTGGCTAACGAAAGAGAGGGGTCAGCAGGCTGGCCCAGAGCCGTCAAGCGGTCTACTTCTGCCAACCGCTTTTCAGCATAGAACCTGAACCGCTCTGACTTAGTTTTTTGATCCTCCATACTAGCAGCCGGATCAGTAACGAAATCTGGATACGAGGAACGCAAAGACTTGATGTCTCTTTCCAGTTCGTTAATCTTTTCTGAAACAGTACTGATGATTTCTAACAAGCAGTCCTTCCACATTGAAAGATTTTCAGGCAGGCGAATAAAATCCCTATCATGCTGTGAAGCATTGTTTTTGATATCCTCGGATACGATAATTGCAAAGTTATGCATCTGCGACATAGATCAGCCCCCACCAAATTCAGGACAAATTGACTGATAGTCGCACCAGTTGCAAAGCGGACCAGTCCGAGTTTCAAACTCGCCAGAGTCGCACATCGTCTTAACTTGATCCCACGTTTTACGGACCTCTACCCGTACAGCGTTTTCAAGCTCCTCGTCCACATCGTAACGTGCGAACTTGCCCGACTTAACGTACAGCAACTCTGCACGCTCAACTTCCAGCCCGGTCTGTGCCTTAAGAAGAATGCTGTAGATAGTAATCTGCATCTTCTTTTCCCACTCGTACTGCTTGCGAGGCTTTTTGCCAGTCTTGTAATCAGAGATGACTAGCTTTCCGTTTTCAATTGTGTAGCGGTCAATGATTCCGAACAATGGTACTCCGTCGATGTCTCCGTCCATCTTTGCTTCAATACCTTCGGCATCAAACGACGTAGGGTCTTCCATACCGAAATAGTTCTCAATACACCACCACGCCTTCCAGCGGAACTCGTTTTCATCACACTTTTCTGTAAGCGCATGAAACTCTGCTGACCACTTGTTGTCCCACTGCTCACGGGCTAACTTGCGAGCAGTGGATTCTGTTCTCTCTTCCCGTGGATAAGTAAAAAGTTCTTCAAGCACCTCGTGAACAAACGAACCCAAGTGTTGCGCTTCAGTTGACTCTGTAGGTAACCTATCCAGTTTGTAAAACTTGAACTTCAAAGGGCACTGCTGGAACGTGCTGATAGAACTAGGGGACATGTACTTTGGGTAGTCGTACTTGAGTGGCCCCAAGTCAAAGCTATCCTGCATCGGCTTCTAGTTCTGCTTCTGTGTCATCAGCTTTGTCCTGCGCTGCTACCGACTTAACAAAGGTCAACATCTCCTTAAGCAAGTCACGAGTCACGTGTTCATTAGCGAACTCAACTCCTCCTGAAACCTCCACCCAATGCGCACGAGACGCCTCAATGACATTATCCTCCTGATTGTTTAGAACTTCTCGGAGTTTTTCAAAGTGCTCCGGTGAGATAGGCTGATCGGCTGTGTCCTGCTCATGCTCTAGACTCATGGACTCTTCAGAACGAGCCAGATACAAG
>Ga0209630_10001096_pt1 | contig 29936 bp, 28 predicted proteins | sample COG_01_FD_184745 | JGI IMG/M metagenome (GOLD analysis project Ga0209630, IMG submission 184745) | Pelagic Microbial community sample from North Sea - COGITO 998_met_01 (SPAdes) (version 2) | ecosystem: Environmental > Aquatic > Marine > Neritic zone/Coastal water | place: Helgoland, sampling... | reverse complement strand
TGATGCATATGCAATTTTTAAGGAACAACAAAATTAAAATAGACTAACTTAAATATTAGTTCAGAATTTTAGTAGGACCCTGAATAAATATGAATAAAGATGAGAATACAAATATTTATACATCCATCAAGGATCAAGCTAATTTACCACGTTACTTTAGGCGCATATTTAAGATATTACTCAACCTGAAGGTTGGTTCTGTTGAGGTAAAGTTGCCTGATGAGCGAATTTTTAAAGTAGTTGGCGAAACAAATGGATTGAATGCTCGGATTGATATTATTGATCCAGATTGTTTTGCTCGTTTAGTGAGAGATGGCGATATTGGCTTTATGGAAGCGTATATGGATGGCCAATGGTCATCACCAGATTTGCAAAGCTTTATGGATGTCACTTTTCAAAACTTTCATCAATTAGCTACTAGGTTCCCAGGTGCTGGATTGGTCAAACTCTATGAAAAGATTAGGCATTGGTTGAATTCAAACAGTAAGCGTCAAGCTAAGAAAAATATTTCTTATCATTATGATTTGGGGAATGATTTTTATAAACTTTGGTTAGATGAAACAATGACGTATTCATCTGCATTATTTAAGAAGAAGAAAGAAACATTAAGTGATGCGCAAACAAATAAATATGCTCAAATGTGTGATGAAATTGGGGTCAAAGAAGGGGATCACATTCTCGAGATTGGATGTGGTTGGGGTGGCTTTGCAGAATATGCTGCAGGGCAAAGAGGTGCAAATGTTAAAGGCTTAACTATTTCTCAAGAACAGCATGATTTTGCAGTAGAGCGAATTGAAAAAGCTGGCTTAAGTGATAAGGTCGAGATTGTAATGCAAGATTATCGTGATGAAGTTAATAAATACGATGGTATTGCATCAGTAGAAATGTTTGAAGCAGTAGGTGAAAAATATTGGCCTATTTATTTTGATAAAGTTAATTCATGCTTAAAGGCAGGGGCAAAGGCAACCTTGCAGATAATTACAATTCCAGAAGATAGATTTAATGATTATAGAAATTCAGTTGATTTCATTCAAAAATACATATTTCCAGGTGGAATGTTGCCAACAGAGACTATCTTAAAAAATGAAATGAAAAGAGTGGGTCTGGAGTATAATAATACTATAGAGTTTAGGAAAAGCTACTCAGAAACTCTAAGGCAGTGGTTTGGGACATTTAATTCTAAGTGGAAAGATATCTCCGAGATGGGTTTTGATGATCGATTTAGGAGGATGTGGAATATCTATTTGACAAGTTGTGCCTCTGCATTCGAATTTGACAGAACTGGCCTAATTCAAATTACAATGAGAAAGCCAAAATAGAAGCTCTGATGATGATAGGGTAGTATCGCTGGTATAGTATTTTATTAATTGCTATAACTGTTTCAATTCTTTTCAAGAAGCATAAACATACGCTTTTGAGTGTTAATAAATTTACTAGGAATATTTTATGAACCGTTACTCTGATTTACCTCATGCTGTTGGTAATACACCATTAATTCGTTTGAAAAAGGCATCTGAAATTACAGGTTGCGATATCTATGGGAAAGCTGAGTTTTTAAATCCAGGTCAATCAGTAAAAGATCGTGCCGCTTTAAATATTATCAAAAATGCAATTCAAAGTGGTTCACTTCAACCTGGTGGAACAATTGTTGAGGGGACTGCTGGAAATACTGGAATTGGCCTAGCATTGGTTGGAAATGCAATGGGATTTAAGACTGTAATTGTAATACCTGAAACGCAAAGCCAAGAGAAAAAAGATATGCTTCGGTTGGTCGGGGCGGAGTTGGTTGAAGTTCCTGCTAAGCCTTACAAAGATCCAAATAATTATGTAAAGTATTCCGCTCGATTAGCGGAAAAACTTTCTAAGACTGAGCCTAACGGTGCAATTTGGGCAAACCAGTTTGATAATGTAGCCAACAGAGATGCGCATATCATATCAACTGCACCTGAAATTTGGGAGCAAACTGATGGTAGCGTTGATGGATTTATATGTGCTGTTGGTTCTGGTGGTACATTGGCTGGCGTTGCGGCAGGCCTGCGAGAAAAAAATAAAGAAATAACTATTGGGTTGGCTGACCCAGATGGTGCAGCACTCTATAACTTTTACACCAATGGTGAATTGAAGTCTGAAGGATCTTCAATATCTGAAGGTATAGGGCAGGGACGTATAACTGCAAATCTTGAAGGATTATCTGTTGATAAAGCTTATAATATTTCTGATAATGAGGCACTACCAATCGTATTTGATCTTTTAAAAGAAGAAGGACTATGTATGGGAAGCTCAACTGGCATAAACATAGCGGGCGCTATAAGAATGGCGAAAGATATGGGGCCAGGTAAAACAATTGTGACGATATTATGTGATGTAGGAAATAGATATCAATCAAAATTGTATAATCCCGATTTTTTGGAGTCAAAAGGTTTACCAGTTCCAGATTGGTTGAAACAGCAATCTCAAAACATTCCGACAGTTTTTGAATAGGAAATAATGATCATGCTTCTAAAGAATAGATTTATACACATAATTCTAGCTTTGGTGTTTTTATTAGCCCCAATAAATGCTCATGCTCAAACAACTTTCGATATTGATGCATTTAATGCATTAGCTAGTAGGGCAGAAAAAGCTGTTTATGGGGGGCAGACATCAAACGATACTTTAGAACAACTCAGAATGTCACTATCCAGTGCCCGTTCAGCTGCACTGGAAACACAAAGCTTAAGAACCGGAAGGTCAAAAATAATATCTGACCAAATTGATGCTTTGGGACCGATACCAGAAGATCCAGATAGTGAGGCAAAGGATATCGCAGAATTACGTGCATCCCTTGCCAAACAACTTGCAGTAGCTAAAGCGCCTTTGATAGTGGCAGAGGAGGCATTTCGTAGGGCTAATGGATTAATTTCTGAAATTGATAAGACTATTAGAGAGAGATCAGCATCCGCCTTTTTGAAGCTTGGAGTGTCGCCTTTAAGTCCAAATACATGGGGATCTACGATATCTGATATCAAAAAATATTTTGGACAGGTCAGATCAGAAGTTGTTCAATCCCTTAACAACCCAAGCTCAAAAGTAATTAGATCAAATAATTTACCAGGTATTATATTCTTCGCTATCCTGGGCTTGGCTTTAACATTTCCTGCCACAAAGTGGGTCTCGCAAAATATGTCTATAGCCAATCAAAGACATGATGCAAAACTGAAGAAAGTTTCATATTTAGCTTATTCATGCTTAGTATTTATTGCGCCCCTTTTAGGGATTTGCTTCCTTATAAGGTCATTGGAAATGTTAGATATTTTCGGGTACCGAGGAGAGGCATTAACACAAGCGGTTATGGCGATGAGTGTAGCTGTAGTGAGTTCTTATTGGCTTGCTCATAATCTTTTTAAGGAATCTGGACTAACAAGAGAGTTATTGGGAATTGCAAGTAAAAGATTAGTCGGAGCTTATTCAGTCACAATTTTAATGGGTGTAGCCTTAGGGTTATATTGGTTGATAAACAACCTGATACAGACAGCAGATTTATCTGAAACATCCATTGCTGTAATGGAATTCCCTTTAATTTTAATTGGAAGTTATGGATTAATTACTTTTTCTCAAAGAGTGAAAATGTATCGTGCACGATTAATTTCAGAGAAAAGAATAACACCGATTTCTGATAGGTTATCATCTTTAGTTCTGATGTTAACCTTAGCTACGGGGTTAGCAGGACCGATTTCAGCGGCTATTGGATATTCGAATATTGGCTCAAAACTTGTATTTGCAACAATTTTAACATTGGCTGTAATATTTGCTTTATTTGTTATATTTACACTTATTGCATTTTTGTTTTCAGAAATAATCATCAGAAACCAAAACAAAAATATTCAAGAAAGCACATCTAAAGGCAGTTTATTTAATGTCTTCCTAGCATTTATTCTAGCTTGTTGTGCAATACCACTACTCGCTCTAATTTGGGGTGCGAGAGTTGTAGATATTCAAGATGTTTGGTTGAGTTTAAAAGATGGCATAGTGTTGGGTGATACTCGTATCTCAATCTCTGATTTTATCACTTTTGTTATTATATTTTTCATTGGTTATACTCTGACAAGATTATTGCAGTCTGCCCTAAGACTGTCTGTACTTCCAAATACAAAAATTGATACAGGTGCACAAAATGCATTAGTGACCGGTGTTGGTTATATCGGTATTTTCTTCTCAGCATTGATTGCAATTACATCAATGGGTTTAGATCTATCAAGTCTGGCAATTGTTGCAGGAGCACTCTCTGTAGGTATTGGTTTTGGCCTGCAAGCTATAGTGTCCAACTTTCTTTCAGGAATTATTCTGCTGGTTGAACGACCAATTAAAGTTGGCGATTGGATACAAGTAGGAGCTTACTCTGGATATGTAAGTAAGATTGCTGTTCGATCAACTACAATTGATACATTCGATCAGGCAAACGTAATTATCCCAAACGCTGATTTTATATCTGGCACGGTAACTAACATGACACACCTTAGTAAACGAGGACGTGTTAAAGTTCCTGTAGGTGTAGCTTATGATAGTGACCCAGTTTTCGTAAAAGAAATATTAATGGATATTGTTTCATCAAATGCAAATATTTTAAAATCACCAGGACCATCTGTATTTTTACTTGGGTTTGGTCCAGACAGTATTGATTTTGAAATACGAGGCATTTTGCGTGATGTGAATTCAATTACTTCAACTCGGTCAGATATAAACTTTGAGATCCTTCGTAGATTTGCACAAGAAGGAATTGAAATACCATTTGGGCAGCGTGATATCACTATTAAAAATGCCGCTGAATTGGGTAAGGTGTTCCAAAGCAAATCAAGTAAAAAATCCTAGAGTTTTTTACTTGCTCAGCCAAGGTGAGCGGTGTAAACGCCCGATACGGACAGGTGGCCGAGTGGTCGAAGGCGCACGCCTGGAAAGTGTGTAGGCGGGTGACCGTTCCCAGGGTTCGAATCCCTGTCTCTCCGCCATCTGCTTCCCCAGATTGCAAACTAGCCCATAATTGTGTGAATTACTGCGTTGTTTCAGCGAGATATAGGCGTGCGTTTTGTGTGATGCATGGGCTGAGGCCTTGATATCACCGATTCTATAGCCTTTACTCAGACGCACATTTGGCGAGGGTGGGTTTTGGAGAGCCCAGATATCAAAAGTGAAGGGTGAGATATACTTCATTAAGTGTTTTATACAATGTCGTCATTTTTCAATATCAATTTTTCCAATTTTTAAAGCTCCTGAACATTTTAATTCAACGAATACGAAATGAAATTTCTAGTTATTGGGCATATAACTTTGCGATTTTGAACTACAAGAATAAAATTAAGCATTGACTAAATATAGCATCAATATTATAGAAATGAAACGACGTTTCGGTGAACGAAATATTACAAAAAAAGTTGATAGTCACAAAGGTGAATATTTGCCAAATTGGGAATTAAAGGGAGAAACTTAAATGAATAAAGAAAAGAGAAGCCTGTCGCTCGCTGCCAGTATTGTTGCCAGCAGTCTTGTATTAACGGCGCCTGCTTTCGCAGACGGTGAAGTGGTTTTTGCGTCTTGGGGAGGTTCATTTCAGGATGCATTGCGTTCATCTATGCTTGAACCTGCGGCTAAAGCGTTAAATATTACAGTAAAAGAAGATACAACTAATGGTATTCAAGATGTGCGCGCTCAGATTACAGCTGGTGCTGTTGCTTGGGATGTGACCGAGCAGGATTTACCTTCATGTGAGACACTCAGTCGAGAAGGTAGTCTGGAACCAATTGATTACTCTATTGTTGACACAACGGGCATTCCTAAAGAATTGATACATGAAAATTATATTGGTTTTATCAATTTTACTAAGGTAATCGCTTATAATAAAGCTGTTTTTGGGGATAATGGTCCTTCAAATTGGGCAGATTTCTGGGATTTGGAAAATTTTCCAGGTAAACGGGGAATGCATGGTAAGGTCAATTATAATCTTGAAGCAGCTCTGATGGCTGATGGTGTGCCGATGAAAGATGTTTACGATACACTCGCTACGGATGCGGGAGTTAAACGAGCGTGGGCTAAATTAGGGGAAATAGCTCCAGAAGTTACAGTATGGTATCGTGGTGGATCGCAATCTGCACAATTACTGCGTGATGGTGAGGTAGATGTTATTCATATGGGGCACAACCGTGTTGAAAGTGTAATCGCATCAGGAATAGATGTGGCCTATGCTTTTGATGGCGGTACAATGGATATAGATTGTTTACTTGTGCCAAAAGGTGCGCCTAATGCAGAAAACGCCATGCGCCTGATTAATGAAGTGCTCAGCGCTGAATCACAGGCAAGGCTTGCTGTTACGATGCCATTAGGCCCAGTAAATGCTGGTGCTTTTGACACTGGAATTATCTCGGAAGAGATGGCTGTGAAAGTAAATACCCATCCTGCAAACTATGAAAAACAATTATTAGTTGATCCAAATTTTTATATTGGTCAGTTGGGTGAATTAACTGAAGAGTTTGATACACTAATCCAACAATAAAAAAGTTTGGCGCGGCTAATATAAAGCCGCGCCTATGTTACACTTAAAGGATAAATTATGTCTTCAAGCAAATCTTTACCCATCGACATCTCTAACCTGTCCAAATCTTATGGACTAGTCAAAGCGCTGGATGATGTCTCACTAAACATTTCTGCTGGGGAATTCCTAACGCTCTTGGGCCCATCGGGATCGGGTAAGACAACTCTTTTGATGGCACTTGCGGGTTTTGTTCGGCCAAATAGTGGATCAATTCAGTTTGGTGGACAGGAAGTAATTGCAACACCACCACATGAACGTGGTCTAGGTATGGTTTTTCAAAGTTATGCTTTGTTTCCATTTATGACTGTTGCTGAAAATGTGGCCTATCCACTCAAAGTACGTGGAGTTTCCAAAAGTGACCAAAAGATACGTGCTGAACGCGCACTAGAAACTGTACAGCTTGGTGAATATGGGGATAGGAGAATTACTCAATTATCTGGCGGTCAAAGACAACGTGTTGCACTTGCTCGTGCAATGGTTTTTGAGCCGCAAATTATTCTTATGGATGAGCCACTTTCAGCACTCGACAAGAAGTTACGCGAACATATGCAGATAGAATTAAAAGCGCTTCATCAAAAACTGGATGCAACAGTCGTGTATGTAACGCATGATCAGCGAGAAGCCTTGACCATGTCAGATCGTATTGCAGTTGTAAATCACGGCCGGATAGAGCAGATTGATACTCCTGAAAAACTTTACCGTCAGCCTAAAAGTTTTTTTGTGGCAGATTTTATTGGTGAGTCAGTTTCCGTGCCAATTGATGTGGAGAACAATTCAGCAAAACTTAACGGGCGTAAAATAATTTCTAATCAATCAATTATACAGGGCAGTGGCAAACATCATTTGATAATTAGACCTGAACTCTTAGAAGTCATTTCTGGTGCAATACCTAAAAAATCAAACGATTTATCTGGGAAAGTCCATGACATAATTTATCAAGGTGACAGTGTTCTAGTAATTGTTCAAAATAAAAAACTTGGACTGATTAATGTACGTGTACCTGCAAATCGCGCTGGGCAAACGGGATTACCCTCTAGAGGGGAAAAGATTGGTCTGGCATTGCATCCTGAAGATACAATTATCGTACCGGAGCATTTATTATGAGCAGCGTTGATGCAAAATTTATTGATCAATCAACTCAGAATATAAACATTCTTAAATCTGAAGAACGCAGGGAAGCTGTAACTATTTTTGGACTATCGTTGCCTGCTGTTCTGACAATTCTAATCGTCGTTTTTTTGCCAATTTTCTGGTTGTCTTCACTGTCATTTTATAATGCTGCAGGAGAGTTAAGTATGGAGAACTATACACGTATATTCAATAGTGCGTTGTATCGACGAACTTTTGTAGTCACTTTCCAAATCAGTATTTCTGTTACAATAATTTGTGTCTTACTTGGTTACCCATTATGTTATTGGTTGTGCAAATTGCCGGATCGTACAGCTGGAATTTTAATGGTTTTTGTACTAGTTCCTTTTTGGACTTCGGTTCTTGTACGCACCTACGCCTGGCTTGTGCTGTTACAGCGAAATGGCATTATTAATTCATCACTTATGTCCCTTGGAGTGATTGATGAACCATTACAGTTGGCACATAACTTGACCGGATCAATCATTGGCATGGTTCATATCATGTTACCTTTTCTAATTTTACCTCTATACGCTACAATGCGTGGTATTGATACTGACCTTGTTAGGGCAGCTTTGGGACTTGGTTCAAGTCCACGGGGCGCATTCTGGCGAGTTTTTTTTCCTATGTCACTACCAGGCCTATTTGCGGGCATTGTGCTCGTATTTATACTCTCACTTGGCTTTTTCGTAACCCCAGCTTTGCTTGGAGGTGGAAGGGTCCAGATGCTTGCACAACGTATTGAGAGTACAATTACAGTTTATTCCAATTGGGGGGCCGCATCCGCCTTGGGCGTTGTTCTATTACTTCTTGCATTGGTAATGATTTGGCTGATGAACCGTGTATTCGGCCTTGATAAATTATTTATGCGATGAGGAGCTGAAAATGGAACAAATAGAACAACGTAAAATTGATGGTTTATGGTTGACTGTAGTTGGCATTGCAGTGTTATTTTTTTTAATCTTGCCCACCCTTATAGTGATTCCGATGTCTTTCTCTGGGGCTTCATTTTTAGAGTTTCCACCAACCTCCTTCTCGTTTAGATGGTATACTGCATATTTTACATCTCCTGAGTGGATGAGTGCTACAAAGACCTCTCTTATTGCAGCAATTATGACAACAGTGATTGCAACGCCTTTAGGATCACTTTGTGCTTATGGACTACATTGTTCAACTCCTCAGATCAGGAATACTGTGCAGTTCCTTGTAATAATGCCTATTGTTGTGCCTGTAATTTTAATAGCAGTTGGCGTATTTAGTCTTTATGCAAAAGTTGGATTAAATTATACGCTCACGGGCGTTGTAATTGCCCATACAGCTTTGGCGTTACCTTTTGTTATTGTAACAGTGATGTCGGGATTGCGAAACTATGATTTTGATCAGGAACTAGCGGCTCGTAGTTTGGGCGCTTCGAGAGCTCTAGCCTTGTGGACAATTACTGTACCTCAGGTCAAATTTTCAATCCAGACAGGTGCTTTCCTCGCTTTCATAACATCTCTTGATGAAGTTGTGATCTCGATGCTCGTATCTGGTGGAGATAATGCAACAATTACCCGGCGTATGTTTAATGCTCTGCGTGATCAGTTAGATCCTACAATTGCTGCAATTTCGACTTGTCTAATTGTTGTGTCGGTTACAGTTCTTGTCGGTGTTCAGTTGATTGGCCTTAGGAAGAATATTGACAAATGATAAGCGCATTAAATATCACCGATGTCAGATCGAATTTTTTGAGCTGCATCGAAGACTGCATCGCGGTAGCTTTCAACAGTTTCTTCATTAAAACGGTGGCACAAACCAGAGAGACTAACTGCACCAAGAAGTTCATCATCAATTCCAATAACTGGGGCAGAAAGTCCCGCAACATCAGGGTCACGTTCCCCAAGGCTAAGATAATATCCATTCTTTCTAATTGTATTTACATGATTACCTTGGCATATGGAAAATGCATCGAGCACCTGACCAGAAGAACCCATGCCAAGTGGGATTATTTCGCCTTCTTCTACATGATCTCGCGCAAGTCTTTTCGAATTAACGCGGTAGAGGCAAACGCCAGAATTACCTCTTTGTACGTAAAAAGAAGCGCTTTCACCCGTTGTATCTACAAGGTTTGCCAAAACTGGTCGCACAATTGGTCCCATTCGCAAGTTTTGGCGGAATACCGAGCCCAGGCGCCACAAGGATGGGCCGAGATGGAACAAACCTTCCGCGTCCCTCGTAATGTGCCCAAACTTCTCCAGAGAGACACTCAAACGCAGTATTGTTGCCTTATTTACTCCGCTGCGGGTCGAAACTTCTTTCAGAGAAAGACCGGAATCACCGGGATTAAATATGTCCAAAACACGCAATGCACGCTCAACTGCTTCTACACCTCCTGTGGTGTCTATTGCTTTAGTATTGTCAGACATATGCAGACCTTTCGAAACTTTTTTATAACTTTTTATAGCCAAATTAAACGAGATTGTAAGTCTTTATCAAACAAGGTGCCTTTATAATGAACAACACACATAAAAGATCGATGGTATCTGGGTATGGCGGTTTGCCATTTGGTGTTATTTCCGAATGCAAGGTGGGTAATATAGGTGTTTTAGGTGTTCCAAGTGAAGTTGATAAAGGTTCTCGCATAGGTGCCTCCTTAGCTCCCGATGCATTGCGTAAAATGACACAACAGCTTGATACTAAACTACCTGCAAATGGAAGAGATCTTGGCAATTTGGATGTTTCGGGTGATTGGACCAGTTCATTGATGGAGCTTATATCACATTTAGTAAATGTCGATGTTATACCAATTGTTATAGGTGGGACATCAGATGTTGCTAATGTGATACTGCAGACTTTGCCTAACCTCCCAGTTGTTGCCTGTATGCCACTGGCTAGGCATGATCTTGTAGAGCGGACAGAAAATACAGTGTGGCTAGGATTGAATGGTGAGCAACCAATTGAGGTCTGGGACCAAATCAACACTCGCAATATGGTTTGGTCGACAGCACGTCAGTTAGATGAGCAGCAGGCTATTACTATAAAGGCCCCTAAGAGTGCTATTCTTTGGATAGACATGTCGGTAATTGATTTGGGACATGCGGCTGGCACTATTGGGCTCAATCCTGGTGGTATCAAGCCTGAAACGTTAGTTTCAGTTGTTGGTGCAATGGATTGTAACTGGAAATCTATAGTAATCACTGGGCTTGCACCCACCCTAGATACGCGTGGTTTATCCGAATTAGCTGCGATTGAAGCTATTAATCAAGCGCTGAGTAATGGGTGATGTGGTGCAAATAAGATTTGATAAAATTCCAAGTTTTTTAGGTTTGCCAATAAGTGATTTAGAAGATCTCGTACCTAATCAGGTGGCAATAGCAGGTTATTTTTGTGATAATCTTGACCAAACTTTTGCTGGTCAACGCTATTTGGCAAGACAATTGAGATATAAATCTAGATCTAAAATTGTGCCAATAAATGCTACTGATCTTGGAGACCTTAATGTGTTTCCACTCGAGCCAGAAAAACATTTTTCTGCAGTTATATCGCAATGTGAGGAGGTTCTTAAACTTGGGACTTATTTGGTTTTAGTTGGTGGGGACTCCAGTGGCTTGAAAGCTCTAGGAGCAGCCGTAGAAAATGTTGTAAATCTAGATGTTCCTATTGTTTCAATATCAAATAATAATAAGCTTAATTTGTCCAAAACTCAAAAAATTATCTTGTCTGTAGATTTGAAAGAGCTTGCGGGTAAATGGGTGTCAAAACCGCGCCGTTTAAATGGGCTATCACCATCACAGATAATTACCCAAATTAAAAATATTCCAAATAAAATAATTGCCGTAGCAATTTTTGGACTTGCACCGGAGCTAGATGGTCGCGGTAGCACAGAAACCCAGGTGGCGCTTAATATCCTAGAAGCTGTGGTCAAACGCCTCGATAAAGGAGCTCATTGATGCCTTTACGTTCTGCACCTTTACCACGCATGGCGGGACATTTGTCTTTTATGCGCTCACAAAGTAAAGAAATCTGCGATGTAAAATCTGGTGATTTAGTAGTTATAGGTCTTCCATTTGAAGATACTAATGCACCCCATGCAGGCCAATCTCTTGCTTCGAGAGCTTTGCGTGAAACTTCGGTCTATTTTGGCTGGCATGCAAACCCTCAATTCAGCCACCCTGTTGATATTGATGCGCGAGAAAGTATTCAAACTGATGGACTTCACGAAAGGTTATGTGATCTTGGAGACATACCAATTGGAGATGATAAAAAGTCTCATGATTTATTAAAAAAGGTAACACGACAGATAAATCATATTGGAGCTTGCGCTATTTTGTTGGGTGGGTCAAATCAAATGTCTGATACAGTCCAGAGTTCACTACCTAAAAGTCAAAAAGTGCAACTTGGAGGTATTCTGCGAAATGAAAATGATTTTCATATAGCGCCTATGCAGAGTGACTTTAATAAAATTTGCAAATTGAACATGTCCGAACAGTTTAATAACTTTTCTCAGTGGCGAGATAGTTCAAAACCATTATTTGTACAGTTTGATCTCTCAGTATTTGAAACATCCCTAAGCGTTCTTTGTGATCAACCTCGTCTTGGTGGCTGTAATCTTGATACGGTTACAAAATGGCTAAGTGTAATTGGAAAGCAAAAGGTAAGTGCCATTATGTTAACTGGTTTGAACCCTGACAGACCTGGGATGGGTGTAATAAAGGTTGGACAAAGATTGATGGTCACATCTCTTCTAGCATTTATATATTCTAGGCTTGGATTTGAATCAGATCCAAAAACACAAATTCAAAGGAAAATGTAGCGTTATGATTGCAAATACTAACACAGCACATGCATCTCTAGTTCAACCAGGTTATCGGCTATTTAATGAGCAATTTTGTGATGTTTCTGAAGTTAATTCAGGGCAGATTGGTGTTGTAGGCATGCCGAGTGATTGGACGCATTCTAGTCGCCTAGGAACTAGGTTTGGTCCTGAAGCATTAAGAAAAGCTACAACCCTTATGCAGTCTATGCGCCCTCAAAATGGGAGCTTTGATCCAGACACTCAGTATCGCACTTTGCCTGCAGTAGGTTGGTTGGTTGATTGTGGAGATGCGGAGATTACTGCGGATAATGTTGACGCGACGACACAGTCCATTGCGGCTATGACTGAAGAGTTAACTGTTGGGGGAGCTATCCCTTTGGCTTTGGGTGGAGATCATTATAACAGTTTTCCAGCCTGCCTTGGGTATTCTCGAGGATTATCTAAGCGTGCGCCAAATTCTAATTTTGGGTACATTCAGATTGATGGTCACCTTGATTTTTCAGATCGTTTAGGTGCTTGGGGTACGCATAATCATGCAACAAATGCTCGCCGAATATCTGAACTCCCAAACGTAAATGTATCTAATATGGTGTGGGTTGGAATTACGGGCTGGGTTGATAGTGGTGAATTGGCCTTAATTGAAGGGCAGGGTGGCCGAGTATTTTCGGCTAATGATGTGCATGAAATGGGTGCAGAAGAGGTTATGCGTCAAGCTCTTGCACATGCCATGCAAGGGTGTGATGAACTTTATCTCTCAATAGATATTGATGCTATGGATGCTGGTTACCTTCCTGGTACAGGATCTATAGTCCATAGTGGTATTACACCTCGTAAATATTATGATATGCTTGATGGATTATCTGATGCACCCTTGGGTGGGTTAGATATTGTTGAAGTATCGCCACCCCTTGATCCTTCAGAACGTACAGAATTTCTGGCAGCGGAAATGCTATTTCGGATCCTTCGTAAATTCCGCACCCAAACGGAGGTTTCGCTGTAATGAATTACATTGGAATTCAAAAATTGGGTGGATTATCTCATAGGGGGCAAACTCTTACTCCAGCATCTAGACCTTGGATAACTGATCTTTCGATATTATGTCCCTATGAGGGACTGCAAACAGGTAATATTCCTGAATTTGAAAGTGACCCAAATTGGAATAACTGGTCTTTTATAGATAGTCCCAAAGAACCGTCAGATCGGCTTATCTGGCATGTGTTTAAACAAGAAGGTAAACACTACCTAGTAGCAGATCGCATGTTATTAGCTCGCGTAAGTTGGCAAGATTTGAACGATGCTGGATATGTCTATGGCATAAATGTGTGTATTGATGGAAAGCAGTTTTGTTGCCGATTAATGACTGGGGGTGATACTCCCCACGATGATCCTTACAAAGGAGCATTGCTGTCTAATGAATGGGATACTTTAGTTGGTGGTAATGTGTTGAACGCACCAAAAATTGAGGTTTCGGATAATATTGCTCCGCTTGGGCCGGATCATCTAAATTCAGCACACAATAGTTTATGGAATTGGTTTGGTGCTGTAAGTTGGACAGCTGAACCAGTCGCAAGCCGAGAAAATGGTCGGGTATGTAGAGGTTATCATGGTCCAACATACTTTTACGTAAATACAGTGGACCATCGACATGAAGATATCGGATGGCGACCAGTTTTGGAGGAAGTGCTATGAACGGTGAATTGTTTCCTAATTTTATAGCTGGATCTTGGGTCACTAATAATGATGCTAAAGCGAATATTAATCCATCTGACTTGAATGACACGATTGGTCATTATGCGCAGGCTAGTGGTGCTCAAACAAATGAAGCGATTGAATGTGCGGCTACGGCTTTTTCCAAATGGCGTGATACATCACCTTTAGTACGTTTTGAGGCGCTTGATAAAATTGGGTCAGAAATCCTTGCGCGTGTGGATGAACTCGGAGATATGCTGTCACGCGAAGAGGGCAAAACATTATCAGAAGCTACTGCAGAGGCGCATCGGGCAGGACATTTGTTTAAATATTTTGCGGCTGAAGCTTATCGAGCAACCGGTGAAATGTACCAGTCCCTTCGGGAAGGTGTATCACTTAACGTTCTGCGGGAACCAATCGGCGTGATAGGTGTGATTACACCCTGGAATTTCCCACAAGCAATTCCGGCATGGAAAATTGCACCCGCTCTGGCTTACGGTAATACTGTTGTTTTTAAACCTGCTGAGCTGGTACCTGGATCAGCTTGGCTATTGTCAGATATTATTGCTCGTGCAGGTTTGCCAGAAGGTGTATTTAATCTTGTAATGGGGACAGGAGCTGAAGTAGGCGAGGTGATCGTTTCGCACCCCAAAGTTTCTGGTGTTACTTTCACTGGTTCCACACCTGTAGGTCGTAAGATAGGTGCATCACTTTTCGCCCGTGGAGCAAAAATGCAATTAGAGATGGGAGGTAAGAACCCATTGATTATACTTGATGATGCTAATTTAGATTTAGCTGTGCATTGTGCGATTCAAGGTAGTTTTTTTTCAACGGGTCAAAGATGTACGGCATCATCTCGATTAATCGTAACAGATGGAATATATGAAAATTTTGTTGATCGAATGAGCGAAGCAATGAAGGAACTCAGGGTTGGTGATGCTCGTGCGCCTGACACCCAAATTGGCCCAGTTGCCAGTGAGGCACAGTTAGAAATTAACAAAAGTTACGTTTCCCAAGCTGAAGTTGATGGCGCAACGCTTGCTTCAAGAAGTGGGCAGATCGATGTCAAATCTCCAGGATATTATTTTGCTCCAACTCTTTTTACAGAAGTGTCACCTCAATCTGCAATTGCACGTGATGAAATCTTTGGACCTATTGCTGCTGTTTTTAGAGTGCCAGATTTTGATGCAGCACTTGAAACAGCAAATGACGCCGACTTTGGCTTGTCATCAGGAATTGTCACGCAGGACGCTGTTAAGATTGACTATTTTACACGAAACGCTGAAGCAGGTATGGTTCAGGTTAACTTACCCACAGCGGGTATGGATTTTCATGCACCATTTACAGGTCGTAAAGGCTCATCGTACGGTGCGCCCGAAAAAGGTAGTCTTTGCCGAGAATTCTTTACAGCGGCGAAGGTCGTTCACAAAGGACGTGGATAACAAAACATATATTACAGAAGATTTAGGCATAGATTTTAGAATTATAAAAATATGTTTAATTTAAAATAGTTACATAGGAAGGACTATGCGTGCCTCAAGAAATTGACATATTAGTGAGTGAAGTTGGTCCACGCGATGGGCTGCAAAGCATTAAACGCATTATGGACACACAAGATAAGCTGAATTGGATTAAAGCTTTGGCAGCTTCGGGAATTCAAGAAATCGAAGTTGGTTCGTTTGTTTCACCTCGTCTATTACCTCAGATGGCTGATTGTGCCAAACTTGTAAGTGAAACAAATAAAATTGATAATCTTATGGTTTTGGCATTAGTCCCAAATCTTAAGGGTGCAGAATTAGCTGTTGCAGCGGGTGCGCGAAAGCTAACTATTCCTCCATCCGCTTCACATGCGCATAGCATAAAGAATATAGGGAAAACCCCTGCAGAGGCTATTGAAGAAGTTCACCGAATTTGTAAGTTTCGAGATAATCTCCCTGTAAAACAACGCCCAGATATAGAAGTTGGTATCTCGACTGCGTTTGGTTGCACACTTGAAGGAACGGTATCGGAAGACTGGGTTATTGAGATGGCTGGTTTGTTAGCAAGAGCGGGTGCGGATAGCATCGGCCTCTCTGATACAACTGGTTATGCCAACCCGGCACAGATCAAGCGCATGTTCCGCCGTTTGCGCTCAGAGATAGGGGATGAAAAAATGGGAGGTGCCCATCTGCATAATACCCGAGGGCAAGGTTTAGCAAATGTCGTGGCTGCAATTGAGGTTGATGTATCCACCTTCGACTCTTCACTAGGTGGACTAGGTGGTTGCCCTTATGCACCCGGTGCAACAGGAAATATTGTGACTGAAGATTTGGTGTTTATGCTTGAAGCAATGGGTTTGAATACAGGTATTGACCTAGATGCTTTAATTGCTTCACGAGAGGTTTTGTTGCGCGGACTTCCAGATGAAGTCCTCTATGGAAATGTTCCCGAAGTTGGCTTGCCTAAAGGTTTTACTTACGCTGCGAAAAGGAACTCATAATGAATAGTAAAACACGCCCACTAGATGGTATTAGAGTTGTCGAATTTAGTCATATGGTCATGGGTCCTACCTGTGGGCTGATTCTTGCTGATCTTGGCGCTGACGTGGTTAAAGTTGAACCTGCTCAAGATGGTGACAAAACACGTTACTTGCCTGGGTCGGGTTCGGGCTATTTCGGAGCATATAATCGCAACAAGCGTAGTATATCAGTTAACTTAAAATCTGAAGAGGGTCTCAAATTTGCGAAAGAACTAGTTTGCGCCTCTGATGTACTAATTGAAAACTTTGGTGCAGGAGTATTAGATCGCCTAGGTCTTGGTTATGACGCAATGCAAAAAATCAATCCTAATTTAGTTTATTGCGCATTAAAGGGTTTCCTTAGTGGTCCGTATGAAAAACGTGCTGCACTGGATGAAGTAGTTCAAATGATGGGTGGATTAGCATACATGACAGGTCCTGAAGGAAACCCAATGCGAGCTGGAGCTTCAGTAAATGATGTGATGGGCGGTTTATTTGGGGTAATTGCTATTCAGGCGGCACTATTAGAACGCCATCAAACTGGCAAAGGTACTTTTGTTCGCTCTGGTTTGTTCGAGAGTAATATGTTCCTTGTTGCACAACACATGGTTCAGTATCGCCAAACAGGAATTGCTGCAGCACCAATGCCTGAGCGTGTATCTGCATGGGCTGTCTATGACGTATTTGCTACAGCAGATGGCAAAAAGATTTTTGTTGGTGTTGTTAGTGACAAACAGTGGATTCTATTCTGTAACGCCTTCGAGCTGGAAAGTCTTCTTCAAGACGTAGAACTTCAAACTAATGCGCAACGGGTGACTTGTCGGGACGCATTCATACCAATCATACAGGAAATGTTCCAAAAGCTAGAATTATCTGAAGCCAGTGCAATTTGTGAACGCGTTGGTCTACCATTTGCACCAATTCTTCGACCAGACCAGCTTTTTGACGATCCTCATGTTAATCATCCTGGTGCAACCGTTGAAGTGACTTTAAGTAATGGCGTTCGCACACAAGTTCCAGCACTTCCTTTTGAATATGATGGAGCACGACCTGATCTCTACCGGGATCTTCCTAAGATAGGTGAACACAATAATGACGTTGCAAGAGAATTAGGGTATTCTGATGAAGCTTTAAAGCGTCTTCGCCCATTTGCAAAACCTGATGCTTGATCTACTCAGTCAGCTGACACCAATATAAATTTCAATTGACTGCTCCCCAATCTCAAATTGATTTTAAGCACAAATATTTTTTGAATCCAAGTTCGTTGCTATGATGTCGCTTTCAAAACTGCCCTGCTGCCAAAGGCCACCTGCAAAGCTTCCAGATCTTGACGAAATTTTTCGTTGGCAGCTTCCATTTCGATGGTGTCGTCTGCGATAAACTGGAAAAATCGGATGTTCTGCAAAGAGAACAAACAGTCTGCGAGAGCGGACGCGTCTATGTTTGTGGTGACAAGGTTTCTGTCTTGCAGCCCAACAATAAGTGTTCGCATCTTTTCGATCAAAACACTGTCCAATTCGCTATATGTTCTACCAAACTCCCGGCTGCCTTCGGATATCGATGCAGATATGACCTCTCTCCAGGTCGATTTCTGGAGGTAAGTCATCGCGTGTTGCCGCATTATCCGTCCAAAATCCAAGACCGCTTCGATAAGGCTTGGGTGTTGCGAATTAGCGCACTCTTCAAGTTTCTTGATCAGGATCATATCGCTTTGACCGACAAGAGCCAGTAGCAATCCGGCCTTACTGCCAAAGTATTTATAGACGGTCACTGCTGAGATTTCTGATTCTGCGGCGATGTCCTCAATCGTGATGTTTGAGTAGCCCGCATCTTGGAACCTTTTCCGGGAAACTTCGAGTATTCGCGCCCGGCGCGTTTCCTTTTGGCGCTCTCTAAGTCCTTTTTTTTCCATTATAAAACCTCTCATTGGTCACCAGTATCGCACACGAAATTATGTGTCACAATAAATTTCTTGACTTATAATCATTTAGTGTCTTAATCTTTTAAGACAACTTAACTTGGAGGTTACAATGAAAATATCGAAACTCAGATCGGCGGCAAAGGTTGCTATAATTTGCGCCACGTCAATTGCAGCAATGGCAGGTGCCGTGCAAGCAGATGACTTTAAGGTAGCGATTGTTTTGCCTGGAGTGATCACAGATCGTTCCTTCAATCAGGCTGGCTTTGAGGGCGTCGAACGTGCAGCCGAGGAGCTTTCGATCGACTTCGCCTATTCTGAAAAGACGGCGCAGCCAGACCAGCCGCAGGCGCTGTCCGACTACGCCCGTCGTGGTTATGATCTTGTGATTGGGCATGGCGGCGAATTTCAGGAATCCGTTGGCCGGGTTGCAGGGCGGTTTCCTGACACTCAATTCTTGATCGTCAATGGAACAGAGGCCGGTGAAAACATCGCGACAATGAGTTTTGATTTTCCCGCCTTGGGCTATGTGATGGGGCATGTGGCAGGCCAAACCTCCGAAACTGGCAAAGCAGGGTATATTGGCGCGCAAAAACTACAGTTCTACGTACAGCTTGGCGAGGGCTTCGAAAGAGGCTTTATGGATGCGCGCCCGGATGGGCAAGTGTTCACGGCGTGGACAAATGATTGGGACGATGTGGCAAAAGGAAAAGAAGCCGCACTAAACCTGATTAATCAGGGTGCAGATGTGATTTTCCCGTCGATGGACAATGCTGTGGTCGGAAGTTTGCAGGGTGTGCGTGAGCAAGGTGCCATGGGCATAGGAATTTACTATGATGCCATTGCAGATTGGCCCGACACGGTTATCCAGTCGGCAATCTTTGACATGCGCAGCGCATTGGTCGAGGTGATTTCAACTGCCAAGGCCGGTGAGATCGAAAGCAAGTCCTACAGTTTCGGGCTGGAAACTCCTACGGCCGCCCGGATCGGCAGCTATTCGGATCGGGTGTCTGCTGATGTCCAGCAAAGCGCCTCTGGGATCATTGACCAGATTGTCGCTGGCGAAATCACGACACGTTAACATCAGAGTTCCTCCCTAGGCGCGGGCGAATAGCCCGTCCCTGAAGGGAATTTAGGCCGGTAGACGGGAGGTTCTTATGTCAGAACTAGTGCTAAAACTTGATGGTATTGCAAAACTTTTTGGAGATTTTCGCGCACTAGACGGCGTGCATATGGAAATCGAGCGAGGCTCCATTCACGCAATCCTTGGCGAGAACGGTGCCGGAAAAACGACTTTGATGAATATCCTTTTCGGTTTGTATCAACCCGAGGAGGGAGAGATCTCGCTCAATGGAAAAGTGACCAAAATTCCATCACCCCGAATAGCGATGGAAATGGGGATCGGGATGATCCACCAGCACTTCATGTTGGTCGATACTTTGACGGTTGCCGAAAATGTCGCTTTGGGCCTGCCGGATCAAGGGGCAAAGCTTGATCTGGGCAGGATCGTCAAACGGCTTGCCGAGTTATCTGAAGAATACCAATTTGATATCGATCCACACGAAGAGGTTTGGAAGCTGCCAATCGGCATGCGCCAGCGGGTCGAAATCCTGAAGGTGTTGTTTCGGGATGCCGATATCATCATTCTGGACGAACCAACGAGCGTACTGGCTCCGAACGAAATTTCAAATTTCCTTGATGGCATGGCGCGCCTGAGGGCGGCTGGCAAAACCGTGATCTTTATCACCCATAAACTAGATGAGGTCGAAGCGATTGCTGACAACGTCACAATCATGCAGCACGGTAAAGTCAGCGCTGAAGTCAGAGTTGTTGAATCGGACGCTCGTGAAATGGCGCGTTTGATGGTTGGGCGCGAGATTGTTCATGACGTGGTGGATCGCGGCGATCAAAAGCCGGGCGACATCGTTTTAAAGGCCTCAGGTCTACGTGCACGCGACAACCGGGGAATTGAGGCACTGAAGGGTGTATCGCTGGAAATTCGCGCGGGCGAGGTTCTGGGGATCGCTGGGGTGGATGGGAATGGTCAGGCCGAGCTGTCTGAAGTCATCACCGGTCTATTGGACCCGGAAGCAGGCACAATCACTGTTGATGGTGAAGATATCACCCACAAGTCAGTGTATGCCCGCCGCCATACACACCATGTATCATACGTGCCTGAGGACAGGCATCACACTGGGTTGGTACTGGATTTTTCCATCGCACAAAATTCGATGCTCCGCGATTTCCGTATTCCGCCGTTCTCTCGCAAAGGTGTTATCAACACCAGCAAGGTTCGAGAGAAAGCCAAGGACTGGGTGGACCGGTATGATGTGCGGATGCGGAATATCGACCAGCACGTTCGATTTTTGTCCGGCGGCAACCAACAAAAGCTGATCTTTGCACGCGAAGTGGAATGTGATCCGCGTGTTTTGGTGGTGATGCAGCCCTGCAAGGGCCTTGACGTTGGCGCAATTGAAGCCGTCCAGCGCACTGTAATGGCGGAGCGCGCGAATTGCAAAGCAGTGCTCTACATCTCAACTGAACTGGAGCACATCATGACCGTTGCTGACCGGATTGCGGTCATGTGTGCAGGCGAAATCACCGGCATTCTGACACCTGACGAAGTCACCGACGAACGTATCGGCGCGCTGATGGGTGGCATCAAGGAAGAAGGGGTCGCGTGATGCTGACGGCAATTCGATATTTCTATTTACTTCGTCCAATATGGGCGGTTTTGATAGCCCTGTTTGTTGGATCGGGCCTGATCCTGATCGCGGGCGTCTCCCCGATCACGGCCTACGTCGAGCTCTTCAAAGGGGCGTTCCTGGATTACTGGGGGCTAGCTGGAACCCTGGTTAAAACTTCGCCGATCCTATTGGCGGGTCTGGCGGTAATTTTACCATTACGCGCCGGGCTTTTGAACATTGGTGCCGAAGGCCAGATTTACATGGGGGGCCTGTTCTCAGCGATGGCGGCACTACTTTTGCCCGAAATGTCTGCGCTTATCTTGGTCCCGATCTGCGTTCTTGCTGGTGCACTGGGTGGTGGCCTTTGGGGCCTGATCCCCGGTTACCTCAAAGCGTATCACGGCATGAACGAAGTCATCCTGACAATATTATTGAACTTCATCGCAATTAACATCGTTAGCTATGTGGCGGGCGGACCGATGATGCAGGAAGGTGCGCCATATCCCTATTCCGAAGAAATCCGTCAGGAGCTTTGGCTTCCGTGGATTATGAACGGAACGGACGCGCACGCTGGTGTAATTGTCGGTGTCGCTCTGGCTATGGTGATGTTTTTTGTTCTGAAATATTCAACCATTGGCTTTGCACTTGATACCATTGGTAAAAATGCGACAGCGGCACAATATGCGGGTGTTCCCGTAAAACCGTACATCGTTGGCGTGATGTTTGCAGCCGGTGCATTGGGTGGTCTGGCTGGGACGTTTGAAGTTCTTGGACTGAAGTATCGCCTCTATCATCACTTTTCACCCGGCTATGGGTTCGACGGCATCGTTGTCGCTTTCCTGGCGTCGGTTAATCCGTTGATTGCACCGATTGCTGCCTTTTTCCTTTCAGGTCTGAAGGCCGGTGCGCTGGTTATGCAACGGGCGGTGGGACTGGAAAGCACTGTGATTGAAGCCATTCAGGGTCTGGTAATTATCTTCGTCGCCGCGAGCCTTGGGTTTAAATACAACGCAACCAAATGGTCGCAGTTTCTGCTGCGTCGCCGCAAGCTGGACGCCGAGGTCGGCGATACCTTTGCCAAAACCCCGAAAGGAGATGAATGATGGATTTTCTCCTAGATGCTCAGGCAATGACAGATTTCCTGTCGACCAGCCTGCGGCTGTCCATTCCAATCATATTTGCGGCGGTAGGCGGCGTCATCTCGGAACGCTCCGGTGTGTTCAACATTGCTCTGGAAGGGTGCATTCTTGGTGGTGCCTTCGGCGCAGCGGTTGGTGCCTATTTAACTGGAACGCCTTTTGGAGGGCTGTTTTTTGGGCTTGCCGTTGCCAGTTTTGCTGGCATTATCCTTGCCGCTTTGGCTGTCGGGCTTGCGATCAACCAATTGGTTGCAGGGATCGCTATCAACATCCTGATGATCGGCCTGACATCTTATCTGGCACGCCTCATCCTCGGGGCAGATGCCACCTCAACACTGCCGGGCTTTTCACCCATCGCCATACCGTTACTTTCGTCGATCCCGATATTAGGCAAGGTGCTATTTACTCAAGATTTACTGACCTATTTGATGTATCTTCTGGTGCCCCTGACATGGTGGGTAATCTATAGAACACCATGGGGTCTGAACCTGCGCGCCATTGGAGATTACCCGGTGGCTGCCGACAGTGCTGGTATCAGCGTGTCGCGTGTACGCTTGTATGCGGTGCTCATAAGCTGCGCGATGGCCGGGCTTGGGGGGTGCTACTTAGTACTGAGTCAAGTGTTTGTTTTCACCGAAAATATGAGTGCAGGCAAGGGTTTTATCGCACTGGCGGCTTTGATCCTTGGTCGCTGGAATCCGATCGGCGCGCTTTTGGCTTGCCTGTTCTTCGGAATGTCCGACGCCCTGCAATTGCGTTTGCAATTCGGCAGTCCGGATGTGCCCTATCAGCTGTTTTCCATGGTTCCCTACATCGCGTCCTTTCTGGCTCTCGTCATCTTTGCTGGCAAAGTTCGACCGCCTGCCGCAATTGGCATCAAATATGAGCGAGGAGGGAAGTAAATGTCCAATATGCAAGCTATGATCAGCAACCCGGTTCCGTGGCCAAATGGTGCCAAATGCGCGTGTAGTGTGACATTCGACATGGATTCAGACAGCCTTATCCATCTCGACCACCCGACAGATGGTTACAAGCGCGCTTCTGCAATCTCAATGTTGCAATACGGTCCAACGGTCGCGATACCGCGTATTGTTGAGACATACCGCAGGCTCGGAATCACACAGACGTTCTTTATCCCGGCGTGGTGCATGGAAGCTTACCCAGAGGCGGTCGAGACCATTCTCAAGGGTGGGCATGAAATTGGACAACATGGTTACCTACACGAAAATCCCGTTCTGCAAAGCCGCGAAGAACAGGCGGGTTGGATGGACAAATCGCTTGCGGTAATTGAGCGAATGACAGGCGCTAAGCCGCGAGGGTGGCGAGCACCCCTCTATAACTTCTCAAATGAATCAGCGGATTTGTTGGTAGAGCGCGGATTCAAATACGATGCGTCGCTCATGGCGGATGATGTGCCTTACGTTATCGAGACTAGGGAAGGATCTTTGATTGAGCTTCCTACGCACTGGGGGTTGGATGACTGGCCGCAATATGTTCAGTCAATGGATCTGGATTACATGATGCCAATCCGTTCGCCTGAAACGGGCTGGGCGCCTTTTGTTCAGGAGTTCGAAGCTGCCTATCGCCACGGAGGTTTGTGGGTTCCGGTTGTGCATCCTTTTGCGACGGGTCGTTTGGCTCGGTGGGAAGTTGTCGCAAACTTTTTGGCGGCTGTAATGGATCATGGCGATGTTTGGTTCGCACCGATGGAAGAGATTGCAGCCCATGTTGAAAAAGTTATCGCCGATGGATCTTACACGCCGCGTCGGGTTGCAATGCCACAATATGGCGGCCCAGTGACCGCAGCACTTTGAAAATGTATAGAGGATACTCGAATGTCAGAACATGGTTACGAAGGGGGGCGTCTGAACCTTCCATTTGTCGGAATTTGCACTTTTGGCAAATATCCATATGTGGAAAATTGGGACGCAATCGATGCAGATGTGGCGGTTCTTGGAGCGCCCTTCGACTTTGGCTGTCAATGGCGTTCAGGAGCCCGAATGGGACCACGGGCCATCCGTGAAGCATCAACCTTGTTCTCTTTTGGCCATGCAGGGGCTTACGATCACGAAGATGACATCACCTATCTGGAACCGTCTAAAGTGAAAATCGTCGACATCGGCGATGCCGACATTATTCACACAGATACCGTTAGTAGCCATGCAAACATTGAATATGGCGTGCGGAAGATATTGGCTGCCGGTGCCATTCCCGTCGTTATGGGCGGCGATCACTCGGTGAATATTCCGTGTATCAATGCCTTTGACGACCAGGAGCCAATCCACGTCGTTCAAATTGATGCACACTTGGATTTTGTGGACGAGCGCCACGGTGTAAAATTTGGCCACGGTAACCCGATGCGCCGCGCCGCTGAAAAATCCTATGTGACAGGGTTAAGCCAGATTGGCATTCGCAATGTGTCGTCCACCGCAAGCGACGGGTATGCAGATGCCCGCGCGATGGGATCTGATATTCAATCTGTTCGCCAATTTCGAAAACTGGGTGTCGAGGGAATGCTAGAGCGTATTCCTGAAGGTGGCCGCTATTATCTAACCATCGACATTGATGCGTTCGATCCGTCAATCGCACCCGGAACCGGTACACCCAGCCATGGCGGCTTTATCTACTACGAGGTTCTGGAACTTATCGACGGTTTGGCAAAGCGCGGAAAGATTGTTGGCCTCGATTTGGTGGAGGTTGCACCAGACTATGACTTGACTGGATGCACATCAACCCTAGCAGCACAGATTTTGATGAACAGCATTGGGCGCATTTTACACCACAGATAACTCTCCCTGTACTTAAGCAGAGCTGAGCATCACCGCTTCAGCCCAAGGGCTGCTTCACACTACGAATTGACATCCGGGAATTCGTCTCGAATGGCAGCGTTGTCCGCAGAGTGTGAGTTCGAGCCGCCCACTGAGTTGCTACTGCAACGAATGGCAGCAATGCGGGCTGCGACCGCAGCATCTTGAAACGAGGGTGGAGGTCCGCTTTGGGCCGTCCCTGTTCAGGCTGTCAAGGTGTGCCAGTAGATATAGCGGAGAGCAAAAAGTGGTTACAACTATCTGCTGAGCAAGGTTACGCCCCTGCACAGAATAGTCTTGGAGGCATTGTCAGACAAACTTGACGTCCCATTGGTTGCCTCTTAATTTTATTGCAGCCCATTTGCAAAGCCTGATGCTTGATCTACTTAGTCAACGGACACCGCCATCTGCTTCCCCAGATTGAAAACTAGCCCATAATTGTGTGAATAATTGCGTTGTTTCAATGAGATACAGGCGTGCGTTTTGTGTGATGCTTGAGCTATCTAGTCAGCCGACACCTCCAAAGGCTGCTTTGCAGAGTTTATTCCCAAGAATCGTAAAGGAACTTGCGGCAATCATAGATCTGATCCAACCCGTAAAGTAGTTTGAGCGTTGTGTTGGCTTAGGAAGACTTCGCCGCTCAATACGTCCAGGAATCCGGTCGCGCTCAACTGATCCATAACTGGCCCTTTTAATTCGGAAAAGTGGAACGTGACGCCTCCAGCATAAAGCCGTTCGTTAATCGCTTCAAGCGATTGCAGTGCCGACATGTCGATTGTATTTACCGCAGAGCACATCAACACGACATGTTGTACTTCCAGCTGTTGGGCGACTTCATCGTAAATGCGATCTTCCAAGTAGCGGGTGTTTGCAAAATATAAACTTTCATCGACGCGTATAGTTAGAATTTTTGGATCGGTCAAAACATCATGACGCAAAATGTTCCGATAGTGCTCAGTTTTGGGTACTTGGCCGACAATGGCCATATGAGGACGTGATGATTTGTATAGGTGAATGAGGATCGAAACTGTGACCCCTGCTGAGACGCCCAATTCAACACCCATCAAAAGTGTAATGCTTATCGTTGAAATGACTGCAGCAAAATCAGCCTTTGAATGGTGCCATGTTTTTTTCAGAACTGAAAAGTCGACCAGTGAGAGAACGGCCACGATGATCGTTGCCGCAAGCGTTGCTTTGGGAAGGTGAAATATGAGGGGTGTCAAAAACAGGGATGCGCCGGCAAGACCGATAGCAGTATACGCGCCCGCCGCAGGTGTGTCCGCGCCCGCGTCATAGTTCACGACAGATCGTGAAAATCCCCCCGTCACCGGGAATCCGCCGGTAAGTGATGCGCCCAAATTGGCGGCACCCAATCCAATCAACTCTTGATCTGGATCGATACGTTGGCGTTTTTTTGCAGCAAGAGTTTGCGCAACGGAAACGGATTCAATAAACCCGATGATCGAGATCAGGATCGCAGCACCTATTAGATTGGACCACATGTCCATTGACAAGGATGGCATGGTGAAAGGTGGCAAGCCCTTGGGCACATCGCCGACAACCTGCACACCCTTTGCGGTAAGATCGAAAAACCAAACGACCAAAGTTGTGGCTACAATCGCTGCAATAGGTCCAGCTTTAACAATGATACTGGCAATGCGAGGGGCAACCCCAAGACTGTCAAGCAATGGCAGTAAACCTTTGCGTACCCAAAACAGGAAACCAGTGGTGACGACGCCAATGACTGCGGTGATCCAATTCAATCCTGATAAGTTATGCGCAAGCGATCTGCTGAGATCAGGTATCGTATGCCCATGTGCGTCTATGCCAAGGATATTCTTCAGCTGGCTCACGGCGATTATGACTCCGGTTGCGGTTATAAAGCCGGCAATTACTGGGTGGGATAGGAAGTTCGCCAAAAAGCCCAACCGAAACAAACCAAGAGCAAATAAAATCAGGCCTGATAGGAATGCCAAAGTGATAGCTGCCACAATATATTCAGATGTCCCGGGCACAGCGATTTTACTAACCGCTGCCACCGTTAGAAGCGACACGACCGCAACGGGTCCCACAGCTAAAGCGCGGCTGGTCCCAAAGATCGCATAAAAAATTATTGGCAACATCGACGCATACAGCCCCATTTCTGGCGGTAACCCTGCAAGCAATGCGTATGCCAACGATTGTGGGATCAACATGATCGTTACGATCAATGCAGCCACCAGATCATTGGTCAACGTGCTTCGGTCATAATAACGACCCCAATCAAGGATTGGCAAATATTTTGCAAGTTGCATCATCATTTTCCTAAAGAAACGGTTTCAGAGTTGGTTGAGCGGGACTTTCAATACAGGTCTGCCATCTACGTCTTTGGGCACTTCGCCTGCACGCATATTGACCTGCAATGACGGGATGATCAGCTTTGGCACCTCCAAGGTTGCATCACGCTCAGAGCGCAGTTTGACGAATGCCAAGCGGGTCGTCCCACCACCCACATGGATATTATGTGCCTTCTCGTTGGCGACTGTTGTTTCCCATGCAATGTCGCGGCCGTTCGGACCATAATCATGACACATGAACAAGCGCATATCGTCTGGCAGGGTTAAGGCTTTCTGGATTGAGTCATAGAGTTCGCCGGCGTCCCCACCTGGAAAATCAGCGCGCGCAGACCCACCGTCTGGCATAAACATCGTGTCACCTGTAAAGGCCGCGTTCCCTATGACATGTACCATGCAAGCAGGGGTATGTCCTGGTGTCGCTATTACAAAGGCGTCAAGCTCACCAATCTTGTAGCGATCGCCATCTTGGAAAAGCGCATCAAATTGCGACCCATCCCTTTGGAAATCAGTACCTTCATTGAAGATTTTTCCAAACGCCTCTTGGACTTCCATGATGCGCGCACTTATGCCGATCTTACCACCCAGATTGCCTTGCAAATATGGAGCGCCAGACAGATGGTCTGCATGGACATGGGTCTCGATGATCCATTCCAAAGTTAGTTCGTTTGATGTGATGTGATCTACAATGCGATCCGCATGATCATGGGTGATGTGGCCAGACGCGTAATCAATGTCCATCACGGAATCCACGACCGCGCAGGCCTGAGTTTTTGGATCAGAAACAACATAGCTGATCGTGTTGGTTGCTGCGTCAAAAAAGGCTTCTACGTCCGGCTTCATTGCCATATCTACGGGATAATTTTGCATAACCTTTTCTTTCAAATCTCTAGATTTTTTGGTTGTGGTGCTGCCGTGTATTTTGCAATCACCATGCCAACCAACATGGCGGGGGCGAAGAAAAGCGTGCCGCTGGCGGCCAGTGGTAATGAGGTCAGTGCTGGGCCGGGGCAGAAACCGCCCAAGCCCCAACCGATGCCAAAGATGGCAGCGCCAACCACAAGCCTTGCATCGAAATCAGTGCGCGTTGGCAGATGAAATACGTCATCAAACAGTGGCTTTGTGCGTTTCTGAACTAGCCAGAACCCGGGCATAGTCATCATGATCGCCCCGCCCATCACGAAGGCAAGGCTGGGATCCCATGTGCCAAACAGATCAAGGAAGTTCTGAACTTTCGCGGGGTTTGCCATACCAGACAGGATTAAACCCGTCCCAAACAAGAGGCCTGCGAAGAGTGTGCTGAATATATGCATGATCTTATCCCCCCACGACATGTCGTAAAACAAAAACAGTCACAAAGGCAGTGGCCATAAAGGTCATGGTTGCTGCAATGGACCGGGCTGATCCGCGCGAGATGCCACAGACGCCATGGCCACTTGTACAACCATTCCCAATAACTGAACCGAATCCGACCAACAGACCAGCGGCCACTAAAAGCAGCTCATTTTTTGAAACCACTTGGACAGGTGCAGTTCCAGTCACAACAATCCAAAGCGGTGCTGCGAGAAGAAGGCCAACCAGGAATATGATCCCTTGCGGCAATCCGGTTTTGTCAAATGTAGGCGGCAACATACGTGATACTATGCCACTTATGCCTGCGATCCGTCCGTGAGTGGCCAATAGTACAACGGCTGATAGGCCAATGAGCGCGCCACCAAGCAATGATACAAAAGGTGTAAATTCAGTTTCCATTTAGTAAGTCCTTATCTTGTTGCCGTAAATTTTGGCATAAATTCAAAAAGAATCGCTTGCCATTATATTTGCAATCGTTTATATAAGTGAATACAAATATACAAGAGGTAATTTACCCAATGCTGGACATCACCGCACTCGAGCCCAAAATCGCAGAAGCAGCAAAATTAATGGAAATGCTGTCACAACCGGCGCGTCTGCGCCTGATGTGTATCTTGCTAGACGGTGAGCAAAGTGTCCTTAGCCTTGCCTACAGTGCAAGCCTTTCACAACCGGCGATGTCGCATCACCTCAAGAAACTGCGAGACGCTGAATTGGTGGAAACCAGACGCGACGGTCAGACCATCTATTACTCGGTGAAAGGTATTGAGGTTATGGAAGTCATCACGGTTTTGCACCGGCTATATTGCCCGCAAGTGTAAACCTGAAATCACTTTAAAAAACTGGGGAAGACAATGGAATTTACAATGAGTAAGTCGAAGATGGTCATTGGAGTTGCTCTTGTGGCAATCGGCCTTGGGGTCGCCTTTGAAGAAACGATCCAGACCCGCATGTACACTTACATGCACTCCAGTATGCACGATAGACATAGCGCCAATGGCATGGGGCCTGACATAAAAAATATGCCA
>Ga0209630_10001089_pt1 | contig 29970 bp, 28 predicted proteins | sample COG_01_FD_184745 | JGI IMG/M metagenome (GOLD analysis project Ga0209630, IMG submission 184745) | Pelagic Microbial community sample from North Sea - COGITO 998_met_01 (SPAdes) (version 2) | ecosystem: Environmental > Aquatic > Marine > Neritic zone/Coastal water | place: Helgoland, sampling... | reverse complement strand
GTAGGCTGGCGGCGGCGAGCTGGTCGACCACTCGAGCGTACGGCCGTTCCAGGGATCACCGGTCGTGTCTGCAAGCGCTTTGCGCTTCACGAAGCCCATGACGATGCTCATCACGAAACCGAGGATGCCGACCAGAATGATGACGGCGCCGATCGCGGCGATGATGAAGTATGGTTGGATGCTCGGATCGTCGAAGTGGTGGACGCGCCGCGGCTCGCCCATCAGGCCGACGACATAGATCGGCGTCCAGGCCACCCAGTAGCCGATCACCCAGCCCCAAAAGGCGACCTTGCCCCAGAACTCGTCGAGCTTGAAGCCGAACGCCTTGGGGAACCAGTACGTCATGCCGGCGAACAGCGCGAAGACGACGCCGCCGATGATGACGTTGTGGAAGTGGGCGACGAGGAACAGCGAGTTGTGGAGGACGAAGTCGGCAGGCGGAATGGCGAGAAGCACGCCCGTCATGCCGCCGACCACGAAGGTCAGCATGAACGCAACGACCCACTGCATCGGCAGCTCGAAGCGGATATCACCCTTGTACATTGTGAACAGCCAGTTGAAAATCTTGGCCCCCGTGGGGATCGAGATCACCATCGTGGCGATACCGAAGAAGCTGTTGACCGTGGGGCCAGCGCCCATGGTGAAGAAGTGGTGCAGCCAGACCAGATAGGAGAGGATGGTGATGACCACCGTCGCGTAGACCATCGACGAGTAGCCGAAGAGCGGCTTGCCCGAGAAGGTCGCGGTGATCTCCGAGTAAATGCCGAAAGCCGGAAGAACGAGAACATAGACCTCCGGGTGACCCCAGATCCAGACCATGTTCCAGTACATCATCGGCGCGCCGCCGAGCTCGTTGGTGAAGAAGTTCGTCCCGACGTAACGGTCGAGCATCAGCAGGAAGAAGGCGGCGGTCAGCGCTGGGAAGATGGCGATGGCGAGCACGTTGCTGCACAGCGCCGTCCAGCAGAAGACCGGCATCTTCATCATCGTCATGCCCGGGGCACGCATCTTGATGACTGTCGCGACCATGTTGATGGCCGATAAGGTTGTGCCGACACCCGCTATCTGGAGCGACCATAGGTAATAGTCGACGCCGGTGTCGGGACTGTAGGCGAGCCCGGCCAGCGGCGCATAGGACAACCACCCGGTCCGGGCGAACTCACCGACGAATAGCGAGATCATCACCAGCACCGCGCCTGCTGCGGTAAGCCAGAAGCTCAGGTTGTTGAGGAACGGGAACGCGACGTCGCGCGCGCCGATTTGGAGCGGCATGACGTAGTTGATGATCCCCACGACTAGCGGGATCGCGACGAAGAAGATCATGATCGTACCGTGCGCGGTGAAGATCTGATCATAGTGGTGAGCGTTGAGATAGCCCTCGTTCGGCCCGAAGGCGATCGCCTGCTGCAGCCGCATCATGATGGCGTCGGAGAACCCCCGCAGCAGCATGATGATGCCGAGAATGATGTACATGATACCGATCTTCTTGTGATCGACGCTCGTGAACCATTCCGACCAAAGATAGCCCCAGAGGCGGAACTTCGTGACGGCCCCGACGATGCCGAGCCCGAGCAGGGACACGACGATGAAGGTGGTGAGCAGGATCGGCTCATGGATCGGGAAGGATTCCCAGGTCAGCCGACCGAAGACGGATTTGAGGATGGATTCAGACATCGTGCTTCCGTTCGCGGGGGGTCAGGCCCGCACGGCGCGCGCGGCGCCGGGGACGAGGATGGGAGAGACCGCAGACATGTCGCGGTTGCGCTGGTCGCCTGGTTTGGTCTGGCCCGGCGCGCCGGGTTTTCCGGGCTTGGTCACGTTCGGACCGGAGCCCTTGTCCTCAGGAGCCTTCTGAAGCGCCGGAACCGGCTTCTCGCCGATGATCGGTGCTGCACCACGGCCAGGCGCCATGCCGGCTCCCATTCGATGATCGTTGGGGTTGCCGCCCGCGCGGGCCATGTCGCGCGCCATCACGTCGACCATGCACGGCTTGCCCGGCTCGACGCAGCGGTTGACAATCCGATCGAAGAGGCCGGACTGGACCGAGGCGAAGCGCATCACGGGCACCTTCTCACTCGGCTTGGCCAGGTCGATGTAGTTGGCCGTCTGGAGCGCGCCGCCGCCTGCCTTGATGCCGGACACCCAGCGGGCGAAATCGTCGGGACTCCGTCCGTAGAACTTGAACCGCATGTCCGAATAGCCGCGCCCGGTATAATTGCCGGAGTATCCCTCGCTGGTGACCGGCTTGTTGATGACGGCGTTCAGCTCGGACTTCATCGTCGGCATGGCATAGATCATGCCCGCCAGCGTCGGCACGTACAGGGTGTTGAACTGGTCGGTCGAGGTGATCGAGAAATGCACCGGAACGTCGACGGGGAGCGCCAGCTCGTTCACCGTGGCGATGCCGAGGTCGGGGTAGATGAACAGCCATTTCCAGTCGAGTGCGATCGCCTGAACCTCGAGCGGCTTGGTGCCGGCGGGAACAGGGCGCCCCGGACCGAGCCGCTCGAGCGGCCGGAATGGGTCAAGCAGGTGCGTGCTGGTCCAGGTGACCGCGCTCAGCGCGATGATGATCAGAAGCGGGCAGGCCCAAATCACGAGTTCGAGCGTCGTCGAGTGGTCGAACTTGGGATCATATGTCTTGTTGGCGTTGCCGCGCCGGTACTTGCGGGCGAATACCACCGTCAGCACCATGACCGGCACGATGATGAGCATCATGACGCCTGTCGAGAACAGGATAAGGTCGCGCTGCTGGACGGCGATGTCGCCGGCCGGGTTCATGACGACCATGTCGCAGCCGCCGAGCAGCGCAGGCAGCGCGAGCATAGGCAGGCGCTTGGCCCAGCGGATGAGGTTCGGTCCTGGTCTCAGCATGCGTCCCCGCTAATCCTCCACACCTCGACCGACTTTGACCGGGGTCAAAGGTCCGTCGATTGCTTACAGTTACGGGGAGGCTATACCAACCAGGATCGGTGCGCGCCACGTGCGCAACGCTCCGCGGGCGGCTGGATGGAGGACGTTGACGGATGGTAGCCAATACTCTCGACAGGGCGAATTCGACGCCGCTGGAGCGTGACGCTCGCCTGATCAACGCCCGCGAGCACGAGGTACGGCCGGCGGATATTGCCGTGGGCGTGATCATCGGGCGCTCGACGGAGTTCTTCGACTTCTTCGTCTATGCCATCGCCTCGGTACTCGTGTTCCCGAGCCTGATCTTCCCCAACGTCAGCGCGCTCCAGGGGACGATCTACTCCTTCGCCATTTTCGCGCTTGCGTTCGTGGCCCGGCCCTTCGGCGCGTTCGCCTTCCTCTGGCTTGACCGGCGCCACGGACGCGGTGTGAAGCTGACCATCGCGATGTTCCTGCTCGGCGGCTCGACCGCCGCCATGGCCTTCCTGCCGAGCTATGGACAGGTCGGAGGGATGGCTGCCGTCCTCCTCGCCCTCTTCCGGATCGGACAAGGCGTCGCGCAGGGCGGCACCTGGGACGGCCTGCCCGCTCTCCTGTCTCTCAACGCGCCGGCCAATCGTCGTGGCTGGTTTGCGATGATCCCGCAGCTCGGCGCGCCGATCGGGCTGTTTGTGGCGGCTGCGGTGTTCGCGTTCCTGCTGACGACGCTCAAGCCTGCCGACTTCCTCGATTGGGGTTGGCGCTATCCGTTCTTCGTCGCCTTCGTCATCAACGTCGTCGCACTGTTCGCCAGGCTGCGTCTAATTTCGACGCCGGAGTTCGAGGAGCTCTTCGACAGCCGAGAGCTGCAGCCCTCGCCGGTGGGTCAGATGTTCCGCGAGGAAGGACGCACGGTCATCCTGGGCGCGTTCGCGCCGCTTGCGAGCTTCGCGCTCTTTCACCTGGTTACGGTGTTTCCGCTTTCCTGGGTCGTGCTCACGTCCGGCGAGACGGCGACACACTTTCTCGTGATCGAGATGGTCGGCGCAGCTGTCGGTCTCGTGGCGGTCGCAGCCTCGGGGATCGTCGCCGATCGCATCGGCCGGCGAACGCTTCTGGGCATCTCGGCGGCGATGATCGGCGCCTATAGCGGGTTCGCGCCGCAACTGCTCGGGCGCGGGCCCGCCGGCGAGTGGGTGTATATGCTGCTCGGCTTCGTTCTGCTGGGGCTATCCTTCGGTCAGTCGTCGGGCGCGACCAACAGCAGCTTCTCGGCGCGGCACCGCTATACGGGCGCCGGGACCACGGCGACGGCCTCCTGGTTCATCGGCGCCGCCTTCGCGCCCTTGGCGGCCCTCCTGCTCGCCAGCAACTTCGGCCTGATCTCCGTAGGTGCCTATCTCCTTTCCGGCGCCGCCTGCACGCTGGGTGCGCTCGCGCTGAACCGTGAGTGGGGACGTCGAAGCGCATGACCGGAGCAAATGCCATGGAAAGCACAACCCGCGGCCGAGCGGACACCGGGTTCAATCATCTGGTCATCCTTGCCAATCCGGCTGCTGACGGCTTCGACCACGCGATCGCGACCGCCTATTCGCAGGAGGTCGAACGACTTCACCAGTCGGTGCATGTCCGTGACCTTTACGCGCTCGGCTTCGATCCGGTGCTGCGCGCGGATGAACGGCCGACTGAGCCCGGATGGTCGCCATCGCCAGACGTGGCGGCAGAACTCGAGCTGGTCCGCCGGTGTGATATTGTGGTCTTCATCTACCCGATCTGGTTCGGCCTGCCTCCGGCCATGCTCAAGGGCTATGTCGAACGGGTACTCGGTGCCGGCTACAGCTTCCGCGATCTTCAGGTCGCGGCGGGCCAGCCGCCTGTGGCGGGCAAGCCCCTCCTGTCGTTCAGCACGTCGGGAGCATCGTTGCCGTGGCTCGACGAGCAAGGGCAGGTTCTCTCTCTCAAGGACATCTTCGACGTCTATCTCTGGCGCGGGCTCGGCATGAGCCAGGCAGACCATGTGCGGATCGACTCGGTGGTGCCCGGCATGAACGCCGCCTATGCCGCCGAGCAGCTTGAGCGTGTCCGGGCAGCAGCCGAGAAAGCCTGCGCCAATCTCGCCTCGGGCCGGTATCGCGAACAGGCTGAGGCCGCGGTTCGACGCCGCGCCGCCTCGGAGCAGGATCACGCGTCCTGAGCGAAGGCTTGAGACAAAGCGCTTTGAACTGACCGGTCGGAAAGACGTTCTGTCGGTGAGGAGCGAATCCTATGAAAGAAGTCTTCGACGAGGCATCCAAGGCGGAAGAGGTTCAGGGCGTTGTCGTTGTGACCGGCCCCGACTCGGTTGATGTCGCGATGACGCCCGCGGCGGCGCTTCGCTCTGCCGAGCGGATCAGTTCAGCGGCTGTCGAAGCGCTGATCGGTGAGAGCGGCCGGAACGCCAAGGACTCGCACTGAGCAATCAGGCGCGCAGCGCCGCTACGGGTGCATGAAGCGACCAGATCAGGCCGGACGGCAATTCCTGGATGTCGGCTTGACCCCGCAGCCGGCGCGGTGTGGCGGTGAGCAGCAGACGCTTGCCGAGACCGTCGGGCAGGGGCGACCGATGCCGCGGACCGTCGCGCTCAGCCCATTGCAGCCATAGGTAAGGCTCATCCAGCGCGCTCACCTCCCAGCGTACTTCTACATAGCCGCCCCGGACCGTCAGCGCGCCCGAACTGAGGGCATGGACTTCAAGTTCATGCAGGGCGAGCGCCAGGGCGGCGCCGTTCGCCGAGGCGATCGGAAGGGGAGGGCCCTTGATCCGGATCCGACCGGTCCCGCCCTCTGCGAGCGCGACGCGCACCAGAGTGTCGAGGTCGCTGAACTGCGCATGCGGTTGCAGCATCAGGTCGGCTATCCGGGTCAGCATAGCGACCCGTGCCGCGATCTCCCGTCCTGCTTCAAGCGCCGGGCGATCGCCGTCGAGTGCTTGGCTGATCAACGCCGATACGATGGCGAGAAGATTGCGAAGCTGATGGCGCGCCGCACCGATAGAGATAATCCCGTCGGTCGCGCCGGCAAGAGCGTCCCCTCGGCTCAATCCGAGCTTCTCCGCGGCGAGGGGAAACGGATCGCAGAGACGTTCTTCCGTGCCGTCGAGCAGCAGCAGAACGGTTTGGTCGCCATCGGCGATGATGTGCGACACTGCAGCCGGGGCGACGCTGAGCGCGCGCCCGTCCGGCGTCGTGAACACATGTAGGTCCGGCGTCTCCTGTCCGGCCGATGCAGAAGCTGAACTAGGCTTGCCGTGATGCTCGATGGCAACGCCGTCTCGATTTGAAGAGAGCGGCTTCACTCCGACCACATCCAGCGCGCTCGAGAGACGAGCCGCAAAGGCGCTGTCGCCGACTTGTGCTTTGTCGAGAAGCGCAAGTGCCCGGCGCGCAAGTTCTACAGCCGCCTTTTCTCCATCCTGGCCGATCATCGTTCTCCTCGCTTGCCGGTCCACGCACACTTAGAGCAAGGCGCGTGGCGTTAACCGGTAGCGTAGTGCTCACCTTCCGACCAACTTTGATTCCCGTCAAATGCAGCGGAGGAAAACCGTGGGAAGGAGCAGGCTGGAGGATCGCCCCGTGGACAACAAGCCCATCGATCGACAGGTGCTTCCGTTTCGCAGACGCTGGCACGTCATCGCCGAAGTCGATCTGGCACCGCTCCTGGCCGACCATGCGGCGGTCAGGCGGATGTGTCGCTCGGTCGAAGCTTTGGCCGATCGCCTTGCGGACGTGCCCGGGCCCGAGGAGCGGTATGCCGTCGCTGACCAGATCGAGCGATGCATCCGCGATCACGTGACCATCACCAGCGCGTTCCTCGAGCGCATGTTCGCCGGCCAGGACCTCGCCTTCGGCGGGGGGCTGTTGACCCGCATATTGCTCGACCAGATCGCCGACGGGGTGCACGCCGAGGACGTGATCGAGGCGTTGCGCGTCGACGTTCTCGATCCGGGAAGCGTCGAGACACTCGGCTACATGCTTCGTTGTCTATTCGATAGTTGCCGGCGTGCGCTGGACTTCGAGGAACTCGCGCTGCTGTCGCTGGGCGGACCGCGCCTGTCGCGCGACGCTCGTGAAGCGCTGGAACATGTCCTGGACACTTCTGCCGCGGGCGCAGCTGCCTAGGCCGCTGCTGCAATCGCCTCGAGCGCTGCCCGGTCGGAGATCGTCACCGCGCGCGTGCCCGGCAAGGTGATGATGCCCGAGGCTTTCAGGCGCGTCAGTTGCCGGCTCACGGTCTCGATCGTAAGACCGAGCACATCGGCCATCTGGCCACGGGTGAGCGGTAGATCGAAGGTGAGGGGGCCGCCAAGCGCAGGGCGACAACCGCCCGCTCCGACCTTCGCAGCCATTTCGAGAAGGAAGTCCGCCACCTTCTCGCTCGCCGACTTGCGTGCCAGCATCAGCATGCGCGAACGCGCCTCCTGAAGCGCGGTCAGGGTTCGCTGGAGCAGCAAGCGCTCCATGCGGGCATGATCTTCGAGCACGTGCTCGAACTGTCGTCGCGGAAAGACACACAGCTCGACGTCGGTCAGAGCCTCGACCGTATTATCGGCCTCGTCGGCGTAAGGCTGCCCGACGAAGTCGGCCGGATAGAGCAGCCCGACGATCTGCTCGCGGCCATCCGGCGTCGACGTCGCGAGCTTCAGCATGCCGCTCAGGAGGTTGGCGCAGATGACGCTTTCATCGCCGGCCCAGATGATGGTGGACCCGCGGGGGTAGCGGCGCCGCTCCCCGATCGAATTGAGCGCCCGCAGTTCACCGTCGTCGAGGCTGCCGCACAAAGCGGCGTCGCGAACCGCGCAATCCAAGCAAATGTTCGAGCTTGCCATGGGAACGATATAGCGATCACTCTCCCCGTTGTCCTCCCAGAAACCCGGTAAGCTACCGTTCGACGGACAAAGAGGCGAGCCCGAAGGCCTGAGAGGGGAGTTCCTCTCAGGCCCGCTCGCTCCTAGAGCCTGAACCCGAGGCCGACGCCGACCACGAACGGATCGAGATGGAGCTTTACCTGCTGCGTTCCGACGGCCGTGGTCTGCAGCCGGGCGGTGGTGTCGATGTCGATATATTTGACGTCGAGGTTGAGGAAGACCTTGCGGGTGAGATCGACATCCACGCCCGCCTGCGCGGCCCAGCCGAAGCTGTCATTCATGTGAACGCGGGTGGTTCCTACCGCCTTCTCGAGCCCTGCAGAGGCCTTCTCGTTCCAGAAGATCGTGTAGTTGAGGCCGGCACCGACATAGGGTCGGACGTGGCTTGCCGGCGCAAAATGGTACTGAGCCGTCAGCGTCGGCGGAAGCACCCAGGTCGAGGCGAGCCGACCGATGGATCCTGTCGTTCCGGTGCGACCGTCCGCGTGGTGCTTCGTCGTCGAGGCGATGAGTTCGAAGCCGACATGATCCGACGCCATGTAGGTCGCATCCACCTCGGGCATGAAGCTGTTGTCCACCCGGACCTTCTCGCCCGGGAAGGCGGGGAGCACGCTTCCGGAGCGCTCGTTGGGTGCGACCATGATGGCTCGCACACGCAACAGGACGTCGCCCGACCTCACGCCGGTCTGCTGGTCCGCATTCGTCTGCGCAGCCGCGGGAGTGGCTACCGCTGAAAGGGCGAGGGCGCCCGCTGCGCCGATGAACACTGTTCGCTTCATACAAACCTCCGTGGTGATGACCCACGGCTAGGAAGGGTTGAGCGGGCGAGCTTTGACCACCGTCAAAGACGATCGCGGGCGTTCATTGCACTCGGGCATGTATGTGGACCTATCATCCCGATCTTCTGGCGCGTCCGGTGCCTCGCTATACCAGCTATCCGACGGCTGCCGAGTTCACCAGCACCGTCGACGGTTCGGATCTGGCGAGCGGTCTTTCGGGCGTGCGGCCGAATGAGGACATCTCGCTTTACCTGCACATTCCATACTGCCGGGAAATCTGCTGGTATTGCGGGTGCAATACGGGAGCCGCGACGAAAGAAGCGCGGCTGACCGCCTACATCGACCGCTTGCACGACGAGGTCGACCTTGTTGCTGCCCATCGCGGCGGACGCGGACAGGTGCGGCGTATCGCGTTCGGCGGCGGGAGCCCTAACGCCATAGCACAGCAAGCGTTTTCGGCTCTGCTCCAGCACGTCAAGCGCGCCTTCGATTGTTTCGAGCCGATCGTCTCGGTAGAGCTCGATCCGCGCGGTTTCGATGAGGGATGGGCGTCGACGCTGGCTGATGCCGGGGTCCGTCGGGCCAGCCTTGGCGTTCAGACATTCGACCCGGCGATCCAGGCCGCGATCGGCCGCGTGCAGCCCCACGAACATATCGGGCGGACAGTGGAGCTTCTGCGGCAGGCCGGTATCGACAGCCTCAACTTCGACCTCATGTACGGATTGCCCGGCCAGGATGTCGCAAGCTTGGCCGGGACGCTGGAGGCTGCGCTCGCGTTCGCTCCCGACCGACTGGCCGTGTTCGGCTATGCGCATGTGCCGCAACTCATCCCCCGTCAGCGCCGCATCGACGCCTCGCGCCTGCCCGGACCCGAACAGCGGTTCCAGCAAGCAGCGTACGCCTATGAGCTGCTGCTCGGTCGCGACTACCGGGCTGTGGGCTTCGACCATTTCGCACGCGCCGAGGATCCGCTCGCGCTAGCGTCGGCAGAAGGGCGGCTGCGCCGGAACTTTCAGGGCTTCACGGACGACGCTGCGGATTATGTGCTCGGCCTCGGCTCGAGCGCGATCAGCGCTCTTCCCGACCGGCTTCTCCAGAACGAAAAGAACACGGGGCGTTGGCATCTGGCGGTCGGGGCCGGACGGCTGCCGGTCGAGCGGGGTAGCTACCGTAGCCCGGACGATCAGGCCCGTGGCCTCATTATCGAGCAGATCCTCACGCGCGGATCGGCGGACCTCACGCCCTTGCTGGACCGCGCCTGCTACCGAGCGCCCCTGCTCGACTTCGAGCGACGCGGCCTGCTCGCCTGGGAAGGGGCCCGGATCGTCCTGACGGACGGAGCGCTCCCCTATGCTCGAGCGGTCGCGGCGCGTATCGACGCTTATCGTGACCAAAGCACCGGTCGCTTCAGCAATGCCATCTGACGCTGCCCCAGCTTTCCGCGAAACGCTCCCTGCGAAGGATGTGGGAGGAGCGTTCGAGAACATGCCGTGCGACCTATGCGCTTCTTTCCAGCCTGAGAACGGTGAGGATCGGCGCGATGCCGGCCGGCGCTATGCGGTGCGCAGGGGTCAGGCCATCGGCGATATCGCGGCTACCGACAGCTGGTGCGCCAGCTTAGCGACCGGTGTCCTGCGCATCGACGCGTCGCAAGGCGCGGCGCCGCGAACGGTCGGGCTGATCTTCCCAGGACAGATCGTCGCTCATCCCTTCGACGCCGACCCGTGCGGCACGGCAGTTGTTGCCGTGACGCGCTCGAACATCTGCCTTCATGCACGCGGCGATCTGCAACACGTCACCGAGCACTATCCGAGCATCAGGCGGTTGCTCCTGCGCAGCGCATTTCAGACCCTTGCCGAAACGCGGCGGTGGATGCTCGTGATCAGCCGCCCGCGGGCGCGCGAACGGGTCGCCGCCTTTCTTGTCTCGGTTGCGGGAAGATTCCCAACCTCCGGCCACGACACCTTCGATCTCGTGCTCAGTCGTGGCCGGATCGGTGAGCTTCTCGGCCTCTCGCTCGAAACGGTCAGCCGTCAGATCCACGCTTTGGCGAAAGCGGGGCTGATTGCGCTTCCGCGTCGCCGCCATGTCCGTCTGCTGAATCGAAGCGGTCTCGAAGCCGTTGCCGGCATCACCTTCCGCCATCCCTCAGGAGCAGCTGCATGACCTCTGACGAGATCGCCCATCTACAGACACGGTCCGGCTTTCGCCTCAGCGTGCGGACGGCGTCAGCCGAAGATGAAACAAGGCTCGCGGACTTTTTCCAGCAAGTCGGCCCGGAGGATCTGCGGTTTCGCTTCCTCAGCACGGTTCGGAACGTCTCTCACGATCGGCTTGTCACGATGGTCGATCCTGATGGTCGGACCGACAGCGTCATCGCCGAGAATGAGGACGGTGAGATCGTCGCAACCGCCATACTGGCGGGCGATCAGGCCGGCGACCGCGGTGAGGTCGCCGTCAGCATCCGCAGCGACCACAAGGGCCGCGGGATCGGGTGGACGCTGTTAGACTATCTGGTCGACACGGCTCGTGCTCGGGGCTACGCGAGCATCGAGTCGATCGAAGACCGACAGAACCGCGCCGCGATTGCGCTGGAGCAGGAGATGGGATTCGTCACCGAGCCCGTCGACGGCGAGCCGACACTGATCCTGGTGCGAAAGAGCCTCAGCTAGGGCTCGGCGCTCAAGACCGACAGGCGCGTACCGGTCCCGCTGCTTGCTAAAGACTCGCGCGTGACCAGCAACGTCGCTCCCGGCTGGACGATCCCCTCGAGCTTGATGCGGAACGCATCGGGAAGGTGACCGCGGCTACGCTCCGAGTCCGTCAGCTCGCCAGCCTCCCCCAGCGCCTGGCCGGGCAGCGGCAGGCGAAGCCAATGCGGGCCTGCCTGATCAACGGATCGCAGGGTGAACGCCTCTGTCCTGGAGACGGGCGCGTCGAGCTGGATGGTGGCCGACCCGATTTCCACGCCGTTGCGCAACACGACGAGCCGCCGGTCGCGACCGCTCACGACGATCGAAAGCGGGCCTGTGGGAGAACGTTCGGGCATCCAGCGATAGCTCTTGGGCGCGGCATGACCGTCCTCCGGCACCTCGGCGAGCATGTCCGCGGGTGCAACTTCCGGCACGAGAGCATCGTCGGTGATCACGACCGTCAGACCGGGCTTGGTGGCACCGTACAGGAGCTTGCAAAGGCGAGCGGAAGCCGCACACACCCATGGCTCGCTGGATAGCCAGGCAGGGCGCCGGCGTGGAGAGCGACGCCATCCCAGGTCAACCTCTGCATGAACGGCATCGGGGCGCCGTTGTAGAGGTTGGATTTGTGGTCCACTTCCTTCTGGAGGATCGTGAAGACTCCGGTCGGCGTTTCATGGCCGGGCATGCCTGATGAGATCGTGGACACCCCGATTGGAACGCCGTTGCGATAGACGAACGCGCGCTGTGCCTTGAGGCTGACGATCATCGTGACAGGGCCGTCAGGCGCAATCTGCGGTGCCCAGAAGTATTCGCCGGGCTTCAGCTTCTCGATAGGCCCGGCGACCGGTGCCGGAGCCACGTTCTGGAGGGGGTGTGCGGCTGCGAGCAGTAGGGCAGGGATGAAGGGCAACACCACTGAGCTTTCGAGAGGGAGGGCAGTCGATCGTTGTCGCTGCGGCCACCCTGTAATCCCGACGCCCTGAACGCGAAGCCTGCGGGCGCACGGCTTTGCCGCACTACCGATTGCTGAGGTGTCTCTCGAACGCGGACTTCAAGCGGCGATCGAGAGACGATTGCGGCCCGCACCTTTCGATGCGTAGAGGGCCGCATCCGCCGCCCGCAGCGCCTCTGCGAGGCTTCGGTCCTCACGCAGGGCTGCGAGCCCGACGCTTACCGTCGTTGCCACCGAGCTCCCGTCGGGCGCGGTGACGGTTGCGGCGGCGAACTGTGCTCTCACACGCTCGCAAGCCTCCTGGGCCTCGACCTGGCTCAGGCCGTCGAAGAGCACGCCGAACTCCTCTCCGCCCAATCTGGCGACGGTGTCAGCGGACCGCACGTTCGCCTTGAGAATGGCTGCGAATGCCCGGAGCACATCGTCGCCGGTCGCGTGGCCGAAGCGGTCGTTGACTCTCTTGAAAAAATCAAGATCGAACAGCGCGAGATAGCTTCGCCCATGGCATGCAGTAACGTCGGCAATGGCGTCCTCATAGGCGGCTGTGAAGATACGACGATTCGAGAGGCCGGTGAGCGGATCCGTTGCCGCGGCACGCGCCAGGTTGAGCTCACGCGCTTTGCGCCTGGACACCTCTCGCACGACGTTGACCGTGCCGGTGACCTCGCCGTCCTCGGCGCTGATGGCGCGGGCATGGCTTTCGAACCAGGCGAGCTCGCCCGACGCCTTGTGGGCTCGGAACTCGAACATCACCGTCGCCGCCGGATCGGCCATGGCGTTTCTGTGCGCACGGATAACGCGGTCGATATCCTCGAACGCCACCACGTCACGCGCGAGACGACCGGTCACCGCTGCAGGAGAGAAGCCGGCGATCACCGAGAGAGACGGCGAGGCGAAACGGATCGTACCATCGGCGTCGACGGCCATGATGATATCGCCGCTACGGTCCGCGATGATGCGATGCAGCGCTGCGCCCTCCTGCACGGCAGAAAAAAGGAGCTTGCGCCGCTTCAACTCGGTGGCGACCGGGAGAGCGATCAGCGTCGCAAAAACCAGATAGAGTTGGAAGAGCTGGAGCTTGGTTCCGATCCCGGTGCCTGGCGGGGTTATGGGCCCGAGCCCTTCCGCCGTGCAGGCAGTGCCGACCACCGTCAACACCAGCAGAGAGATAGCCGCGCCGAGGCGACCGATCCGAAAGACCATCAGCAGCAGGGGAACGAACGGCACGTACAGAAGAGGGTAACGGCTCGCAAAAACGAGCTCGTGACGGCGACCATCAAAGCTGTCAGCGCACCCGCTTCGATCAACTCGCGCCGATCAACCTTGCGTACCCATCCGCTGATATCGCCTCCGACCGCCAGCTTCACGATCGGCATAACGGTCAAGGTCCCGAGCGCATGGGCGCAGAACCAGCCGATCATGTTATGGGTGATCGGAACACCAGCGGCGTAGTGTGCCAGGGCGCCTGCGGGGAGTGCCGTCAGGCCGGGAACGAGGATCCCTGCGACCACGATCAGCGTGCCGAGCTCTCGCACCGATGTCAGATGACCCGGCTCCGGTTCGAGGCGCCGCATGAGCCATGCGATCGCGCTGCCCTCGAAAACATTGATCGCGGCCATCGGCAGCGCCACGGCAGCGCCCAGCCCCTGGAGCGAGGTGGCAAGCGCGCTCGCTGCGGCGCAAACAACCATTCTCAGGGTCCAGGAGCGTTCCGGTCGATAACGAAGATCGACCGCCAGAATCGGCGTGGCGATCCATAGAAGGGCGACCCCGCCATCGAGGCGCGTATAGCGGACGGCGAGCAGAGCGGCAGCGAAGTAGCTCAGTCCCAGCAGCAAGGCCTGGGGGAACTCGATACGCCAGTGATGAAGAAGATCCCTGAACCGTGACATGACCAGAAACTAGGCCACAATGGTTTACAGATACCTGCCGAAGGGGTGATTAAGCGGAGGCGACGGGCCGCGGGTTGGATGGCCTGACGAACCTCGGCAAGCGCTGAACAAGGGCATCAACCGGTGCAGGTCGGGTGCGTTGCCGGAATGCGCGCCCCACCGGCTCACCAGAACGCCACGCATGCGACGCTGGTCCTGCGTTCCGGTCGTGTCACATCAGCGAAGTCGTTCATCCTTTTCCTGACCGGGAGCGAACACCGCAGTAAGAGCTTGACCCTGACACAATGTCAGACCTTACATGTCCTCGGGTCGATGGAGCCACGTGATGAACGACCCGCATTCTGACACCTCGGAGGGCGGCTGCGGTTGCTCAGGCAAGCCCGCTGTCGCGCTCGGTACTCCGTCCTGCTGCTCGGCATTTCTGGCTGCACAGACGACCCTTGCTGATCGTCGCGGTCACCAACACGTCAAGGGTGATGCGTGCTGCGGAAGCGGCGACACCGCTGCCGAGGTCGGCGATAAAGCGAAAGATCTTGTCTGCGGCATGACGGTCGACCCCGCAACGACGCGCCACCATGCCGAGCATGGACGGCACGCCTATCACTTCTGCAGCGCCGGATGCCGGACCAAGTTCATCGCTAACCCACAAGCCTATCTCGGCGACACAGAGCCCCCTAAGCCGAACGTGACGCCGGGTGCGATCTGGACGTGTCCGATGCACCCGCACATCCGCCAGGATGGTCCGGGAACCTGTCCTATCTGCGGCATGGCGCTCGAACCTGAAGAGCCGTCGCTCGATGATGCTCCCAACCCCGAGCTGGTCGATTTCACGCGCCGGCTGTGGGTCGCCGGCGTGCTCACGATCCCGCTGCTCGTCGTCTCGATGCTCGCCGAAATGCTCGGGGTTCACGTCGTCAGCGCCACGGCTTCCCCCTGGGTCCAGTTCGCGCTCACCGCGCCGATCGTGCTGTGGGCGGGATCGCCGTTCTTCGTCCGGGGGTGGCAGTCGATCCGCACCTGCCACCTCAATATGTTCACCCTCATCGCTATCGGTGTGGGCGCGGGTTTCCTCTACAGCTTGGTCGCGACGGTCGCGCCGGGTATCTTCCCCACCGCCTTCCGCACGCATGGCGGGATGGTGCCGGTCTATTATGAGGCGGCCGGCGTCGTCGTTGGGCTTGTGCTTGTGGGGCAGGTCTTGGAGCTGCGCGCCCGAGCTGCGACAGGCCGCGCCATTCGCGCGCTAATGGACCTCGCGCCCAAAACCGCGTGCCGCCTCCGCCCGGACGGCTCGGAAGAAGAGGTTCCGCTGGCCGATGTGGCCGTGGGCGATCGACTGCGCGTTCACCCCGGCGAAGCGCTGCCGGTTGATGGCGTCGTGGTCGAGGGCCGCTCCTCGGTCGATGAGTCCATGCTCACCGGGGAGCCCGCGCCGATCCCCAAGGAAACCGGTGCGGCCGTCACCGGGGGAACCGTCAACGGCACAGGAAGCCTGGTCATGGAAGCCTACGCAGTCGGCTCCGACACGATGCTCGCGCGCATCGTCCGCATGGTGGCGGAAGCGCAGCGTAGCCGCGCGCCTATTCAGGCGCTCGCGGATCGCGTCTCGGGCTGGTTCGTGCCGCTGGTGCTGCTGATCTCGGCCGTCACTTTCCTCGTGTGGATGCTTGTCGGCCCCGAGCCCCGCCTGGGCCATGCCCTCCTCAATGCAATTGCGGTCCTAGTGATCGCCTGCCCCTGCGCGCTCGGGCTCGCCACGCCCATGTCGATCATGGTGGCGACGGGCCGCGGCGCGCACGCCGGCGTTCTGGTCAAGAGCGCGGAAGCTTTACAGGCTTTCGAGAAGGTCGAGACGCTGGTGATCGACAAGACGGGCACGCTCACCGAAGGCAAGCCCAAGCTGGTAGCGATCGAGGTAGTCAACGGCGCCGACGAACGCGAGCTGCTGGCGCTCGCGGCCGCAGTCGAGGCGCAATCGGAACATCCGCTCGCCCACGCGATCGTGACCGGCGCGAGCGCGAAGGGATTGCAGCTCGGCCGGGTCGAGGGCTTCGCTTCGCAAACCGGCCTTGGTGTCAGCGCCACGGTGAACGGCCGCCAGGTCGTGATTGGCAACGCCGCGCAAATGCGACGAGTAGGGGCCAATCCCGTACCGATCGAAGCCTTGGCCGATCGTCGCCGGCGCGAAGGCGCCGGAGTCATGCTGGTGGCGATCGACAGCACGCTCGCCGGTCTCATCGCGGTGGCCGATCCGGTGCGGCCTTCCGCCCGCGACGCGATTGCGGCGCTCCGGCGCGAAGGGCTGCGGGTCGTCATGCTCACCGGCGACAATGTCACTACGGCCGATGCGGTCGCGCGCGCCGTGGGCGGCTTGGACGATGTGCGCGCCGATCTGAGGCCAGAGGACAAGGCCCGGATCGTGGCGGAGCTGAAGGCGAAGGGCGCTCGGGTCGCGATGGCCGGCGACGGGATCAACGATGCCCCTGCTCTCGCTGCTGCCGACGTAGGCTTGGCGATGGGCACGGGAACCGACGTGGCGATCGAGAGCGCTGGCATGACGCTTACGCGGGGCGATCTGTCGGCGATCGTGCGGGCGCGGCGCTTGGCGCACGCCACGATGCGTAACATCCGCCAGAATCTGTTCTTCTCGTTCCTGTTCAACGGGATCGGAGTACCGATCGCGGCGGGGGTTCTCTACCCCGTAGCGGGCATCCTGCTCTCACCGATGATCGCCGGCGCGGCGATGGCGCTCTCGTCGTTCACCGTCGTCCTGAACGCGCTGCGGCTCAACGGCGTGAAGCTGTGAACATCGGGGCGGCCTCGGATGCGAGCGGCGTATCGCAACGCATGATCCGGCACTATGAGAAGATCGGCCTGGTGCCCGCGCCGCCCCGACGCGGGAGCTACCGCGACTATAGCGGCGGTGACGTTCACCGGCTGCGATTTATCGCTAACGCGCGCGATCTCGGATTTCCGATCGAGGAAATTCGAACGCTGCTTGGCCTCTGGTCCGATCGGGAGCGGTCCAGCGCCGAAGTAAAGGCACTGGCGGAAGCGCGGGCGGCTGAACTCGGCCGTAAAGTGCGCGCCCTAGAAGCCATGCGGCGCACGCTGACCGATCTGGCGGGAACCTGCCACGGAGATGATCGGCCCGAATGTCCGATCATCGAGCGGCTTGCCAGGTAGGCACACCGAGCACCGATATACAGGCGACGTCCGTGATCGCGAGATCCGAACGCCCTCTTGATGGCCCGACCGGAGGGCTATGACTTTGACGGGCGTCAATTCGAGGGTGGCGGAGCCGTGCGATCTGCTTCGTTTAAGGATTGTAACACGTGATTCATGACATTCTGATCGTGGGCGGCGGCCCTGCCGGACTTGCCTTTGCGCGGGCGCTGGATGGCACCGGGCTCAGCATCGGCCTGGTCGAGCGGCAGCCGGCGGATCTGCTCGCCTCGCCGCCGGTCGACGGGCGGGAGATTGCGCTGACGCATCGGTCCGTGGCGACCCTGACCCGGCTTGGCGCCTGGGCGCATCTCGGACCCGAGGATATCTCCCCCTTGCGCGAGGCGCAGGTGCTGAACGGCGCATCGCGCTTTACGCTCGCCTTCAACACGGCGGGGACGGGAGAAGATCGGCTCGGCCAACTGGTTCCGAACCACCGCATCCGTCAGGCGCTGTTTCGCGCGATTGACGGCCAGCCGGGGCTGGACCTGATCACCGGAACGGGCGTGGCGTCAGTCGGCACGGATCGGGCCGGCGCACGGGTGAGGCTCGCTGACGGGCGCGTGCTCGACGCGCGGCTGCTGGTCGCGGCAGATTCGCGCTTCTCGGCGGTCCGAGAGCAACTCGGCATCGCCGCGGAGGTCAATCGGCTCGGGCGGTCGATGATGGTCTGCCGCGTCGCGCATGAGGGCGATCACCGGAGCATTGCGACCGAGTGGTTCGACCATGGCCAGACGATCGCCATGCTGCCGCTCAATGGCCGGCAGTCCTCGGCCGTGCTGACCCTGAGTTCAGGCCAGATCGAGCAGCTGGCGGCGCTGAACCCCGGAGCGCTCGGGGCCGAAATTACGCGCCGCTACGATGCGCGTCTGGGAGAGATGCAGGTGGTGGAGGGGCCGCATGTCTATCCGCTCGCGACCACCTATGCCCGGCACTTCGCCGCGACCCGCGCCGCGCTGATCGGTGACGCGGCCGTCGGCATGCACCCGGTCACCGCGCACGGTTTCAACCTGGGGCTGCAAGGCGCGACGACGTTGGCGGGACTGGTAGCTGACGCGGCGGCCAGGGGCGGCGACATTGCCTCCTCGCTGCTGCTGCGGCGGTTCGAAGCGACGCACCGGCTCGCGAGCCGGCCCATCTACGCTGCGACCAATCTGCTCGTCGGCCTCTACACCGATGAACGCCCCGCCGCGCGGATCGCACGCCGCGCCACGCTGAGGGCGGGTGCCCGCTTGCCGATGGTCCGCCAGACCATCAGCCGCTTCCTGATGCAGCACTGACCACGAGACGAGACCTTTCATGACGACCAGCCGTATTGCCGCCGCTGCCCTTCGCTCCCGAATCATGAGCGCCGAGGACGCCGCGGCGCTCATCACGTCGGGCAGCACGGTGGGGATGAGCGGCTTCACCGGCTCCGGCTATCCCAAGGCGGTACCGCTCGCGCTCGCTGCCCGGATCGAGGCGGAGCATGCCGCAGGCCGCGCCTTTCGCGTCCGCGTCTGGACCGGTGCCTCCACCGGGCCCGAGCTGGACGGGGCGCTGGCCAAGGCGGACGGGATCGAGTTCCGGCTTCCCTACAACTCCGATCCGCTCGCCCGCGAGAAGATCAATCGCGGCGAGATGGAATATTTCGACATGCACCTCAGCCAGGTCGCGCCCATGGCGTGGCAGGGGTTCCTAGGGCCGCTCGACACGGCCGTGATCGAAGTGACGGGTGTTCGTGAGGACGGATCGCTTATCCCCTCCTCGTCGGTCGGCAACAACAAGACGTGGCTGGACCGGGCGAGCAAGGTCATCCTGGAGGTGAACCGCTGGCAGAATGCGGCGCTGGAGGGGATGCACGACATCTATTATGGCACCCGCCTGCCGCCCCATCGCGTGCCGATCCCGCTGGTTCGGCCGGATGACCGGATCGGCCAGTCTTACCTCGCCTGCGACCCCGACAAGATCGTCGCGATCGTGGAGACGGACGCGCCGGACCGGAACCTGCCCTTTGCCGCGCCCGATGAGTCCGCACAGGCGATCGCGGGGCACCTGATGGAGTTCTTCCGCCATGAGGTGGCCATCGGGCGGCTGCCGGCCTCGCTGCTGCCGATCCAGTCGGGTGTCGGCAACATCGCCAACGCGGTGCTGACCGGGCTGGTCGACAGCCCGTTCGAGGACCTGACCGCCTATACCGAGGTGATCCAGGACGGGATGCTGGACCTGCTCGACGCGGGCAAGCTGCGCATGGCCTCGGCTACCGCCTTCTCCCTGTCGCCCGAAGCCGCCGCGCGGATCAACGCGAACATGGGCGCTTATCGCAGCCGTATGATCCTGCGCCCGCAGGAGATCAGCAACCACCCCGAACTGATCCGGCGGCTGGGCTGCATCGCCATGAACGGGCTGATCGAGGCAGACATCTACGGCAATGTGAACTCGACCCACGTCATGGGATCGCGAATTCAGAACGGGATCGGGGGCTCGGGCGATTTCGCGCGCAACGCCTATGTTTCGATCTTCATGACCCCGTCCACCGCGAAAGGGGGCAGGATCTCCGCCATCGTGCCCCAGGCGGCGCATGTCGATCATATCGCGCAGGACGTGCAGGTGATCGTGACGGAGCAGGGCCTGGCCGACCTGCGCGGTCTCAGCCCCAAGCAGCGGGCGAAGCTGATCATCGAGCGCTGCGCCCACCCAAGCTACCGGCCGATGCTGGAGGATTATTATGCGCGGGCGCGGGCCGGCTCCTATGGCCAGCAATCGCCCTCGCTGCCGGGCGAGGCGCTGAGCTGGCATCAGCGGTTCATCGAGACGGGGTCCATGCTGCCATGAGCGACGAAGAAACCGGCTCGGGCGAGGCGAACAAGGCCTCGCTCTTCGACCGTATCGGCGGCGAGGACGGCGTGCGCGCCGTCGTGGAGCGCTTCTACGATCTGATGGAGCATGAGCCGGCCTATGACGAACTGCGTGCGATGCACGAGGCGGACCTGCTACCCATGCGCATCTCGCTGACCGAGTTTCTGTCGGCATGGCTCGGCGGCCCTCGCACCTGGTTCGAATCTCGCCCAGGCACCTGCATCATGTCTATGCATCGTAACATCGCCGTGTCGAAGACGACGGCGGCCCAGTGGGTTCAGGCGATGAGCCGTGCGATGGCGGAAGCGCGGATCGAGCCCGCCCTCGGTACGCAGATGCAGCAAGCCTTTCTCCGAATGGCCGGCGCGATGATTCCGCGCTGATACCCTGCTTTCGCCAGCAAGTGCCGGTTTGACCGGCGTCAAACGACCGGGCCGTCTTCTCAGCTAGAACTTGCTGCGAATTGGACGGACAAACGAGAATGAGCAAAGCGGCAGCGGCACAGCCGTCATTCTGGAAGCGTTCACACCATCTCGATCGCATGACGTTGCGCGAGCTCGTGGCTGCATACTTCCAGCACTACACGATCCTTTCCTATCTGGCGCTCCTGGCCGGGTCGATCATGCTTTTCGTGCTGCATCCAGCGTCAGCGATCCAGGCCGCGGGCATCGTCGTGCTGATCGCGTTGGCCTATCCGCTGGTGTGGTACGGGCTCCATCGTTGGGTACTGCACTGCCACTGGATGTTCAAGGTGCCGGCGCTGGCCGCGGTCTGGAAGCGCATTCATTATGATCACCACCAGGATCCGAACCACCTCGAAGTGCTGTTCGGCGCGCTATACACGACACTGCCGACTTTGCTGATCGTGTCGGCACTTCCCGGATGGCTGATCGGCGGTACCGGCGGTGCGGCTGCCGGGTTTGCTACGGGTCTGCTGTGCACCTGTTTCTACGAATTCTTCCACTGCATCCAGCATCTTGCCTACAAGCCCCGTCTGCAATGGCTGGCGACAATGAAGGTGCGGCACATGGAACATCATTTCCATGACGAGACCGGCAACTTCGGCATCACGAATTTCGTTTGGGATCGTCTGTTCGGAACGCTGTACACGCGCGCTGACCGCGCGGCAAAGAGTCCGACCGTCTTTAACCTCGGCTACACCGCGGAAGTCGCAGCGATCCACCCGAAAGTGGCAGAGCTCTCCGGAGGAGTCGCGACGGGCCATCCGCGGAAGAGGAACTGAGCCGCGTGACTGAGGCCTGAGCGCGCAAGGAGGGAGTCGGCCCGTGCCGGCTGAGCAAGGTCGGGCAAGAGGTATGGGCGGTCGCTCGCCCCCACACGACACGGAGGTCTGCATGAGCTACAAGTCCGTCCTGGTCCACGTGGGTCCCGAGCCACCGAGCGCGGCGTCGCTTGCTGCAGCCGAGCAGCTTGCCCGACAATTCGATGCGACCCTTATCGGCGTTGCGGCTGAAGCGCTCGAACCGCCGGCGACGGGGTTCGAGGACGGTCTGCTCCTGCAGACGCTTCGAGAACAGGTCGAAGCGGATCTCGCGACCGCCGGTCAACGCTTCCAGGATGCCGTCGCCGAGAGCGGGTTGCAGACGAAGTGGCTTGCCATCCCCAGCGCGCCGGACCGAGTCATGGCGCTTCATGCGCGCGGCGCCGACATCATCGTCGCCAGTCGTCCTGCGGACGGCTTCGGATCGTCGCTACTCCCGTCGATCGCATCCTTGGTCCTCGATACGGCGACGCCGGTTCTGGTCACGCCGAGTCATGACCATCGGGAGCTCAAAGCCCAGCGTATCATCGTCGGGTGGAAAGACACGCGCGAGACACGTCGTGCGGTCACCGACGCGCTGCCGTTCCTGCTTGCGGCAGACCAGGTCATCGTGGCGGCGATCTGCAGGGAAGGCCGGTCGGACGAGGCCACCGGTCTGGAGGAGATCGTCGGGCGTCTCGAGCGACACGGGGTGCGCGCGGAAGGGAAGCTGGTGCCGCGCAGACAAAGGACCGTGGCTGATGACCTGGAAGAGGTCGCGCACGAGCATGCGGCTGATCTTCTCGTCCTCGGCGCCTATGGTCATAGCAGGTTGCGCGAGTGGGTCTTGGGCGGCGTCACGCAGGGTCTCATCGACCGTTTCTCGAGGTACCTCCTGTTCAGCCACTAGGAGGTCTTCTCCACCGTTAACCTTGCGAGTGAGATCGCGATGAGAGGTTTTTCATGACCAAGATGAAAGCTGCCGTAGCGCGCGCCTTCAAGGCGCCTCTCCTGATCGAAGAGGTCGATGTGCCGGCGCCCGGACCCGGTGAACTGCTCGTCAAGATTGAGGCGACCGGTGTCTGCCACACCGACCTCCATGCCGTCGATGGCGACTGGCCGGTGAAGCCGACCCTCCCTTTAATCCCTGGCCATGAAGGCGTCGGCTACGTCGCCGCGGTCGGCACCGGCGTCGCCGACATCAAGGAAGGAGATGCTGTCGGGATACCTTGGCTACACGATGCCTGCGGTCAGTGCGAATATTGTCAGACCGGCTGGGAGACGTTGTGCGAACACCAGCATAACAGCGGCTACAGCGTGAATGGCACCTACGCCGAATATGCTCTCGCCAGCGCACCGTACGTCGGCCACCTCCCGCCTGATCCGGATTTCGCCGCATTGGCGCCGATCTTGTGTGCGGGCGTGACGACGTACAAAGGGCTCAAGGAGACGGAGGCGCGACCCGGGGAATGGGTCGTGATTTCGGGCGTCGGCGGGCTCGGGCATGTCGCCGTGCAATATGCCAAGGCGATGGGGTTTCACGTCGCGGCCCTCGATGTCTCCGCCGACAAGCTCGCGCTTGCGCGGGAGCTCGGTGCCGATCTGGCGTTCGACTGCTCCGAAGGCGACGGCGTTGAAAAGCTGTTGCGCGCAACGGGAGGCGGCGCCCACGGCGTGCTCGTGACCGCAGTCTCGCCAGCCGCGTTCAGCCAGGCGATCGCGTGCACCCGCCGCCGCGGAACGATCGCTTTGGTAGGGCTGCCGCCGGGCGACTTCCCGACCCCGATCTTCGATGTCGTGCTGAAGCGGATCACCGTGAGAGGATCGATCGTCGGCACCCGCCGCGATCTGGCAGAGGCGCTATCTTTCGTGGCCGATGGGAAGGTCCGTACGTCCGTAATCGAGGAGCCGCTCGCGGCCGTGAACGACGTGTTCGACCGCTTACGTCAGGGCCGGATCGAGGGCAGGGCAGTCTTGCGCCCCTGATCGCGCGGTTTCCGCGGGCTCAAGCAGCGGGGCTGCGGCAGGCCGTCTAGGCTGCGCCAAAACGCTCTCTCGAGCTCACGTCGGTGAAGGCGCGATTGTCGTTGACGTCAGCGTAGGGAAGCGCCTTTCCAGCTGCCGCATTGCGCGGTTGACGGCCGACTTTCCTGTCCACGAGGTCCGCCAGCGAGTAGTCGCCGAGGACGCTCCAGAACGCCGCCATCGCCTCGTCGAGGATCGGCTCGAGGCGGCAGCGGGCGATCAGTCGGCAGCCTAAACAATCGACCAGCGGACACGAGGGCTCCGTGGCGCGGATCACATCCTTGAGCTTGATTGTTTCAGCGGTCCGCGCAAGCGAGATCCCGCCGCCGCGGCCACGTGCAGCTGCGATGAACCCGCGGACCGTCAGCAGGTTCGCGATCTTCATCAGGTGGGTGCGCGATATGCCCTGCGCTTCTGCCACCTCCGCGATCGACACCCGGCGACCGACCGCGGCGAGATAGATGAGCAGGCGCAATGCATAGTCGGTCTGCTTGGTCAGTTGCACCGCGCGACGATCTCCTTGCCTGCACTACCTCATGCAACCGCCTTCCAGGCACGAGTTTGACGCCGGTCAAAGTGCCGTCTGCAGCGGCGCTTAAAGTGGAGTTCAGAGTTCATCTTTGGCGAAGGGCCGTGCCATGTACTGCGTGCAATGCGAACAATCGAACAAAGGCGGATGTGCGGCCAAGGTAGGATCCTGCGGCAAGAGCGCGACCGTCGCCGACCTGCAGGACGTCCTGCTCCGCCTTATGCAGGGTGTCTCCGTCTACGCGGATCGTGCAGCGCGCGTCGGCGGCTATGATCGCCGGGTCAACGCGTTCACGCCACACGCCTGGTTCACCACGCTCACGAACGTCAATTTCGACGACAACCGCTTCGTCGCGTTGATCGCGGAGGCTTTGCGGATGCGTAACTCGGCGCGAGACCTTGCAACCCGCATGGGCGCTGACCTCACGGACCTGCCCGAGCCCGCCACGTGGCAGCCCGGCACCACAGCTTCCGAGCTGGCGGCGGCGGCTCCGTTCGCCGCGATCCAGCGGTTCATGGACCGCGATGGGCCCAGCATCGTCGGCCTGCGTAACCTTATCCTTTACGGGCTCAAGGGTACCGCTGCCTATAGCGAGCATGCGCGCGTGCTCGGCACCGAAGAGCAGGCAGTCAGCGCCGAGTTTCACCGGATCAGCGCGTTTCTCGCTTCCGACCCGACCGACATGGATGCGCTCCTGCGCGAAGCGTTGGCGCTTGGAGCGCTCAATCTCAAGGTGATGGAACTGCTCGATGCGGCCAACACCGGGCGGTTCGGGCACCCCGAAGTCACCATGGTGCGCATGACACCCAAGGCGGGCAAGGCGTTGCTCGTATCCGGCCACGACATGGGGGACCTCGAGACCATTCTGCTGCAGACCGAGGGCACGGGCGTCAACGTCTATACGCACGGGGAGCTTCTGCCGGCAAACGCATATCCAAGGCTCAAGAGGTTCCCGCATCTCGCCGGCAACTATGGCGGCGCCTGGCAGGACCAGCAGAAGGACTTCGCCGCTTTCCCGGGCGCGATCGTGATGACGTCCAACTGCCTGATCAACCCGAACCTCAAGGGCTATGCGGATCGGCTGTTCACGGCGGGGCCGGTGGGCTGGAACGGTATCGCACACGTAAGCGATCACGATTTCAGCCCTGCCATTACCCGTGCGCTGGCGCTTCCCGGCTTTCTGGAGAATGCGGTCGAGCGGACGATCCCGATCGGCTTCGCGCGCAACACCGTGATGGGTGTCGCCGATACGCTGCTCGGCATGATCCGGAAGGGCGATGTCCGCAATCTGTTCCTGATCGGCGGTTGCGATGGGGCCCGGCCCGGTCGCAACTACTTCCATGATCTCGCCGTCCACACTCCACAGGACAGCCTGATCCTCACTCTGGGTTGCGGGAAGTTCCGGTTCAACGGCGAGGACCTCGGCACCATCAACGGCGTGCCGCGGGTGCTCGACGTTGGGCAGTGCAACGATGCCTATAGCGCGATCCGCATCGCGACCGCTGTCGCCGATGCGCTCGGCTGCGGTGTCAACGACCTTCCGCTGCACTATGCGATCAGCTGGTTCGAGCAGAAGGCGACCGCGGTCCTGCTGACGATGCTGCATCTGGGTCTTCGCCGCATCCACCTCGGACCGACCTTGCCGCAATTCCTTACGCCCGACGTATTGAACGTGCTGATCGAAAAGTTCGACATCCGTCCCACCGGCGACGCACAGCAGGACCTGGAGGCGATGCTTCAGGCCGCCTGACAGTTCCCAGGACCGGGCATCGGCGGGTGACCTTCTGCCGTGCCCGCTTCGATGTCCCTCGCAGCACAGGCGGTCAGCTGGTGCTATGATCGCCTCGCGTGAGCAATGGCCGACCTGGAGAACGCAGCTCGCGCGGCAATCGTCAACGAGGAGGAGCGCGTGGTTCAGCTGGGGATTGCAACGGCGATGGTCGCCATCACAGTCGTCATGCACCTCGCGGGCCTTGCCCTCCTCGTCGCGCTGCTGCGTGGACATCGGCGCCGCTTCGGCGAGCGCTTCCGCGAGTGGTCGCAATTGGCGGCGATCTTGGGTGCCGCCTTTGGGCTTTTCGCGCTGCACACCGCGGAGATCTGGGCCTACGCTCTCCTGTATGCACGCTATGCCGGGTTGATCAACTTTGATGATGCTCTGTACTTTTCGACCGCCACCTACACCACGCTCGGGACGGCTGATCTTGCGCTTCCGAGCGCCTGGAGGCTCGTCGGTGCGATTGAGAGCGCCAACGGCATCATCTTGTTGGGCTGGTCGACCGCCTTCTTCGTTTCGGTGATTAATCGGATCAGGCTGTTCGAACAGGAGGCGAGAGGAAGCGGCTGATGCGCCCTCTCTTACCCAAACCTTCGAAGACCATCATGGTCGAACTCGATCTTCAAGAAGACGACCTTCAGCGTGTCGTTCACGCGTTTTACGCGCAAGTGCGAACGGACTCCCAGCTGCAACGCGTCTTCAATGGAGCCATCGGCGACTGATCCGACATTTTCAAGGAGCTTTGCGACTTCTGGTCATCGGTGATGCTGACAAGCCGGTCGCTCCAAAGGGCATCCCAGGGCTGTGCACCTCCGGCACGCTGAGGCCATGGCGACGTCCGCATTTGCACGCCTGGCTGCGACTGTGGGAGGAGACACCAACGAGATGCTCGCACCTGAGCAGGAATCAGCGCTGCAGGACAATGCGGCGCGGATCGCCGAGAGCCTCGCGCTCGGGATAGGTTCCAGCGTGGCGACGTTCCTGGCGCAGGCGTCAGGCCGGTAGCCTGCGCGCATACCTAAGCCTCGAGGAGCAGTGCGCATTTGCGGACAGGCCGTACATGGAATGCAACTCGGCACTACCCCATCAGCGTCGAACCGGTGGGAAGGTACCACAAGGTAGCCATTCCTGTGGTACCATACGATACGCACACCTGAGTGGAACTTGACCACCTTCGCCGGTAGGCCCGAACGCATCACAGCCTCTACCGCGCGGCAAGCGGTCGATGGCGTCGAAGCTGTCGTGTCCGGGAATCCAAGGGTGGGATCATAAATTCGCTTGCTCGTCGGCCGACAGATCCGCGTCCGGGCTGTAATAGAGCGACGCACATTCCTCAGCGAGGCAACCGCCCTCGATTTCGATGTCGTCCCGATAGGCATCGCCGATGAAGGCCAGCGTGTCGACGTGCTTCGCCTCAAAGTACATGGGGTGCACGTCCTCGCGCCCCGCGCCATAGACGACTCGGCCTACCTTCGACCAGATGGATGCCATGGTGCACATGCCGCAGGGCTGGAGCGTCGAGTAGAGCGTGGCGCCTCTCAGCTCCATCTCGCCGGTGGTCTCGCACGCGCGGCGGATCGCCATCATCTCCGCATGAGCCGTGGCATCCGGGAGCTCTTGGGTCTGATTGCGCTCGGCCGCGATGACTTCGCCATCCAGGACGATCACGCAGCCGAGCGGCGAGGTTGACGGATCCGACCCCTTGGAGCGCGCGACCTCAAGCGCCACGCGCATGTACGTCTCATCAGCGCCGACACACATTCTCTTCCTCCATCCGGTCGAACAACCGAACGCCTGCGGACGCGATCGGCTTCTCATGCGGCGAGGCAGATCGGCGACAATCTTAATTTCGGGCCTGAGGCCCGCTTACGAACGGCATTCGCTCGTTTGACTGCTCGCCAGCACGCCCAAATGGATACAGGCCACGCTGGCCCGCGAAAGCATCCGCTGGCCGGCACCGCTCCGCGCGCGGGTCTTGGCGCATCATCGGCTGGCGGGCCTGGACGTCGAGGACATTCTGGAGCAGTTTCGCGCGTGGCTTGTTGAGCGGGAGCAGCGCTTGCGTGAACGAACATCGCTGATCGGGTAAGGGCGCAACAAGCTCCTAAACACCTAACCTGTAGAGCAAATCTGCCAGTTCGATAACATAGATTATGTAAAATCCGAACGTTTCCCGGTCGGGGTCGAGGCTTGATCGTGTCTGCTCAGAGCGTCGGTCAGCGGCGCGCAACGGCGTGGCCCGGCATCAAGACGATGCCTTGATAGAGAGGAGTCGCTCTGACACTCTCCAGTTCGTCGAGGATTTGTACCAGCATCTCCTCCCGGTCGATCGGCACTCTTCGGATGAATGCGGGTCCGAGTTCATCGAGGTCCCGCTGCGTCAAAAAGCCAACTGCAACTATCTTGTCTTGTTGCACATCTCTTCCCTGTGCTCAAATGCGAGACGCCTCTGCTATCTGCACGAGCTCGCTCGGCGTTCGTCTGGCCTGATCTCGATCGAGCTCCTGCTCCTTTTAAGTCGCATTCTGGCCGCCGTCGCTGGAGGTGCTGATCCGAGCTGCCGGCATACAGTCGCAGCCGTGGCGGTCGTGACGCAGGAGCTCCCCTGTTGCGATCACCTCGAAGGTGCACGCGTCGATGTACCGCACCGGCTCGCCATCGAGCAGCGTTGACCATGCCGCGCCCCTGTGGTGGCGCGTGCTCTCTCCGCTTTGGATGGTGAAGACGTGTCGTTGTTCAATCACCACCAAGGGCGTGCCGTCGTCACCAGCGCAGCGGTGACGAGCCACCTCTTCGATCAACGCCTCAGCCCCGGTCGGGTGGTTGCACGCTCACGATCCGCAGCGTGCGATCATGACCGTCGCGGTCGGGCCAGCTTATTGCGTGACCGGCACTCATGCCGATCAGACCTGCCCCGACGGGTGTCAGTATCGAGACTCTCCCGGTCGCGATGTCGGCGTCGTGCGGGAATACCAACTGAACTACCCGGTGTGCACCCGAGCCTTCGTCGACAAACTCGATGTGCGAGTTCATCACCACCGTCTGCTCGGGAAGGTCCGCTATTTCGCGGATCTCGGCGCGGTCGAGTTCGGCAAGAAGCATTGCCGAGGATTGAGGATGGCGGCGTCGTGCGCTCAACGCCAGATTGGAGAGCGTTTCGCATTCCGCCTCGGTGAGGTGAATGGCCGGTCGGTCCACCGGCAAGGGAGCATGGTCGATCATATCAGCAGCTGTCCGCGTAGAGATCCGAAGCGCCAAAGGCAGACTTCATCCGATCAGGGAGATCAAAGCCCGGACTTCCGCGACACGAAGGCAGCGGACGCCCGGGCTACGGACGCGCGGCGAGCTGTCCCCCATGAGCGCGAAAGCGCTGAAATGTCGCACCAGCGATCATCTAGCAGAAATGGCGGGCGAGCGTTCGCAAGTCAATGCACGCCATCAGGGACCCGGCTGGCGCTTCCTGGAATGATGCAGCTCAGGCGTTCTGGCGAGTCTCACCGTCAAGCGCGTCGCGCACCGCCTGCGCGAGCTGGGCCGTGTTGAAGGGCTTGGACAGCACGGCGACTCCCCGGTCCAGGCGTCCACCGTGAACGATCGCGTTCCTAGTATAGCCGGTCGTGAACAGCACCTTCAGGCCGGGGTAGAGCGCCCGAGCCTTTGTCGGCGAGCTGGCGCCCGTTCATTCGCGGCATTACGACGTCGGTGAACAGCAAAGCGACATCGCCATAGCGCTCGAGCGCGGTCAGCGCCGCCTCTCCGTCACTGGCGTGCACCACCGTATAACCGAGCTCCCTCAGCGCCTCGACTGTGGTCAAGCGTACACCCTCCTCATCCTCGGCCACGAGGATGAGTTCATCGGGGCGGCCGCCGCGAAGAGGTCCGACACTCCTTGCCTGATCGGGCTCGATGACATCCGCAAGCGACCGCGGCAGATAGAGCTTGACGGTGGTGCCCTGCCCTTCCTCCGAATAGATCTTCAGGTAGCCGCCCGACTGCTTGACGAAGCCGAACACCTGGCTGAGGCCGAGCCCCGTTCCCTTGCCGACCTCCTTGGTCGTGAAGAACGGGTCCAGCGCCCGTGCGATCACGTGCGGCGGCATGCCGGATCCTGTGTCGGTCACGGCAAGCAGCACATACTGGCCCGCGTCGACCTCCTCGTTCGCCGCAGCATATTGCTCGTCGAGGTGGCAGTTATGTGCTGCTT